>VYKU01000493.1_pt1 | contig 9209 bp, 10 predicted proteins | sample 5114491 | NCBI WGS metagenome assembly VYKU01 (sample SAMN12291796, study PRJNA351875) | freshwater metagenome | isolation source: freshwater lake | place: USA: Michigan, Gull Lake | collected 2011-07-05 | reverse complement strand
CCCCCCCCGAAAATCAATAAGTTTTGCTAAACTAAACATGAGAAAACTCCAAAAATAATTGGGATACGTTTGTAGAATATCAGGTTTATGTCAGCGTTGACATCCTCGCCGCCCTAAAAGTGCGGCGATTCCTAAACCTCACGATTTAAGTTTCTGCTTCCACCACCGTCGCATACCACAGTTAAAAAACAATGTACTGTCTTACACAGAGTCCACAGACTTTCGCCCCATTTCAGAAGCCCGATTCCGTGTGTCCCACGGTACGTTTCCAGCTAAACGCTTCTTGTACTTGTTGCTTAGACTTTTTACCCGGCCAAGCTTTTCTGGTCGGAACCCCCTAAGCCGAGTTTTCAAGGTGCTGCGCCGTCCACTTGGTTTTCGAGACTGGCCTTTTAATTCTAACGTAAAGCCGCCGTAGAACGGCGGGGTTTCAGACCCAAAATTTCCGATGATTTGACACTCCAGTTCAAAACCTCTAAAATACTTGGTTTCTCTGGTACTTGGTGCTGAGAATTTTTACCTATAGGAGCATTCCCCTATAGAACCCCATAACTCTAGTTTTCAAGGTGCGTTCATCTCTACGGTTGATGACTGGGTTTTTTAAGCGGTTGCTTACCCGGCCCCCTATTCTGAATATCATAGATCATATAAAGTCGCCCTCAAAGGGCGAGGCTTTCAACCCAATTTTTCGGTAATTACTCGCCGTTGGCTCATTTCTGGAACCGAAAACTTGCTCAATTGCCTCAAATACGGTTTAGCCAACACATTGACCGTTCTCCCCGAAATTTATCAGTACAAAAAAACCATTTTGAGGTTAACGAATTGATTGAGAATTTGAGCGGGTAAGTGCCAATCGACTCCCTCAAAGCCTAACCATCAGCGATCCTTAAAAAGAGGGCGAACGAGGGGACTCGAACCCCCGAGTGGTGGAACCACAATCCACTGCCTTAACCACTTGGCTACGCTCGCCTTACACATATCCACTATACCAGAAAACGAATCGTTGACAACAGGTTTTTTATCCTAATTCGGGCTATGGTTAGGGTAAGTGAGTGATGATTTGAGAGCTTATGAAATTGGCGCGGTTAGGGGGAATGGTGTTAGGAGTGGTTTTAGGGGGAATTGCGGGGATATTGCTGACAACTAACCCCAATCGTCAAGATTACGAACAATACGCTTCCCAGAGGTTAACTAGCTATCTTAAGGATAATGTCTGCGCTCGGGCGCAAGCTTCCATCGAGGTGCAGGCTCTCTTGCGGGGTTACTGTAAAATGTTGGTGGATACGGGTCATCCTTTTTTACAAGAAGCGATCGCAACTAACACCACTAGAAAGAATTTTGTCATTTTCAGCGTTTATCAAACGGAATTATGGTTCCCTCCGCCTTTACCTAGTTATCACTTCAGCACCGTCGGTTTTTTGAATAAATTATACATCTACGAAGCTTTAGAATTGTAGTCAGTTAACGGAGGCGGTCGGCAGGAGGCCGCTTTTGTAACGGGGATTTATGCCCCGCTCCAAAAACTTTTCGCCTTAAGGCGCGGTTTTAGACCCGATTTTTTCGATAAAGCACCAAACAGCCCCAAGGTGCTCCTCCATTTTTTTATCGTCATTACAAGCAATAATTTCTAGACTATTCTCTAATAATCCTTCACCTCTCAATCGTTTAATAACTTCCTCTGGAGATTCTCCTAAATCAACAATTTTTGATCATACTTCTACCCAATTAATAATACTGATATAACACCTATTAATCAAGGCATTTTCTACAATTTCTGCTCTTGGTTCGTCTCTAAGATAAGCTAAAAAGGCAGCAGCATCTAACACAGATTTATTCACTTAAATACTCCTGTATGCGTTCTTGAATAAGTTCATCTACTAAATTTCTATCAGGTGATTTATCTTTTAAGAAACCTCTTAATTTTTTAACTTGTTGTTTGAGGCTGACTAATTGGAGTTTGCCGCTATCTTCCAGAGTTAAGATTAATCTATCCCCAGATTCTAAATTAAGAATTTGTTGGATTTCTTGGGGTAAAGTTAAACGTCCTTCTAGTTCAATATCAAGTATGTATTGTTGAGAAAGTGATGAATTAGCAACTGTCATAACTTTATATTTCCTTGTTTTCTACCTATTTCTAGTTTAGCAAAAATTCTAAAAGTTAATCCTGTAGGGTGCGTTAATGCAATGTAACGCAAACAGTGAGTTTTGGAAACACTCACGCCCGAATCACAGTAATTCTATATTGATTTTCCGTCACCACCACCTCAGTTGATAACCTTTCTTCCATTGGTAAAGCATTTTTCCGCCTATCAAAGATAAATAACCAACCAAAATCTAACCCCAAACGCCCTAAATAAGATTCTAATTGTTCAATTCCATCAGCTTGAGGATCGCGTTTTTTATCCCGCCATACTTTTAATTCAATCCCTAAAATTACATCTTTATAACTCAGACATAAATCCATTCTATCACTACCAATTGCATATTCCCTTTCTAAAATTCCCCCACCATTAACCACACGATGTAAAAAAGCCATTAATACAATATGTGGAGCGATTTCATGATATCCAGTACTACCTAATAATGGTTCGACCTGTTGTCGCCAAAATTTGATAAATGCTGTTAATAAAGCAGCTAGATTTAATTCACCTTCTGGGGTTAACCAAGTGGGTGCAATCATTGGTAAAGAAGCCATTGGTGTCACAGTTAATACCCTGGGTAAAACTTCCCGATAAATGGGATTAGCAATAGTTAATCCTCCATAAGGGTGCATTTTACATAATCCTAAATCAATGACAAATTGAATATCATCATTAGGTATATTTCCTAATTCTAAACCAGCTAACATCGGTTCAATAATGGCTTGAATTCTTGGTTCTCTTAACCGTTCTGCTAAACTATCTAAATGAGTATCTTGACGAGCAATTAATATTTCTTTGGCTGTTAAAATGTGTTCTTTGGTAATAGCAATGTTTCTATCTTTTACCATTTTTTCTACAATTTCTTTAGCTAAAGCATTGACTAACCAAGGTTGTCCTTGAGTTAAATCAAAAGATGTTTCTATTGCTTCTGGTGTAAAAATTTGTCCGGTTGCTGCTGTATGTTGTTGATATAATTCTCCCACTTCTGCAAGATTAAAATTTCGCATAGTCAGAGAAGCAACTTTGATATTAAAAGGACTAGATGTATTTAATCTATCACTACCACCAGATGCTACTTTATAATCTCTCACATCTCGTAAACCAATTAATCCTACTGAGGTCGGGAAATTTTCTGGACGATTAGGAAAACCATCTCTTAACTGTCGTAAAACTGATATTAATGTTTGGTCTTGTAAACAGTCAATTTCATCTATAAATAATACTAAAGGTCGGTTTAAAGATTTTGACCAACCTGTTAAAAAAGCCTTAATTCTATTTCCTGGTTCTTCCTGTTGCCATTGTTTAGCAGCTGGTTGTAATTCTTTAGGTAAACGGATATTTATTGTATCATACCAAGTTCCTAAAATTGCTAATTCTGCGGCAGCAGGATCATGATTAAATGCACTTCTTTCCCTGTTTGTCGTGGTGCGTGAAGGACAAAGTAACTACGTTGTTGAATTAGCTCCTCTAAATCTGGTAATCGTACTGTGGGAGATAGCATATAGTGGATATCGTCTTTACAAGGACCTGCAATATTAAACCAGCGAGTCATAGAATTTTATTATTTAGTGGACATTTTAATTTTAGATGATTTTGGTGGGGTTTTTGATAGCAGGAAGGAAGAGGTGATGATCGGCAATACTTTGTTATGCTTGATTATGAGCAATTATTGTTATATAGGGGAATAGTACGCTGATTTTACGTTTGCTAATAGGTAGTGATTTTATTGTCGTGGTGATAGCTCAACCCTTGCTAATTGGGCATTATAGTCATGGATAAAGTACCAGATAGCCCATAGGTGATTCTCCACATTAGACTACCACTACTATCGAATCACTACCCAGAATCATATATGGGCTGTTCAGCAACAAAGTGGCATTTAATATAAAAGACCTTGATTGTTGATAGCTTACTGGTATAATGTTGGAGCGCACTGGTATTGTTAACTTCCATGACCATCGTTACCGAAACCCGATCGAACGATGGTGACAGGAGATCAGTTGATGATTAAAATTGAAAATCTTAAGCTAATTGCTAAAAATTATGGCCGCTGAAATTATTTGTGTAGGAACGGAATTATTATTAGGGGATATAGTTAATACTAACGCCCAATATTTAGCCCTAGAATTGGCAAAATTAGGCATTCCCCATTATTATCAAACGGTGGTGGGGGATAATGTAGAAAGACTGAAAAAAGCGATCGCTATTGCCCGAGAACGTTCTTCAATTTTAATTTTTACCGGCGGACTCGGACCTACTCCGGACGATTTAACCACAGAAACAATCGCCGATTTTTTCCAAACGTCCCTCAGAGAAGATCAGGAGATTTTAGCAGAAATCGAGGCTAAATTTACGAGTTTAGGGCGAGAAATGCCTCCTAGTAACAGTAAACAGGCTTTAATACCCATGGGAGCCGATTTTTTGCCAAATCCCACCGGAACCGCCCCCGGCATGATCTGGCAACCAGAGACTAACGTAACTATTCTCACTTTCCCCGGAGTACCCTCAGAAATGAAGAGAATGTGGGTAGAAACGGCGATTCCTTACCTAGAAAGTCAAGGATGGGGCAAAGAGAGGATTTATAGTCGTTACCTCAAATTTCGCGGTATCGGTGAGTCAGCTTTAGCGGAAAAAGTTGCCCATTTATTTGATCTGACTAATCCCACCGTTGCCCCCTATGCTAGTTTAGGCGAAGTGCGTTTGCGAATTGCGACCAAAGCCCCTTCTTTAGAGGCTGCTTTGCAGGTAATTGAACCGGTAGCGACGGAAATTAAGGAAATCGCCGGATTAGATTATTTTGGTGCTGATAACGAAACTTTGCCCTCGGTAGTGGGGGAACTTTTGCGGCAGCAAAAACAAACTTTGAGTGTGGCAGAATCCTGTACTGGAGGGGGATTAGGGGAAATTATCACCCAAATCGCCGGCAGTTCCGATTATTTTGGGGGTGGGGTTATTTCCTACGATAATCGGGTAAAAGTTGCCCTCTTAGACGTAAATGAAGGGGATTTAAATAATTTCGGGGCTGTAAGCGAGATTGTCGCCCAACAGATGGCCCTAGGGGTGCAAAAACGCCTCGCTACGGATTGGGGGATCAGTATCACGGGTATTGCCGGACCAGGAGGAGGCAGCGAGACAAAACCCGTGGGCCTAGTTTATATCGGTTTAGCCAGTCCTGAGGGAAATGTTACCGTATCAGAGCATCGTTTCGGAGAAAATCGAGATCGCTTGACAATTCGCCAGATTAGTGCCTATACCGCCCTCGATCGCCTACGCCGGAATTTATTAATAATGTCTTAAAAAAGAATTGCCAAGAATATATACTCAGACTAAAAACTTATGTTAAGCTTAATATAAATACAAGATATAGATTCCCCCGCTCGTCAGATTTAACAGCCAAACGATGAAAATTAGTTAAAATTCTCTAGAATCAAGCTGTTGCGGGGATCAATCGACGAAAACTCATAGCTAGTATCTCAAAGGAGCCATTTGGTCAATGGACTATTTAGATGAAGTGATAGACAAGTTGAGAGAATGGGCGCGCAAACTGATCGAGAGTGTTTTTGGTCCGGAACCCGAACCCGAACCCGAACTAATCCCGATCCCCGTGCGCGATCACAGTCGATAAAGCCACCGGTAAAACAGAATATTGCGATAATATCAGTGCAAACTTACTATGAGTCTGCACTTGATTTTTAGGTGAAGCAAAGTCTAGCTTAATTTGGTGACGATTTGATTATTTAGTAACAATTCTTGACTGAGTAAATCTTCCACATTAATCCGCAGAAAACACTGATCATCAATCCAGAACTGCACTTTAATGCGATCTTTACCCCGAAAACCTAAAGGATCGAGTTTAGCGATCGATCGGGCCCCCTCGCGATCATTTAAGGTTTGGACGCTAGTTTCTCCATTACCGAGGGAACGAGTAATTAATTTATCACCATCAAAATAGACCTCCATTGCCCCCCTTTCCGTGCCTAATTCGCCGATAATTAATTCAATGCTGGGTTGATTGTCCACGGAAGCACCTAGGACTAATTCCACGGGTTTTTCCATAGGATAGGGTTGTCCAGAGTTAATAATCGGATGCCAAGCGTGGGCATTTTTGCGACGATTCCAGTAACGAATGCCGTAGCTATGATAAAGAAAATCTTTGACTTGATAACCTTGGGCTAATTGTAACGCTCCCAAAGCGATCGCTTCAAAGGGTCGATCCTCTTTAATTTTACTACTATCAAAATATTGTCGCACCCAATCTTTTACCGCCGGAATTTGTACGGTTCCCCCGACTAATAACACCGCATCGATAGCGCTAACTTCAACTCCATTGCGTCTTCCCTGTTGCAAAACTCCCGTCATTAAATCATCTAATTGATTAAAAAAGTTTTGTTGTTGGAGAATATCGGTCAATTGTTCTCGATCCAAGCTTAACTCGTAACTCTCGAAATTTTCCTCATCAAAATATACCTCCTCGGCGGTTAATTGGGAAGAAAGTTTAATTTTTAATCTTTCTGCTAGACGAGTAGTCAGGGAAGTTTTCGCTAAAGATTGCTTTTGGGCAAAATAATCGACAATCCAATCGTCGATATCTGACCCCCCTAAATTTGTCCCCGCCTTGGCTAAAACTCTCGCTAGTTTAGTTTTTTGGGCAGAATTATTGCCTAAAAGTTTTTCTCCCCACTTGAGAATAAAACCTTGATTTTTTTGAGGATTATCTAAATCTAATTGTACCAAAGAAAGATCGAGAGTGCCACCGCCAAAATCTACCACTAAAATCACTTGATCCCCAGTGGTTCCATAACCCAAAGCGGCGGCCGTGGGTTCATCAATTAGTCGAATTTGTTCGATTTCCCACCCCTGACAAACATTGCTTAACCAATTGCGGTAACTTTCAAAACTATCGACGGGGACGGTTAAAACTAGAGATTGGGGGGTTTCCGGGGTGGTGTTTTTTAAGTGGTCGATGATGCTATCAAGAAACCATTGACCAACCCCCTCGAAACTGAGGACAGTTTCCTCTAATTCTGGTAAAAATCCTTGAATTTTTGCCCCGATACCTCGTTTAAAGCGACGAAAAAAACGCGGATCTCGATCGATATCTAAACCCCGATCCCGTACCGCTTGACCAGCAATTACTTGCAGGGGATTGGCTGATTTAATATAGAGTAAACTGGGAATTAGGGGGGGATTGTCGGCTATTTGTTGGGATAACTCCGATAATTTGACGGTTTCTGCCCTATTTGTCGCCCCATTCCAACGAGTAATGACGGTATTACTGGTTCCGAAATCAATAGCGTAGAACACGATCGATGGTTTTTAGGTAAATTTAGTTAATTATTCGCTATTGTAACCTGTTATTTACAGCAAACCGCCCGATCGAGGTGGAAGCTTCCGAAAAACCTGGGGAATTTGGTCAGCGCAAGCTAAAGAAGTCTGAGCAAAAACTTGACAAATAATCTTTAATAGTATATATGAGTTGCACCTGATCAAAGGATTATGTTAGCAGTTACTACCTCACCCGAAACCCTCTCCTTAGAAATTCCTAGCGCGATCGCTCTCTCGATCACCCTTGAACAGTTTGAAGCCATTGCTATGGTCAACCGTGACTTAAAATTAGAACGTACAGCCCAAGGAGAATTAATCGTGAATCCCCCGACAGGTGGCGAATCAGGACAGCGAAATTTTCGTATAACAGGACAATTGTTTCGCTGGTGCGAAGAAAATGAAGCTTTAGGAGTCGGGTTTGACTCTTCCACCGGATTTATACTGCCAAATGGGGCGATTCGTTCTCCCGATCTATCTTGGGTGAGTCGAGAACGCTGGGAATCTTTAACCCCTAAGCAGAAAAAAGGATTTATTCCCCTCTGTCCCGATTTTGTGGTCGAATTGCGGTCTGAATCTGATAGTCTTGACAAATTACAGAAAAAACTGCTCGAATATAGGGAAAATGGGGCAAGGTTAGGCTGGTTAATCGATCCCCAGAATCGGCAAGTTGAAATTTATCGTCAAGGAAAGGAAGTGGAGATATTAGAAAATCCCACTGATTTATCGGGTGAAGATGTTTTACCCAATTTTAGCTTAAATTTAAAGCTCTGATGTTTTCAGGAGTAATCCTAGGATATTAGACTTCTGGCAGAAGTCAGGCAATAGGCAACAGGCAAGAGGCAACAGTGGTAAGAATCGCCGATTGCTCTATCATATTTCTAGGTCATCATCAAATGAGCATCGAAAAGTCTTTAGTCTCGTCAGGTAAAAGTCTTTATCAAGAAGATTTCTACGGATGGTTACAAGAAACCGCTAACTTGCTCAAAGAACATCGTTTTGAAAAATTAGACTTAGAAAATTTAATCGAAGAAATTGAAACGATGGGAAGGAGTGAAAAACGAGAACTAGAAAGTCCCTTAACCGTCATTGCCGAACATCTGCTTAAATTGACTTACTGGCTAACTGAAAAGGAAACAAATGTTCAGGGGTGGCGCAGCACAGTTGTTGAACAACGCAGACAAGTTCAACGCTTATTAAAAGAGAGTCCAAGTCTGAGAAGATTGATTCCTGACATCTGGATAGATTGTTACCAAGCAGCCAGAGAGGATACTGTCAGAAAGTATCAACTTGCTGCTGATTTATTCCCGATTGAATCACCCTTCACCCTTGAAGAAATCCTTGATTATGACTATCTTCCTTAAAACTGAAGTTTGGTATTTTGTCTATGAATACAATGCCTAACAAAGCAAAGCCTTAAGCGGCAATCAGTACTTCTGAATCACTCCCTAAATTAAATTGGCTTACCAAATCAAAGTAAGATTTAAACTAAATTCTGGCAGAATATTTTCCCCCGATAAACTCTCTGGATTGGTTAAAATTTCTACTGCCTGTCCTTGACGATAAATTTCTACTTCTCTAGTTTTTCTATTGATTAACCAACCTAAACGAGTCCCATTATCTAAATATTCTTGCATTTTTTTCCTAGCAGTTTCTATGTTGTCACTAGCAGACATTAATTCAATGACAAAATCGGGAGATAGAGGTAAAAATCTTTCCTTTTGTTGTGGGGTTAAAGCTTGCCAT
>VYKU01000272.1_pt1 | contig 9217 bp, 8 predicted proteins | sample 5114491 | NCBI WGS metagenome assembly VYKU01 (sample SAMN12291796, study PRJNA351875) | freshwater metagenome | isolation source: freshwater lake | place: USA: Michigan, Gull Lake | collected 2011-07-05 | reverse complement strand
GCAGGCGTCGGAGCCGGAACTGGGTCGTTGGCTGCCTGCGTTTGGATGGGAGCAGCTTGGCGGGCCAAGGGCGCTTGCGTCTCGCGCGGGCGGCCCTGGCGCGTGGTCGGCTGCGCGAGACGCAAGCGCCCTTGGCCCGCCAAGCTGCTCCCATCCAAACGCAGGCAGCCAACGACCCAGTTCCGGCTCCGACGCCTGCGCCCAATGCGGCACAGGCCGCACGCCCGACCCAGCCGGTGACAGGCCGCAACAACCAGGCGGTCGCAAGCCCGCCAGCACCCGCAGCCCCGCGCAATGCCGCCGGTTCGCTCGAAGTTGCCGCCTTGCCGGTCGAACATCAGGCGACGGCCCGCCCGACATTGACGCAAGGCCAGGCCCTTCGCACCAATCTGTGGGTACAAGCCGGCGCGTTCGGGAACTACGAAAACGCCTATCGTCTGTCGGTGCGCCTGTCGCGCTACGGATCGGCACGGGTGCTGCCCGCAACGGTCAACGGCGCACAAGTTTTTCGCGTACGCGTGGGACCGCTTGCCGATGTCGGCGAAGCGGATAAGGTCCTCGATCAGATGGCCGCCGATGTGCCCGAAGCGCGCATCGTGGTCGAATGACGGAGCAAAAGATGATCCGGCACCTCGTTGTTGCGGCCAGCCTCGTTTTTGCATCGAGCGTCGCACTCGCCCAAAATCCGGCGCAACAGCGCCAGAATGCGCGCCCCGCGGCACCGGCCGCCCAGCCGCGCGCGCCCGTCAATCCGGACGCAATGCCCGAGATCACGGCCAAACAGGCGATCGCGGTCGACTACCAAACCGGCTTCGTGATGTTCGAACGCAATGCCGACGAGCGCATGCCGCCGTCGTCGATGAGCAAGATCATGACGGCCTACATGGTCTTCGAAGCGATCAAGAACAAGCAGATAGCGCTCGACGACATGCTGCCCGTGTCCGAGCGCGCGTGGCGCATGCAGGGCTCGAAAATGTTCGTGCCGCTCAATGGGCGCGTCAAGGTCGAAGATCTGATCAAGGGCATGATCATCCAGTCCGGCAACGATGCGTGCATCGTTTTGGCCGAAGCGCTGGCGGGCAGCGAAGAGGCGTTCGCCGAACGCATGAACGTAGTCGGCAAACAGCTCGGCCTTGCCAGCACGAATTTCCGCAACGCCACCGGCTGGCCCGATCCCGACCACTACACGACCGCGCGCGACCTCGCCACGCTGGCGCGCCGCGTCATCGACGACCATCCCGAATTTTACGGCTACTACAAGCAGCTCAATTTCACCTTCGGCCGCGACGAGCGCACGGGCCGCGAGATCACGCAAGGCAACCGCAATCCGCTGCTCTACCGCAATATGGGGGCCGACGGCATCAAGACCGGCCATACGGAATCGGCCGGCTACGGGCTCACGGCTTCGGCCACGCGCGACGGGCGGCGCGTGATTGCCGTGTTCAACGGCTGGGCGTCGATGCGGCTGCGCGCGGAAGAGTCCGAACGCATGATCGATTGGGCCTTCCGCGAGTTCCAGACCTACCGCGTGTTTACGGCCGGCCAGGAAATCGACCGGGCCGACATCTGGCTCGGCCTCAAATCGAGCGTGCCGCTATTGGCGGGCCAAGACGTCGCGATCACGATGCCGCGGCGCTTGCGCAACCAGCTGCAGGCCAAGATCAGCTACGATTCGCCGGTACCCGCACCGATCGTGCCGGGCCAGCAACTCGGCCGCATCACCTTGACGGCACCCGGCGTGCAGACGGTCGAAGTGCCGCTGGTGGCCCAAGAGGGGGTTGACCGGCTGGGCTATTCGGGGCGCTTGGGGGCGGCCGTCAACTACCTCATCTTCGGTGCGAAGAAATGACCGTAAAGCCTTCCGATAAAGGAAGGTTTATTACATTCGAAGGCGGGGAAGGGGTCGGCAAATCGACGCAGATTCGCCGCCTTGCCGCGTCGCTTGCCGCCGCCGGGATCGATGTTTTGGTCACACGCGAGCCGGGTGCCGCCCCGGGTTTACTCACGCAGGCAAACGCGATCCGGCAGTTGCTGGTCGAAGGCGAACCCGGCACCTGGCAGCCCGAGAGCGAAGCATTGCTCAACTACGCCCAGCGCCTCGAGCATGTGCGCCGCGTCATCGTCCCAGCCCTCGAAGCCGGCCGCTGGGTCTTGTGCGACCGTTTTGCGGACTCGACGATGGCGTATCAGGGCTACGGCCATCGGCTGGGGCCGGACTTTGTTCGGAAACTGCACAATCTCGTGCTTGGCCCACTGAAGCCGGATCTGACGCTAATGTTCGATTTGCCGGTCGAGACCGGGCTCAAGCGCGCATTGGCACGCGCCGGGGCCGAGACGCGCTACGAGCGCATGGATATCGCGTTCCACAAACGCCTTCGCCAAGGATTTCGCGCGATCGCCAAGGCCGAGCCCAAGCGCTGCGCCCTCGTGAAGGCCGACGGCAGCGAGGACCAGGTCGCGGCCCGCATTGCCATGCTGGTCGGCAAGCGGTTTGGGGTTAAGCTCGCCCCGTGAACCCCGAAAACCAAATCCTGTCGCCCGATCCCCGGGCCAATCCCGATTTGCGCGGCCATGCGGCGGCCGAAGCAACGCTGCTCTCGGCCTGGAATTCCGGGCGCCTGCCGCATGCGTGGCTGATCGCGGGCCCGCGCGGCGTAGGCAAAGCCACGCTCGCCTTCCGGTTCGCACGTTTCGCACTGGCCCAAGGGATACCCGAAAGCGGCGGCCTGTTCGGCGGCCCGCCTGCAAAACCGACGACGCTCGCACTCGCCCCCGACCATCCGGTTTTCCGACGTGTGGCGGCCGAAGGCCATGCCGACATGATGACGCTCACGTCGGGCATGCCGCAGCCCGAACGGCAGAACAAACCGTCCGAAGACATCACGGTCTATTGGGTGCGACGTGCGGTCGATCTGCTGCATCGCACGGCTGCCGAAGGCGGCTGGCGCGTGGTTGTGGTCGATACGGCCGAAGACATGAATCTGCCGGCCGCCAACGCGCTCCTCAAAGCGCTCGAAGAACCGTCGCCCAATTGCCTGCTGATCCTGGTCTCGAATGCGCCGGGGCGGCTTCTGCCCACAATCCGCTCGCGCTGCCGCGCTCTTTTTCTGCAACCTTTGCCGAGCGACGAAGTCGATCGGCTGTTGCAGCTTTATCGCCCGGCTTTGGCGGCCGACGAACGCGCCCTGTTGATGGGCTTGTGCGAAGGTTCGATCGGCCGCGCCATCGAGCTTGCCGATCGAGGCGGCGCCGAGCTCTACCAGAAACTCCTGGGCCTTTTGGCGGGGCTGCCGCAGCTCGATTACGGGGCCGTGCAGGGTTTTGCCGACGGGCTCGGCCGCAAGGGCGAAGAAGCGCAAACGGGCTTGCGCACCGCGCTCGATCTGATGGGCGGCATCGTGCATCGGCTCGCGCGCATTGCGGCGGGCGACGGGCGCAGCCTTGCGGCCGAAGCGCAGCTTGCAGCACGTTGTGCGCGCCGCGGCCCGCTGCCGTGGGTCGATGCGTGGGACAAGCTCGGGCGCCTCGGCAGTGCCGGCGAGGGGCTCAATCTCGACCGCAAAGCCGTGCTAATCTCGGCCTTCACGACCCTCCAGAGCGCGGCGCAAAGCTAGTGCGGGAACAAACCCCTCGGCCCGCACGTTCGCTCGGCAAGGTCGATATGCGCACATTTTTCCGTCTCGTAGCCACAGCGGCGTTTTTTCTGGCGATCCCCGGGCTTGCGCATGCGCAAGACGCACCCGACGCGCCGGCCGGCACCTTGTCGATCGTGGTCGAGAACGACAAATTCGGCTCGTTCGACCAAAGCAAACAGACCGACCGCAACTTCACCAACGGCATTCGCCTCAACTGGATATCCGAACCGCGCGCCACCCCGCGCTGGGGCCGCGAATTGGCCGCTTGGGTCCCGATGTTCCCGGACGGCGGCACCACGCGCGTCGGCTACGCGTTCGGGCAAAACATGTACACGCCCGAAGACATCGTCGCGCGCGACTTGCAGCTGCGCGACCGGCCCTATTCGGGCTGGACCTATTTGGGGGCCGCCATCACGAGCGACCGCGACGACGGCGGCCAAGGTCGGCTCGACACGCTCGAGCTCAATATCGGCATCGTCGGACCGCAGAGTTATGCCGGCGAAACGCAGCGCGAATACCATCGCCTGATCGGCGCCCAAGTTCCGCAGGGTTGGAAAAACCAGTTGCGCAACGAGCCCGGCGCGGTGCTTTTCTACGAACGCAAATGGCGCAATATCGGCCGCTCCGATTTGCTGCCTGGCATCGAGGGCGATTTCTCGCCGCATGTCGGCGCGTCCCTCGGCAACGTGTTCACCTATGCGGGCACCGGCCTTACGCTGCGCATCGGCCACAATCTGTCGACCGACTACGGGGCACCGCGCATTCGCCCCGGCCTTGCAGGCTCGATGCATTTCGACACGCCGCGCGAACGGCCCTATGCGTTCTACGGCTTCGTCGGCGTCGAGGGCCGGGCGGTCGCGCGCGACATCACGCTCGACGGCAACAGTTTTGCGAACAGCCATTCGGTCGATCGACGCCCGCTTGTGGGCGACATCCAGTTCGGCTTTGCCGCCATCGTGGCTCCCGTGCGCGCGACCTTCACTTACGTGGTGCGCACGCGCGAGTTCGAGACGCAGCGCAACGCCGACCGTTTCGGTGCGATGTCGCTGTCGGTGAAGTTCTAGAACAGCGCGAAGACGTGGCCGTAGACGAGCATCGGCGCGATCGCCGCATGCACGATTTTGCGCGCGGCATCCGGCGCGACGATGCCGTCGGCGACCGCGCGCATCTCGATGTCGGCCAAAGTGCGTTGCCCGTCGACCAGCGCCAGGATGCGGCCAACTTCGCTCGGCGTGAAAAAGCGATGGCCCTCGCGCGCATAGGCAAGCGCGTTGCCTTCGGCGGTCGGGCCGACGAGGCTCGGATGGCGCACGGGGATCGTTTTGGTCCAGTCGGCCGTGTCGATATTGAAGCGCGTGCGCGCCGCATAGTCGGGACGGGCCGCGATGAAGCTGTGCGTGCCCTGGCTTTGCGTGAGCAGGTCGCACACATGCGCCTCGGTGCGCGCATCGAGCGTTGCGGCCAGGCGCTGGATCGGATGGTCGGCGGCAAAGCGGGCGGCAAGGCTGTAGCGGAAACCCTCCTGCCACGCCATGAAGGCAAGGCCGTTGTTTTCGCAGAACGCGTAGATCTCGGGCACGCTGTAGGCGCGGTCGACGGGATTGAGAAAACTGTCGACGATGCCGGCGTCGAATTTCATGTCCTTGGTCGAGTTTATGTAGGTGTTGGCCGTATGGTGGGCGGGCAGGGCGCCGATCACGGCTTTGACCATTTCGACCGACTGCGCGGACTGGTCGAGCCCCATCAGGCGAAACGCCTCCTGCAGCATATACACACCCACGCGCAGGCCCTTGCCGTAGACCATGAGATCGAGCACGCCTTCGGGGCGCAGGCAGCCCGCAAGGGCGCGCAAGCCCGCATCGGGATCGCCCATGTGGTGCAAAACGCCGGTCGAGACGATGAGGTCGAAATCGCGGCCGAGTTCGGCCACGTCGAGAATGTTTTTCTCGAGCAGCACCAGATTGTCGAGACTGTGCTTGCGCACGAGAAACGCCTGCCGCTCGAGGCTTTCGGCCGAAAGATCGATGCCGACGAAGCGGCAATCGCGATTGTGGTAGGCGAAATAGGCGGCCTGCACGGTGCCGCAGCCGGCGATCAGAATGTCGAGCGGCTGGCGCTTGCGCCGATGCGGCCAGTATTTCGGCCACAGCCCCGAAGGTTCGCCGCGAATGCGCGCACCGCTCGCCACGAACTGTTCGAGGTCCTCGACCGGCTGCGGATAGACCCAGTTTTTGTACTGGGCGGCGATTTTGGCCGAAGCCGGTTCGCTGGTCGACATAGGGGCTTTCCCTGCTCGCTAAACGTGATCGACGATTCGCCGCGCAAGCGTAGCGGAAGCGGCCCCAAAGCAGAAAGGGCGGCGCCGAAATCGGCACCGCCCTTTAGCGAAAGAAATGGCTCCCTGGGTTAGATTCGAACTAACGACCAGCCGATTAACAGTCGGCTGCTCTACCGCTGAGCTACCAGGGAACGGATGACGCCTGCATATAACAAAACGCCCGGCCAGCGCCATAGCAAAAATCATGGACTTGGCCTGGCCCGTCAGCGGCGCGTCCTGCCGCCAAAATGGAGGCCGGGGGCGGAATCGAACCGCCGTATAGGGGATTTGCAGTCCCCTGCATTACCACTTTGCTACCCGGCCCCGGGTCGCGGACAGGACGTATAGTCAGGACCGCCGCGAGGGTCAACAGGCGGGCGTTGCCGCAACGCAACAGGAACCGGAATCGGGGGGGGCTCCGTGCGGGTCGGTGCAATTGTCACGTCGTCGTTAAGGACTTATAAGATATAGTCTTGCGAATCGTTCTGTCGGATTCGCCGACAAGTGCGCTCGTTTTTGCAGGTGTTTTTCGCAGGTGCCCAAAAGCATGGATTTCGCTGCCGCCCGCTTGAACATGGTCGAAAGCCAGCTGCGTACCAACCGCGTGGTCGACACGCGGCTGGTCGAAGCGATGGCTGCTGTTCCGCGCGAGGCGTTTTTGCCGCCGCATTTGCGCGCGATCGCCTATGTCGACGAAGACATTTCGCTCGGCGGCGGGCGCGCGTTGATGGAGCCGATGGTGTTCGCAAGGCTCGTGCAAAGTGCGCAATTGGCGGCGAACGCGCGCGTTCTGCTTGTCGGCAGCGGCTGCGGCTACGGGTCGGCGGTTTTGGCGCATATGGGCATGCACGTGACAGCCCTCGAATGCGACGCCAAACTTGCCGCCGCCGCGCGTGCCGCATGTGCAGCCAACGGGGCTGCTTCGGTTGCAACGGTCGAAGGGAAATTGGAAGCCGGATGGCCTGCGGCTGCACCCTACGATGCGGTGCTGTTCGAAGGCGGAATCGGCGATTTGCCGTCGGCGTTTGCAGCCCAGGTGGGCGAGGGCGGGCGGCTGCTCGCGGTCGTGGTGCCGCCGGAGCACCAGGGCAAAGCCACGCTATGGCAGAAATTCGCCGCCAGCTTGACCGCGCGCAGCTTGTTCGATGCCGCAACGCCGCTGCTGCCGGGCATGGCACGCGAGCCGGGGTTTGTGTTTTGATCGCCGAAGCCAAAATTCCGGCCGCCGAAATTGCAGCGCTGCCGCTGCAGATCGAGCCCGAAACTTTGGCCACGTGGCGTGCCGAGGGGATTGCGCTTACGTTGATCGACGTGCGCGAGCCTTGGGAGACCGAGTTGTGCCGCATCGACGGCAGCCTCGATCTGCCGATGGGCGAGATCCAAGAATCGCTCGATCGAATTCCCGACGACCGTCCGATCGTCGTGCTGTGCCACCACGGGATCCGCTCGATGCAGGTCGTGGGCTGGCTGCGCGGGCAGGGATGGAACAACGCAACCAATCTGCGCGGCGGCATCGCCTTGTGGGCCGATCGCGTCGATCCTGGCATGCGTCGCTACTGAGTTTCGCTTGAGGAGCAATTCGACGATGAACAAAATTTTGTATGCTTCGGCTGCCGCGACGGTGGCGCTTGCGATCGGGTTCGGCGCCATTTCGGGCGCCCAGGCGCAGTCGCTTGAAGAAGCGCTGTCCAACGCCTATCGCTCGAACCCCGAAATCCTTGCCCAGCGCGCCGGTTTGCGCGCCATCGACGAACAGCTGCCGCGCGCGCTTTCGCAATGGCGCCCGACCGTTACGGCAAGCGGAAATGCGGGGCCTGCGCGCGACAGCAATGCAACGACGACAACCGTCTACGGTGCAGGCGACGCCCAAGACCGCACCACGGTCTATACCGACCGTCGCCGCACGCAAGCGCTCGCCTCGCTGCAGGCGACCCAGCCGCTCTATCGCGGCGGCCGTTCGACGGCCGAACTCAACCGTGCGGAAGCCAACGTCCAGGCCGGCCGCGCCCAGTTGAGCGCCCTCGAACAGCGCGTGCTGCTCGATTCGGCGACGGCCTACATCAATCTTGCCCGTGAATTGGCGGTGCTCGAACTCAACACCAACAACGTGCAGGTTCTGCAGCGCCAGCTCGAAGCCGCGCGCGACCGTTTCCAGGTCGGCGAAATTACGCGCACCGACGTGAGCCAGGCCGAAGCGCGTCTGGCGCAGGCGCAAGCGACTCGCACGGGCTCGGAAGGCAACGTTGCGACCGCGCGGGCGGCCTATCTGCGCGTGGTCGGCAGCGAGGCCGGTCGAGTCGCGGTACCGCCCTTGCCAAGTTCGCTGTTGCCAGGCTCGGAAGAAGAGGCCCGCCAGCTCGCCATGGCCGCCAACCCGACCCTGGTGCAGGCGCGCTTCACGCACGAATCCTCGAAGCACGACGTGTCCCTGGTCGAAGGCGAAAAGCTGCCGACCGTGGCCTTGCAGGCCGACGCCATCCGCTCGATCGAGCCGGCAGGCTCGCGCGGGTTCCGGCGCGACACGGTCGACGTGCTGCTGACAGTGACCGTGCCGATCTACCAGGCGGGCCAACCCGACGCGCGCACGCGCGAAGCAAAGCAGGTCGAAGGCCAGCGCCGCACGCAGGTCGATGTGTCGACCCGGCAAGTCTCCGACGACGCAACGCGCGCCTGGCAGCAATTCAAGACCGCAGGTGCCCAGATCCTTTCCTTCCAGGAGCAGATCCGGTCGAACGAAATCGCGCTCGAAGGCGTCACGCAGGAAGCGCGCGTAGGCTCGCGCACGGTGCTCGACGTGCTGAACGCCGAGCAGGAACTTCTCACGAGCCGCGTGAGCCTCGTCCAGTCGCAGCGCGACCAGGTCCTGGCAGCATTCCAGCTGCTGAGTGCGACCGGGCGCCTGTCGGCCAAGGATCTCGCGTTGCCGGTCGAACTCTACGACCCGTCGGTTTATACGGAAGCCACCCGGTCGCGGTGGATCGGGACCGATATTCCGAACGAACCGGCCAAGAAGTGACCCAGGTTTGTTCTCGGACGATCGGTGGATATCTCTGGCGCCTGAAGGTTTTGTCGCCTAAAGTTCATATTAGGAATGGCTAAAGCACGACGATGACGGATCCAAAGAACCAACAAGAACCGTCGATGGAGGAAATCCTCGCCTCCATCCGCCGAATTATTTCGGAGGATGGCGACGCTGGAAAAGCGCCTCCGGCGGCACCGCCGCCTGCGGCCGAAGCTCCGCCGCCGCCGCCGCCCCCACCACCGC
>VYKU01000360.1_pt1 | contig 9249 bp, 16 predicted proteins | sample 5114491 | NCBI WGS metagenome assembly VYKU01 (sample SAMN12291796, study PRJNA351875) | freshwater metagenome | isolation source: freshwater lake | place: USA: Michigan, Gull Lake | collected 2011-07-05 | reverse complement strand
CTGTCATCGCCCGTATTAAGCGATCTTCTTGGAGTATCCTTTCTATATCTAGCATTCTTGGATTTTCTGATCATTGCTTTTTTTCTTATTATCCCTTATAACCCAACAAGTCTATTGAAGAATTTAAAAAACTTTTGTAAAAGCATCGGATTAAGGTTATGGACGAAAAACGCACCCAAGCTTATCTAAATATCATCGAGTCGGCCTCTAAAAAAAATCACAGTCTATCACACAATCACATCAATCACAGTACAGACAATGAATGAACAAAGTGCCTAAGCTTATGTTAATTTAATTGAACAGTTGCTCGCTTGTACTGATGATGAGGAACTGAATAATATTCTGCAAGCTAATCAGGAATTGATTGACCCCAAATTTTTGCAGGTGATGGAAAACTATGCAACAGGGTTAGAAGAACAAGGAAATAATAATCCTGCGGCTTGGTTACGGGATATAAGGTATAGAATCTTGTTATGTAGAAGTCTAAAGCATGATCTATATGATTATTTAATTGACTGTCATTCTAGCCTGACATATAATCATGGAAAGCTCAATCAGGAAAGTGAAAATGAGACAGGTATTTACAGCGAGAATTTTTCAAGAAGATAATTGGTTTGTTGCCCAATGTTTAGAGGTTGATGTTGCTAGTCAAGGGGAAACGGAAACCGAGGCGTTAAACAATCTGCAAGAGGCTTTAGAATTACATTTTGAACCGCCTTGTGCGACAGTTATTCCCCAATTACAGAAGATAGAGGTAGAAATCAATGCCGCTTAAGCCTTTATCTTATCGTGAAATTAAACGCAAGTTGGAAGCGGCAGGGTTTGAAGTTGTTAGTCAAAAGGGGAGTCATGTTAAGTTTGCCAAGGATACTCCTGGAGGAAAAAGGACAACGATTGTTCCCTGTTATAAGGAGGTAACAATCGGTACAATTGGCAGTATTTTAAGGCAAGCGGGATTAGGGGTTGATGAATTTGATAGTTTATAACTAGAAATAGACAATTTTATGAATGAACAACGCGCCCAAGCTTATGTTAATTTAATTGAACAGTTGCTCGCTTGTGCTGATGGTGAGGAACTGAATAATATTCTGCAAGCTAATCAGGAATTGATTGCTCCCGAATTTTTGCAGGCGATGGAAAACTATGGAACAGGGTTAGAAGAACAAGGAAATAATAATCCTGCGGCTTTATTACGGAATATGGCGCAACAGTTGAGGGAATATCTCAACCCTCAAGCGGGAAGTATAGAGGAATATCAGGGGTTTTTATTAGAAGTATTACAAGCAGAAGCAGAGATTAATGATGGCCGTGCTATAATAACTGACAACGATTATTATTATAAAAATATGCAGTATAAAGTCAGTCTTAAGCAAACAGAAGAAGGATATGCTGTTTGGTGTCCCGGTTTACCCGGCTGTGCTTCTCAAGGTACGACAAAAGAAGAAGCTCTCAATAATATTCAAGATGCTATTGTGTCTTATTTAGAAGTTGCCGAGGAATTGAATCAAGGTGTAGAATCTTGTTATGTGGAAGTTGAATTAAATCATGCCTAGTCTTCCGGGAATTAATCATCTTTTATCCTGCATTGATGGAGGACGACGATTTAGAAAATGGTTTCTCTGGGGTTTTATTTAAAGCTTGACAATCGGCTAAATATTCATCAATTACATCCTGAAAAGATTGCTCTAATTCATCAACGGAAAGACCGTCAAAAACAATTATATCTTTTATGTTAATTACACGACCAAAAAATAAACGAACTTCTTCATCATATTCAATTATTGCTTCATATCCTTTGTATTTCATCAGTCAACTCCTGCATTTATTAAAAATTCACGAATCGCTTTAACTTGATATATTTTTAATTCTTTTTGAGGATGAGGTGAATGAATATTGAGGGAAAGATCATTGAGATCAAAACGAACTCTTGAATCATCTCCTTAAATCACTATACCTCCTATTGCCTTAATTAATATTACTACATCATCCCAAACAATATTACGTCGAATGGGTTCGGCAAAAATAGCATCATAGGTTTTACGCTGTTTTTTGTTCATTAACCCATAATAATATGCTATAATCCATTATCATCATAATTATTAAAATCATAGTTAAGACAATGGATGAACAACGCAGCCAAGCTTATATTAATTTAATTGAACAGTTGCTCACTTGTGCTAATGATTAAGATATACAATAATATTGACAAGCATCATTATTAGGAGAATCATCAGATGTCAGTTACTATTGAACAAGACCTTAAAGAATATCTCACTAAGTTTGACCAAAGATTTGACAGACTGGAACAAAAGTTAGAAATAATGAATAATCGCCTCACTAATTTAGAAGTTGGACAAGCTAGATTGGAGGAAAAAATCGATAGTTGGGAAAAAGATATTGAAAGTGTAAAAGAAGATACCAAAGAATTGAAAGGCTCTCAAAAGGCACAGATTTGGACGTTAATCGGAATTTTGGGAACGGCTTTACTAGGAACGGTCATTCGCTACATTATTATTCCTTTTCCTCCTCAATCATAAATATAATTATAACAATCACAATCAAAACAATGGATGAACAACGCACCCAAGCTTATATTAATTTAATTGAACAGTTGCTCACTTGTGCTAATGGTGAGGAACCCAATATCTTGCAAGCAAATCAGGAATTGATTGATCCCCAATTTTTGCAGGTGATGGAAAACTATGCAACAGGGTTAGAAGAACAAGGAAATAATAATAATGCGGCTTGGTTACGGAATATGGCGCAACAGTTGGGGCAATATCTCAACCCTCAAGCGGCAAGTATAGAGGAATATCAGGAGTTTTTAACTGTTGGGGACATTGACAACAGGCTAAGGTGTTGTTAGTATATCCAACATGAAGGCTACCGCGCTCATTCGTCGTCGCGTCATCTTGGTCCCAGACGCATTCGCAGAAGTCCCTGTCTGGCGTGTTCCCCAACCAGTTCTGCCATTGGAGCATCCTTACGTCATATACTTAAAAGTAGGATAAGAAATTGTTTAGAGAGTGATCCAAAACTTTAAAGATAAAGAAGCTCAAAAAGTTTTTGAACGTAAACATTCGCGTAAATTGCCATTAGATATCCAGCAAGTGGCATTGCGAAAATTGCGGATGCTTAATCGTGCGGAAACCCTGCAAGATCTTCGTGTCCCACCAGCAAATCGATTGGAACGTCTGGTTGGTGATAGGGAAGGTCAATATAGCATTCGGGTTAACGATCAATGGCGAATTTGCTTTGTCTGGCAAGACGGTGATGCTCTAGACGTAGAAATCGTTGATTATCATTGAGGTAAAATAATGAATGAAGATAAACTAATGCCAATTCATCCCGGTGAGGTTCTTTTAGAGGAATTTATAAAGCCAATGAACCTTAGTCAGAATCAAATAGCTCTGGCTCTTGGAGTTCCCGAACAATGTATTAACGAAATCGTTCATGGAAAGCGGCCTATCACAGCGGATATAGCTCTTCGGTTAGCTCGTTATTTTGATATGTCACCGCGATTTTGGCTAGGATTACAAATGGATTACGATCTGGACGTTGTTGAAGATGAAATAGGAGATAAATTGGATAAAGAAGTTGCTGTAATGACAGTTATTTGTGCAGAAAAGTAATTTGTTTGATATGTTCTAAGGCAGAACCTTGCAATATATCAAACAAATTTGGCAGCGATCCCCCTTGACAATCACGAATATTTATTGTATCCAATTATATTATATGGTGATTCTCTCGAAAAAAAAATCACAGTCTATCACACAATCACATCAATCACAGTACAGACAATGAATGAACAACGCGCCCAAGCTTATGTTAATTTAATTCAACAGTTGCTCACTTGTACTGATGATGAGGAACTCAATAATATTCTGCAAGCAAATCAGGAATTGATTGATCCCCAATTTTTGCAGGAGATGGAAAACTATGCAACAGGGTTAGAACAACAAGGAAATAATAATCCTGCTGCTTGGTTACGGGATATGGCGCAACAGTTGGGGCAAAATCTCAACCGTCAAGCGGGAAGTATAGAGGAATATCAGGAGTTTTTATTAGAAGTATTACAAGCAGAAGATGAGAGTAATGATCCTGGGGTGGTTTATCCTATCCTACAACGCCGTCAACATTTGTTAGATGATACTTTTGCCCAAGTGTATTTTGTATTTTAGTCAAGATCGGGAGTCTAAATCATGTTTGAACGGTTTACAGAAAAGGCGATTAAGGTTATTATGCTGGCGCAGGAGGAGGCGCGTCGTTTGGGGCATAATTTTGTAGGGGCAGAGTTTATATTTTTAGGGTTAATTGGTGAAGCAACGGGCGTTGCAGCTAAGGTTTTAAGACAGCAGGGAATAACGCTAAAAAATGCTCGTATTGAAGTTGAAAAAATTCTGGGCAGGGGTTCAGGAACGATTACTGTAGAACTTCCTTTTACAGAATCTGCAAAATTAGTTTTTAACGGTGCTTGGTCAATCTCTGAGCAATTAGGGAGTGAATTTATTGATACAGAGCATTTACTGATTGGGATTTTTCAAGAAGGGGAAAGTATAGCGAAAGTTTTACAAAATTTACGGGTTAATCCGCAAAATTTAGCACTTTCTTTGAGTCAGTATTTTCAGCATCAACCCTCTAATCAGTTACCCCAAAATGTTGATGTACAAGAATATGAGGAGTTTTTATCAGAAGTATTACGAGCAGAATATGAGAGTAATGATCCTGGGGTGGTTTATCCTATCCTACAACGCCGTCAACACCTGTTAGATGATACTTTTGCCCAACTGTTGCAACAATACGCTAGATATGCGTTTTCTCAAGGGAAACCAGAAGAAGTGGCAGGTACTGCCGGGGTGATTCAAAATTTATCTATTGATATTTCAAATTTTCCCTTGGGAAGTCGGGCTAATAATCTGGAAATTACTATTACAGGCTATCAAACTCTCTTAGAAGTCTATATCCGTGATGCCTTTCCTTATGAATGGGCAAGGTTACAAAATAATCTGGGGAATGCTTATATATCTCGCATCAGAGGGGAAAGGGCAGATAATCTAGAGTCGGCGATAGCGGCTTATATCCTGTCTTTAGAAGTCTATATCCGTGATGCCTTTCCTTATGAATGGGCAAGTACACAAAATAATCTGGGGAATGCTTATATATCTCGCATCAGAGGGGAAAGGGCTGATAATCTAGAGTTAGCAATCGCAGCTTATAACCAGTCTTTAGAAGTATATAACCGTGAAGCTTTTCCTGAACAATGGGCGCAAACACAAAATAATCTGGGGCCTGCTTATCTATATCGCATTAGAGGGGAAAAGGCAGATAATCTGGAGTCGGCGATAGCGGCTTTACACCAGTCTTTAGAAGTCTATATCCGTGAAGCGTTTCCTTATGAATGGGCAAGGACACAAACTAATCTGGGTTTAGCTTATCTATATCGCATCAGAGGGGAAAAGGCAGATAATCTAGAGTTAGCTATTGCAGCTTTAAACCAGTCTTTAGAAGTTTATACCTGTGATGCCTTTCCTGAAGATTGGGCAAGGACACAAACTAATCTGGGGAATGCTTATATATCTCGCATCAGAGGGGAAAGGGCTGATAATCTAGAGTTAGCTATTGCGGCTTTAAACCTGTCATTAGAAGTATATACCCGTGAAAGCTTTCCTGAATATTGGGCAAGGTCACAAATTATTCTGGGGTTAGCTTATAATCAACGCATTAGAGGGGAAAGGGCTGATAATCTAGAGTTAGCTATTGCGGCTTATAACCTGTCTTTAGAAGTATATACTCGTGAAGCCTTTCCTGAACAATGGGCAACGACACAAAATAATCTGGGTGCTGCTTATCTATATCGCATCAGAGGGGAAAGGGCTGATAATCTAGAGTTAGCGATAGCGGCTTTAAACCTGTCATTAGAAGTATTAACCAGTGAAGCTTTTCCTTATGAATGGGCAAGGTCACAAATTATTCTGGGTGCTGCTTATCAAACTCGCATCAGAGGGGAACGGGCAGATAATCTAGAGTTAGCTATGGCGGCTTATAACCTGTCTTTAGAAGTATATACCCGTGATAGCTTTCCTGAAGATTGGGCAATGACACAAAATAATCTGGGGAATACTTATTGTGATCACATCAGAGGGGAAAAGGCTGATAATCTGGAGTTAGCCATCGTAGCCTATAACCAGTCTTTAGAAGTTTATACCCGTGATAGCTTTCCTTATCAATGGGCAAGTACACAAAATAATCTGGGGACTGCTTATCTAGATCGCATTAGAGGGGAAAGGGCAGATAATCTAGAGAAGGCGATCGCAGCTTTAAACCTGTCTTTAGAAGTATATACCCTTGATAGCTTTCCTTATGAATGGGCAAGGACACAAAATAATCTGGGCGGTGCTTATAGTTATCGCATACGAGGGGAAAAGGCAGATAATCTAGAGTTAGCGATTGCGGCTTTTAACCTGTCTTTAGAAGTATATACCCGTGATAGCTTTCCTTATGAATGGGCAACGACACAACATAATCTGGGTGCTGCTTATAGTGATCGCATTAGAGGGGAAAAGGCTGATAATCTAGAGTTAGCCATAGCTGCTTATAACCTGTCTTTAGAAGTATATACCCGTGATAGCTTTCCTTATGAATGGGCAAGGTCACAAAATAATCTGGGGAGTGCTTATAATTATCGCATACGAGGGGAAGGAGCAGAAAATCTAGAATTAGCGATCGCAGCTTTAAACCTGTCTTTAGAAGTATATACCCGTGATAGCTTTCCTTATGAATGGGCAAGGTCACAAACTATTCTGGGGAATGCTTATAATTATCGCATACGAGGGGAAGGAGCAGAAAATCTAGAGAAGGCGATCGCAGCTTTAAACCTGTCTTTAGAAGTATATACCCCCACTGCTTTTCCCATAGACTGTTTAGTAGCAGGACAAAACTTAGGACATACTGCTAAATTTATCGAAGACTGGGAAACCGCCATCAAAGGCTACAACTTAGCCATCGAAGCAGTAGAAAATACTCGACTCGAAGCCTTAAACCCCCAACGACAACAAGAAATCATCTCCGATGCAATGGATGTTTATCATGGCATAGTTCAATCCTTCTCAAACTATTAAAACTGAATTAGATCGCCTCCGTCGTGCCATTATTGGGGAAGAACAACAGTTAGCCATCCAAGAACAAACCCGCAATCGGGGAGTAACTTTAACCCTAGATCAACAAAGACAACCCATCTTAAATGACTATACTCACCTCAATCATTTAAAACAAGAATTAAATCAACTCATTGACCGTGAAATAACCCGCATTGATCCCACTTTTAGCTTAACTAAAAAAGTTCAAATCATTAAATTAAGTGAGATTCAATCCTTAATTGATCAAGATACTGCTATTTTAGAATGGTATATTTCAGGGGATAGAATTATGGCGTTTATTGTTACTGCTGAAGGTTTGATCCCCCCTAACCCCCCTTCAAAAGGGGGGGATTTTGATAGTGAGGTAAAAGGGGTTAAGGTTTGGCAATCTTCAGCAGAAGATCGAGAGAAATTGATTGATTTTATTTATTAAAGATTATCGTGAAGCTTATGAAAATAATAAAACAGAGTGGATTAATAATCTTAATTCTTGTTTAAATCAACTATCAGAAATTCTCCCCATTGATGAACTTTTAGAACTAATTCCCCAAGACTGCGATCGCTTAATCATAATTCCCCATTGGTTTTTACATATTATTCCCCTTCATTGTTTACCCCTAAAAGATGGACAATTTCTCTATCAACGCTTATTAAAAACCCCACCAGAAAAGACCTAAAACCCCTCTTAGGAGCAAATCTAGAAATAGAGAGAATTAGTCAAGGATTTGATGCTGAAAAAACCATTATTATTGGGGAATTAAAAGCATCAGAACAAACCCTAGTAAACCGTCGTCAAGAATTACAAGCGTCCCATTGTATTCACTTTTCTTGTCATGGAAAATTTGATAATAAATCCCCTAGAGACTCAGCTTTAATGTTAGCAGATCCAGAAGGTAACTTAGGAAAATCAGCTAACCTTACTCTAGCAGAAGTCTTTAAAAAACTTGATTTAAGAGAATGCCGTTTAGTTACTTTTTCTGCTTGTGAAAGTGGTATAATAGAAAGTAAAGCCGATAGTATTAGTGATGAATATGTGGGTTTACCCAGTGGTTTTCTATTTGCAGGAAGTTCTAGTGTCGTTAGCACCCTTTGGACAGTAGATCCCCTAGCAACAACCTTATTTATGGCTAAATTTTATCACGATCTTAAACGAATTTCTATCCGAGATCAAGGGAGTATTGCTATTGTTTTAAATCATACTCAAACCTGGTTAAGAACATTGAATAGTCAAAAATTAGCCCAAACAAAAAATAGTCAAAAATTCCAGCAATTACTCGATCGAGTCTTTGAAAGTAAACGGGATAGAAGAAAATTCCAAGACTTATTAGAAGCGGCAGTGAAACGCGAACCCTATCCCTTTGCCAATCCCTATTATTGGACAGCATTTATCGCAACAGGAGTTTAACTCAGGTCTTGCACCATTATCCAAAAGTCCAAAAAACCCGATTTTTAGAGGCAGAAAAAATCGGGTTTTTAATATCAGGGATAAGACCTGAGTTTAAGAATCGGAACAATTTTGACAAAATTTATCCAGTCCTTGCTCTTGAATATAAACAGCAACGATAGTTGATAAAATTCCTGCGACTTGCGGAGAGCATATAATATATCCTACAATAATACCTGTTAGAGTCGGAATAAGTGCAGGTAAATATTTTTCTCGCAACTTCGGTTGACAGATAGAATCACGACATTTATTAAGAACAATAGCAAACCAACGAAAATCAGCATTATCTTCTACCCCTTCAATCCCGTTACGAGTGGCAATAGATTCAGCAGCATCTGCTAAATCTCCCTCCCATTCCTCAATAAAATCAAGTGCAATTAAAGCGTTCTCATTGTCCGCAAATTCAATACGGTACTGAGCAATTTTTTCCGGTGTTAACTGCGTTGTGTCTGACATAATACCATCCTTAAAGCTAAAACTAATTTTTTTCTATTATCTCACTTTATTAGCTCCTAAGTAGGTAGGCGTTAAAAATTATCAGACACCCCCCTTATCAAGCTATCCATTAGTCACATCTTTCTTAACATAAAATTTGACAAAAAGAGAAAAGTGTGCAAGATGGCTCAAGGAGGTTCTATGGGGGGACTAATTTGATGAGATAGTTTCCAA
>VYKU01000270.1_pt1 | contig 9266 bp, 7 predicted proteins | sample 5114491 | NCBI WGS metagenome assembly VYKU01 (sample SAMN12291796, study PRJNA351875) | freshwater metagenome | isolation source: freshwater lake | place: USA: Michigan, Gull Lake | collected 2011-07-05 | reverse complement strand
GTGGGGGGTGGTCAGGGGGGTGGGGGTGGGGTTTGCGGGGCAGGTTCGGGTGGGGGAGTGGTGGTGGGTGGTGGAGTTGTTGGCGGGATGACGGGGAAGGGGCCGTTGCCGGCGAAGATTGGTGGTTGACTCGTTGGCCAGGCGGGTTCAATGTCACCTTGTAAGGGGCTCCCAACTGTCTGGACAAACCGCATCGCCAGCCAACGAGAAATGTGGTTGTGGGGGATCGCTTGCGGGGAGAGCGCCTTGGCCCGTGCGTACCCGCCGCTTGGGCCATAGGAGAGGAGATTCGGACCGAGAATTTTGATCGGCCACCAGCAGGCGACGATCAGGAGCGCGACTGGTGTGAGCCGGGCGATCCAGGTCGCTGCCACCAGCGACCATCGGCGGGGCGGTGGTGTGCCGGCGTCGGTGCCGCATTCTGGGCAGCGGCGGGGATGGGCAAGGATGGGAGTGGAGGCCCCGGCGGTATCGGAACTCCCAAACGGCCCATAGAAGCAGGCCCGGCAGCGTTGGGACTGGGCCGCGGCGTTGTCGCGGGCGTCAAACAACCTCCGCACCAACCTCGGCAGGACCAAAGAAGCGAAGACTGCGCCGGCGATGATGGTCGCCTCCTGCCAGTTCGGCGCGCTGCGTCCCCAGAGGTACGTGCGGTCAAAGAACCCCCAGCTCAGGACGAGGGCCGAGGCAGAGGCTGCCGCCACCACTGCCCAGGTGGGCACAACGCAGGTCGGCGTTACAACCAGCCGGTGTATGCGGTACATCCACCACGCCCAGAGCCGGCAAACCACCCACGGCAGGATCACGACGCCGGTTACTAGGAGCAACCACACGCGAAGCACCCCCAAGCCGAAGAGTGCCTGCATGTTTGTACGCGGGTCGATCGAGTAGACAACGCCGGGCGTGTTGACGCCAACGGGCGTCCCGGCAGGGAGGCTCGGCCAACCGGTGATCAACGAGCCAAAGAGAAGTTCATCGCGCTGCCGCTGCGAGACGGCAATAGGGGAATAAAAAGGCATCTCGGGTCTGTAGCGATAAATCCAAAGTATCGCCGATTGGGCATCAGGTTGCAGGGAGGCCCATTCGCTGACATCCTGTTTGTGCAGCATCGAACCGCCACGCTGGGCATCTGCGAGCCAGCGGGACCGAGATTGCAACTCGACTGCTAGCGGGGCCTGCCAGGTCAGGACGGCGAGGATGGACCCGAGCATCAGGATCAGGCAGGTTTGGAGGGTGCGGCGGGTCATGGTGGGGGCGCTGGATTGGGTGGGGGCACGGGGTTAGAGGGCTGTGATAAATCTTGGCCCGCGCCAACCAGCTTCCCAAAACTTTCGAGGTAAATCTTGCCAGTGGTGGGATCGCGAGAGGTCGAGATCCATTGCATCCGAGTCCAGCGAGCAAGAGACTTGTCCAGCGCCGTCTGCGGATGGCCGGGGATCGTGGGCCGGGAAAAGCCGTGCGAGAAGAGGTATGGCCCGATGATCCAGATCGGCCACCAGCAGGCGATGATGAGGAATACGACAGGCGCTAGGCGTGGTATCCACAGGGGTATGCGCTGGTGCAAATGTCGGCGTGGTGGGGGTTTGCTCGTATCGATGCCACACTCGGGGCAGCGGCGTGGGGTGTTGGGAACTTTTGGATCGGCAAAGGGTCCATAGAAGCACCCTGGGCAGCGCCCGTCTGCCAAGGCAGCTTTATCTCTTGCTATGAGAAGCATCTTGATCAGCCCCGGGAGCACCAGCATGGCGAAGGCCGTGATGCCGATGATGCTTGCCTCTTGCCAGCCTGGCACGGCTGGCCCCCACAGGTTGGTCCGGTCAAACCAACCCCAACTGAGCACGAGCGCGAGAGCGGGCACGACAACGACAATCAGCCACGAGGGCCTGGGGAGGGATGGCGCGACGGTCAGCTGGTGCGCCCGGCGTTCATAAACCACCCAAGCAGCACGCGCCAACATCGGCACGATCACAAAGAATATGACCAGCACGGCGAGGGTGCGACCGAGGCCTTTCATCGCTGTGCGCAGCATGAACTCGGTCGGGTCAACCATCTGGGGAGCGTTGCGGGCACCGACACCCACATCCGGGCCCGGCGGCAGCGCAGGCCCGCGCGTGATGAACGCTCCGAATAGCAGCGACCGCCGCTCTCGCTCGGTCTGCGCCTCGGGGGACCAAAGCCCACTGCGGGGAAAGAAAACGAAAAAGGTGGTACTGGCAACCTCCGGGTCAAGAGAGGGCCACTGGCGAAGATCGCGACTTTCGAACATTGCTGCGGCACGCTGGGCATCGGCGAGCCAGCGGGCTCGCGATTGCAACTCCAGCACCAGCGGGGCTTGCCAGGCCAACAACCCTAGCATCGCGGCAATGGTTAACAGCATAGCCGTTCGGATTGTGCATTTAAGCATAAATGCGCACGACCCGCCGTTAGGCGGGTCGTGCGAGTCTTTCTAGAAGTGGTAAGTACAAGTGGAGCCTGGGTTAGGCATTTCCCGATTGCCACACGCGCCAGGACCGATGCATTTTTGCGTCACATCGAGTGGTGCCGCTGGAGGATTGACGTAGGTGAAACGGCGTTCGCAGTGACAACTGGCCTGAAAGCTCCAACATCCCCAGACCCCTGGGTTTCCAGGTAGATTTGTAGGTGACGAAGGGGCTTGTGGAGTCCATGGAGCTGACGGCGGCCTCGGGTGCGCAATCGCGGCCAAGGCTGGCCCATCGCTTGCCAGGCACCCCTTGCTGTTGTAGAGCCGTATGCCGTATTTGCCTGTGATGCCGTGGTTGGCTAGCAGGGCTTGGGCGTTGAAGGTGCCTTGGTGGGGGACGGGGGCGAGGACCAGGCCGTTGGTGGCGTCGATGATGAGTTTGCATGAGTCGAAGCCGACGATGACCAGCGGCAGGCTGCCGTAGGCACCGAAGGCCATGTCGAAGCGCTCGACGGGGAGGTCGCCCATTGCTAGGTTGCTCATGAGGGCCTTGATGCGCACGGCGACGGTGTCGGCCTGGCTTGGCTGGCCTGTAACGAGTTTTTTGCTCTCGCTGACGGTGCCGGATTGGGCGGCGTAGCCCGGTGCCGAGGCCACGATGGCGTTGATGGCGTTGACCTCGTCTTGCATCAGGGAGCTCACAGACTTAGGCTCGGCACCAGAGGCGACGAGCACGTCGAGCGGGAGTTCCTCGCTGACTAGCTTGTCACCGTCGATGTATGCCACGACCGAGGACGTGACGGAGGCGTCGAGGATTTTGTCGATGTGGTCGAGGGTGCCCTGGAAGTTGGTGTTCACGTCGGTCGCGAACTTCAGGCGCACCATCGAGTCTTTGAGGGATGCCTGCTTCCGGAGCGCGAGCGTGTCGTCCTGCTGCGGGGCCGTGAGGGTGGATTCACAGTCTGAGGAGGAGAGCACGTTGAGATTCTCCAGCGTCAAGCGTGTGGCGTAGCGCGGGTTGAAGAGGGGTTCGTCCACGACGCCTGCCAAGGGGGACTGCACGGCGGGCGTGCCGGTTTGGATGCGCGACCAATACGCTTGCCCCCAACCCTTGACGGCTTGCTGCTGCGATTCTGTCAGATCACCGACAACCAGGTGCTCGATGTGCTCGATTTGCCCCCCCCCGGCGGGGCTGCGTGCGCGAGGTGCGCGGGGACCACAGATGCCAAGAGAGCACAACCCAACGAGACATGAACCAGCGAGGCATGAATCATGGCGAGACTCCTGCCAACATGTGCGTGTCGGCGTTCGCACCGGGCCAGGAAAGGGCTCGGCACAGGGAGTGTAACGACTGGTGGGAAAAATACGTGAAGAAAAAAGTAGATTTTTGTCTACAGGAGACCCTTCGGGTGGGTTTGGGGCCTGCCCGGGGTGGCCTGGGCCTAGATTTTTGCCCCATTTGCGGGGTTTGAGGGGAGCAAAGTTGGCATGGAGCCGGTGTGTGTGGTATTCGTATAGAATGTGGGATGGTTTGGTGTTGGCTTGTGCTCTTGTGGCTTGGCGGCTCTATTTGGAGATGACCGATGTGGCGACAGGGTCTTTTTCGTGCTCCGCTTGCCGTTGCGCTTGTGGTTGGGTTGGCTGGGTTGGCGTGGGGTGGTGAGACGATTTTGAAGAACGACCGTTTCCCGAACGATGTTTCGGCGGTTGCGGATGCGCAGCTGTCGATCCAGGCGGGCTTTGTGGCCGGGGAGGTCGCGGCGGCGGTTTTGGCGGTGCCTGCGGGTTTGCGGCCACCGATCCGGGTGACGAAGGTGCAGGTGATGTGGGCGAGCATGGGAGCTGGGGTTGCGCCGTTGAGCACGCAGGGATCGATATTGGTTTATCGGAACTCGGTGTTGCAGCCGGGGGCGCAGTTGTTGTTTGACTCATCGGAGGACGCGGCGGGTGGGGATGGTCTGGTGCCGGTGCTTAGTGATGGTGTGCTCAACGAGTTTGACTTCAGCGGCGAGGACATCACGCTGTTGTCGCGGCCGGGGTTTATCACGGTGGGTCTGCGGTTTTCGGCGGCGACGAACCAGACGAGCGGGCCGAGCGTTTGCAGCGACCGCCCGCCTGGCAACTCGCAGTTTCAGACGCCGGGCCGGAATGCGATCTTTGGGACGTGGCCGCTGGCTGGGATCACGACGGACCAGTGGTTTGAGCCGAGGATTTCGGTTGGTGGTCAGACGGTCAACGGGATATCGGGGAACTTTTTCATACGTGCGGTGGTGGAGGGTTCGCCGTGCTTAGCGGATATTGCCGGCCCTGGGCTGACGGTCGTGCCTGATGGTGCGTTGACGGCCGACGACATCATTGTGTTCTTGAACCGGTTCTTTGCGAGTATCAGCAGTTCGGACGTGGCGGGGGCTGGGCAGTCAACGTTCGCGGATGGGGAGTTTACGGCGGATGACATTATTGTGTTTCTGAATGCGTTCTTTGCGGGGTGTTAGGGGGAGGTTTGAGGGGTTGGGTGTTTGGTGGTAGCAGAGGAGGATGGTTGAGTGGATGTTGCGGGTGTGGCCGGGAACCACACCCCTGCGCCTCCCCTTGGGGGAGGGGTTCTGAGGTTTAGATTGTTGTGTGGTTGCTTCTATGTTTATTGTTTCTAGACAAAGGATTATCTGTGCGAACTATTCAGATTGCTCGGGCGTTGACCTTGGCTGCTGGGGGCTTGGTTTCGGTTTCGGCGTTCGGGCAGGTGCTGCCGGCGCCGGTGTTTTCGACGTTTGCTGATCAGGCCAACCGTGTGATACCCGGCTCGGGTGGGCAGGTTTTTAACACCGGCGGGATCGACCTGGTGCGCGTGAGCAGCAACGGGGGGTGGTGGATATTGAAGGGGAACCGGGTCTATCCGGCGACGCCGCCTGCGACGGGGCAGGACGTAACGCGCGACGAGGTGATCGTTGCGGGCACGGCGACGGCCTCGGCGGTGGTCGGGACGCTGGTGCTTGGTGAGCGTGATCCGTACCCGGCGTTTACGACGGGGTTGCAGGTGGGGGAGGTGCCGGGGACGGTCGTGGTCAATGGCCCGGCGAGCATCAACAACTCTGGGCGCTTCATCATCTCGACGCTGAGCCCCGCGCCGGTGGCGAGCAGCGCCAACCGGGTGCTGCTGCGCGGGCAGGTCAGCGTGCAGCTGAGCGGGTTGCCTGGGGTTACGGCACTTGGGGTGTATGGGCGTGAGGGGAGCGCGCTGCCGGGGGTGCCGGGATATAACTTTGGGCAGGACATCTTTGCCGATGGGATTACGGACAGCGGGGAGCCGTTGTTTCGTTCGCAGCGGATGGCGGACAACAAGCAGGCGTTGATGCTTGGGAGCACGGTGCTGGCGGAGACGGTTGATGGGGCGCGGAACAGGCCGTATGTTGATGCGGACTTGACGATCCCGGATGCGAACTATTTTCAGTTTGTGCCGTTCGGGTCGGCGCCGAACCCGATGGTTACGCCTGATGGGGCGCACTGGGCGTTGGTGGGGCAGTTGGCCGGGGCTGTGGACATGCTGGTGGTGGATGGGCAGACGCTGATTAGGGGCTTTGATTTCTTGCCCGGGGATGTTGACTTTGTTGTTATGGATGTGGGCCTGACGCGTTTGGCGAGCGACGGGCGGTGGATCACGCGGGTTTCGACGGGCGGGAGTAACTATGTTCGTTCTGGGGATGTGAACTTGGTGCGGAGCGGGGTGGCGTGCGTGCCGTGCTTTGCGCAGGCGTGGCGGGACCGGTATGCCCTGGACCCGAGCACCGGGCAGTTTGCCTTTTCGGTGGGGTTTGGGAATGTGGCGATTAACGCTTCGGGGAGGTGGATCGCCAGCGGGTTGACCAACAGCAGCGACCCGAATGACAACAGCGTTGTGGTTGTGGACGGCAGGACGGTGCTGCTGCGTGAGCGGCAGCCGATGGACCTGGACGGGGACGGGGTGGCCAATGACGATGCCGTGCTGCTGGGGTTGAACAACGACAGCGTGCAGTTGACCGACGACGGGTGGTTGTGGTTTATCGCGAACGTGAACCGCCCGGCGGCGTCGGCGCTGGCGGGGGCGGATGTCAATGGGAGTGTGCTCTACCGGGTTCGGCTGCCGGCGCTGGCGTGCGGGAGGGCGGATATAGCCGGGCCTGGGCAGGGGATCGGGGCGGATGGTGAGTTAACGGCCGACGATATTATTGTGTTTCTCAACGCGTTCTTTGCGGGGAACCTGTGCGCGGATGTCTCTGGGCCTGGGCAGGAGACCGTAACACTCGATGGTGAGTTGACGGCGGATGATATTATTGTGTTCCTGAACCGGTTCTTTGGGGGGTGCTAGGGGAAGGTTTTAGGTGTTTGGTTTTAGGTGTTAGGGGTTGATTGCGAAGTAGATTGACATGGGCTGGAGGCCCGTGCTGTCGGGCGATGCAACAGCCTCTGATCTGTGTCAATAGTGAATGTTGCGCCATTGGCGTGAGGAACCCCACCCCTGCCCCTCCCCTCGGGGGAGGGGTTCAATATAAGAAATATTGCGGCCTTGTGTGGCGGGGCGCGGGGGCCTTACATGGTCAGTTTGAACATGGTGGGCAGGTCGCCGACGAGGGGCCGGCAGTAGTCGAGGAAGGCCTTGGTAACGTTGTTGTGCCCTTGGATGAACTCTGGGGGCATGGTTTTGGTTTTGGCGGCGACGTCGGCGAGGCGGACGACGCGTTTTTCGACGCGGTAGGGGTGGTTGCTGGTGCGGAGGATGGCGATGGAGCCGTCGGTCAGGCCTGTCATGGCCTCCTGTGCGGCTTTGACACCGACGGCGCGAGCCTCTGCGGCGTCGATGGGTGAGGGGTCTGGCCAGCAGCGTTGCATGTAGCCGAGGGTGTCGGCGCGGACGCGTGGTGGCTTGCCTGTGGGGCCTTTGAGGCGTTCTTTGAGGATGCTTGAGAGCATGTCGCCGAGCGCGCCTGAGCCTGAGAGTTGGGCGTTGCCGTGGGAGTCGGCCTGACCGCCGACGATGAGTTTGGCGCCGATGTCGTGGCCTTGTTTATCTTTGATCCCTTCGGAGACGGCGATCTGGCACCTGCCGTGTTTGCTGAGGCAGTCGGAGACATCGGCGACGAAGCGGTCGGTGTCGAAGGGGACCTCCGGGAGGTAGATGAGGTGTGGGCCGTCGTGCTCGCTGCCGGGGGTGGTTTGGCGTGCCAGAGCGCTGGCGGCGGTGAGGAAGCCTGCGTTGCGTCCCATGACGACGTTGATTTTGATGCCCGGGAGGCTGGCATTGTCGCGGTCGTCGGCCATGAAGGCCATGGCGACATAGCGTGCGGCGGAGCCGAAGCCCGGGGTGTGGTCGTTGGTCATCAGGTCGTTGTCCACGGTTTTGGGTACGTGGATGCAGCGGAGGTCGTAGCCCTGGCGCTGGCTCATCTCGTAGATGATGCGGCAGGTGTCCGAGGAGTCGTTGCCGCCGATGTAGAAGAAGTAGCGGACGTCGGCGGCGCGGAGGGAGTCGAAGATTTTGCCACAGTCGGCGTCTGCGGGCTTGCTGCGTGAGGAGCCGAGTGCGGCTGAGGGTGTGCGGGCGAGTTTTTCGAGTTGCTCGCTGGTGAGGGTGGTGAGGTCGACGGGGGGCTTGGCCTTGATGAGGCCATCGACGCCGTGGCGCATGCCGAGGATTTTTTTGACCGGCGCGTATCCCTTGAGGCCCTCGATGATGCCGGCGAGGGACTGGTTGATGACGGCGGTTGGGCCGCCGGATTGGCCGATGATGGCGTTGCCTTGTGGGAGGGTTGGGGGCATGTTGTTGCTCCTGTTGGGGGTGGGAGTTGGGGTGCCGGTTGGGGAGGGTAGATCGGCAAAGTGTGTGGGGTATGGGCGTGTTTGGGGTGTGGTGTTTGTATACTTAGAGTTATGGCAAGCCGAGTTGTTGGGTTTTTCCGTCGCGCTGTGGGTGTGGTGGCCGGGCTGGTGATGGTTGGTTGGGTGGTGTGTCTGCCGAGGGTGGGGGTTGGACAGGTTGTCGATCCGCTTGCGCCGCCGGCGAACCGGGTGGGTGTGCGGGAGGAGGTTCGGTTTGTAGCGTTGGTTGGTGGGACGGTGCACGTGGGGCCTGGGAGGGTGGTTGAGGGTGGGACGGTGGTGCTGCGTGGGGGGATGGTTGAGGGGGTGCTTGAGGCGGGTGTGGGCGTGCCTGCGGGGGCGGAGGTGCGGGATGTGCGTGGCCGGTATGTGTACCCGGCGTTGATTGATGCGTATGTGGAGGTCGATGGGCCGGCGGTGGCGATCGATGGGCCTGGGGCGCACTGGTCGCCGGTGGTGCTGCCGCAGGGGGATGTGCTTGATGGGCCGGGGTTGTCTGAGAAGGATCGGGATGAGTTGCGCGGGCTTGGGTTTGGCGCGGCGAACATTGTGCCCAGGCGTGGGGTGTTTCGCGGGCGGTCGGCGGTGGTGAGTTTGGCGGACGTGGGCAAGGACCGGAGCGCCAGCCGGGGTGCGGTGTATAAGGCTGCGTCGGGGCATGTGGTGGCGTTTGAGACCGATGGGGGTGGGGGAAGTAACACGGCGCGGTGGGAGTCGTACCCGGATTCGCAGATGGGGGCGATTGCGTTGATCCGCCAGACGCTGCTGGACGCGGGGTATCGCAAGGCCCGGCTGGGCGCGGGGCTAGAGGGTGGCGTCAGTGCGCTCGATGCGCTGGACACGCCCTCGCCGCTGCTGATGGTGGTGGGGGATGAACTTGAGTTGCTGCGTGCGGGGAAGATCGGCAACGTGTGTGGGGAATGGGCGTGTTTGGGGTGTGGTGTTTGTATACTTAGAGTTATGGCAAGCCGAGTTGTTGGGTTTTTCCGTCGCG
>VYKU01000269.1_pt1 | contig 9273 bp, 8 predicted proteins | sample 5114491 | NCBI WGS metagenome assembly VYKU01 (sample SAMN12291796, study PRJNA351875) | freshwater metagenome | isolation source: freshwater lake | place: USA: Michigan, Gull Lake | collected 2011-07-05 | reverse complement strand
TCAAAGGCCCCCAGGTCGATCCCCGGGCGCAACGCCCGCAGCCGTTGCCGAGGTATCCCCACCCCCTGGGCACGATTGGCGCAATCCCCCGAGCGCGTCAGCACCATGTCAAACGGGCGATAGAACCACCGCACAAACGCACCCGCCAAGCCCGTCAGCCCCTCGTTCCCAAACAGGTGCTCGATATACGCAGGAAAGTCGGTGTGGTATGTCCCCACCAGGGGCAGCCCGTTCGCCCGCGCAAACCCCCGCCCAAGCATCCCCACCGGCCCGGGCGTAGAGGCATGCACAACAGTCGGGCCCAAACGTGCCGCGGCCTCCAGTAACCTCCCCCTGGGCGCCCACACCAACTCGATCTGCCGATACCCCGGCATCGGCACCGCCCACGTCGGCGGCACATTGAGGACGTTGGCCTGGATCGGTACAGCCGTGCGCGTGCTCGTGAGCACCGTCAACTCGCGCCCGCTCGCCAACGCCTCCGCCGCCACGCCACGCACAAACCGCGCAACGCCGTTGACATCACCCAGGGTGTCCGTAAACAGGGCAATCCGCACGGCCAGAGGGTACCATCCCCCCCGAGCACCCCACACCCCGCGTGGGCACGCCTCGTGTACCCCCACACTCCGTGTGGGGACAGCAAGTTTGGAGATTCCGTATGACCTGGCTCCGCGTCATTGATGCACTCTCAGCCCCTGTTGACACCCGCGTGGTCGTGAAGGGTTGGGTGCGCACCCGCCGCGACAGCAAGGCCGACGGTGGCCTCTCGTTCGTCGCACTCCACGACGGCACCTGCTTTGAGCCAATCCAACTGGTCATCAAGGGGGACATCCCCAACTTCACCACCGAGGTCGGGCGCCTGACAACCGGCTGCGCCATCGAGGCCGAGGGGGTGATCGTCAAGAACCCCAAAGGTGGCAACGAGGTCGCCGTGCAACTGGCCAGCGGTGGCTCGATCAACGTCGTCGGGTGGGTCGAGCACCCGGACACCTACCCGATCCAGCCCAAGCCGCACACCTTTGAGTACCTCCGCGAGCAGGCCCACCTGCGTGTGCGGACGAACACCTTCGGCGCCGTCGCACGCGTCCGCCACTGCCTGGCCATGGCGATCCACCGCTTCTTCCACGAGCGCGGGTTCTACTACGTCCACACCCCCATCATCACCGCCAGCGACTGCGAAGGCGCTGGCCAGATGTTCCGCGTCAGCACGCTCGATGCACTCGGCAGGGCCGAGGGTTCAGGGCCTAGGGCCGAGGCTAGTCCAGCCGGCGCACATGGCTCCCCACTCGGCCCTCGGCCCTCAAACCTCGGCCCTGATTTTTCCCAAGACTTCTTCGGCAAAGAAGCCCACCTGACCGTCAGCGGGCAACTCAACGTCGAGACCTACTGCATGGCCCTGAGCCGGGTCTACACCTTTGGCCCGACGTTCCGTGCCGAGAACAGCAACACCAGCCGGCACCTGGCAGAGTTCTGGATGATCGAGCCTGAGATCGCCTTTGCCAACCTCGCCGACGACGCCCAACTGGCCGAGCAACTGCTCCGCTACCTCTTCACAACCCTCCTGGCCGAGCGCGCCGACGACATGCACTTCTTCGCCCAGCGCATCGAAAAAACCGCCATCGACCGCCTCACGCACATCATCGAAAAACCCTTCCTCCGCCTCACCTACACCGAAGGTGTCAAAGTCCTTGAGGAAGCCATCAAAGCCGGCAAAGAGTTCGAGTACCCCGTCAAGTGGGGCATCGACCTCCAAAGCGAGCACGAGCGCTTCCTGACCGAGGAGCACTTCAAGCAGCCGGTGATCCTGACCAACTACCCAAAGGGGATCAAGGCCTTCTACATGCGCCTAGACGACAACTGCGAGCCAGACCGCCAGACCGTCAGCGCCATGGACATCCTCGTGCCGGGCATCGGCGAAATCATCGGCGGCAGCCAACGCGAGGAACGCCTCGACAAACTCGACGCGCGACTGGCCGAGATGGGCCTGCACCAGCCCGACTACTGGTGGTACCGCGACCTCCGCAAATACGGCACCGTCCCCCACGCCGGCTTTGGCCTTGGCTTCGAACGACTCATCCAGTTCGCCACCGGCATGCAAAACATCCGCGACGTCATCCCCTTCCCTCGGGCGCCCAAGCAGGCAGATTTCTAATCCACTGTATCAAACAGTGGCACTGGCCTTTGGCCTGTGCGGATCACGCAAGCCATCCGCACAGGTCAGGGGCCAGTGCCACCGGAGCCAGACTTCTCAAACTATCTCTAATCCCCCGCACGCCACACACCGGGGTTTACAAAATCCGCCGCGACCTCGGGTAACTGCCCAGCACCTGCAACTCCTTGCAGTGCTTCCGCGCACGCGAAAGCGCGTTCTGCATCTTCTTGTCGCTCTCGTGCCCCTCGGCATCGATAAAAAACGTGTACGTCCAGTTGTCCCGCCGGCTCGGCCGCTTGTCAATGTGCGTCAGGTTCACCCCCGCGGCATGAAAATCGCCCAGCACCTTCACCAGTGCGCCGGGCTTGTTCACCGTCGTGAACATCAAACTCGTCTTGTCATTGCCCCCGCCCACCGCCTGCGCACGCACCCGGCTAATAACCACAAACCGCGTAATGTTGTTCGGCTCGTCCTGAATCCCCTCAAACAGGATGTTCACCCCATACAACTCCCCGGCCAAAGTGCTCCCGATCGCCGCGCTCGTCCGCTTCCCGGCCGGCAACTTCGACTCCTCGGCCACCATCTGCACCGCACGCGAACTCGACGCCACCGCCACCTGCTCGGCCCGCGGATACTGCGTCGCCAGCCACGACCGGCACTGGCTAAAAACCTCCGGCTTGCTGTATATCCGCTCCACCGCGCTCGGCTGGCAGTTCGCCAGCAGCGCGTGCCGAACGTCCAGCTGCACCTCCGCATACACATGCACGTGCCCAGCCCGCCGTGCAAACGAATCCAGCGTCTCGGTCACACTCCCGTGGATCGAGTTCTCAATCGGCACGATCCCATAATCCACGTGCGCACGCTCGACTTCCGTAAACACACCCGCGATCTCGTGCAAATCCTCAAACGCCACCGACGACCCAAACTGCTTGACCGCCGCCAGGTGGCTGTAACTGCCCGCAGGACCAAGAAACCCGATCGACAAGGGCCTCTCCAGCGCGAACGACCCGGACATCAACTCTCGGTACACCCCCTCGATCGTCCGATCCCCCAGCGGCCCATCGTTGTGCGCCAGCACACGCGCGAGCACCTCCTGCTCGCGGTGCGGGGCATAGATCGGGATGTTGTTCGCCTGCTTGTAACGACCCACCTGGACAACAAACCGCGACCGCGCGTTGAGCAGCTCGACAAGCCGGTGGTCGATCGCATCAATCTGCTTGCGCAACGCCGGCAGGTCGATGCCCGCAACGGCCTTCCGACGCGCCGCGCCTCTCTTGGCCACTTTCTTCTTTCCTTTACTCATATCAACAATCTTCTCTCGTTGCTCATCGCTGACCACCCATCACTTCTCAATACCCCAGCGTAAGCACGATCGCCGACGCGATCCGCTTGGAATCTGGCAGATACTCCCACTCCAGCTTCGCACACGGCATGATCGTGTCAAAGCCTGTTACACGCTGCACCCAGGCCTTAAGCCTCAAGGAGCACGACTCCTGCACCAGCGACGAGATATCACTGGGCATGCACGCCGTGCGCGGCGCTTTCTGCAAAAACACGCACGGCCCCGGCATCTGCCGGGGCCGCAGCGTGGGGTTGATATGCAATCGCCGGTGCTCAGCACCCAACGAAGAACCGATTGAGGAAGACGATGATGTCGTCTGCGGTCAACTCGGCATCGGGCGTCGTGCTCTGGCCAGGGCCGGCGATGTTGGCGCGGCGATCCGCGGCGAAGAACCAGTTGAGGTAGACAATGATGTCATCGGCCGTCAGCTGGCCGTCGCCACCGACGGTCTGGGCAGCGCCAGCCACGTCGCTGGCGCTGCACGTGACCGACCGGAGATTGTTGGGCGTGCCCTCGAGGATCACGCGGTCGTTGTACAGGCGCAGCTCGCTGCCGGTAACGGTGTAGCCGGCGTCGCCGGCGTTGAGCGGGAAGTTGTGCCACGGCTGGAACTCGACGCGGTAGCGGCCCTCGGTCAGCGGCGTGAGGTTGACCTCCAGGAAGCCGTAGTGCTTGCCGCCCGAGAGCAGCTGCGTGCCGTTCCACGTCTCGGCCTCGCTTTGGTCGGCCGTCCACTGGCTGTAGGGGTTGGGGCGCCAGCTCTGCCCCTCGAGGTTGGCCGGGTTGTTTCGCCACGCGGTGATGCCGCCGCTGACAGAGCCCGCCGCATCCTCGACGCCGCGGAGGCCGTCGCCGGCCATACCAACGTCCCAGAGGTTGATGCCGTAGCCATCGCTATCGAGGTCGAAGAACGACCGCTCGGCGACTTCGGAGTGGCCTGTGAAGATACCAGCGACACGGAACTGCTCGAGCAGCGGCAGATAAATCCGCATGGCCTCACCCGACTGGTTGCTGGTAACGTTGGTGCCGTGGATACCACGCGAGAGCGGCGTGTGGTGCCACTGCACGAAGATGATCTGCCCGGCGGCCCGGGCGTCGGCCAGCTGCTGGGCGGCCCACTCGTACTGCGCGGTGCCGATGTTGAAGTCGGGCAGGTCACCAAAGGGATAGGCGTTCAGCCAGGCGCGGTTGGTGTCGGTGTTGATCGGCAACGCCGTGCCGGTGGGCAGCACGGGCACCGAGAGGGGGTTGGCCACGCTGATCTGGTCGTTGGCCGCCTCGGTCGCGCCCACCGAGCAGAGCGTGATGATCGTGATCGGGCCGAAGTCCTGGCGGAAGTAGACGTCCTGCGCAGCGCCCGGGTTGACGCTGGTCGTCGCGGCGGGCATGTCGAAATACGCTCGCCACTGGTCCATCGCCCGCTTGACGCCGCGGTTGATCTGCACCTGGTTGCGCTGGGTCGCGTCTGGGAAGTTGATGGTGTCGGCCGGATCGATGATTGAGCCCGAGAAGATGCAGTTGTTACCGATGGCCGCGACGATCGGGCGCTTGGTCAGCAGGTCGTCGTACTGGCCCGCGTTGTGGCGCCAGAACTCGTCCCAGCGCCGGTGCGTCTCCAGCGCGTTGCCGCTGCCCTCGATGAGGTCCCCTGGCATGATGATCAGGTCGGGGTTCCGGCCGTCGATCGAGGCGATGTTCTTCTGATAGCCGTCGGTCTCCGTCAGGAAGTAGCGGTCACGCCCGCGACCGTTGCCAGCGGGGCGGCCCGTGCTGGTCGGGGTCTGCGGCGTCGTGCGGGCCCACTCGCGGAAGGTGGTGCGCCCGGCAATCAGCGTCTCGCTGTCGCTCAGCACCGCCAGGCGCAACGCGCGGGCCGCGCCGGTGGCAGGCGCAGTCCGGAAGGTGCCGCTGAAGGTGGCCCCGCTGCTGCCGGCCGTAACGACATAGCTGTACTGCGCATCGGCCTGCAGGCCGGTGGCCGTGAAGGTGTGCTTGTACGCGCTGTTGTCAGCCAGCATGTCGGACGGACGCGGAGTGATGGCCTTTTCCTGGGCCGAATAGTCCAGCTCGGGCAGCAGCACCGGCGTCACGCTGACGTTCAGCGGGACGGCCAGGCCGGGGCCGGAGACGGTGATGCTGCTCGCGCCGGCGCTGCTGGTAAACCAGTTGAGCGTCATGCCGCTGGGCGTCGGGCTCTGGAGATACGGCAGCACCCGGAACTTGTCCGCACCGATCAGCGCGATCAACGCTGGGTCGTTCGCCAGGGCCATCGGCGTAAGTGCGAGCGGGGACAAGGCAAAGGCCGCGCCAGCGGAGATCGAAAGCAGGGTTGTACGCATGTGCTATCACTCCTTACAGAGCGTGCCCGGCTGGCTGCCTCAAGGTGGGCAAACAAAACGTTCAGCCGTACACGCACTGTGCCGCAAGCATGCACCCTATCGACTACCCATTCAAGTGGCGGGCAGTTAAGCATCGGTCAAGGTTGTGTAAGGACCGTGTTGCGGCGGCGAAAGCCGTCTGCCGCGTTGATTCGGAGTCAACCCGGTGCGGGCCCACAACCCGAAGATGTCAGGTGGCTTGCGAGACTCGGCCCTGAAATCGGCCCGCTAACCTCGGCCACTCTGCTTGTCAGTACGCCAGCGTCGCCACGACGGCCTCGGCGATGCGCTTCGCATCCGGCAAATACTCAAGTTCGAGCTTGGCGTAGGGCATGATGGTGTCAAAGCCGGTTACACGCTGGACGGGGGCTTTGAGGTGCAGGAAGCAGGTTTCCTGCACCAGCGACGAGATCTCACTAGACATGCTCGCCGTGCGCGGAGCCTCCTGCACGATCACGCACCGACCCGTCTTCTGCACGCTCCCGGCGATCGTCCCAAGGTCCAGCGGGTGGATCGTCCGCAGATCAATCAACTCCACGCTCACGTCCTCGGGCAACTGGTCCAGCGCACCCAAACACTGGAACACACTCGCACCCCACGTAACAACCGTCAGGTCGCTGCCCTCGGCCACCACCTTCGCCTTGCCGATCTCGATGGTGTATTCCTCCTCGGGAACCTCCTCGCGGTAACTGCGATAGACACGCTTTGGCTCAAAGAAGATCACAGGGTCAGGGTCGCGGATCGCGCTGATCAACAGCCCCTTAGCGTCATACGGCGTGCTCGGGCACACCACCTTCAGCCCAGGGCTGTGCGCGTAAATTGCCTCCGGCGAATCCGAGTGAAACTCCGGCGCGTGAATCCCCCCACCCCACGGCACACGAACCACCATCGGCACCGTGAACGCTCCACGCGTCCGGTTGCGGAACCGCGCCGCGTGGTTGACCAACTGGTCGTACGCAGGACCCAAAAAACCCTCGAACTGAATCTCAGGCACCGGCCTCATCCCCGCAATCGCCAGCCCGATCGACGAGCCGATGATCCCCGACTCCGACAACGGCGTATCAATCACCCGCTCCGGCCCGTACTTTTTCTGCAACCCCTCAGTCACCCGGAAAACGCCCCCGTTGACGCCAACATCCTCCCCCAGACAGACCACGCGAGGGTCGCGCGCCATCTCCTGGTCCAGGGCGGTGGTGATCGCTTGCACTAAGGTCATCTGCGGCATGGGAGGTTCCAGAAAAAAGCCAATCGGCAAACACGTGTAGGATAAGCATCGGGTCGAGGGTCAGGTCATTTGCAAATCTCAGGAGGCACGCCGGCGTGCGGGGCGCTTGACGGGCTTGCCACCCCCAAGCCGTGCCAGCGTGCGCAGTGCTTCGTTGACGGCCTGCGCGTCGGGAAAGATCGCCGACAGGTCGGGATCGATCCTGACGAAGTTCTTTGGTGCCTTCGGCGCGTGCGCCAGGTAGTGCGCAAAGTACGCACCCTGCCTCGCGGCATCCCCGGCCTCGGCAAAGTCATACTCCACCGCCATGCTGGCGTCCTCAGCCGCGGTCTTTGATGATCTTGAAGAAGCCCGTTTTTTCATGCTTGGTCGCCTTGCGTGCGGAGATGACGCGGAGCGTCAGTTCGTTGTTCTTTCCATACCTCTCGGTCGTAATGACCACAATCACCCGCGAGAGCGCCGACACCCCGATGCTGACCGAGCGATCCTCAACCTCCGAATGGTGCTCATCGGGGATCGTAACAGTCCTGGGGTTTGCAAAGACGGAGATCGCCTCCTGGAACGAAACGCCGTGCTTCCGCTCGTTCGCGGCCGACTTCGCCCTGTCCCACTCAAACCCCGCCGGTGCATCGTGTCGCTCCATTGCACCCTCTCAACCTACGCGTGCTGGTGGCTCCCCGCCGCCGATCCGCTCTGCAAACCCGCCTCCCGACCCATCCCCAGCGAGTGCGTCGCCCAGCTATCACGCTGCTGCCGCAACAGCGCAGGCATCTCCGCATACAGATGATCAAACATCTCCTCCCGCTTGGGCGCAGGCCAGTTGAGCACCTTGTCTACAACCTCCTTGACCATCACCTCCGCCCGCTCCTGCTCGGCCTTCTGCTTGCCGGCGTCCCACAGGCCCTTGCTCTCAAGGTACAAACGCACGCGGATCATCGGGTCCTTGCTCCGCCAGGCCTCCACCTCGTTCTGGTCGCGGTACCGCCGCGCGTCGTCGGCCGTCGTGTGGTCGGCCAGCCGGTACGTAATGCACTCGATCAGCGTAACGCCCCCGCCCGCCCGCGCACGCTCACGCGCGTCGTACACCGCCTTGTACACCGCAAACAGATCATTCCCGTCCACCTGCTGCACCTGCGCCCCATACGCCAAGCCCTTCTGCGCAATCGTCTCACTGGCCATCTGGCTCTCACGCGGCACGCTGATCGCCCACTGATTATTCTGGCAAAAGAAAATGCACGGCACATTGAACACCGTCGCAAAGTTCATCGCCTCATGAAAATCACCCTCGCTCGTCGCCCCGTCCCCAAAGTACGTGATCACCACACGGTCCTCACGACGCATCTTCGCCGCCCACGCGATACCCGTCGCGTGCAGCATCTGGGTCCCGATCGGCACCGCGATCGGCGTCACCTGCACGCCCGGCGGGAAATGGTTCCCACGCTCATCGCCCGACCAATACAGCAGCACGCTCGCCATCGGCACCCCGTGCATAAACATCGCCGCGTTCTCCCGATAGCACGGCACGATCCAGTCCACACCCGCCCGCATCGCAAACCCAGAACCCAACGCGCACGCCTCCTGACCCTTGTTCTGCGGGTACGTGTGCATCCGCCCAGACCGCTGCAACTTAAACGCAATCTCATCAAGCTGCCGACACTCGATCATCCGCTGGTACAAGTGCAACACCTGTTGATCTGTCAATATCCCCGGCGTCCCGGGCGCCGTCAGCGAGGCGTCCAACTTCCCCTCCTCGTCAAGGATCTGCAGGTATTCGATCTTCGCCGTGTACGCCGTGCGGATGGGCATGGTTACTCCTCGGTTCGATGGTCGCAGGGAAACAGATCAGTGCTGCGTCAGGGCCTGCCCACGTGCCGGGCAACCGCCAAGACGATGGTGTAAGGCAACAGAACGGGGGCAGGCACAACGCCCAAATCAAAGGCACAGCAAGTCAACAAGACATCAGTATAGTGGCCCCTGCCCACCCCCGCCCGGCAAAGAGAAGAGGTTTGCAGAGGGGGCGAAGGTAAGCGGACAAACGCGGAGCAAGGCAGAGGCATGGCTCCAAATGCCTGATTCAGTTCAATACCTCTCGCACCGGCACACTTCGCCACTTTGCTACTTTGCTACTTTGCCACTCCTCCCCAATCCTTCACTCCGCCCCCCTCCGCCCCCTCCGCGA
>VYKU01001167.1_pt1 | contig 9338 bp, 11 predicted proteins | sample 5114491 | NCBI WGS metagenome assembly VYKU01 (sample SAMN12291796, study PRJNA351875) | freshwater metagenome | isolation source: freshwater lake | place: USA: Michigan, Gull Lake | collected 2011-07-05 | reverse complement strand
GAACAAATTGGGTTGTCCGTATTGCCTCATTAATGGCTTCTATCTGATTAGGTTTTGGCTTAACTTTGTATTCTAGTACAAACATTTTGACGATGCTCGACCGACTATCAATATCTTAACACAAAATTCTTTAAGTTGACAATACATATTTATTTAAAGCCGCCCGACCCTACACTAAAGGATTGTAATGTCCCCACGGATATCTGTTTTTCCTTTGAGGGATTTTGTGCGCGGGGGGGAAAAACCGACGAACATCGAGACGGTTGGGGAATTGCTTTTTTTGAGGGTTTAGGTTGTCGAACTTTTATTGATGTTAAACCCTCGATCGCTTCTCCGATTGCGGAATTAATTAAAAACTATCCCATCCATTCTACCAATGTTATCGCCCATATTCGTAAAGCCACCCAAGGAGAAATTAAACTAGAAAACTGTCATCCTTTTCGGCGGTAATTGTGGGGAGAATATTGGGTTTTTGCCCATAATGGTCATATTGTTCGACGAAATTAAGCTATATAATCCGTCAGTATCCTTTTGCCGCCGCTCATTTAATTGATGAAGATGTGAGCGTTGATTTTCAAGCTTTAGCTCGTCCAGGCGATCAAGTGGCAATTATTGCCACTACTCCCTTAACTGATAATGAAGTTTGGACAGCGATTAATTCAGGAGAATTATTAGTTTTTCAGCAGGGCGCAGCAATTTTAAGTTAATCTTACCAGTGGTCACTTTGTCGAGATTTTTCTAAGTCAATTAACTGAGTTTTTAGTCCTAACCAATCTAATTGATGGGCGAGGCAATCTGACCTGATTTTTCCCGCTTCTAGATAAATGACTCGCTCGGCAAATTCCTCTAAAAAATCTAGTTGATGATTGACCATAATTATCGTCATTGAACTTTGATTATTTAATACTTCTAATAACCTGCTGGCCGTGCCTGTATCTAGGGCAGAAGTGGGTTCATCTAATAACAGTATGCTCGGTTCTAACAGCAAAGCTCTGGTAATTGCCACTAATTGTCTTTGTCCTAAAGATAATTCTAACTCCCCGCGTTCAAACCACTGTTCGGGAATTTTTAATAGAGATGTCCAACGGTCAATTCTCTGATTAATTTCAGCAGGGGTAAGTTTTTTTAATTGCAAAGGATAAGCGAGAGCATCTCGAACAGTCATTCCTAATAACTTCGATTCTTGGAGCAATAAAACTATCTGTTGTCGCAGGGACATAACTGGTATTTCCTTAATCGATTTACCTTGAAAATAAATATTTCCCGTGCTGGGTTCTTGCAAACGATTTAACAAGCGCAAAATAGTCGTTTTTCCTGCCCCAGATGCTCCGACAATAGCTAAATTTTCTCCTTGCTTGACGCTAAAAGTAATATCTTCTAATAGATAAGCACTTCCTCGTCTTACCGCTAAATTAACCTGTTGTATTTCTAAAATCAAGGTGAGTTTTTTCCTTACTTAGTTTAAAGTTATTATATAATAAAAATAGCCCAATGAGTTCGGCAGGTATTTCCCATGGTTAGTCAAGTTAACAAAACCGAGATTATCTATCCTGAGAGCGATGGTAAACCGATGGCAGATAATACTAAACAATTTCACTGGATAGTAACGATTAAGCAGAATCTCGACTGGTTATATATCGATGATCCCCAGGTATTTGTAGCGGGGGATCTGTTATGGTATCCCGTGCAAGGCCAGCCGAAAATTGCCGCTGCTCCTGATACGATGGTAGTATTTGGCAGACCGAAAGGCGATCGAGGTTCCTACAAACAATGGCAAGAAGATAATCTTGCTCCTCAAGTCGTCTTTGAGATTCTTTCTCCCAGTAATACCTCCATCGAAATGGCCAAAAAATTGCTATTTTATGATCGCTATGGAGCCCAAGAATACTACGTCTATAATCCCGATGATAATAGTCTAGAAGCTTGGCAGCGAATTGGTGACAGTTTAGACAGTGTTAGTGAGGTTAATAATTGGGTGAGTCCCCGTTTAGGCATTCGTTTTGACTTAACCGACGAGTTAAAAATTTATCGTCCTGATGGTACTCAATTCTCGTCCTACAGCGAAATTAATCAACTACTGGAACAGGAAAAGCAACGGGCAGAAAATGAACGCCAACGGGCAGAAAATGAACGCCAACGGGCAGAACAGGCCAATCAGCAGTTAGTAGAAATGGAAGCAAAACTGCAAAAATATCGTCAACTTTTTGGGGAATTACCTAACTAAGGTTTGCCGAAAAAGTTTTTCCTGCGTGTAGGGTGTAGGGTTTTACCGATTTTCAGGTGGTCAATTACCTAATTTTCAGGGAAAAAGTAGCTGAATTTTCCTCCCAATCACTCCAAGGGGCGGCACTTTTTGGGGGGGAAAAGTCTAAAAGCCTTATCCAACAAGGTTTTTAGATTTATTCAGCCCGGCCTAACTAAAATTTTAACTAGCGACGGGAGTTTGACATCCTCGCCGCCGTAAAACGGACGGCGATTCCTCACCACGCCACTTTTTTAGGGTGGTCGCGTCAACGGGGTTGACGCTTCACCGAAAAACGCTTAATTGCTTAAGTCTGACACTTGAAACCCCCTACTATCTGTGGTCAAGGTTCAGTTTTTAGCTTGGTTATCGCTTTTTCCATTTTAGCTTAAAGCCGTCCTCAAAGGACGGGGTTTTAACCCAAATTTTCGATAACAAAAAAAGAGGACTGGTTAGTCCTCTTAACAAGATTAGTTTTCGCTAAATATTAAACACAGAATGATTGCCAGGCCTAGTAGGCTAGACCCATACTGCGGGTGGTTTCTGCTCCGAGATAAACCCGAATGCTCAAGAAATCCGTCGGACAAGCGGTTTCGCAACGTTTGCAACCAATACAGTCTTCCGTGCGGGGGGAGGAGGCAATTTGGGCAGCTTTACAGCCATCCCAGGGGACCATTTCCAGCACGTCGAGGGGACAAGCCCGAACGCATTGGGTGCAACCGATACAGGTATCGTAAATTTTAACGCTATGAGACATTGAATTATGACTCCTTACCGAGTGTTCTCCATGTTAAATTTCGGGTTTATCGGTTAGTTTACCTTACAGCGATCTGTTCATCGCTCGATCGGTGACATAACTTTAAACTCTGTAACACTTGGGGCAAAATGGCGATCGCTAGTCAGGGATCGGGCAATCCTAAAATAGCCTTAAAGAATTGCTTGCCAAGGTTACGGGGGGAACCGAAAAAGGTAATCTGGATCGCAAGATAATTTATTTCGTTTGCCAGTATGACAGAAATAGCGATCGAATCGATCCTACAGGAAAATCGGCTGTTTCCTCCCAGTGCCGAATTTGCTCAGAATGCCACAATTAAAAGCTTTGAAGAATACCAGCAACTCTACGCCAAAGCCAAGGCCGATCCCCCGGCTTTTTGGGCCCAATTAGCCGAAAAAGAATTACATTGGTTTGAAAAATGGTCAGAGATTCTTGACTGGCAGCCCCCCTTTGCTAAATGGTTCGTCAACGGCAAGATTAATATTTGTTACAACTGTATTGACAGACATCTCACGACATGGAGACGCAATAAAGCTGCCATTATTTGGGAAGGAGAACCGGGAGACAGCCGCACCATTACCTACGAACAGCTACACCGAGAAGTCTGTCAATTTGCCAACGCTTTAAAGGAATTAGGCGTAAAAAAAGGCGATGTGGTCGGAATTTATATGCCGATGATTCCCGAAGCAGCCATCGCCATGTTAGCCTGTGCCAGAATTGGCGCGCCCCACAGTGTAGTTTTTGGGGGATTTAGTGCCGATGCTTTGCGCGATCGTCTTAATGATGCGGCCGCTAAGGTGGTAATCACTGCCGATGGTGGTTTCCGCAAGGATAAAGTCGTTGCCCTCAAGGAACAGGTAGATCTGGCTCTAGCCGATAATAGCGCCCCCAGTGTGGAAAAAGTTCTCGTTGTCCAGCGCAGCAAGGAACCCATCAATATGGTTGCCGATCGCGATTACTGGTGGCATGATCTACAAAAACAGGTATCTGCTAACTGTCCGGCCGAACCCATGGATAGCGAAGATATATTATTTATCCTCTACACCAGTGGTTCCACCGGCAAACCGAAAGGAGTCGTCCACACCACCGGCGGTTATAATCTCTACACCCATATCACCAGCAAATGGATTTTTGACCTGAAAGACACCGATGTTTACTGGTGTACTGCCGATGTGGGTTGGATTACCGGCCATAGTTATATCGTTTACGGACCGCTTTCCAATGGTGCAACCACGGTAATGTATGAAGGGGTTCCCCGTCCCTCTAATTTAGGCTGTTTTTGGGATGTAATCGAGAAATATCGGGTTAATATCTTTTATACTGCCCCCACTGCTATCCGCGCTTTTATCAAAATGGGTGAAGATATCCCCAATAGCCGGGATTTATCCTCTTTGCGCTTACTGGGAACTGTGGGAGAACCGATTAACCCAGAAGCGTGGATGTGGTATCACCGAGTTATCGGTAAAGAAAAATGTCCGATTGTCGATACTTGGTGGCAAACGGAAACCGGGGGAATTATGATTACTCCCTTACCCGGGGCAATTGCCACCAAACCGGGGTCAGCAACCCTACCTTTTCCCGGTATTATCGCCGAAGTGGTGGACTTAGAGGGCAATCCCACCCACGCGAATGAGGGGGGTTATCTGGTGGTCAAATATCCCTGGCCCGGTATGATGCGAACAGTCTATAAAAATCCCGATCGCTTCCGCAATACCTACTGGGAACATATCGCCCCCAAAGATGGCCAATATCTCTATTTTGCCGGGGATGGTAGCCGTCGGGACGAAGACGGTTATTTCTGGGTAATGGGGCGCGTCGATGACGTGATGAGCGTTTCTGGCCACCGTTTAGGGACAATGGAGATCGAATCAGCTTTAGTATCTCATCCCGCGGTAGCGGAGGCGGCTGTAGTGGGACGACCGGATGAAATTAAAGGGGAAGAAGTCTATGCTTTTGTGACTCTCGAGGGGCATTATGAAGCGAGTCCGGAGTTAGCGCAAGCATTAAAGGATCACGTTGTCAAGGAAATTGGCACTATTGCCCGACCGGGAGAAATCCGTTTTACCGATGTGCTGCCAAAAACGCGATCGGGTAAAATTATGCGTCGTCTCTTGCGAACTTTAGCATCAGGTCAAGAGATTTGATCGATCGGTTCTGGATAAATTACGGGAAGGTGCGTAATTTAATTGCCGGTTTTTCCTAGTAGTTAGGGTGAGGAATTAAGAGTTAATCTTATCTCACTCTAACTAAAGTGATGCTCGGTGAACATATTTGCTCAAGCACCAAAGCTATAACTAATAATAAATCCTGTTGAAAAGGTATAGGGGAAGTGGGGAAGTGGGGAAGTGGGGAAGTGGGGAAGTGGGGAAGTGGGGAAGTGGGGAGTCGGTTGTCAATACCAAATTCGGTTATACTTCATGTTTATAAGAAAGGCTGTAATAATAAAGATAAGAGCGAATTGAAATTATAGGAGTTTAATCAATGACCACCACTACTACTACCGATAATGATTTAAAAAGACTAGAAGATTTAATCCTCAATGGACAGAAGATAATCGAACATCGATTCAACGAAATCGACAATCGACTCACTACCATGGACAATCGACTCACTACCATGGACAATCGACTCACTACCATGGACAATCGACTCACTATCATGGACAATCGACTCACTATCATGGACAGTCGACTCACTACCATGGAAACTCGACTCATTGAGGTGGACAATCGACTGACTACCATGGACAATCGACTCACTACCGTGGAAACTCGACTCACTACCACGGAAACTCGACTGATTGAGGTGGACAATCGATTGAAGGGGATCGAGAATGGACAAGCGGAAATAAAAGCTGATGTCAAAACTATTCAAAAAGATACTACCGATTTAAAGATTGAACTCACGGAAGTTAAAGGTGATATTAAAACTCTTGATAGTAAATTTGATGACATGAATAAACGCTTAGAGAAAGTCGAAGGAACCCAAAAGAATCAAATTTGGACATTGATAACTGTCTTAAGTGGTTCCCTACTAGCTGTGGGATTTAGAAGTTTTTTTATCGACAATAATCCCTAATCTCAGAAAAAGAATTGCTATAATTTGCTCACTAAAACAATGAAAAGTGATCGCCTAATTCTCCGTCCTTGGCAACTACCCGCAGACAAAGAGTCTTTTTTTCAGATCTATCAAAATTCCGAAGTCACTTATTTTTTACCGAGAATTCGTCAGTTAGCCACGGATATTGAGAGTTTAAATGCCCATTTTTCTGTAAGATTACCAACTATTCGTAATCAGGGTAATGGCAGCGATTGGTGGGCAATGATCGATCGAAAAAATAATCAGATTATCGGTTCGATAATTTTACAGAATTTGCCCGATAACCACGGTTATCCTACCCCAGATAGCGAAATTGGTTGGCATTTACGGCGCGATTATTGGGGACAAGGATATATAACCGAAGCGGCTAAAGTTATTCTAGAATACGGCTTAATCACCTTACAATTGCCGATTATCTACGCAGTGGTTAATCCCGATAATTATCGCTCAATTCGTGTCACCGAAAGATTAGGAATGCAATCAATGGGATTAACGAATAAATACTACGACACTGAAGCACTTTTATTCTCGATCGAAGCTTAAAGTTCATTAATAATTATTGATTGTTTCTTATTTTATAGCTGCTGTGGTGGTCATGTTAAACCCATTCTTGCTCAAAAAGCAAAAAGGGAAATATATTCCCTTTTTCTAGCTTTTATGGCTCAATATGCTAAACGATTTCGGGTTTAACACCTCTTTGGTCGAGAATTTTCTGTAATTCAGCTTCGTCGGTTTTGGTCAAAGAAGTGCGTAACACTTTACCTCCGTAGGGGGCTACTTCATCGAGGACCTTATCGGGGGTAACTTTTTGGACGAGAACAAAGAGAGCAGATGTACCTGGCTGCATGGTTTCTCCCAATTCGCGCATAAAATTGTCATCCACACCGATATCACTTAAAGCACCTCCCAAAGCGCCACCAGCAGCACCGAGGACGGCCCCTAATAAAGGGGATAAAAAGAGCATTCCGATTAATAATCCCCAGAAACTGCCACTAGCGGCTCCTGCTGCCGTTAAATTGACCGCTTGCTTGAGTTTAATCTGGCCATCTTTGTTTTTAACCACTACGGCAGCATCTTCTAACTCGATGAGATGTTCCTGTTGCAGTTTAGCCAAAGTTAAACGAACTTCTTCTGCTTTAAATTCGTCCTCATAGGCGATGACAAATAGATCAGCCATAGTTTTTCCTCGATTATTAGTAAATAAAACCTTTATACACTACTTTTGCCGGATTAAAACGTTTGAAGTATTCTCCGATACCTCAAACCCATGGAGATTAGGTGTCATAAATACGAGCTTCAAAAGCATCGGGATTTTCTTGACAGTATTCCTCAAAATAGGTTTTTTCCGGTTTTTTAGCGCGTTGGTGTGCCAATTCTGCCTGTAATTCCTCAACAATATCCCAAGCTGCGGCACAATCGGGAGAATTTCCCCCTTTTTCAGCACATACTGCCCGGGCAATATCTCTAGCTTTGATAATCTCCGCTTCTAAATCAAGACTGCGGGGCTTTTCGACGGCGTTACCTTTATGGAGGATGTCACTAACAGATATAACACCGAGTAAATCACCTTTAATTACCGGTGCGAAACGAATACCGGTATTAGCAAATGAAAGCGACGACTTTATAGACAATATCGGTTTCAGTGATAATTCCGTAAGCATCTTCATCGTGACGGCGATCAACAATGAGAGTTCTAATGTTCTTTTCTCTCATCAATTGTACCGCTTTGGCAACGGTTTCAGAACCTTTAATCTTGGCCACCTCCGTGGTCATAATTTCAGCTGCTTTCATAGTCATAGTTAGAGAAGTTAAGTTGTGCCTTTGTTATTTTAGGATATAAACTGACCCCTAATGCTGACGGCTGACGGACAAAAAACTGATCCCCTATTAACGCCATTCTACCAGTTGTCGTTCTTGGACAACCAAACCATATACTGTCTCGGTTTGACGGGCTAAATTCGCCCAATGAAAGCGTTTTTCTAGGTCTTCGTAGGCGTGATTAACTAATTTTTGAGCGTATTCGGGATGATTTAAAACCTCTAAAATGCCCCAAGCGAGGGAATCGGGATTATTGACCCGGGTGACAATTCCCGTTTGGCCATGACGGACAACTTCGGGAAAACCGCAGGTATCGGAAACTACCACGGGAACCCTAGCGGCGAAACTTTCCAAGGCGACAATACCAAAAGGTTCGTAAAGACTGGGAAAAACGGCACAATCGGCCACGGTTTGGAAGCGATCGAGGTTTTCATCGGACATAAAGCCCGTAAAATAACAATGATGCCAGATACCGAGATGCCAGGCCTGTTGTTTGAGTTTGTCGGTATTGCCGCCACCGATAATGACAAATTTAGTTTGACCCTCGGTCTGGACGAGGACTTTTGGGGCAGCGTTGAGTAACACCGAAACCCCCTTTTCAAAGGTCATACGCCCGACGTAATAGACGATTTTTTCGTGATCTTGGGCATATTGACGACGAAAAGCTTGGTAATCAAAGTTAGGGTCTCTTTGCTTTTTCTCGGCCCGAATACCGTTATAAACCACATCGATTTTATCCCAGGGTGCGCCCAAAGCCCGATGGACTTCATGACGCATATAGCCGGTACAGACGATAATGCGCCAAGCATTATAGACGAGGGTTCCCTCTTTGCTGCCGATATAGCGTTGGGTGTCGGTGTGCAGTCCGTTATAACGTCCGTATTCCGTGGCGTGAATAGTGGCAATCAGGGGGATTTTAAAGAGATGTTTCATGGCAATGGCCGCATCCCCTACTAACCAATCGTGGGCATGAACAAGGTCAAATTTTCCGTATTCGGCGATTAGTTTGCCGCCCTGTTGCCCCATGCTGTTATTCATGTTGACCACCCAATGGAAAAAGTCATTGCCGGGGGGTACGGGGACGCGGTGGATGTGAATGCCTTCGACCAGTTCGTAACTGGGGGCATGACCGAATTCGATCGTGATTAAATGGACTTCATGACCGAGTTTGACGATTTCGGGATAGAGTTCAGCGACATGACGGGCGATACCGCCCACTAATCGCGGTGGAAATTCCCACGCTAACACTAAAATCCTCATTTTTCCCTAACCTCGACCTGATTTAAGCTGTTGACATACTCCCACCGTCAAGCTACGCTGTGACGGGGGATTCTTGACCTATCACTATCGGAAATTCCTTGTTCAACGAGACAGCTTAGATTCTCAATGTCTCCATTAAGAATC
>VYKU01000301.1_pt1 | contig 9356 bp, 11 predicted proteins | sample 5114491 | NCBI WGS metagenome assembly VYKU01 (sample SAMN12291796, study PRJNA351875) | freshwater metagenome | isolation source: freshwater lake | place: USA: Michigan, Gull Lake | collected 2011-07-05 | reverse complement strand
AACAGAGTAAATCTGTTAAGGCAGGTGCGGAACCCCGCAAGGGAAAGAAGCAGAAACCTAAATCGTGAGGTTTGGGAATCACCGTCCGTTTTACGGCGGTGAGGATGTCAATAATTGTTCAGTTCGTTCTTCTCTTGGCTGTCTGTGGTTGTTCTTCGTGCTTTTGTGGTTTCCCAATCTGATCAAGCATAAGGTTCTTGTTTTTGTTTCTTTTGTTCTAATCTTGTTTCTAATAATAGACGATCTTCTTGAGAAAGAACATCAATAACTTGTCAAAATGATAACAGTATCACAAATTTATTGTTTTTTTTCCAACATCTATAAACATCAAGATAGAGCGATCCCGAAAGTATCTAGCCAAAGGCGAGCGCACTTTAGTTAACTAACGGTTTACCATAGTAGGGTGGGCGATTTTTATACCACTTATTTTATTTATTGTGTATAATTAAGATGATGACGACTAATTTTGAATGGGATAAAGACAAAGCTAAGATAAATCTGAGAAAACACGATATTTCTTTTAATGAGGCTAAAACTGTCTTTGAAGATACCTATTCTTTGACTTTAGATGATCCTACTCATCCAATCTTAGAAGATCGTTTTTTGACAATTGGTTATTCTAGTCATTAGTGCTAGGAGAGTAACTAAACATGAAAGAAAAATCTATGAACAAAGTAATGAATGATACCCTCAAAGATGATGAAATGTTAGATGATTATTCTGAGGTTTTAACGGAGTCTCATTTAAAAAGTGCAGTCAGAGGAAAGTATGCTCGGTCTTTAGCAGATAAAGATGCTTATACCGTTAAGATTATAGCAGAAAATGAAGAGAGATATGTTAACATGAAAACCATTGAGGTTGAAGCATTCGTTAACAATGAAGGTCAATTAACCGTACAAGTTCCCTCAAATTTAAAAGAAGGACAATATCATGCTGTATTGATTATAGAAGAACCCAAAAATGAAAATCAATGATCTTAGAATAGATAAAATCCCCAAAAAACGCCCCCAATTACTTGGAGGCCTTTTCAGAAAAAATAACTGTCATTAACCTTCTGCTAATTTCAGATCCCGCAGGGCGCTAATATCCACTGGAATCGATGGCCCCATGGACGAAGAAACGTAAACTGTACGCCAGTAACGCCCCTTGGCCCCGGAAGGCCGGTTTCTGTCCACCGTTTCCTGTAAAGCTTTCAAATTGACTAATAGATCCTCGGCACTAAAAGAAGCTTTACCAAATTGAACGTGAACGATACCGGTGCGATCGGCCCGGAATTCCAATTTACCCGCTTTAAACTCAGAGATTGCCCCCGTTAAATCCGTGGTTACGGTTCCCCCTTTCGGTGAGGGCATTAAACCCCGCGGACCGAGTTGACGACCTAATTTAGCCACTTTCGGCATCATATCGGGGGTGGCGATCAACACCTCGAAATCCATCATCCCCTTGGCGATTTCTTCGATTAATTCTTCCGAACCAACGATATCGGCCCCGGCGTTGTTCGCTTCCTGTACCTGTTCCCCGCGAGTAATCACCGCTACTCGCACCTTGCGTCCGGTTCCTTTGGGTAAACTTACCGTTGTCCGCAGTTGTTGGTCGGTATATTTAGGATCGATGCCTAAACGAATATGAGCTTCGGCGGTTTCGTCGAATTTCGCCGTCGCTAATTCCTTTAATAATGTCAGTGCCTCTAATGGCTCGTAGGCTTTATTTTCTACCTTAGCCTGGGCATCTTGCAAACGTCGTGAAACTTTTTTTACCATCTGATTTGTTGCTCCTTGGGTAATAACGAAGCTTAACTTCTCCCCGAAATAAGATTTAGTCTGAGATCTTGACACCCATATTTCTGGCCGTTCCCGCCACAATATTCATGGCCGCTTCGATGTCGTTAGCGTTAAGATCGGGCATTTTAGTCCGGGCGATTTCCCGTAATTGGTCGCGGGTAATGGTGGCGACAAATTTCTTGTTGGGTTCGTTGGAACCTCTTTCCACACCGGCCGCTTTGCGGATGAGAACGGAAGCGGGGGGAGTTTTGAGGACAAAGGTAAAACTACGATCCTCAAAAACGGAGATTTCCACAGGGATGATCATCCCAGCCTGATCGGCGGTTTTAGCGTTGTAATCTTTACAAAACGCCATAATATTCACCCCGTGTTGACCTAAAGCAGGACCCACGGGAGGAGCAGGGTTAGCCTTACCAGCAGGTAAAGCTAGTTTAATAATTGCGACGACTTTTTTAGCCATGATTTAGTTTTGTTTTTCGACTTGATTAAATTCCAATTCGACCGGGGTATCCCGACCAAAAATGGAGAGCAAGGCCTTGAGTTTGCCGCGCTCGGGACTAACTTCGATCACTTCCCCTTCAAAGTCCTTAAATGGACCGGATAGAACCAAGATTTGATCGCCAACTTCCATATTGATTTTGACGACGGGTTCTTGAATCTGAGCTTGTTTGAAGATGCGATCGACTTCTGACAGGCTCAAGGGTAGCGGGGTGACGTGACCGCGGCCGCGTCCGTAGTGGCGCTTTTGTTCGGCCCCGACAAAGTTGATCACGTGGGGGGTGTTTTTTACCACCTGCCAAGCGTCATCATCCATGATCATTTTGATCAGGACATAACCGGGGAAGACTTTTTCCTCACCGTGTTGCCGTGAACCATCCTTGCGGACTTTGACGGTGGCCGCTTGGGGAATCTGGACTTGTAGAATGCGATCGGCCACATCGAGGGTGTGGATGCGCTGTTCCAAATTAGCTTTGACGCGTTTCTCACAACCAGAAGCCACCTGCACGGCATACCAACGGGGTTTTTTCGGTAGGCCGCTAAGATTGACTTCTTCGGGAAACTGTTCTTCTTCTAGACTCATGGGAACACCTTCCCCGCACCCCAGGCAAAGAATTTATCAATCAGATAGATGAGAGTGGCTACCAAAGTCACCATTAACATCACGGCCGCTGATTCACTCAAAAGTTGCTGACGGGAAGGCCAGACGACTTTGGCGAGTTCTTCTTTGGTTTCATTGACGAATTCCTTGACCTGAAAGGAGCTTCCCTCTTTCTTGTCGCTCGTGTCTTTTTCTAGGGTTTCTTTTTTGGCCACGATCGCTACTCCTTAAAATGATACTCAAGCTATCCTTAACTTATCATTTTCACCGGACAACCCACACTAACCCCCAGACATTTAGATCATGTCCTTTGCAGTTATCGGCTTGGTGATTACCAAACGCGCCCTGGAGGACTTGAACCCCCGACATCAGGTTTTGGAGACCTGCGTTCTACCAACTGAACTAAGAGCGCCCATTCGCTAAACTATTTGGCTTTTTTAAGGCCTTTATTTATTATAGCGTAGTTGTTGGCGATTAAGCAACTTTCTTGGTTAGGCTGTCGCCGGAAAATTTTTAGAGAGGGCGATCAAAACGTTCTTGTACCCTGGTGGCTTTGCCAACCCGATCGCGCAGATAGTAGAGTTTCGCCCGACGTACTTTACCACGACGGATGATCTTGATACTGGCAACCCGCGGCGAGTGGAGCAGGAAGACTCTTTCTACTCCCACACCCTGGAAGACTTTGCGTACTGTAATCGTTTCGTTGATACCGCCATGGCGTTTGGCGATGACAATGCCCTCGTAGGGCTGAATCCGCTCTTTATCTCCTTCCACGATTCGCACCCCTACCCGGATCGTGTCACCGACATGGATAATGGGCAGATCGCTCTTGAGATACTCGGCTTCGATTGATTTGATAATCTCTTCCGTTTTCATCGGCTTTCGTAAAACTGACAGTTTTCTATCATACCATATTTTTTGAGTAAAAAGCAATAGCTATCAGCTTTCCTAACACTGAGCGTTGCTGACTTGCCGATGCTGTCACCAGATGTTAGGCTGATTGTCCCGGATTACGGTCATTATCAACTGGGAAGGCTCTTGCCATTAACTGCCACTCTAGATAAGCACATCTCTAGAGAATTTCTCTAATCCCTAATTAACTTCTCGAACCGCGATAAATGCGATCAGCTTGGGAGGGTTCTAAATAATTATAGCCCGGTTTTTGGGTTGAGGAGCCATTCTTTTTCGCCACAGTATTAACCGCGGGAGTCGCTTTTTTTACCTCCGCATTAGTCCTGATATAATCCTCAGAAATCTTGAAGGGATGACTATTGGGAAGGTGACGACTAGGGGGTAAATTGTCTTCTGGTTCGGGATGGGTAATTTTACTATGGGGAGCGACAAAATCGTGTAGGATTGGATCGTAGGCTAGAATTTCGCCGTTTTCAATCCGAAAAATCCAACCGTGTAGGGATAATTTACCCTGATGTAATCGGGAACGAATAATTGGATAGCTTTGCAAATTACTTAACTGATTGAGAACATTTTCTGCTACTGTCACCTCGATCAGTTCTTCTCCTTCTAGTTCTTTGTAATTATCCTTAACTAAACGTCGAGTAGCTTCTGCTTGCTTTAACCAATCGTAAACTAAAGGCATTTCATCGGCCAGACTTTGCAATTTTAACAAACCTTTCATCGCTCCACAATGGGAGTGACCGCAGATAATCACTTGCTCGATGCCGAGAGCGTTGATAGCATATTCTATAGATGCACCCTCACCACCATTGGTTGCTCCGTAGGGAGGAATTATATTTCCCGCATTACGAATTACGAATAATTCCCCCACCTCCGCTTGGGTAATTAGGTTAGGATCGATACGGGAATCGGAACAGGTGATAAACAGGATTCTCGGTTTTTGTCCGTGGGAGAGTTGCTCAAATAATTGCCGATGTTCATCAAAATAACCACTCTGGAACTTTTCTAGTCCCTGTAGGAGTTTCTTCATAATAATTCTTCTAGTTTAGTTCGATCGCTATTTAGTCGATCCTTTCACCATTATCGGGCATGAGATAACAGCAATGCAACCGGCCAGATTAGCGATCGCTGTCGGCTGCGAGATCGGTTATATCTTGTTAAGATAGGATACGGACTGTATCTAAGCAAATTTTATTTTATGGAAACTGCAACAATTTTGGGTATTTCGATCGCTGCCGCTTTAGTGGGGATTACCGTTTTAGCTCTTTATACCGCTTTTGGACCGCCAGCAGCAGAATTAAGCGATCCTTTTGAAGATCACGAAGATTAATTCTTTAATAACCATGTGGCTATCTGCCAAGGAGAAATTTGCTCCATAGGATCGATCGCTCTTTCTAAACCGTCGATCGATTCTTTTATTGTTAATTGTAATTGATTTTGCCAATCAATTACAGCGTTTTCTCCCTGACATTCATAAACGCGCATTACCCAACTCTGAGCGGATGTTTCACTTTGTTTGAAACTCATTAAAATTAAGTTATCAACCGAGAATTTTAACCATTGTGCCACGGGTGGCAACTGGGTTGATCGATAATAATTAGTAATAAAAATAATGTTGACAGGTGAGTTTAACTGCCAAGCATAATGGACAGTTTTCGCCGTTTTCCAGTTACCTTGATGGGGATATATTGCATAGGTAAATTCTTGTTTCCCCAGATCCGCCTCGGGATCGGGCCATCGGGGACTTCTCAACAGAGTTAATCGCAGTTGCTGGTTAGTAGCATCATAGCCATATTTATTATTATTTAAAAGACTCACCCCGTAGGATGCCTCTTTCTCGGTTAAATCCGCCCATTTATGACCGTAAACTTCCCATTTTGGTGATTCTGTTTGGTGGTCACGCTCGATCGCACCACAGGCAATTTCATAGGTGATAAAATTGCTGTTTAGGGTGAGAGGAAAAGCGGTTTTTACTAAAGTATGTTCCTGCTGCCAACTAACAATAGTTTTAATCTGGAGAATAGGAGAATCTTTTTCTAAGATATAATCTTGACAAAATTCCGAATCAGCTAAACTTCTGATGATGCGAATCTGCCAGCGCAAGGGACCACATTCTAAGCATTTGATCGATTTTAATACTGTTTTTGGTAAGGGATATTGTTGATAATTCGGATCGATATTCCAAGCGTCCCAATATTGTCCTTGATCTTTAAATGCCTGTAATTGATTACCAGCAGCTTGCAGGATTTCTCTTTGATTAATTATATCAAATATACTATCTATATCCCCCGTTTCCGAGTTAATAGTAACTTTAAGTAAGCCATTATCTAAAATAAATTGGCAGTTAGTTAAATTTTTCTCCGTTGCTTGCTGATTGGGAACTAACCAAAATAACTTATAACCCACAGAAGGAATATTTTCAGCGAGAAATAATAGCTGATTGTCGTGGGATAATTGCGAGGGACAGAGACAATTATTTAAGTCATAAACCGAGCAATTGACAGATTCTATCGCTAAAGAGATAACCTCGGTTCTTTCCCAGTTAAGAGAATTAAAAATTAGAAAAGGTTTTGCTTGAGGATGGGGAGGATTAGGTAAATTAATTTGAGTGGCAATTGCCTGTAAAGCTTGCTCTAAAATTGCTTCACCTGTGCTGATAACTTGCTGCCATAACTGATTAGCATCCCTAAACACTTCGGGTATAGAAGTACCAGGAAGTATATCATGAAACTGATTTAATAAAACCTTTTTCCATGCGGATTCTATCTCGACTTTCGGATAGGGAATATCTAGTAAAATATTAGCCAAAGAAGACCATAATTCCCCTTGATACAAGAGGATTTCACAGTAACGATTATAGGCTTTTTGGTCAGCGTGGGTAGTATAACAACCGCGATGGAATTCTAGATATAATTCATCATCCCAGATAGGAAGATTATTTGTCTCCAGACTGTCCAGATAAGTTGTTGCTTGGCTAAATTTTAGCTGGGGGAAAAAAGGAGATTTTTGCCAACGTTGGGCCACTGCTAACATATCACGAGTCGGTCCGCCGCCATGGTCACCAACTCCGGGCAGCCAAAAAATATCTTTTAATCCGGTTTGCCGTTCCCAATTGAGAGCATGATCGGTCATAATAATTGGATTAGTATCCATAACTCCAGCAACATTGGGAGGAGACATTAGGGAAAGAATTTTACTGCCATCGGGAGATTGCCACCAGAAAAAACCGTGGGGAAATTTAGTCGTATCATTCCAATGTAGTTTCCCGGTTACAAAATATTTTATGCCAAAGGATTTAAGAATTTGTGGCAATTGGTAGGGAAACCCAAAGGTATCCGGCAGCCAAGCAGTTTCAGTGATTTGTCCAAATTTTTCTTGAAAATATTTTTGTCCATAAAGTAGTTGTCGAAATAGGGATTCCCCGGAGATCAAATTGACTTCTGGTTCTACCCACATCCCGCCCAAAAGTTCCCAGGATTGCCCTTTATATGCCTCTAGAATTGCTTGAAACAGGTCAGGATGATGTTTTTCTATCCATTCGTAAATTAGGGGGCTAGAATGACCAAATATGAGGGCGGTAAAATCTTTTTGGAGGTTTAAAACCGAGATAAAAGTGTTTTTTGCCACTTGCCAAGTTTCTGCCAACGGCCACAACCAAGCCAGATCCAAATGTGCGTGGCCGAGAAGATGAAAACTGCGTTCTTTCAGTGGTTGAGCCAGGGTTTGCAGGGATTGACGAATTGATTCTAGGGATTGATTAAATTTATCTTTGTTGGTGACATTATCCCAGTCAATATTATCGAGAGTAGCGGTAAAAGCCGCTAAGTTTTCAGGATAAAAAGTTTGTAGATAATTATGCAGAATGGTTAATTCATCAGCAACAAAACTAGGATCGATAGCTTGGCTATATTCATAGATTAACTGCGATTTCATCAAACCACCAATATCATGATTGGGACTGACTAAACGGAGAGTAACAAGGATTTCTTGACCAGTAGAGACCGAGTTAGAAAGTAAAATGCACGTGGAAGAATCAAAGAGGTCTCCTGCTTGGATAAATTGATTATTAACATAAATTTTGACATCTTCCGCCCACCAAGTTAAGATTAATCTCAGTTCCATTCCCTCTAAAGGATAACCGGCTAAATGTTCGGGTACAATAATTTTTTGAGTTAGATATTGGATTTGTCTGCCGGCCGGCCAAATAATGTATTGTTTTTCATTGAGGGTGACGGGTTGAATTGGTTTTCCCGCTGCTGTAGCGATAAACCAATTTTTCTGAACATCTCTGCGGGTGAGGTGAGACAGTTTAGCGAGGTTGTCGAGGGGAGACATGAGCCAACAAATAAGTTAATTTTGACCATTTTAGGCGATCGATGTCTAATTGGGCTAGGGGAGAACTTGTGTTAACGCAATACTGCTGAAGACTTACTTAATCTCATCCTTCAACGGCTTATTGAGAATGAGCAGGGAAGAAAAAGCCCGTGATGAGGATTGAACTCATGACCTCACCCTTACCAAGGGTGTGCTCTACCACTGAGCTACACGGGCATTGATCGTGGTGGGCCGGGCCGGATTCGAACCAGCGTAGGCGTAGCCAACGGATTTACAGTCCGCCCCCATTAACCACTCGGGCACCGACCCATTAATTCCACGATTATCAATCATAGCACCCTTAGCTAAAACACACAAGTGTTTAGGGGAAAAAATTTTTGAGCCATAAAATAACTCCCGTTAAGCACCATAGATAGCACTTAACGGGAGTTTTCTGACGATCTTGAGAGAGATTACTTCAAAGCTGCTTCTTCTTCGTGGGTGAGGATCACACAGTCAGAGGTAGGATAGGCGACGCAGGTGAGGACATAACCCGCTTCAATTTGATCGTCATCTAAGAAGGATTGATCGGATTGATCAACGCTACCGGATACAAGTTTACCGGCACAGGTGGAGCAAGCTCCCGCACGGCAGGAATAAGGTAAGTCCAGTCCTTCTTCTTCAGCTATATCGAGAATGTACTCATCATCGGGAACCTTAATTGTATGATCGCCATCGGGTGTTTTTAGGGTGACTTGATAAGTTGCCATCGGTTGTTCCTCTTAATTAAATGCTAGTGAAAGCGGCAGTCTCTACAATTGCCTCTCGCTCGCAGTCAGAGTGAACGGAATTCTTGACGCTCCTTGCTCGATCTCTAGATAATTTCATCGATCTACAATCTAGCTAAACTAACCACTACTAAGCATTTGGAGCCATAATGTTAATTGTTTTTTTAGCCTTAAGCCGATTTTTGTTAAATATTAATTTAACTTATAGTTAAGATAGATGTCGATGAATTGTCTTTAACCCAGCCAAGAAATTGCTTTTCGGCACTACTGCCGCTAACACATCTAGGGAAACTTTGACATCCTCACCGCCGTAAACGGACGGTGATTCCCAAACCTCACGATTTGGGTTTCTGCTTCTTTCCCTTGCGGGGTTTCGCACCTGCCTTAACAGTTTTACTCTGTTCTGGTCTTATGGTCGCTCTACAGACTGACACCGCAAGTCCTGCGGCCAAAATGTTT
>VYKU01000261.1_pt1 | contig 9514 bp, 7 predicted proteins | sample 5114491 | NCBI WGS metagenome assembly VYKU01 (sample SAMN12291796, study PRJNA351875) | freshwater metagenome | isolation source: freshwater lake | place: USA: Michigan, Gull Lake | collected 2011-07-05 | reverse complement strand
TGCGCCGATGGGTCGAGTGCAAGATGATCGCCGTGATGATCGACCACCTCCTGCGACGAAAACCGGAGGCTTTGATGGCCGCTTGATGCAACAGGCTCTCGGGGGAGGGGTTCGCGCAACGATTTAACTGGGCTTCACAGCCGCGCGGCCGATGGAGTAGTACGTGAACCCGTGCTCGCGCATCTGCGAGGGGCGGTAGAGGTTTCGGCCGTCGAAGATCACGGGGGACTTCATGACTTTGGCGAGCTGGTGATAGTCGGGGCTTTTGAAGTCGTCCCAGTCGGTGCTGATGACCAGCGCGTCGGCGTCGCGGGCGCAGGCGTATTGGTCGTCGGTGATCTCCACCGCGCTGCCGAGTTCATGCCGGGCGTTCTCGGCGGCGACGGGGTCGTAGGCCCTGACCTTGGCGCCATAGCCCAGGGCCTTGCGCATGAGCGTGATGGCGGGTGCCTCGCGGATGTCGTCGGTCTTGGGCTTAAAGGCGATGCCCCAGAAGGCGATGGTCTTACCGGCCAGGCCCCCGGGTGCGGTCTTGGCGGAGAAGTGGCCCATGACTTTGTCGAAAAAGCGGTCGCGTTGGCGTTGGTTGGTCTCGTGCACGGCCTTGCTGACGAGGGTCGGTATGCCGGTTTTTTCACCCATCATGATGCAGGCGAGGGTGTCCTTGGGGAAGCACGAGCCGCCGTAGCCCAGGCCGGGGTAGAGGAACTGGTTGCCGATGCGTTTATCCGAGCACATCCCCTCGCGGACGCGGGCGATATCGGCGCCGTGGGCCTCGCAGAGGTTGGCCATCTCGTTGATAAAGGAAATTTTGGTCGCCAGGAAGTTGTTGCTGGCGTACTTGACCATCTCGCTGGAGAGGATGTCGATGACAAAGATGGGGTGCCCGTTGCGGACGAAGGGGTCGTAGAGCTCGCGCATGCGGTCGCCGACGGCGTCGTGCTCGACGCCGCAGACAACGCGGTCGGGCTTGTTGAAGTCGTCGATGGCGGCGCCTTCTTTGAGGAACTCGGGGTTGTTGGCGACCTCAAACGGGATGGCGGGGCCGACCTTGGCGCGGATGCGGTCGCGGACCATGAGGGTGGTGCCGACGGGGACGGTGCTCTTGACGACGATGACCTTGGGGCGTTGCTTGGGGCCGAGTTTGATCAGCGCGTCGGCGATGGCGTCGGCGGCGGAGTGGATGTACTTCAGGTCGGTGTGCCCGCGCTCATCACTGGGGGTCCCGACGCAGATGAAGATCATGTCGGCGTGCTCGTGGGCCTCCCAGGCGTCGGTGGTAAAGAGCAGCCGTTTGGCGGCGATGTTGTGGGCCATCAGTTCGTCAAGCCCCGGCTCGTAGATCGGGCTGGTCCCTTGGCGGAGTTTGGCGACCTTGGCCGGGTCGATGTCCAGGCACGTAACCGTGTTGCCGGTGTTGGCTAGACAGACACCCGTAACGAGGCCGACGTAACCAGTACCGACCATGCTCAGACGCATCAAACGCTCCTTGGCTCGCTTTTGGACGTGCCCGGCGGGGTATCGGCCCGCGTGGGGGGAAGTGTAGAGCCGGGGCGAGGCCCCCGGTTCAGCGGGCGATCTGGCGGGCCAAAGCCCCCAGCCGGGCCAGGGCTTCGGGGAGTTTCCAGACCTGCCCGGCACGCCGGCCTGTGGTGTTGCTGATGACGCGGAGCTCGGCAAAGGCCAAGGCGTGGCGAACGGCGACCAAGGCGACCGCGGCCCCCTCCATACCCTCGGCTGTCGCGCCGGTGCGCTGGACGACCTGCCTGGCAGCCTCGTCGGTCCCTGAGCATGTCGAGAGCGTGGCGATCGGGGCCGGGGGGTGCGGGCACAGGCACGCGAGCGCACGCCCCCACGCCGGGGTTATGGGCAACCCGAGGGACCCATCGGGGAACGGCCCGAACCCAGCGGCGGCAAAGGTCTCAAACCCATCGGGGGTGAGCACGCCCTCGTCGGCAAAGATGCTTGTGCTGGCGAGGGCGACAGAGCCGAGCAGGTGCGCACCGCCTGGGACCAGGGTTCCGGCGATGCCCAAACTGAGCACCCCGGCGTAGACGCCCGCTCGCGCTCCGAGGACGCTCGCCACACCACCGGCGGCGGCGGCCTTGCCCACGCCGGTGATGACGAGGTCCACGCCGGGCGCGAGCGCGACAGCCTGCCAGGGGGCAACCCCCCCACTCTCAACGCCCAACGCGCCCAGCACGGCCTGGGCCTCGTTCATCGCGGCGACGGCGATGAGCAGTTTGCGATCGCCGACGAGTTCTTGCAAGAGGCCACTCATGCCGGGGCCGATTTCTGGGTTGTGTTACCGGCAGCACCGGCATCTGGTTTGATCAGGCCAGCATCGTCCAGTTCCACCATGCTGCGGGGCTTGGTCGTCAGCGTCGCGCCCGCGTCTTTCAACTCCTTGGCAAGTTCCAAGCGGAGGGCTTCGATGCGCTCGGCCAGGTACTCCAGCCCGGCGTCGGGCTTCATCGCCGAGAGTGTGGCGCGGGGGATCACCTGCCCGACCTTGACGCGGATCGGCATACCAACCCTGGGCGTCGATCGCCCGCGCGGGAAGGCGTCGAACGTCCCCTCGACTGCCACCGGCAGCACGTCGCACTCGGTGCGTGCAAAGACCAGCCAGGCGCCGCGCTTGAACGGGTGCATCGCACCGTCGGGCGAGCGTGAGCCTTCGGGGAAGATCAGGACGGCCGAGCCGCCGGTGAGGCGGTCGATCGCCGCGCGGATCGCGGCGGTGTCGGGCGCGCCCTGCTTGATCGGGACGCAGTTGACCCCGCGGAAGATGAAACTGGCGATCGGGTTCTTGAACAGATCGGCCTTGGCGATGTAGACCAGATGCCGGCAGCGTATCGCCAAGCCCACGGCGAAGGGGTCCAGGTTCGACAGGTGGTTGCTGACGACCAGCAACGACCCCTTGGGCGGGACGTTGGCCGAGCCGAGGGCTTTGTAGCGGAAGAACAGGCCGTAGAGCAGGCGCGCCAGCGCCCACCCTGCCTCGTAAAAGAGCAGGCCGAAGAGACCCCGGCCAGGATCGCGGTCGCGCAGCGGCGTCGGCACGGGGGAATGTAGGGAAGATGGGTGCGGGCCGGCGAGCGGGGCCGGGCGGGGGGAATGGGTGGTGTGGGTTGGTGGTGGCGTCTTTTGCGGGCCCGCTGCCGGGCGTGCCGATACGGGCTGGACTATGGCGCGAATCTCCTCGACCAAGTCCCTTGGCGACGGTCATGTCTTTGGCACCACGTTGACGCGGGATACCCGGACGGGTGTGGGGACGTACCTGACGTGGTTTGTGCAGGTTGGGGCGTTGGTCTTTCTGGCCTGCGCGCTCTTCTCGTTTGACGCGGGGGACTGGCCGGGGGCGTCGGTCTACCCGCACAACGACCCGGCTCGCAACTGGTGCGGCGTCGCGGGTGCCGTGCCGGCTTACTTCCTGCTTTCGCTGCTCGGGGCGGGGGCATGGGTGCTTGTGATGCTGTGGGGGTTGTACCTCTTTGTAACGGGGTTTGTGGCCCGTGTGGGGCACCCGGTGGTGCGGGGGCTCGGTGGGGTGCTCATCGCCGCGGGCGTGGCGGGTGTGCAGGCGCTGCACTGGCCGCAGAGCGGGGCGATCGCGGGGCTGGGTGGGGGGAGCCTGGGGACGGTCGTGGCGGGAATCTTGCGCGACAACTTCAGCACCCTCGGCAGCACGTTCATCTTGCTGCTGGTGGTGCTTGTTGGTGCGGTGGTGGCGCTAGACGTGTGGGTGATCATCGCGCCGGCGTGGGCAGCCCGGCAGGTGGTTCGGGCCGGGCCGCCGCTGGTGCGGGCAACGAGCGCGACGGCGGCGGGGACGGTCGGGGTTTCCAGGCGTTTGCAAGGGATGGCCGGGGACATCTTTGCGGGCCTTGGCAGGGCCAAGCCGGGGTACGACGAAACGCTCGATGCCCTCGGCGGGGAGGATGAAGACAAACCCGTCAGCGAGGTGGAGGCGAAGAAGAAGCGTGCCAAGAAGGAGAAGGCCGGGCCTGTGGAGGTCATCGACGAGAACGCCGGGGGGATTGGGGGGACGCAGGCGTTCGACCCGCAGGAGCACACCGAGGTCGTGGCCGGGGCCGAGGTCGAGGTCGAGGATGACGCGGAAGATGAAGAATCAGAACCGACCAACGGCAAGAAGGGTTGGACGCCCGAAGAGTTGCGTGCCAAGATCGCCCGGCTGCCGCTGCAGATGGCCGGCACCACCAGCAAGAGCGCGACGCAGGAAGACCTGCGCGACATCCAGAGCATGGGGGACCTGGAGGGGTACAAGTTCCCGGGGCTGGACCAGCTCGAGGAGCCGGAGGCGAACTTCAGCCAGACGATGGAGGCGTACGTCCGCGAGCAGGCGGGCGCGCTCGAGCGTGCGCTGAAGGAATACCGGATCGACGGGGAGGTGGTCGGCATCCAGTCCGGGCCGGTGATTACGAACTATGAAATCCGCCTTGCGCCGGGGACGAAGGTCTCGGCGTTGACGGGGGTGGCCAGCGACCTGGCCCGGTCGCTCAAGGCCGTCAACGTGCGGATCGTCAGCAACACCGCAGGGCGCGACACGGTGGGCGTGGAGGTGCCCAACGCGCACAAGGAGAAGGTTCGCCTCAAGGAGCTCATGGGCAAGAGCGCGGTCTACTCGAGCATGACGCTGCCGATGTTCCTGGGCAAGGACGCCAGCGGCGAGCCGTTGATCCAGGACCTGGCCAAGATGCCGCACATGCTCATCGCGGGCACCACCGGCTCGGGCAAGTCGGTCTGCATGAGCAGCATCCTGATGAGTTTCCTCTACACCAAGAAACCCAACGAGCTGAAGCTGGTGCTTGTGGACCCCAAGATGGTCGAGCTCTCGCAGTTCAAGGACATCCCGCACCTGATGTGCCCTGTGGTTACAGAAATGGGCAAGGCGGCGGCGATCCTGGAGTGGGCCGTGCGCAAGATGGACGAACGCTACGAACTGCTGGCCGAGGCGGGCGTCAACGCAATCGCGTCGTACAACGCCCTGTCGTGGGAGGAGCTCCGCGAGCGGTTCAACCCGGCAGACGAGGCCGAGGCGGCACGCATCCCCAAGAAACTGCCGTACATGGTCTTTGTCATCGACGAACTGGCGGACCTGATGATGACGAACAAGGAGGTAGAAACCTCGATCATCCGCCTGGCGCAGAAAGCCCGCGCGGTCGGGATGCACCTGATCCTGGCGACGCAGCGGCCGCAGGCGAACGTTGTTACGGGGCTGATCAAGTCGAACATGCCCAGCCGGATTGCCTTCAAGGTCTCCAGCGGGATGGACTCGCGGATCGTGATGGACCAGAAGGGCGCCGAGCTGCTGCTGGGGCAGGGGGACATGCTTTTCCTGTCGCCCAGGTCGAGCGAGCTGACGCGTGCGCAGGGGACGCTGGTGGACGACAAGGAGATCAGGCGGGTCGTCAAGTTCCTGCGCGAGATCGCCCAGCCGAGTTACGAGCGTTCGCTGATGCAGATCAAGACCGGGGCCGCGGCAGGGACCGTCGCCGACGACACCGACGAGGCACCGGCGGACCCGAACGCGGTCAACAACGGGTACGCCGTGGCCCAGCAGGACGACCTCTTTGAGAAGGCCGTGGACGTGGTGATGGAGACCAAGGTCGGCAGCGTCTCGATGCTGCAGCGTCGCCTGGCGATCGGCTACACGCGCTCGGCAAGGCTGATCGAACTGATGGGGCACGTGGGCATCTTGGGCGCGCACAAGGGGACGCAGGCGCGCGAGGTCGTCATGGGCGAAGAAGAATGGCAGGCGATGAAGGCCCAGATGGCCGCCGACCGCGAGGCGGGCACGACCACGAGCGTCCCCTTCGAGGCGAACGTCGCGGGCGAGGGGGCCAAGGTGCCGGTGGACGATGATGAAGCAAGGCTCGGGTGAAAGCCAAAGGCCAGCCCACCCCGATCGGAATCGACCTGCACCACGCCGACTGGCTGGACGCGGTGGCCACGCTCGCGCCGGCGTCGATCGACCTGCTCTACGCCGACTTACCCTTCGCCACGGGCAGCACCAAGCGCACGCCCCCCAACGCCAAGCGTGCCGGGCGCACCGTCAACGCCAGTTACCCCGACACCTTCGCCGGCCCGGCCGGGTTTGTCGCGTGGCTGCGTCCGCGCCTGCTGGCCACACTCCCGGCACTGCGCCCCACCGCCTGCATCCTGCTGCACCTGGACTGGCGCACTTGCCACCACGCACGCCTGCTGCTCGACGACCTGCTCGGCCCGGCGTGCTTTGTCAACCACCTCATCTGGTCCTATGGCCTCGGCGGTAGCTCCCCACGCCGCTTCGCCCGCAAGCATGACGACATCCTTTTCTACGCCCGCACTCCGGGCCGGCACTACTTTGACCCCCCACGCGTGCCAACCACCAGCAACCTCCTGCGCGGCAAGAGCAAGAAAATGACCGATGTGCTGGCCATCGCATCGATCAACAACATGGCCCGCGAACGCACCGGCTACCCGACACAAAAACCACTCGCGCTCCTTGACGTGCTCGTGCGTGCCTGCTCGCCAACGGGGGGGATAGTGCTGGACCCTTGCTGCGGCAGCGGGACGACGCTGGTCGCCGCCACGCTCGCGGGGCGGAAGGGTATCGGCATCGACCGCAGTGCTCAGGCGATTGCCGTGGCCCGCAAGCGGATCAGGGAGGCCCGCCCCGCCAGCACCACCGGGGTGCCCAAGCGTGGCAAGCAACCGGGCCGGGCCTAATATCTGTTGCCGGGTGTATGTCCTGCGTTTGCAGAGCCCAAGCCGCTTTTTTACGGAGTTTTCCATGGCCAGCGCCAATGTTCACGAGTTTACCGAGAGCAACTTTTCCGCCGAGGTCCTCAACAGCGACAAGCCCGTGCTGGTGGACTTCTGGGCCGAGTGGTGCATGCCCTGCCGGATGCTCACGCCCACCATCGAGAAGATCGCCGAGTCGTTTGTCGGCAAGGCGAAGGTGGGCAAAGTGAACACCGACGACAGCCGGGAGATCTCCGTGAAATACGGGATCAACGCCATCCCCACCGTGATCCTGTTCAACAAGGGTCAGGTGGTGCAGAAGTTCACGGGCCTGCAGCAAGAGGCCGTGTACGCCGGGGCACTCACGTCGCTGACGGGCAAGTGATCGGCTAGGTCGCGTGGCACGCCCCCGGCGTGTATCGTCTGCAACCGTGCCGACCTACCTGCACATTTCCACGCGTCTGATCCTCGGCGGCTCGCAAGAGAACACGGTCCTGTCGTGCATGGGTCAGGCGAGGCTCGGGCACGCCGTGCATCTGGCCTTTGGGCCGATCTATGGGCCTGAAGGGTCGCTGCTGGCGCAGGTCCAGGCGTTCAACGCCCGCTGCGCCGCGGGGGATGAACGGACGACCACCGGCTTGCCGTGCGCGCCGATCGGCCTGCACGAGGTCCCCAACCTCTGCCGGCAGGTCAGCCCGCTGCGCGATGCACGGGCGCTGGGTGAACTGGAAACGCTCATCCGCCGGCTCGACCCCGCCGTCGTCCACACCCACTCTTCCAAGGCGGGCATCCTGGGCCGGTGGGCCGCCTGGCGCATCGCCCAGGGCCAGGGCAAGCCCACGATCGTCCACACCATCCACGGCCCACCCTTCATGCCGATCCAAGGGTCCGCGCTCCAGCGGATCAAGACCCGAGCCGTTAACTACGCCTACACACTGGCCGAGCGCTTCGCGGCCAGACGCTGCCACGCCATCGCCTCCGTCGCGCAGGCGATGACCGATGAGTTCCTCGCCCGCAACATCGGCAGGCCCGGGCAATACGCCACGGTCTATTCAGGGATGGACGTGGAGGCTTATCTCCCACCGGCCGACTACGCGCAGCGTCGCGCCTCACTCCGCCAAGCCCTCGGCCTTGGTGCCGGGGACTTCGTCATCGGCACCGTCGCCCGCCTAGCCGAGCACAAGGGGCACGACGACCTGCTGGACGCCTTAGCACCGCACCTCAAGGCACGCCCGAAGTGGAAACTCCTCTGGGTCGGCAACGGTTGGTGGCGCCCACGCCTGGAACGCCGACTCGAAGCCCTCGGCCTGCGCACACAAGTGGTGCTCACCGGCCTGGTCCCCAGCGAGCGCGTCGCCGAGCACCTGTGGACTATGGACGTGCTCGCCCACCCAAGCACACGCGAGGGCCTCCCCCGCACGGTTACACAGGCCCTGCTCGCGGGCGTCTGCCCCGTCGCCTACGACGTCAACGGCACACGCGAGGTCTGCATCCCGAACCAGACCGGTCGCCTCATCACCCCAGGCGACACAGCCGGGCTTGGCAGGGCGATACTCGACCTCTACAACGACCCGCAGGCCCGCCAGGCTCTTGCGCACGCCGGGCAAGCACTCTGCCGGGAGCGATTTGGTGCCGGGCGGATGGTCGATGCGCTGGAGGTCTTCTATGCCAAGGCGAAGGCACACCACCGGCACTGATCACCGCTGATTCTCGTGCGTTCGAAGTGGCCAACCCCACCCCTGCCCCTCCCCTCGGGGGAGGGGTTCTGCTTGAGGGACGCCGGCGATCCGTATCACTTGAGCCGCTCGCGCACCAACTCCGCCCGGAACTCCCGCCGTTGCTGCTGGTCCATCGGTCGGTCGGCGAGTTTCTGCAAGTGCCCTTGCTGGACCTGCACCAACAACTGCGTAACCGCGTGTGGCTCTAGCCCCGGCGCTTCGCCGCCGAGCACGCCCAAGAGCGTCCCCAGGCGTACCAGTGAGAGGTTGCCCATCGCCTCCTGGGGCGTCAGCAGCCGCGCGTGCCGCAGCAGCCCCAGCGCCCGGCAGATCGTGTCCTCCAAAAACCGCGCCCGCCGCGACAGCAGCGCAGCCCGCGCCGCACGCTCATACTCGGCCACCTTCGGGATGATCTCCGAGGCCAACTCCCGCAAGATCACCTGCTCGGCACGCCCGAGGGTCCGCTGGTTGCTCAGTTGGAAGAAGTCCCCCGTCGCCTCCGAACCCTCACCATAAAAACCTCGCACGGACATGCCCATGTCCGCCGCCGCACGCTTGACCTTGTCGATCTCACCTGTCAGCCGGAGCGCCGGCAGGTGCAGCATCACGCTCATGCGCACCCCGGTGCCCACGTTCGTCGGGCACGCCGTCAGGTAGCCAAACCTCGGGGAGAAGGCCATGTCCAGCCCACCTTCGAGCTGGTCGTCGATGTCGCTGGCCCCCTGCCACGCCTCGTGCAGTGCCAGGCCCGGGCGCAGCACCTGCACGCGCAGGTGGTCTTCCTCGTTGACCATGATTGTCATCTGCTCATCGGGCAGCCCCACGGCCAGGCCTCGCGGCAGGTCACCCTTGGCCAGCTCCTTGCTCATCAGGTGCCGCTCGACAAGCAGCAGCCGGTCCAGCGTGGACAACTCTTGCACGTCTACCCAGAGCAGCCCCTGAGCCAGCGGTGTGCTGGCCAGCCGGGCCCGCACCGCCGCGATCACCTCCTGCCGCTGCCCGGGCGTCGCCCGCGAGAGGAACGGATACCCGCACAGGTTGCGCGCCAA
>VYKU01000260.1_pt1 | contig 9515 bp, 7 predicted proteins | sample 5114491 | NCBI WGS metagenome assembly VYKU01 (sample SAMN12291796, study PRJNA351875) | freshwater metagenome | isolation source: freshwater lake | place: USA: Michigan, Gull Lake | collected 2011-07-05 | reverse complement strand
AGATGCAAGGGTTTTGAGTAATTTTAGCAGATTCAGGGGCACCTGAGCGACTCTCAATCAAGCTAAAAGCCTTTTCCAATAAAGGTTGTAGCTTCTTTCAGCAAACCCTAATTAGCTTAACCAGTAAACTACTATGGTTGCAGGGATGGCATCAAGTAAAACTATTCTCTGGTCTCAATAGTATCACAACAGAGGTAGGAGAAATCCTCATCCATTTTGGTCAAGGTCATGACTCGCTCATAAGGAGGAAAAACGATAGAAGCAATTCCAGTAAATGGAATTGGATTAATGAATAGAGGATTTTCTTCTAATTAAAGAATCACCGAATTTTAGAGATTACTGACAAGCATTTTGTCTTGATCGTGAAAAATAATATTAGCCTAGAAATGCCCGAAAATGGTAAGTGTAAACTCGGAAAAGATAAAAGACAAATAGAATAAAAGTAGTCGCTTTTTGCGACCTAGAAAGTCAAACTGAATTTCGGCTGGCGACAGATTTCTCTTTAGAAGAAGAAGGTGCAGTTAGCAATGAAGAAGTTGCCGAAATTTACATCGAAAGATGGCAAATAGAACTCCTGTGGAAATTTTTAAAAATGCATCTAAAGTTGGATAATCCCAGGGTGAGAGCATCTCAAACGCTATTGACAATTGAACAATTTTTTGATCCGTTTGCTGTGTGGGCATTTCAAGTGATATAGCAGTTTTCATAAGAATGAGGTATGGGCAAGGAGCTTAAACCCTTTGTTGGCAAAACTTGTCGATACCTCACTAACGTGAAAAGCGCTATACCAGTCAATCAGAATAGTTGCGAAATCGACCCATTGGGTCAATTTTTGCTTAACAATTGAGATGGCAAATTCTCCTCAAATATGCCTGAATCGCTCTCTGGGTAAGCAACTCACATAAAGTTCATTTTGTCAAGGATTGTTAAGATGCGCTTACCCTGCAAATAGACTTGATGGGTTGAAAACATAGAGAAAAGCGATGGATCCAAGGCCAATCGATGATTCTTTGATTGCTGAACTTAGCAGTGGGTTGTGGGATGAACCCAATGACATTCTAGATAAATTAGTTAAAATAACAAAGGTTGAAAACCGTGTTTGCGGGAAGCTGCGCCGATTTGTTCCATTTTAGGGACGGTAATTTGATTGCGTCCCCAGGAAAAATTAGTTTGCCAACCCTCCAACTCTAATAAAATCGCCTCAGCAAAACAGGCAAACATTTGACGAGAGGGAATATCCATATTAACGATTTTCATAATTTTCCAGTCAATATCGAGGGAATGCTCGACAATGCCGCCCTTAATCACCGAAATATCGGGGGCATTTAATACCGTGCCTAAATTTTTCGGATAACCACCATCAATAATAATGCAGGGGCGCTTGAGTTTATCTAGATCAATTTCCACCCCTTTAGGCAGACTAGCCACCCAAACAATGATATCAGCTAGGGGTAAAGCCTCCTCTAGGGGAAGAATTTTACCGCGTCCTAACTCCTCTTGCAGAGATTGTAAACGCTCTTGATTGCGTGCCACACATATTAGTTCTTTTGTATCGGTTTTTTCATTTAACCAACGACAAACGGCGCTGCCGATATCTCCGGTTGCCCCGCAAACCACAACGGTAGATTGAGCTAAATCGATGCCCATTTTTTCAGCGAGGGTATCCACCTGAGTGCAGATGACGTAAGCGGTGTGGGTGTTACCGGTGGTAAAACGGCCAAAATCTAGCTCGATATTCCGCACCTGTCGATTATCTTTGAGATTAAATTCCTCGAAAATAATTGAAGAAAAACCACCGAGTGCGGTGATGTTGATATCACTTTTTTGAGCGAGTGCCATGGCATTTAGCACCTTACGAATAGCAGACTTTACCCAACGATTCGACAACATCTCCGGTAAAAAACAGGATTCGATATATTTACCTCTGATGGTTTGCCCCGTGATGCTGGTGACATGAAAATCATCGACAATTTGCGGGGGGGCAGCACACCAAAAATCTAATCCCTGGTTAGCATATTCAGGATAACCTAGATCGTCGGCGACCGATTGGGCGTGTTCTAAACTGGTAAGATGACCTATAAGACCAAACATTGATTGTTCTTTCGTTAGACTAGATGGCACTAGATAAAAATTAGGATATTGCTAAGAAATCGTTAAGACTCTTAAATATATTACACAAAAGCGCCGCTCTGTGTTGAGCGGCAGCAGGGCGAAAAAAAGAAATCTAGACGCTCAAGCTTTAGACGGCAGTTAATCCGTAGGCAGACATTCGCATAATATCACGGGTGCTGAAACCAATATTGCTTAAAGCTTCCCCGTAGCTAATCATGAAGTCTTCCACGAGGGCCTCTTTTTCCATACCGAGGACGCGAGCATCATCCTCGACTTGATTGAGCATTCTCCAGACAATGGGCAGATTAGCGCGATTTGCGGCTTCTAATTCCTCTTTAGCGGTTTCAAAGTTCGCTTTTAGCCATTCTTCGCCAAAATTGAGATGTAAATATTCGTCTTTAACTACGCCTTCAGTAATTTTACGGGCAAAAGGATCAGCAACAGGAATATAAATATTATAGGCAGCGATCGCAAAAGCTTCGATAATCAAAGATTGGATCAATAAACAGGTAACGATTTTACCTTCTGCGTAGGCAATTTGGAAGTTATTGTGCAGAGAGGAAAAGAATTCTTTGGCATAATCCATATCAGGAGTGATTTTCAAATTTTGGCCGCAAGCTTGAAAACCTTTCATGTGACGGTTTTCCATTTTTGCCAAACGGTGTAACTCTTCTTTGTTATCGGCGAGGATGTCTGCTAATTGAATATAATTGCTATTGGCCTCGTATTCGCCTTCAATAACGATGGCATTAATGCGACTATAGGCTGATTTATAGGTTTCGCTAGTGAAATCAAGCTCTAATGGTACAGCAAGCTCTGGCATAAACTCGATTGACTCCTATTTCTGACGAGATTTTTCCGACGTTCTTTCCAGTCTAGGGTAAGCTTTCTAGATGGAGTTATCTTTTTACGAGTCTAGCTCGATCGGTCTTTTTTGTATAGCTTGCCCTGAGAGGCAATCCCTTCTCAAGAGAGGAGATTGCTGGCTGTTTGCTCAAACCGTGGCTAAAGATTTCCAGTGCTCGGCCTGTTGTAAGATCGCTTTGGCTGCCTGTTTACCCGATAAAGTGGCTCCTTCCATGCTATCAATGTAATCCTGTTGGGTATAACTACCGGCAAGGAAAAAGTTAGCAATAGGAGTCGCTTGCGAGGGACGATAGACATCCATCCCCGGTGCTTCCCGATAGAGACTTTGTGCTAATTTCACCACACTAAACCAAGTCATATTTAACTCCCGCGAGGAGGGAAATAACTGATGGACTTGCGCTAAAACGTGCTGGGCGATATCTTCATTTTTAGCTTTAATAAAAGGATCCCCGGGGGTTAAAACTAACTGTAATAAAGAACCTTCTCCGGGGCGATAATAATCCCTAGGACTGGTGAGAGCAAGATCTGCAAAACAGGAAAAATCCGCTTGGTGGGTGTACAAAAGATTGTCAATTCCCACCGCTTTTTGCAGTTGTCGCCGTTTTTCGGCATCATTTAATTCCGTCACCCAACCGTCAAAACGCAATTGTACCGTGGCGACGGGGACGGCTTCTAGTCGGAAAATATTGTCAAAAATCGGCATTTTTCGCCAATCTTGGGGAATAAGACGCTGAATACCGGGGACATCACCAGCGCAAACATAGGCATCTGCGGTGATAGTTTCTGTGGTTTCTCCGTTAGCGACGATCATGCCATTAACTTGCAGATTTTCGCCCTCTCCAGAATAGAGAATTTCCCGCACTTGACGACGGGTAGAGATTTTGGTGCCCCGGGCTTCCAGATAGTTAATAATCGGTTTATGCAGGTATTCGTGGGGGGAACCTTCCAACATCCGCAGGACGGAAGCTTCGGTTTTAGCGGCAAAAAATTGGAAAATCGTCAGCATACAACGAGCCGAGATATTTTCCGTATCGATAAATCCTAACGCATAGGCGATCGGATTCCACATTTTTTTTAAACTGCCTTCATTACCGCCATGGCTACGAAACCAATCGGCAAAGCTAATCGAGTCCAGATCCCGAATAGTTTTCATCGCTCCTTGAAAGTCTATCAGACCGCGGACGATGGGACTTGTACCTAATGCCAGAGAATTAAAGATTTTATCGGCTGCTGAGAGTTGGGAGGAGGTAAAAAAGGCTTTTAAACCGTTAAAAGGCGCACCTGCGGCGAAACGGAAGTCTAATTCGCCGATTTTTCCCCCTTCGTTGATAAAAGTGTGGGTGTGTTCTTTGAGCAGTAGGGATTGAAAAGCGCCCACTTTTTTCATTAACTCAAAAAGATTATAGTAACAACCAAAAAAGACGTGCAAGCCCATCTCGATGTGATTACCGTCCGCATCTACCCAACTACCGACTTTTCCCCCGACAAAGGGACGAGATTCTAAGATTTCTACTGTACAGCCCGCATCGACCAGATCGATAGCTGTTGCCATTCCCGCTAATCCTGCACCAACGATCACCACTCGCATTTGTCAAGTTCCTGTTACAATTTTTCACTAAATCTTTATTTTACCCGATCGATCTGGTGTTTCTCGCTGGCGATTTTTTCAGGGTCACTTGAGAGCGTGGCAGAATAATTGAGAGCATTCCTTTAGTCCTTGATTTGTGGTAGAACAAGGAATGATCTGATATGATAGGGCAATCGATTTGAGGAAGCAACAATACCCAAGTATGTCAAACCAAGAGAAGCAGCAGCTATCCTTGGAGTTCATATCAGAACTTTGTCCAAATGGGAACAAGAAGGCCAAATTCAAGCCATCAAAACGCCGTCAGGACAAAGACGATACGATATTGAGTCCTACCAAAGAAAATTTATCTCACCAGCTAGAGATACAGTTGTTTATGCCCGTGTCAGCAGCCGGGGGCAGCAAGAAGACCTCGCCAGGCAAATCAAGGCAATCAAGGAAAGATATCCCAGCGCAGAAATTGTCAGCGAAATTGGAGGGGGACTCAACTTCAAAAGAAAAAAACTTCTGGCCCTATTGGAACGAGTCATGTCAGGAAATATCGGAACAATTGTTGTCGCTCACAAAGACAGATTGGCAAGATTCGGGTTCGATTGGCTTAACTGGTTCTGTGAGCAATTTGACTGTAAAATCGTGGTTCTCAACGAGACAAACCTTTCTCCAGAAGCAGAAATGGTTGAAGACATCCTTGCTGTCCTCCACTGTTTCTCAAGCCGATTGTCCGGACTCAGAAAGTATAAAACTCAGATCGAGAAAGATCAAGATTTACCCGGAACCAGAACTCAAAAAAATATGGAATAAATGGATAGCTGCTTGTCGATATTGTTTCAATCAAGCTATTGCTTATCAGAAAGAAAATGGGCAGATAGGTAAGATAAAATTAAGAAACATTATCATGCAGTCAAGCCTACCTGAATGGGTTAAAGAAACACCATGTCATATAAGACAGAATGCTATCTTTGACGCTCATCAAGCTTACAATGCCAGCAAAGATTGTCAGTTTAGAAGTTGTCATGCTTCTCGACAAACTATGAAGTTTAATCATAGTAATTTTGCTCAGGGAAAATGGTATCCAAGCGTAACAAAAGGATTAGAGTTTGAATCGTCAGAACCTATACCATTGAAAAATGCTTACGCAACCCAGTTAATCAAAAGTAAATCGGGTGAATGGTTTGCCGTTTTTTTGAACGAAGTTGAACAAGAAGTTGAAAATTCTCACAATAATCTAATTAGTTTAGATCCTGGTGTTAGAACATTTTTAACGGGGTTTGATGGGCAAAAGTTTATTGAGATTGGGGCAAAAGACATGGGAAAAATTAATCGACTCTGTTCTTATTTAGATGATTTAATGAGTCGAATAAGCCAATCAAAAGGGCATCAAAAGAGCCAAATGAGAAAAGCCGCTAGTAGATTACGAACTCGTCTTAGAAATCTAGTCGATGAATGCCACAAGCAAACAGCACATTATCTAACTAAAAACTACGGGATGATCTTATTGCCAACTTTTGAAACGTCAGAAATGACCAAAAAGAATAAACGGAAAATAAGAACAAAAACCGCCCGTCAGATGTTAACTTGGTCACATTATCGATTTAAACAAGTATTAAAAAACAAAGCTGAGTTGAGTGGCTGTCAGGTTGTTGACGTGACAGAAGAATTCACCAGCAAAACTTGTACGAAGTGTGGTCATGTTCACCAAAAACTAGGTGGCTCAAAAGTTTTTAAATGCCCTGAATGTGGACACACTTTAAATCGTGACTTTAATGGTGCTTTGGGGATTATGCTCAAAGCTTTGTCGGATACGACCTTTACCGTTGTCAAAAATGGTAATGCTATTGTGGCACAATACAGTGATATACCCTGTTGTACCGCATAAATGTATCAGTTGCACTAGGGAGAAGTGATTTTGAAGCGATCGCTAGATGGGAGACAGGGATTAATTATTGTCACTATTATTTGGATATTGGGGATATTAGTCGATAGATTCTGGTTTAGTCTCGATCATACCATTCCTGCTTGGGATCAGGCTGATTATCTCAACGGTGGGATTATCTATACCCAAGCTTTCCAAAATCCGCGCTGGTTTGACGGGGATTGGTGGCGCAGTTTATGGCTAATGTCCCCGAAAATTCCCCCTTTAACCTATCTTTTAACGATTCCCTTCTTTAATCTCTTTGGTATTAGTCTTGACGCGGGTATGTGGGTAATGGCTATCTATAGCGCCCTACTGCTCTTTTCTGTGTACGGATTGGGAATTATCCTCTTTAATGGGACTGTAGCTTTATGGGCGGTCTTAATCTGTCAATTTCTCCCGGGTTTATACTATTATCGCCTCGAATATCTCTTAGATTTTCCCTTAGCGGCAATTGTAACGTTTTCTTACTTCTGCTTGACATGGTGGCGATTTAGTGGTCAAGGCTGGCTAAAAGCGATCGCTTTCGGGATTTCTTTCGGTTTAGGGATGTTAGTCAAACAAACCGCCCTATTTTTCCTCTTTTTACCGATTTTGTGGGTATTGGGCGAAAATCTCCGGCGAAAACGTTGGGGCAATCTAGCGCAATTAATGCTCAGTTTTTTGACGGCAGCATTGTTAATCTTTCCCTGGTATCGGACGAATTGGTTATTAATGTTAACTGCGGGCAAACGTGCCACGGTAGATTCGGCGATTTTGGAGGGAGATCCCCCTCTTACCAGTCCAGACGCATGGACATTTTACGCCCAAGTTTTACCCTATTTTCTTTCTTGGGTGTTGTTATTAGTTCCCCTGGTGGGATTATTAATCTCCTTACGTCATAGAAAAACCGAAGATAAGGTTAATCGTCCTGTGTGGATTTGGTTAGGAGTTTTTCTGCTGGGGGGATACCTATTATCATCCCTCAATATCAATAAAGATGCTCGTTATATCTTGCCGCTTTTACCGACTTTATCCTTAATTTTATCCGTTGGTTTATTATCTTGGCGCGGTCGTTTTGCCCCCAGTATCCGTTGGGGAACGATAACTATTGCCGCTATCCTCACCAGCTTAAATTTATTCCCCTTGGGGGGAGATATAATTACTAACGTTTTCAGTCCCGAATTACAACACCATCCCTATTTAAAAACCGGCTGGCAACAGGAAGAAGTAGTTAAAGAGATTCTAGCCGATTCTCCCTATCTTCGCAGTACCCTAGGGGTTTTACCTTCCACCCCCGAATTAAATCAACATACTTTCTCTTTCTACGGTGGTAAAAATAATTCACAGGTTGCCGGCAGACAGGTGGGAGTTCGGGAAGAAGATATCGAAAAGGATGTCAATTCTTTAGATTGGTTTTTAACTAAAACTGGTGAACAGGGTTCTGTCCCCGATGTCCAGAAAAAAATTGTTAATCGAGTCGCCACTGGGCCAGATTTCCAAGTGGAGAAAACTTGGCAGCTGCCGGATGATAGTACCCTTTCTCTACACCGTAAAATAGACCCCTCCGTCACGGTTAAACCCCTTGAAACTGCGCCAAAACAGGTGGAATTAAGAGAGATTGCCATTGCCGAAAAAGCTTCTCCTAATCAACCCATTCCCGTGGTTTACAAATGGGCAGGAGACTGGCAACAATTAAAGTCAGGGATAGTGATTTTAACCTGGCAAGAAGTGGACGGTAAGGATTATTGGATGCACGATCACGGTATTGCTATGGGGGAATTAATGGCAGAAAAATTAAGTCCAGAAGAGCAACAAAAGGGTTTTGAAGTTACTGAAAAAACCGCCATGCAGTCGGCAGCAACCCCCGGAGTTTATCGCTTATCTGCTGTCTATCTCAATCGGGAAACCGGGGAAACCTATCCAATTAAAACTAATGCTCAAATTACCATCGATCCTCAAGTTCCCAAGTTAGCAATGCCCGCATTAGATTTAGTGACCCAATTGCGCTTAAAGTCTGCTAATATTGGTCAAGGATTAACGGGTATTAAACCAATTTTTGAGTTAACTAATCGTATCAATCAATACGATTCTATTCAGGATTATGTGCTGCAATCAGACAAGGCTTTTTCCTATCGTTTACAGCAACAAAATCCCCCCGATAAATTATCTTTAGCCTACGGATTAGCAATTTCTAAGGTACTACAACAGGATGTGGCAGGGGCAATAAAAGCCACCGAGGAAATGATTAAAATTGACCCCCATAATCCCTATCATTATGCTTATCAAGGTTTTATTTATCTCTACGATTGGCAACCGCAAGCAGCCCAAAAAGTCTTAGATAAAGCTAGACAATTAAATCCCGATAGTGAGGAAATTAAGACTTTAAATGCAGTGGCTGCCTTGATGGGGGGAAATCTCGTTAAAGCTTGGCAATTATGGCAGTCAAATTAAAATAGAGTGGGAGATGGGGAAAAGGGAGGCTTACAAGGCTTCACCCCAACCTACGTTCATCTTATATTTAATTCCACCCACCTACCTAAAAGGAGAATCTGATGTTCAAACTCGATACTTGCTGTACCCTCGTACCCTACTTTGAAGTACAAGAAGGAAAAATTGCTGCGTTTAAGGAACTAGGACCCAAGTTCGTTGAGAGAACCCGCACCGAAGATGGCTGTATCCATTATGCTTTTTCCTTTAGCGGCAATATTGTTCATTGCCGCGAGGGTTACGTCGATGCTTCCGCAGTTCTTGCTCACCTGCAAAACGTCGGGGAATTGCTAGACGAACTTCTCAAAATCGCCAAGATTATTCGCCTAGAAGTTCACGCTCCCGCTTCCGAAATCGAAAAGCTGCGGGAGCCGTTGGCTTCTCTTAACCCTCAGTTCTTCATTCTCGACGAAGGTATTCGCCGCACCAGCGAAGCTTAATCAATTAGCCTAATTGGGGTCTGCTGAAAAAGTTTTTCGGTGGGGGTAGGAGTCAGGAGTCAGGAGTCAGTAGCCGGTCGTTTCAGGCTTTGTTGCCCTTGTTTTTTGTACCAAGCGATGTACTACAAGA
>VYKU01000306.1_pt1 | contig 9616 bp, 9 predicted proteins | sample 5114491 | NCBI WGS metagenome assembly VYKU01 (sample SAMN12291796, study PRJNA351875) | freshwater metagenome | isolation source: freshwater lake | place: USA: Michigan, Gull Lake | collected 2011-07-05 | reverse complement strand
GATGAATTGAGCAGTACGAATAGCATCGTCTATGGCTTGATACTGTTGAGTTTTAGCTTTAACTTTAAACTCTAAGACAAACATTTTACCCACGGGGTACTTAGACAAAATCAGCATAGCATACTAAAAGTTAAGTTAACAAGCTATAGTTTAAAAAGCCGTCCTAAAAGGACGGGGCTTTAACCCAAAATTTCGGTAAAAGTCCTGTCTGTTCACTGATTACTGTTCACTGATTACTGTTTACTGCTCACTGATAACTGATTACTGATTACTGATCACTGATGATTGTCCACTAGAATGTTAATCAAGTTTGGAGACCACCGCCATGGATGACTTAATTAATGCTCCCTCCCCTTTTCCCCAAGACCTAGAAATGACGCGGACTCCCCCCTGGGGGACGGTGACGGTATTGGAGGAAGGTCCCCGGTATCGCATCAATCGCATTGTCATTAAACCCGGCCATCACATGAGTACCCAAATGCACTACCATCGCAGTGAACACTGGATTGTCGTCTCCGGTACAGCGCGGGTAATCTGTGATGAAAAAGAAACTCTCCTCAAACAAAAAGAATCTACCTATGTTCCCATGAATACCCGTCATCGGGTGGAAAACCCCGGTTCTATTCCTCTGGTGATGATCGAGGTGCAAAATGGCGAATATTTAGGCGATGATGATATTCACCGTTTTGATGATCGAGAATAGGACAGTTTTCTCCTGTACATACTTTAGTTATTTGCCAAAATCTCGATCGTGGATGAAAAAATTATCCTGGTGACAGGGGCTGCCCGTTCTGGGAAAAGTGAATGGGCCGAATATTTAGCCAAAATCAGTCAAAAACCCGTTATTTATATCGCCACCTCCTCGGTGGATGAAAAAGATCAAGAATGGTGCGATCGCATTGAAAGACACCGGCAGCGACGTTCCCCCCAATGGCAAACCCAAGAAATTCCCCGACAATTAAGCGAAACTATTGATAATAGCCCATTTTCTCACTGTTTATTGATCGATTCCCTCGGTACTTGGGTAGCCAATTGTTTAGAAATGTCGGCAGCCGAATGGTTAGAAATCAGCGATCGATTCTTGTATTCCCTCAAAAATGCGGCGGTTGATGTTATTCTGGTAGCGGAAGAAACTGGTTGGGGTGTGGTTCCCCCTTATCCCCTCGGTCGTCTGTTTCGCGATCGTTTAGGCGATCTCTGTCGTAGAATTGGCACAATAGCAGACGCAGTTTATCTAGTTACCGGCGGCCATGCTCTTAATTTAAGTCAATTGGGTCAATCTTTGTCGATAATTGGGCAATAGAGAAGATGAGCAACGATTATCAGCGTCAAGTGATTGATTTTTATGCCCGTCGTCACGATTACGATAACGATTTTACGGAAGCTCGCGCCCTTAAATTAGTAAATTATCTCTATTTACAAAAAAGCCAATCTGTGCTAGACGTGGCAACGGGAACGGGGTTTATTGCGGTCGCAATTGCTCCAAAAGTAAAAAGTGTCATCGGGATCGATTTCACACCAGCAATGATTGCCAGAGCCGAAAAAAAGCTAGAAGAATTAAATATCGAGAATATTGACCTAATTAACGCCGATATAGCTGCCATTGACTTTGCCGAGTCTAGTTTCGATCTGATCACCTGTTCTCTGGCAATCGCACTTTTCCCCGATATCCCGCAAGTGCTGGCAAAATGGTATCAATGGTTAAAAAAAGGCGGTTCGGTCGCTTTTTCCTGTAATAATTTAGAATCCCACTTCCTACCCTTGATCAGTGGTGTTTGTCGCGAAACCTATGGTTTTGAGTTGCCTAATCTGCATACTCCCATCGCCACCCCAGAAAAATGCCATCAATTGCTGGAAAATGCGGGATTTACCAATATATCGGTCAATGTCGAGCAACTAGGTCGATATTTGCCCCTAGAAACCGCCAAAAACTTCTGGTATGGGCAGTATTTTCATCCTCAGGATAACCCTCTTGATCGCCTATCGGCTGCCGAAATTGCGACTCTAGTGAACAATTATCGCCGAGAAATCGAGAAAAATGCCACCGATCGGGGAGTATGGCAAGATGCAACCACTTTTTTTGTCACTGCTAGTAAAAGTTAGAAAAAGATCATGAGTCAAGTTAAAACCATCTCTGGACGAGCTTTACCCTTGCGAGGCAACGATATTGACACCGATCGCATTATTCCGGCTCGTTTTTTGCGTTGTATCACCTTTGAAGGTTTAGGAGAACAAGTGTTCGCCGATGATCGAGCCGCTTTACAGGGGAGTCATCCTTTCGATCTACCCCAGTACCAAGGAGCGAAAATTCTGGTAGTCAATGGTAATTTCGGTTGTGGATCTTCTCGGGAACACGCACCGCAAGCAATTTTACGTTGGGGAATTCAAGCAATTATCGGGGAAAGTTTCGCCGAAATATTTTTTGGCAATTGTATCGCTAATGGGGTTCCCTGTGTCACTGCTGAGGCAAAAACCATCACCCATTTACAGGATTTAATTACAGCTAATCCCGAAATTCCCGTCGATCTTTCCTTGACAACTATGACGGTGGAATGGGGGGATTTTGTCGCTACCGTGTCTATGAATGAAGGTTCCCGACAGATGTTAATAGAAGGAGGTTGGGATACCTGCGGACAGCTGTTACAAAATCTCGATCTGATTCAATCTACCGCGCAAAAGTTACCCTATTTAAGTTTCGTTTAGAGAAACAATCTAGGGTGAGGGTGCGTTAGTAATAGATTAACGTACCCTGGCAGGGATTTTGGTTGAATGCAGCGGCTGTAAATATTAAAAAATCTGTCCTATGACTAATCCTGATCATAATCTCCAAAATATCCAAGAACCGATTTTAAACGCTCCCGAAGATGTGCGAAAAATCATCGATCGAGTTTTAAAATTGGAAAGAGATAAGTTATACCAGCGCAATCCTCGCAATATCAATGATGATGTTTTAACGATTATTAAAGAAGTAATTCAATAATCAGTTATCAGTTATCAGGAGTCAGGAGATAGGGTGATAGGGTTTTGGGGTGATAGGGTGATAGGGATTTAGGGGTTTAGGGAAATTTCATCCAAATGCTCCACTTCCCACTTCCCCATCCCCCCACTTCCCCACTTCCCCACTTCCCACTCCCCCACTTCCCCATCATCCCCTGTCTCTAAATATGAAACTACTATCAATAAAGTTATGTAATTTTCGACAATTTTATGGTAAGACTCCTGAGATACATTTAGCAGCAAGTTCTCGCAATACAACGGTAATTTATGGCAATAATGGGGCAGGAAAAACAACCATTTTAAATGCTTGTACTTGGGTGCTTTATGAAAAATTTACGGCAGCTTTTGCCGAACCAGAGTTATTAGTTAATAAACGGGCAATTACAGAAGTCAGCACGGGAACCTCCATAGAATGTTCAGCAGAAGTGAACTTTGAACATGAAAATAAACGCTATCAGGTAAAACGAAAATTTTTCGCCTACCAAGATGTAAATAGTAAAATTCAATACGGTCAAAATAGTTTATATATGCTCTACGCTGGTGATGATGGCAATTGGTACGCACCCCATCAATCCCCGGAGGATATTATTAATCAAATTTTACCCGAAAGTTTACACCGTTATTTCTTTTTTGATGGGGAATATATCGATCATCAATTTCGCAGTAGTAGCCAAGGTAAAATCGCAGAAGATACAAAGGAATTATTGGGAGTTAAAGTATTAGATCGAGCGATCGAGCATTTAAAAAAAGCTAGAAAATCTTTACAAGATGAACTTAAAGATTTAGGTGAATCGGATTTAAAAAAGTTATTAAAACAGGAAAGTAAAATTGAGCAAGATTTAGAAAAGTTAACCCAGCGTCAGCAGGATATTATTACCCAGTTATCCCAGCAGGAAGAATTAAAAAAAGCCTTGACTAATCGCTTATTAGAGTTAAGTGGTGCCGAGGAATTAAAACAGTTAAAAGAAAAATTAGAACAACAGGAAAGAAATCTGCGGCAAGATTTAGTCAGAACTAAGGATAAGTTAAAGAAATTAATTTCCCAGCAAGCTTATCAAGTCTTTTTAAAAGAAATTAATCAAAATTTTCAGCAATTAATCGATCGCCTACGAGAACAAGGGGAATTACCCAGTGGTATCAAACAGCAATTTGTCCAACAATTATTAGAGGGAAAAAAATGTATTTGTGGCCAGGAATTACAGGAGAATAGTCAAGCTTATTTACAGGTACAAGACTGGATGAATAAAGCAGGAATGGCCGATGTGGAAGAAGCGGCCATTCGCTTATCTTCCACAGTCAAAGAAATAGATAAAAGGGTCTTAGATTTTTGGCAAGAAGTGGATAATTATCAAGCTAATATTCACCAGTGGCGCTTAGAATTATCTTTGGTAGAATCAGAATTAGATGAAGTTCGGGATAAATTTCGCCATTATCCCGATGAAGATATTAAAAATCTGCAATCTCGCTTAGATGCGATCGAGGATTCCCTAAAAGATTTACGCTTGGAACAGGGCAGCAATAAAAATCAACTAGATATCTATGAAAAAGAGTTAGAATCCCTGCAAAAACAAGTACAAAAACAGCAACAAAAAGAGGCAAAATCTAATTTAGGACAACGACGTATTTTAGCGACTCAAGAGGCAATTAATCGCATTAGTGAGGTAAGACGGAGATTAGAAAATCAGTTTCGTTTGTCCTTAGAAAAACGGGTACAGGAAATCTTTAACTCAATTTCTTTTACTCCCTATATTCCCCGTATTAGTCCCGATTACGAGGTAAGATTATTAGAAAATACCACAGGATTCGCCATTCCCGTGGCAGCTTCCACCGGAGAAAATCAGATTCTCAGTTTATCTTTTATCGGGGGAATTATCGATCGAGTGCGAGAAGGTCGTCAGAAAAATACTTTGATGGGAATTGATAGCAGCACTTTTCCTCTGGTGATGGATTCCCCTTTTGGTAGTCTCGATCATATCTATCGTCGGCAAGTTGCGATCGCTATTCCTAAATTAGCCAATCAGTTAATTGTTTTGGTGACAAAAACTCAATGGAGAGGAGAAGTAGAAACCGAGATTTCTCCCTATATTGGTAAAGAATATGTGTTAGTTTATAATTCTCCGAAAGCGGATTGTCAAGAGGATTTAATTAATCTTCATGGTGTTGATTATTCTCTGGTGAAACGCAGTCCTAATAATTTTGAATATACGGAAATTATCGAAGTTAATCGATTCTAAATTTTAACTTCTAATAAAACGATCGATTGCTGTGTTCATTACCCCAACACGACTGGATAATTCCACAAGTTCCGTGGTGACAATATTATAATCCCCTAAATATTTCTGGAGATTAGTTCCCTCTTGTTGATGAGCAATTTCTACCAACCTTTCCTCTCGCAATTCTTGCAAATGATCGAGGATTTCTTCTAAAGCATCTTCGAGGGGAGGTAAGGGAAGAGGAGGATTATTTGTTTGCAAAGCTTGGGTTAATTGCGTCAAAGCTTGGGTTATTTGTTGCGTGAACAGACTCAGATTAGGATGGGGAGGACTACCGCGATATTGTTCCAATTCCGTCAATAAAACTGTCACCCCGCGACCAAAACGGGGAATATAATTACTTAAAGTGATTGCTGGTTCCATTTGTGCAAAGGGTGTGCTAGGATCATCAATTAATCTTTGTAGGGCCGTTTGCATAGTTGCATTTGCTCGTCGAGCTTTATCGCGATAGGAAGATAAACTTGCAGTTTGATAGGATGATTCTCCTAAATAAACTGCCATAACTGACTGAAAATATATTTGATTAGCTTCTAATGCTTTAATGGCAGCGAGGGAAAAAAGTTCATCTTCATTAAACCGTAAAAAACCGAAGGAAAGTGCAAAAGCTAAAGCACTACCGATTAAAGTGTAAACTATTCTGATATACTCTAAATTAATCCCGTCATTGCTGACATCGAGACGACTGATGATTAAAGCAAAAATTGTGATAAAAAATACGGCTAAACTATAGTGAAATCGCACCAAAGCTAAAGCGATCGCTATAGAAATCACCCCAATAATTTCTAACCAGATCGGATTATCTATAATTGGCAACAATGCCAAAACAAAAAACGAGCCTAAAATCGTACCAAACACCCGATTAAAAAAGCGTTGAAAAGTCAAGCTAAAATCTGGTTTTAACACAATAACTAAGGTTAAACCAATCCAAAAACTATGGGTAATTCCTAGCTTATTGTAAATCAATACTCCTAGCGCACTTCCCAAACCCAAGCGTAAACCGTGACGAAATAGGGGCGATTCTAGATTAAAATTAGATTTTAATGGTTGCCACCAAGCTTTTTCTTGACCGTACTCTTTTTCTATCCCTTCAAAGTTCCGCTGCCAAGTATTTTTTTTATCTGAAAAGTCCTCGCTTTGCCGCAAATGTTGCGCTGTTTCACTGGCTATTTTTAGCTGTTTAGATAATTTTTTTAAACGATTATTTAATTGCGAAATTGCCACATAACTGCTATAATCATCCTGAGCATTTTCTAAAACTTTAGCTTGCAGATTTTTTTGTTGCTCGATCGCCTTGAGTAATAACTGCAAGCGCTCACAATCCGGTTGTTTATTTTTACCCAAAATTAACCCGGCAATATCTTCGCTAATTTCCGCCACTTGCACGAGAATATCTTCTAATAAAATACCCACCGTGGTCAGTTGTGGCAAGGGATGAAGATGAAGCAATTCTCGCAGTGCAATTAAGCTGGTGTTAATGCGATCGCTATCTTCAATCAAGACGATTAACAATTCCCGCAGCTCACTCTTTCCCCAACGTCCCCGACGCGTCAAGGTGACAGTTTTCCTCGAACGTAGCAACAGTTGCCGGATTTTGTTAAAATATGGCTCCTCATTAGCATTAGAACGAGAGTGTAAGGGCAAAGAGCGGAGACAAGTGGCGATACCCTGAAAATTTTCCGCCGTTACCTGACGTAAAGGCTGATTAGGGCGAAAAGGCCAGATAAACAGGGCTAAAAAAATTGTCCATCCCCCTCCCAACACAGCGATTCCGGCCCGTTGTAAAGCGACGACAATATCTCCCGATGGCAAAGAAACAGCAAAAAGCAGCAATAAACTGATTACTAACCCAGCTAAAGCCCCATTTTCCCCGTAAACCGTCAAATAACCCGCTAGAAACAACCCGCAAAAAACTATCACTACGGTCAATCCTAGCCAAGCACTGGCTAATGTGCCGATAATCAAAGCTAGAGCCATCCCAATGGTCGTAGCGACTAGGGTTTTCGCTCTCAGGCAGTAAAGTCCCCCTACATCGGCTAAAATCAAGGTTTGAGCCGCTAAACCGACCATTAACCCCAATTCTGACTGATCTAAAATATCACCGATAATAATCGGTACCGCGAGCGCCAATAAAGTCCGAATCCCCCGCTCGATCTCGATATCGCCACTAGGACGCAATAAAAAACCAAATCGCTGAAGTAGCATATAGCAGTTATCTTAATGGTGAGGTACACAGTTTTCGTTTTCGGGAGTCAGTATTCTCCGAGTCACCTGATTAGGTAACGATTTCTCCCCTGACTCCTGACTTGAAAGAGGGTGTAGGGTGTAGGGTGTGGGGTGTAGGGAAGGAAACCTCTTTCATCTGTGGGGGTGAAAATTTTTTCATCGGGACTGACTCCTAACTCCTCAATTCTGCTCTATTAGGGCAGCCAACGGGGTTTAAAACCGGCGTTGAGTTCTTGAGGTAAAATTTTCGGGGTGCTATTGGGACTGAATTGATCGGGGAGTGGTAATAACCAGAGACGACCATCGGCAATGCTCGACCCCTCCCCGGTGACTAAATCATTTGTGACTCCAAAGGGTGTGGTTGCTAACTGATCAAATAATAAGGCCACGCCATCAGGAGACATACTCATCTGCACGTCACGATAATTAGGTAAGGCCAGCAGGGGCATCATTTTACCCGTTTTTAGCTCAATAATCCCTAAAAATGGTTCTTCTTTCACTTTGCCATCGCTGCCCATGACCAGATCGCTTTTCAGACAGTAAAGGGTTTTTTCTTGTCGCGGTTCAAATTCACAGCTAATAATCGGATTAGCTGTTCTTAATAGTAGTCTTGACTCTCCCTGATCGTTGAGCAAAAATAGCGATCGCTGATTATCCGGTTCTGATTTCACCATTAATTTCTGGCGACCATCCCGGGAAAAAGCGAGGATTTTCTCGTAGGTAGGCAAAAATTGCGGTTTTCCCGCTTGGACATCCAAAGGAATCACCGCTACGCATTCCTAACGGTCGCGATTGTCCATCATCGCTGATTACCCATAAACTGGCATCCCCCGGATTCCCATGATTAATTCTCTGCACGATTAGGGTTTTGCCGTTATCTGAGAGATCAAAGCGAAGATTTTGATAGGTTTTCGCATCTAAAAACCTTTTTATACGACCACTGGGCAAATTTTGACCATGTTCGTCATGATTTAAACCCGTGGTAATCGTGTAAAGTTGCTGTTTCGGGGTGTCTCGTCCTAAGTCAGAGCGAGCGAAGGCCGAGAATAAAATTCTCTCCCCCCTCGGATAGATTTGAAAATCCGTGACCACCAGATCCGCAGGGGTAAGGATGGTTTTTTTCAGTTCTGTGACGTTATTTGCCCCCTGAATGATATTACAGACGATTAAACGGCCTCTTTCCTCTTGGTTGACTCCAATATAGGCAAAAGCTCGATCGTGGGTGTAAAATTCCCCGATAAAGTCCTCACCTTGGGCAATGGGTAACTTTACTTGATATTTTTTGCCGTAGATGGGCAATTCCGTCAAGGTATAGGTCAAGCGATCGCCAGCCCAGCTAATTTTACCCGGCAAGGGAGGATCGATCACCAGTCCGGTTTCTATGTCGGAACGGTCAATCGGTCGATTAAAACTTAAAGTAAAATAATTGTCCCTAACGCCGATTTTTCGCCCTTGCCAGCTAAAATTCTCCCCTCGGGTAGGAACTTGATTTCCCTGGATCAAAATCGACGATATCCCGGCAATTAAAGCCAAAATACTCGCTAACACTAAGCGATCAAACCAAGCTAATCTTTTCATCAGTTATCAGTTATCAGTTATCAGTTAGAAAGGGGATTTAGGGATTTAGGGATTTAGGGATTTAGGGATTTAGGGATTTAGGGATTTAGGGAAATTTCAGCTAAATGCCCCACGTCCCCACGTCCCCACGTCCCCACGTCCCCACGTCCCCACGTCCCCACGTCCCCACACCCCACACCCCACTTCCCCACTTCCCCACTTTCTTATCAGCTTTAGTAATGATTGTCATCGGTTTTTTCAATCGAATAAATAAAAACGCCCCCAAAAAGGAAGCGTTTTTTAACTTATCATGAGGACTTAGCAAAATGTGTGCAGAGTTAGAACGCGGATGTTGGATGGGGATCCAGCATCTGTTTATTTTTAACCATTGATCGCCGCTGCCGTCAAGGCCATGGGGATAGCATCACCGGAAGCTAAATCGAGGGGGAAGTTTTGACATCCTCACCGCCGTAAACGGACGGTGATTCCCAAACCTCACGATTTGGGTTTCTGCTTCTTTCCCTTGCGGGGTTCCGCACCTGCCTTAACAGATTTACTCTGTTCTG
>VYKU01000248.1_pt1 | contig 9770 bp, 7 predicted proteins | sample 5114491 | NCBI WGS metagenome assembly VYKU01 (sample SAMN12291796, study PRJNA351875) | freshwater metagenome | isolation source: freshwater lake | place: USA: Michigan, Gull Lake | collected 2011-07-05 | reverse complement strand
CCCCGCTGCGGGCGAACGCCGGCGCGCCGTGCGCTATCGGCCGCGGGATGCGAGCGTCGAAATTCTCGGCCGCATCGCCTGCCTCACCGATCTGTCGGTCATGGGCATGCACACGAGCGCCGTGTGGGAGGGCCTCGCGCCAGGCAGCGTCGTATCGCTGATCCTGCGCCTGCCGCGCGCAAACCCGACCCGCCCGCCGCACCGCTTTGAGCTTGCCGCGATCGTGGTCGGCCAGTCGGCGGCCGGAACGGCCTTGCGCTATCTGCAGCCGTCCCGGCACTGGGTGCGCGCCCTCGAGGCCTACATGGCGGCGGCCAAAGCCGACTAGACCCGGCAGCTTTCGAAGCCCGCGCTGAGCTTCTCGCGGTCGAGCTTGCGGCCGATGAACACGAGCTTGGAGGCGCGCTTGTCGCCGGCCTTCCATTCGTGGCCCCACGTCGAATCCGCGATCATGTGCACGGCCTGGAACACGAAGCGCTGGCGCGCATCTTTGACCGACAGGATGCCCTTCGAGCGCAGAATATCCGCCCCCGACTGCGCCAGCACCTGGCCGATCCATTGCTGGAATTTTTCGGGATCGACCTCGCCGTCGATGCCGAGCGAGATCGAAGTCACCGTGACGTCGTGGGACGCGTGCGGCTCGGCATGGCCGTGGTGGCCATGGCCATGGTGATCGTGCCCGTGATGGTCGTGCCCATGGTCGTCGTGATCGCAATCGGGCCCGTGCACATGGTCGGGATCGTGGTGGTCGTGGTCGTGATGCTTGAGGAACGCAGGCTCGAGATTGAGGATGCGCTGCAGATCGAACGCCCCCTTGTCGAGGATCGCGTCGAGGGCGATCTTGCTGTTCTGGGTGCGGTGCTGCTTGGCGTAGGGATTGATCGCGCGCACCTTGGCTTCGACCGCCTTGAGCTCGTCGGGCGTGACGAGGTCGGTCTTGTTCACGAGGACGACGTCGGCGAAGGCGACCTGGTCTTCGGCTTCGTGGCTGTCGGCGAGGCGCTCGAGGAAAAAGCGCGCGTCGACGACGGTCACGATGGCGTCGAGGGCGGTCTTCGCGCGCACTTCGTCGTCCATGAAAAAGGTCTGCGCCACGGGGGCGGGATTCGCGAGGCCGGTCGTCTCGACGATGATGCCGTCGAGCTTGTCGGGGCGTTTCATGAGCCCTGCGATGATGCGCACGAGATCGCCGCGCACGGTGCAGCAGATGCAGCCGTTGTTCATCTCGAAGATTTCTTCGTCGGCCCCGACCACGAGATCGTTGTCGATGTTGCTTTCGCCGAATTCGTTGATGATGACGGCGTATTTCTTGCCGTGTTCCTCGGTGAGGATGCGGTTCAGGAGCGTGGTCTTGCCGGCGCCCAGATAGCCGGTCAGCACGGTGACGGGAATTTGGCTCATTTTGGTCCTCGGAAATGACGAAGGCTGCGGCGCGCCCGGAATTTAGGAACGCCGCAGCCCCCGTTCAATGCGCGTCTACTTGATGTTGACGAGACGCAAGGGGAAGTAGTTGTCGGCCATCTGCACGACGTCGATATTCTGCTTCATCGCCCACACGATGGTCTGCTGGTGGAGCGGGATGTAGCCGAAATCGTCGGCCAGAAGCTTGAAGGCCCGGCTGATGTATTCCTGGCGCTTGGCCCTGTCGCTTTCCGAGGCCACGAGGTCGGTGAGCCGGTCGACTTCCGCGTTCGAATAGCCGCCGTTGTTGAACAGGCCGCGCGAGCGGGCCATGTCGCGGCTGTGGACGAGGCTGATCAGCACGTTGTGCGCATCGTAGGTCGAAGGCGTCCAGCCCAGCATGTAGAACGAGGTGTTGAACACGGGCGTGTTGATCTTCGCGAAGAAGCGCGCGCGCGTCTGGGCGTTGAGGTTCACCTTCATGCCCGCGCGCGCCAGCATCGCGACGACGGCCGTGCAGATCGCTTCGTCGTTGACGTAGCGGTCGTTCGAGCAGTCGAGCGTGACTTCGAAGCCGTTCGGGTAGCCTGCTTCCGCAAGCAAGCGCTTGGCGGCTTCGGGATCGTAAGGGGCAGCCCGGCGCGCCATTTCGGGCGTGAAGCCGTTGACGCCCGGTGCGATCAGCGAGCCCGTGGGGACCGACTGGTTGCGCATGACGCGGCTCTTGATCGCCTCGACGTCGATCGCCTGGTAGAAGGCCTGGCGCACGCGCTTGTCCTTGAAGGGGTTGGCGCCCTTGATCGGCGATTCCGTGAGCTCGGCGCGCAGCTGGTCGAACGACAGATAGATGATGCGCAGCTCCGGCCCTTGCACGAGCTTGAGGCCCGGCGTTGCCGCCAGACGCGGCTGGTCCTGCGGCGGCACGGTGTACACAAAATCCACCTCGCCCGACAGCAGGGCCGCGATGCGCGTTGCGTCGTTGCCGATGCGGAAGAACGTGGCTTCCGAAATGTTGTGCGTGGCCTTGTCCCACCAGTTGGGATTGGGGACGAGCACGGTGCGCACGTCGGGCTCGCGCAGGCGCAGCACGAACGGCCCCGTGCCGTTGGCGTTGCGCGTGGCGAAGCTTTCTTCGTTCTTGGTGAGGTCGGCGGCGACGACGGCGTTGTTCTTCTCCGCCCACGCCTTCGACATGATGCCCCAGGTCGTGAGCTGGTCGGGGAAGATCGGGTCGACGCCGTTGGTGTCGAACTCGACCGTGAAATCGTCGATCTTGCGGATCCCCTTGGCCGAAACGAAATTGCCCTTGAGGTTCGACCCGCCCGTGGTGACGCGCGTGTAGGAGAACACGACGTCGTCGGCGGTGAACGGCGTGCCGTCGTGGAAGCGCACGCCCTGGCGCAGGCGGAAGCGCCACACTTCGGGCGACGTCTGGCTCCATTCGGTGGCGAGTGCCGCTTCGAGCTTCAGGTTCGCGTCGCGGCGCACCAGCGGCTCGTAGATGTTCTGCGTGAAGGTCAGCAGAAAGGTTTCGTTGCGCGCATACGGGTCCATCGAGTTGACGTCGCCGTCGTTGGCCCATTTGAAGGGCTTGCCTTGCGCCGCGACGGGTGCAGCCGCGAACGGCAGGCTCGCCGCGGCGACCAGACCCGCCAAGGCGGCGGCCAGAAGTTTGGATTTCATGCTTCGGACTCCCTGTTTTTAGAGGCTGGGTTTTTCAGAGACTGGAGATTGTCGGAGGCTTCTTCTTGTCGAAGGCTTGTTTGAGCCGGCGCGTTCAGTTGAGCCGCGACGCGTAGAGCCCACGCAAATCCTGGGCCGCGTTGGCAAGCTCGTCGAGATGCGGATTGAGGGCCAAGGCGGTTTCGTAGGCGGCAAGGGCCGCCGCCGGATGGCCGTTGCGCAAAGCGATCTGCCCGAACCCGGCAAGCGCGCCGAAATGGCGCGGCTCGCGCGCCAAGGTTTCGACGATGTCGGCCACCGCATCGGCATCGCGCATCTCGATGAAGGCCAAGGTGGCGCGCTTGTTCCACGCCTCGGCCCAATCGGGATAGCTTTCGCACAGCGCATCGAGGGCCACCCGCGCCGGGGCGGTTTCTTTGGCCACGATAAGGCCGATCGCCTTCTGCATCGCGTCGGTTGCGGCCGCATCGTCGTGGTTGGTCCACAAGGCCCAAATCAGATCGCCGGTTTCCTCGGCATCGCGCGGCGGCGTTTCTTTCAAAAGATCGCGAAACAGCGCGTCGAGACGCTTGCTGCCGCCGGCGGCCAGCGGCTTGCCGCCCGTGGGGGCGGCGCACAGGGCCATGACCTGGCGCAAGGCCACTGCGATATCGGGCCCCTGGGCCGACCCCAGACCGCGACCGCGCGGGCGTTTTTCAACGCCGATGCGGCGGGCTTTGGCGGGCGAAATGGGGTTTTGTGGCGTACGTCGTTGGGTTTTCACGGCGCCGACTTTCGCGCATTCAAAGCCTGCGTGCCATCTTTTTTGGATTCGCAGGCCCGCGAACCCCGAGGAAATAGGTTACCAAAGGCGACAAATCGCGACCGCAACCGGTTTAACCCGTTGATTTTCATCAGATGTAACCACGACGACGATTCGCGGTTACATGTTGCAAGACCCGCGTTTGGGCGGATTCCTGCTCGTCTTTCTTCACATTTCAAACAGCGCACGCGGTCGGGCAAGAGCCCGACGACGATGCTTGATTCGAGCATAAATGTGAGTTTATATCAAGAACTATGCTGTTTGTCGTAATACGGAATAAATACGTTGACGTTTGGCGGGAAACGTGTTCTTCTATTGTTCAGCTTCAACCCTGACGAGGCTACGTCCATGTTTTTCTCCGGTTTCGGTACAGACGACGAAAACGAGCTGCCGGGCTCCTCCGACTGGTTCAAACTCGACGGCGAAGTCGGCCTTGGCCGCGCCAACAAGCGCGCCGATCTCGTGAAGGTCGAAAGCCTGCTGGCCAACAGCGGCGATCTCGACCTTTCCGACATAGGCGGCCCCACAGGCTACGGCCTCTACACGGTCGAAGACGGCGTGAAGAAGTACCAAAGCCGCAACGGTCTGGACGTCGATGGCTGGATGAAGCCCGGCGGGCCGACGATCTCGAAAATGAAAGAGCAGCTCGGCGGTCTATTGAGCGGCTACCCCGCCCCGACGCCCGAGCAGGTCGATCAGCATCACCGGCTGCGCGCGGAAGGCAAAGACGGCCTGTTGAACGTCGATCTGCCGCCGATCTCGTTGAAGGGCAATCCCACCCTGCCGCCCGTCGACAAGACGACGCACGGCTCGAACGAATCGTGGGTGAACTGGATGACCCGCCACCAGAAGGGTCTGGGCGGCGCACCCGACATGCTCGCCACTTACATCAAAAATTTCGGCACCGACGGTATCGTGCAAGCGCGCGACTTCGTCGAGCAATGGGAAAAAGCCGTGCCGGGCGAAGGGGCGACGGCGATCCGCGCTGTGCTGTCGCGCCTTTCGGATCCAGCGCAGCAGCGCGCGTTCTTGGGCGGCAATCTGCCGAAGGGGACTCCGTTTGGCGTGCTGAAATCGGATCCCGCCGAAATGATCGACCACGTGATGGCGCCCGAAAGGTCGGCACGCGACAGCGCGGACGACGAAAAGCCACGCTGGGTGTACGACCCGGAAACGGGCAACGCGGGTTGGGTCGTGCCGAAAAAACTGGAATCGCTGTCGTCCAATGAGTCGACCGATCAAGCCCAAGCGGAGAAAACCGGACGCGACGCGGACGAAATCGACAATGATCGGCTGGCTCCTTTTCTCGACCGACGAGAACCCCAAGTCGAAGCGGGCGTCCAAGTGGCGCAGAACAGCGACACCATGACCGATGCGTCGCCGACCGATGCCGAGTCGATGCCGCAGCAGGTTGCTCAAGCGCAAGCGGCAGAGGCACAACGCCGGGAGGTTCTGGCGCGCGAATACGAAAAGCTAAAACAGGACGCGCAGAGCGACAAGAAATGGTTCGGCGAGAGCAAGGAATGCGTGGCGCTGGTCAAGCACGTGACCGGGCTTGGGCCGACTTCAAATTGGCGTGCGGGCGACAAAGTCACGCCCGAGAATGCCGGTGCCTTGAAACCGGGAACGGCGATCGCTACGTTCGAGAAAGATCCGAAATCCAACGGCGAGTTGCGCTATTTGAGCCGCCCAAGCGGCAACCACGCGGGCATCGTCGATTCTGTTGGTGAAAAGAACGGGCGGCAGGGGTTATTTGTGCTCGACCAGTATAGGGGGCAGGTTGATCGCAACGGGCGGCAAGCAGGCGAGGCAGGCGTACGTTTCTACCCATTCGATCGTGCGCCGGGAGAGCGAGGCTATCGCGCGGGCGATTTCTACATAATTCAGGGGCGGGCGAGCAATGCGAAATAGCAACGCCAGAACCTGTCGAAAACTTGTTTTTCCGCTCGCCGCTCTTCTGGCGATCTGCGACGCCGTTCCCGGTCACGCGCAGCTCGCAAAATGGGAATGCCCCGTTATATCGCCGATCGATGGAAAAACGATGCTTTTTGCATCCAATGTCCTCCACCTCGGAGATATCGAGGAGGGCGGCTATTGGGATTTCTTTGAATACGCCTATGTCGAGGGCGTCTATTTCGAGACGATCGACTACGAGAGCAACAAATATCGCGGCGCTCAGTTGCGCTGCCGCTATCGAACTTCCCCAAACGGACCGCTGGTGAACTATTTCGTTCCGATCGATGGACTGTTGCTGCGCTGTGAAAGCTTCTTCATGAGAATGCAAAACGGGACTTTCGGCGGCGGTCGGGACTGGTGCACATCGCGCCCAGGCGGATGAGAGTTCCGCTAGTCGATGTTCCTTATGTGGATCCGGATACGAATCCAAAGCCGGATCAGAGAGTTGTTGCAGGACAGTCGATACTGGGCACGACTGCCGACATGGATAAACTATACGATGGCCCGATTACGAACCATGTCCATTTGCAGGTTCGCAAAGACGGTCGCCTTCGGGACCCCACGTCGTTTTTGAAAGGGCAGTGACCGTCAATCGATAAACCAGTCTTCGGGCAGGAACGACATTCCGTTGCGATAGCGCCAACCGCCTTTGTCGAACTCGAAAACCAGCATCGAGTCGATCCAACGAGCGCCTTCGCAAACCGACGAATCTCTCCCACAAGACCGTCGCATGAATCGGACCTGCCCGATACCGGGCTTTACCCACCCGTAAGAAGTAGGCCCATATCGAAGTTCGTCGGCACGGCTTCTTGCGAAGGTCGCGTATCGTTCTCTGGATATGGTTCCCGCATCGACAAACTTGTACTCAAGCCGCTCGTTCGCAGGCTGATTCGAGAAGTGCCCGACATAAGGCAACGCTTTGCAGTCGGGCCGCTCGCGCAGGATCGAGCACACGACGCTCGTATGGGCCGCACAGATCAGCGTGCTGAGATCGCCGAGGCAGTCGCTGCTCTGCGATGTCGGCGTGGCGAATTCGATGCGGTCGGGATCGAATTCGGGCGGGTTGCCGCCGGCGTGTGCGTGCGCCGAGACCGCAGACGCGCAAAGAGCGACGACCGCCAAAAAATGACTTCTACGTTCGCGCCCATGCCAACCGAAGCCTGAATTGGAAATGCAGGGAAGCTATACGTATCTATCCGAACGGCCGGTCGAACGCCTCTCGACTGGCGGCTGTCCGGCTCCAAGTCGGCTGGGCGTTGCGTATCGTGTCGCTGCAATTTCATGTTCGACGTGGCGCGCCTGTGCGCGCGCCGTCACCGGCCCAAGCTCGCGCGCACGCCGCGCCACAGCGCGATGGCTTGCGCGCCTTCGGGATTGTTCGAGGGGCGCGCGCGCGCGGCCAGATGCACCATCACCAGCTTCGACTCCGGATCGACATAGATGGACTGGCCGTAGACGCCGAGCAGCGCGAAGCTGCGATCCGCGCGCGGAAAAATCCAGGTCTGATAGCCGTAGCCGTAGAACGGCGTGGCCGTGCCGGGAAACAGATGCGGGCGCGCGGGGTCGGCGCGCGTGGCCGAGCGCACCCAGTCGCGCGGCACGATCTGGTTCCCGTTCCAAGCGCCGTCATGGGCGAGCATCAGCCCGACGCGTGCCCAATCGCGCAGCACGGCCTGGAAACAGCAGAACGCGGCGGCCATGCCCGTCGCGTCGGTGAGCCAACTTGCGTCGGCTTCGGCCCCCAGGGGCCGCCAGATTTTCTCGGCGGCGTAGGCGGCGAGCGTGCGGCCCGTCGCGGCGGCGACGACGGCGCCGAGGGCTTGCGTCTCCGCACTCGCGTAGACGAATTTCGTATCGGGCGGCAGCGCGCGGGTGTCGAACTGGCGCAGCACGCCGGGCCCGCCTTGCCCCTGGCGCACGAAGCTGCCGCGCGCGAGCCGTGCCACATCGTCGGCACCCGAATAATCCTCGCGGAACGCAACACCCGAGGCCATCGACAGCAGCGCCTTCAACGGCGTGCGGCCGTATTCGACGCCGCGCAGTTCCGGCACGTAGGTTTCCGCCGGATCGTCGATCGAGCGGATGTGCCCCTCGGCCATCGCGATGCCCAGCAGCATCGCGGTCAGCGTCTTGGCCATCGAGAACGACGTGAAGCGCGTGTCCTCGCGCCGCCCGTAGCGGTAGCGCTCGATCAGGATCGTGTCGCCCTTGGCGATCAACAACGCCGTGGTCGGATGGGCGGCCAGATAGTCGTCGAGCGTGCGGCGCGTGCCTTGGAATTCCCACGCGATCGCCGGTTCGTCCGCGCGACTCAAATGCGAAGCGACGGCCGGCTTGGCGATCGTCTCGCCGGCATAAACCTGGTCGTAGGCCGAAAACGTGCCGACGAAATGCCGCCGCTCGAACGCGCGGCCGCGCGCCTGCGACGGATAGTTTTCGCCCGCCCCCAAGGCCGCCGCATCGAACCCGCCGGGATCGAAACGCGGACCCGGCCCATCGGCCTGCGCGACGGGCGAACCGGCCGGCGCACAGGCCACCAGAAACAATGCAAGGGCGAAAGCGGGCATTATGGTGCCCGCGCGATGAAGCCCGCAGCGTCGGCGTAGAGAGAGGCTATCCTTTTTCATCCGAAAGACCTTTTCAATGCCTCTCGACGGCGAAGTCGGCAGCCGTTCCCGCCCCCTACCCGCGTTTGAACGCGGCCGCCTGCCTAGCCGCGTTTGAACGCGGCCGCCTGCGCTGCGAGCTTTTCGATGCCGGTCCAGTCCTTCGCCGCGAGCTTGTCTTTCGGCACCACCCACGAGCCGCCGACGGTCATGCAGTTGGGCTCGGCCAGGAACGCCGGAATGTCGGCGGGCTTGATGCCGCCCGTCGGGCAGAAGGCGACGTCCGGGAAGACCGGTCCCATCGCCTGCAGCCAGGAAACGCCGCCCGAGACGTTCGCCGGAAACAGCTTCATCTCGCGGAAGCCGAATTCGCGCGCCTGCATGATCTCGCTCGCCGTTGCAACCCCCGGTATGAAGGGCAGGCCGCAGCTGCGCACGGCCTGCGCCAAATCGCGCGTGAGGCCCGGCGACACGCCGAACGCAGCTCCCGCATCCTGCGCGCGCGACACGTCGGCCGCAGTCAGAAGCGTGCCCACGCCGATGCTGGCTTCGGGGGCGGCCGCCACCATCGCCTTCAGCGCGTCGAGCGCACCTTGCGTGCGCAGCACCACTTCGAACGTGAAGACGCCGCCGCCGACGAGCGCCCTTGCAAGATCGCCTGCGAGGCTTGCGTCGGCGATCGTCAAGATCGGCATGACAGGCCCTCGCGCCAGAATTTCGCGCATCGTGCGCATCGTCGTTGCCATTCGCGTGTTCTCCCCTTCGTGCCCAATGCGCGACGTTACGAGTTCGCACGGGCATGCGTCAACGCGGCGCAAAATTTGCGGCGCTTTGCTTTGCAGATGCGGCATGGCAATGGAACATTTGGCCGCTGCGGCAAACCGGTTAAGATAAGTGCCAATGACCGGACACGTTCCCGCACAAGACGCCCCGCAAGGCGGCGCGCTGCACGCCTCGCCGACGCTGTTTGCCGACGCGATCGAAGGCATGATCGACGGCTTTGCTCTCTACGACGCGCAAGACCGGCTTGTTGCGCATAATCGTCGCTACGGCGAAATGTTCGAGATTCCGGCCGCCTTGCTGCGACCGGGCACGCCTTTCCGGGAAATCATCGCGCATGTGGCGGCATGGCCCGGCCACGGTTTCGACGCGGCCGAGCAGGCGGCGTTTCTGGCCGAACGCGCCAAGCGCCGCGAGCGCATCGGCCAGCGCATCGAGCGGCGCCTGGCCGACGGGCGCGTCTACCAAATCCTCGAGTCGCAGACGCGCGACGGCGGCGTCGTGGTCGTGGCGCGCGACGTGAGCGCCGAGCGCGCTGCGCG
>VYKU01000352.1_pt1 | contig 9785 bp, 9 predicted proteins | sample 5114491 | NCBI WGS metagenome assembly VYKU01 (sample SAMN12291796, study PRJNA351875) | freshwater metagenome | isolation source: freshwater lake | place: USA: Michigan, Gull Lake | collected 2011-07-05 | reverse complement strand
TAAACCCGATTACCATGAAGCTTGGTACAACCGAGGGGTTGTGTTAGATAACTTAGGAAGGTATGAAGAAGCGATCGCATCCTGGGATCAAGCTTTAGAAATTAAACCCGATAAGCATGAAGCTTGGAACAACCGAGGGATTGCGTTAGATAACTTAGGAAGGTATGAAGAAGCGATCGCATCCTGGGATCAAGCTTTAGAAATTAAACCCGATAAGCATGAAGCTTGGAACAACCGAGGGATTGCGTTAGTTAACTTAGGAAGGTATGAAGAAGCGATCGCATACTACGATCGAGCTTTAGAAATTAAACCCGATTACCATGAAGCTTGGTACAACCGAGGGAGTGCGTTAGGTAATTTAGGAAGGTATGAAGAAGCGATCGCATCCTACGATCGAGCTTTAGAATTTAAACCCGATTACCATCAAGCTTGGTACAACCGAGGGAGGGCCATTTGTTCTCTGAGCAAAAATCGCATTTCTACTCCTAGTCTAGAAGCTCTCATTTATCGTAAACCGATAGTAGCCCTTAATGACCGAGAACCCCATCTTTTCGGCCTCCGGGAGGCACTTCCCCACCTCGTTCAAGGATCGCCTCCGTGGGGGCAAATTTATCGCTATCTAGGGGAAGCTTATCTGGAACATTCCCGATATAAAGAGAAAGCTAGTCCCTATTGTCGCGACGCAATCCGACATTATCAAATCGCTTTACCGATTCTCACCGAAAAAGACTTCCCCGAAGATCATTTAGAAATTCTGCAAGGATTGATCCGCGCTCATCTTTCCTTACAGGAAATCACTCAAGCGCAATTCTATCAACAACAGGGACGCGACCTTTTCACCCGACTACGCGCCCAGAAACGCGATAAACCCGCTTTTGAGGCAAAATTCAGCAGTTTTAGTCACCTAGAAATCGATTTACTGATCGAGGAAAATCATCCCCTAGACGCAATTGAACAGGCAGAATTTTATAAAAATCGTTGCTTGACTTGGATTCTCGATAATTGGCAAGAAAACCCCACCAGTCCCGATTATGCCACTATCCAAAGCCTGACAAGTCCGGATAAGGCGATTATTTACTGGTATCTCAGCGAGGACAATCTCACCACCTTTATTATCACCGCAGACGCTGATCCCGTAATTCTGGAAAGAGAGCAACGTTATCAACAGGCGCGACAGTTTCGGACTTGGTTAACCGAATGGGATAAACAATACCGCGACTATGCTAGTAAAAAAGAAACGGAGAATAAACAAAATCATCCGTGGAGATTGTCACTTAACAACTGTTTTGCCCAATTAAAGCGGATTTTACAGATCGATAAAATTCTCGCACATTTGCCGGTTTCCGTTAATTCCCTCATTCTCATCCCCCACCGGGATCTGCACCGCTTCCCCCTACATACCCTCTTCCCCGAAAAATACACCGCTACCTATCTCCCCTCTGCTCAGGTTGGTTTGCGTCCCCAGTCCGGCGATTTCTCCTATTCTCCCCTCCTCAGTGTCGAAGACCCCAAAACGGAGCAAAAACCCATGGATTTCGCCCAACTGGAATCGGCGATTATTAGCCATATCCTGCAACCGAGCGCGAGAATTAGCCCGAAAAAGGCCTCACGGGAAAATGTCCGCAAAGCCCTCGAAAATGCCTATAAAACCTTCCATTTCACTGGTCACGGCTTTTATGACTCTTTTCGCCCCCAAGCCTCTGCGATCGCCCTTGGCGATGGTTTATTGACCGTCCGGGATATCAACGGACTGAACCTCTCTAGTTACCGTCTCGTCTGTCTGGCTGCCTGTGAAACCGCTCTCACCGGTAAGGATGGCATTAACACCGAATACGTCGGCCTCGTCAGTGCTTTCCGGGCAGCGGGTGCGACTAATGTGGTCAGTACCCTCTGGCCGGTGAAGGAGATTTCTAGCGCCTGGTTTATGATTAACTTCTATCAAAGATTATTAGCGGGTGAATCCCCGGCTCTAGCTCTGAAAAATACACAAAATTGGTTAAAAAACATCACTTGGCAGCAACTAGCTAACTGGATCGAGCAACTTCGGCTACTTCCCTCCCTAATGGAAGGGGTCGATCGACTGGAGGTGAGGGCGGCGAATACTTTGAAGGAAGGCAGTACAATAGGGCTAGATCAACTAACAGAATATAGCGATCCTTACCATTGGGCAGCCTATACCCTGACTGGACAGGACTAAACTTATGGAAATTCCCAAAACAATTATCGATCTTGAAGCGCTGCTAATCGCCCTCGCACAGCAGACTGAACCCTTGCCAGAATATCTACAGCGATCGCTCGAAGCAATTAGACGATTACTAAGGGAAGAACAACCCCAGGCAGCAACACAATTGCGGCAACTTATCAAGGATTATCCTCCCCTAGAAAAAGCTTATAAAAAAGCGATCGAAGAATTAGACGCAGCCTATGCTAACCAAGAACGCACCAAAAGTTTAAGCTTCATTTTTCCCGATAGTTTAGATTTCGAGACCATATTTATTAATGATGTTATTCCTAGCCAAGATTGGGTAAAAACTGCCCAAAAATTAGCCCGATTCCCCCTTGATAAGGGGGGTGCTACTTCTTCTCGATTTTGGGATAAAGCCGATCGCCTGATGGTGGTGACGGTGGGAGGTGCGGCCCTAGGGGGAGCGATTGCGGGAGTTTACGGCGCGTTTATTGGTGCGATATTAGCGGCGGGCTGCGGATGGTATATTACCTTTAGAAAAACAAAATCAGCATAAATTTTTGATGAAGATTGTTAACATTGAAAACTTTCTTTTGTTAATCGGAACCTTGGTCATTACCGCAAGCGTGGCACTGGTTACAAAAAAACAGCCAAGACGGGGAAACAATAAATCTTATCTAGAAATTCTTTTCGTTTCTGGGTTGAGTTTATCGGCTGTATTTGCCATGTCTAAGGTGGTCTATAAAGTGTTAACCGATGAAAATTTTCAGAATTGCCTTGGCTCGGATAGTCAAATCCTTCTTTTGTTAGCTGCTCTTCTCGGTATCTATATTTCTATTAAAGAGATTTGGAAATTATTTGAAGCGAACTAATAGGAATACCAGCTTTATCCATATCCAAAAGTTATACTAAATTCTGTTGAGAAGGTGTAGAATGGGGGCGTTGGGTTTCATGCTTCAATCCAACCTATGTTCTATAAACATTATCAGTAAACCCCAAAAAAAAGGAAGCTAAATCATGAAAATTACTATCGATATTCCCGATGAATTGCTTCAACATTACAACTACAATAATCTTCCCCGTGAAATTTTAGAGGCTTTGGTGGTGCAGGCCTACCGATCGGAAAAAATCACCAGTGCCGAGGTCGGACGTATTTTAGGTCTATCTTCTCGTTGGGTGGTGGATGCTTTTTTAAAAAACCATGATACCGATTTACATTACGATGAAGTCGATCTAGAGAGCGATCGCAAGACTCTTCAGCAACTTCGCAACAAACACGATCATAGTCTTTTATGATAGTCGTTTCTGATACCTCACCTATCAACTATTTACTGCTCATTGACCAGATCGACCTATTCCCCCGCTTATTTGGACAGATTATCATTCCCGATGTGGTTCGCGGTGAAATGCTTGATGCAGATGCACCGGCCATTCTTCAGCAATGGATCGCCAATCCACCCTCTTGGCTTATCATTGAGGCTGTTCAAACGATTGATGAAACCCTAAATATTCTCGACCCCGGAGAACAGGCCGCTATCACCCTCGCTCAAACCTTACCCGCCGATTTGCTGATTATCGATGAACGCTTGGGTCGGCGAATTGCCAGCGAGCGGGGAATTCCTATTATTGGCACTCTCGGAATTTTAGACGACGCATCAAGCCGAGGCTTAATCGAGCTTTCAGATACTATAGCCCGACTACAACAGACTAATTTTCGCATTTCTCACCGCATAATTGAGAAATTGCTTGAAAATAGGGAATAAATTGTTAAAAAACTAAACGAACCTTCAGTCCGATCGCAATTAACCCCAAAGAAGTCAAAAATCCCCCTTCAGAACCTCGTGACACTAATAACTAATAACTGAATAAAACTACATTCCCATAATTTCGTAACCGGAATCTACATAAATAATCTGACCGGTAATACCACTAGAAAGATCACTGGCTAAAAAAGCGGCCGTATTTCCCACCTCAATTTGTGTCACCGTGCGATGTAAAGGCGCGATTTCTTCCACATGATGGATCATATCAAGAATTCCCCCCACGGCCGAAGATGCTAAGGTGCGAATTGGACCTGCGGAAATACCGTTAACTCGGATCTTTTGGCCCCCTAATTCCGCGGCTAAATAGCGAACACTCATTTCTAAACCGGCTTTTGCTACCCCCATTAAATTATAGTTAGGAATTACTTTTACACCACCGAGATAGGTAAGAGTGATAATACTTCCCCCTTCCGTCATCAAAGGTTTAGCCGATTGCGCTAGACGGGTTAGGGAAAAAGTGCTAATATCTAGGGACTTAGTGAAAGCTTCCCGGGGAATGGCGGTAAAATCGCCCGTTAAACCCTCTTTATCGGCAAAAGCGAGACAGTGAATCAAAATATCCAGTTTGCCCCATTTTTCCGCCACTGTAGCGAAAGTATCTTCTACCTGTTGGTCATTTTGGACATCGCAGGGGACATAAAAAGCGGGATTAAGTTCATCGGCCAATTCTCGCACTTTTTTCTCAAAGCGGCCTTTTTCGTCGGGGAGATAGGTGACACCGATATTTGCACCAGCTTGATGGAGTTGTTGGGCAATTCCCCAAGCGATCGAGCGATTATTGGCAATTCCTGTCACTAGGGCGTTTTTTCCCGTTAAATCTAACATAGTTCTCGTTTCTCTTACAAAAATCTCCCCAATAGCCGACCCCAGCGAGATTCGGTATAATAGGGATACAGATAAGGGGGCAGCAATGATCACCCCTTCCCCATTGTCTGGCAAAAAGCGCCCAAAACTTTTCCCAGTTTAGGCAGCGGTTATGTTTAATAGAGGTGACACTCGTTGCATAATAAAAACAATTTTCCCCTTTTTTGGATGTGAGATGGACTTATCATTAATACAAGACAAACCCCTAGCAGATGTGTTCCGTCGAATCGGCAGCGGCAATTTCCCCCCGGTGGTGGAATTGTTCGAGCGTGGCAAAACTATCTTTTTCCCGGGAGATCCGGCCGAAAGAGTCTATTTTTTGCTTAAAGGAGCGGTTAAGTTATCGCGAGTCTATGAAGCGGGAGAAGAAATTACCGTGGCTCTACTGCGGGAAAATAGCGTCTTTGGTGTGCTATCCTTACTCACCGGTCAGCGATCGGATCGTTTTTATCATGCCGTGGCTTTTACTCCGGTAGAATTACTCTCGGCCCCGATCGAGCAGGTAGAAAGGTCCCTCCGCAATAATCCCGATTTATCAATGTTGATGTTGCAGGGGTTGTCCTCGCGGATTCTGCAAACGGAAATGATGATCGAAACCTTGGCTCACCGGGATATGGGTTCACGTTTGGTCAGTTTTTTATTAATTCTCTGTCGTGATTTTGGGGTTCCCACCACCGATGGCATCCGGGTTGATCTAAAATTGTCTCACCAAGCGATCGCAGAAGCGATCGGTTCTACCCGCGTCACTGTCACCCGTTTATTGGGAGAGCTGCGGGATCAAGAAATGGTCTCAATTTACAAGAAGAAAATTACCGTCCATAATCCCGTCGCTCTCAGTCAACAATTTACTTAAATTCTGGATGACTAGCGCTTATATTTTAGTTTTGGCCATCGTGGTTTTAGGTGGTCTGATAGCGGCAGTTGGCGATCGCATAGGGAGTCGTATCGGTAAGAAAAGGATGCGTTTATTTAATCTGCGTCCGAAACAAACCGCAACTTTAATGACGATTGTAACGGGAATTTTGATCGCCGGTTCGACTTTAATTGTCTTGTTTGCTTCTAGTAAATCCCTGCGTCAAGGGGTTTTTGAACTGGATCGTCTTTTAAATGAACGTCGTGCCGCTATTAAGGATTTGGAAAGTCAGGTAAGAAAAACCACCGAACAGAAAAATCAGGTGGAAAAGGCTTTAAAAACGGCTAAAAGTGAACAGATAGCTGTGCAGAAACGTCTAGAGGTTCTTAACAAAAATTATCAAGCTTCTCGTCAACGTTTGCGATTAGTTTCGGGACAGTTGGAAAAGTTTCGTAAGGAAGTGGCTAATTTAAACAATGAACGAGTCATTTTAACTAATCAAAAGGCACAGTTAACCAGTCAACGGGATCAATTGTTCCAACAAAAATCAATTCTTTCTAGTCAAATAAATCAACTACAAACCACCGTTCAAGTTAGAGATAAAGAGTTGGCTAATCAACAAAAGTTATTAACAGCTAGACAAGCGCGACTTCAACAGTTGGAAATCCAACAAAAAACCCTACAGCTAGAAATTGATCGCCGGGATCAACGTATTGGAGAACTCGATCGCTCGATTGTGGATAAAAATTTGGCTTTGGAACAGCGTGAGGGAAAATTAAAAGATTTAGAAACCCAAATGGCTTTTCTTAAGCGGGAAGTGGAAGTTTTAGAACAATACTATCAAACCTATCAAGAATTGCGGGAAAAACAAATCGCTATTTTCCGGGGACAGGTGTTATCTTTTGGAGCTTTTCGTATTGTTGATCCCCAAGCTATTGTCGCTGTTATTGATAAGTTATTGCGAGAAGCGAATATGAATGCTATCCGTGCCACCCAACCGAATCAGCCTAATTTTGACCAGCGTTTAGTTAAGATCACAAAAGCACAGGTAGAACAGTTAAGTCAACAATTACAGGACGGTAAAGAATATGTGGTGAGAATCCTTTCAGCAGGTAATTATGTCTTAGGAGAAAGCGAGATTCGTGTCTTTGCTGATGTGGTTCCCAATCAAAGAGTTTTTGAGGAGAAACAGGTAATCGCTGCCGTTTCCATCGATCCCCAAAATATGACAGAAGAAGACCTACAAAAGCGCTTAGATTTACTTTTAGCTTCGGCTCAATTTCGCGCTAGAAGTGCGGGAGTTTTAGGGTCAATTCAAGTGGAAGATGGGTTATTAACTACGGTAGTTAACTTTATTGGTCAAGTCAAAAAGTCGGGTAATTCTATCGAGACACTTGAGGCAATTGCTGCTAGTAAAACGAATACATCTGGACCTTTAACTTTGCGTTTAGTAGCGGTAAAAGATGGTAAAATTGTTTTTAGTACGTCTTCTTAAAAGATAGCTAAAGTTAGGAGTTGAGATTAAAATCAATTCCTTCGTAAATATCGGCAAGATTTAAGCTAATTCCTAAGGAATCCAGAGAGATAATTCCCGATAATTAAACAGGGATTTAAAATTTCATCGTTGCGATTATCACTAAATAATGGTTCCCCCGCAATGATCATTAAATCTGGGTATAAACCGCGATTATATTGGGGTATCCATAGACGTAGATCGCTAGATTGAAGACGATAATTAGTTCCTCTTAAAGCTAATTTTAGCAGGACAATCAGATTAATGAGAATACTATTATGATTGATGCTTCCCCCTGTCATCTGGATAATTTCCCCGTCGTGATATTCGTGTTTAACCTCGGCTATAGTTTCTAAATTACGATATTCTTCTAAGCTGAGAGTTTTGGGGGGAGATTGAGTCAACATTTTTCTAGATTAGAGCTTCTTTTATTTAATCATAACACAATTAATGCTACTTATTTAATGCTAATTCCCCTTGCAGAAAATCAATAAATTGTCTAGCAGTTCTTCCCGATCGCCCATTATGTTGGGTTGCCCATTGTTTGGCACGAAATTCTAAGTCTTCTAAGCTAATTTTTAATTTAGCTAAACCTGCTAAATGACGCACTATTTTTAAATATTTTTCTTGATTAGCAGGTTCAAAAGTTAGGGTTAAACCAAAGCGATCACTAAAGGATAATTTTTCTTGTACTGTGTCCCAATTATGCACTTCATCCCCATCTTTTGGTCGGGGTCGATCGGCAAAAAATTCTCTGACTAAATGTCGGCGATTAGAAGTGGCATAAACTACGACATTTTTCGGTCTAGCGGTGATGCTTCCCTCTAAAACAACTTTTAAAGCTTTAAAAGCTTCATCGTCTTCTTCAAAGGATAAATCATCGACAAAGATAATAAATTTTTGGGGCAAATCTCGCAAGATTTCAATAATTAATGGTAGGTCTTTTAATTGCGATTTTGCCACTTCAATTAAGCGCAATCCCTGACTATGATATTTTTGCAATAATCCCTTGACTAAAGAGGATTTTCCTGAACCACGGCTGCCATAGAGTAAGACATTTAAAGCGGGATAACCTGCCAATAAAAACTCAGTGTTTTTAATCAAGGTTTCCTTAGGCATTTCATAACCGACTATTTCTTGAATCTGTACGGGATCGGGATGAGTAATTCCTTGTAATCTGCCTTCTTGCCACCTTAAAGCTTGATAACGGGCAAAAATTCCTGTACCACACTCACGATAATAATCGGCTAGATCTTCGACTAATTCCGTCCAATCTAAACTAGAATGGAGGAAACTTTCTAATTTATTGTCCACTTCCCAAGCGGGGAAACCATTAATTAAAGATTCGGGTAACTCCCAAACACTTTTTTTCTGTACCTGTTGACTAAAGGGATTATCATCTAATAAAATTTGTTCGATTAGAAAATCATTCCAACTGATATTTCTGGATGCTAAAGCTTGAAACAATTGACCATAAGCTTTGAGAAAATCGGCAACATTATCCGTAGCTAATAGGGTAATAAATGCCTGGCCAATAGCATTATCAAAAACCCCTTGATACACAACTAACAAGCTGACTTTTTTGTAAATTTCAGAGTTCATTTTTAATTCTCCATTAATAACTAACTAATCCGATTTAATAATTGCCGCCTTGTAGCCGAGGGAATGCCAATCAGTTATTATTCTATCAAGATAGGGTGATCTCTGCAAGATTAAGGTTAAAAAGGGAAAAATGCCTACCGACTAATTCCGGGGATTTCTTGAATTGATTCTCAGTTATCTTCATGGTGAGGTGCAAAGTTTTCGTTTTGGGGAGACGGTCGATGATACCCTGTCAGGTTACACATCATCTTGAGGAGAAACGCTATATTTGATAAAATTTAACCAATCTTGGATTTCCTGTCCTAACCAGAGACATTCATCCTCGCGGAGAAATTTTTAGCCGTCCGCAGACGAATCTGATAGTTACCTTCTGTGCCGTTGCTATGGAGAAAAATACCCCATAAATCTTGAGTTTTAAAAGCAAATTTTTTGTAGATAAAATTGAAGATTTTATATTTAATTAAAACTTCTTGAGGGGTAAGAATTAATTGCATCTCACGCAAACAAATAAAACCAATTAGAGCTATAATAAAGGTAAGAATTGGGGAGATAAAGATGCTGACAGTAAGGACAATCGCCAAAGACCAGAGAGTAGCTGCATCGGAAGGTAGCTTAATTTTTGGGGGTAAATTAATCTCTAAATTATCCCGGTGTTTAGCAATACGGATGGAACTGTGGGGAGGTTTTGGTAATTTCTTAGGATCGATTAAACTTGATGCTTGGCGATAGTAGGGATGTTGGAGAAATTTCAGAGCTTCTCTGGCACTTTTAAACCGCTTTTCTACCGCTATATCGGTTATAGTTTCTAACCAATCGATTAAATCATCATCGATTGTCACCAGTTGGCGAAATTGAATTTTAGAGTTGCGGTGGGGCAATTCTATGGGGACAATTCCCGTCAATAAATGAATTAAAGTCATACCTAAGGCATATAAATCAGAACTG
>VYKU01000244.1_pt1 | contig 9939 bp, 6 predicted proteins | sample 5114491 | NCBI WGS metagenome assembly VYKU01 (sample SAMN12291796, study PRJNA351875) | freshwater metagenome | isolation source: freshwater lake | place: USA: Michigan, Gull Lake | collected 2011-07-05 | reverse complement strand
GATCCATGCGATGGCTCCTTGGCGGGAAATCCAAGCATGGACGCCACTCTTTGAGTTGTCAATACCTAACAATGGCGCAACAGGCTCCCGAGGGGAGGGGCAGGGGTGGGGTTCGCTCACGCCAAGTATGAAAATCCAGGGTAATCCACCCCATATCAGAACGGTATGTCTTCCTCACTGATCTCCGGTGCCGCCGGCGCGGGCCGACCCGCCGGCCTCGTCTTCACCTGCGGCCGCCCGCCGTCATCATCCCCTTCGACCTCACCTCCCCCACCACCACTGCCGCCGCCGCCACCCTGGGCGGAATCGACGAACTGGAAGGTGTCCACCACCACCTTGAGTTTGCTGAACTTCTGGCCATCCTTTTCCCACTGGTCGAGTTTCAACCTCCCCTCGATAAAGACCGGCCGCCCCTTCTTGAGGTACTTGCTGATCGTCTCGGCTGTCTTCCCAAAGGCATCGCAATCCACAAACGTCACCTCCTCGTGCTTCTGCCCATCCGCCGTCGTGTAACGCCGGTTGACGGCCAGGCCCAGCTTGCAGATCGCCAGGTTCGAGGGTGTGTACTTCACCTCCGGGTCGCGCGTCAGGTTGCCGAGCAGGATCACCTTGTTGAAGCTTCCAGCCATCGATCGCCTCCAGTGAGGGCAAGTGCGGGTTCGTGCGCCCTCAGGCCAAGTATACATCCTCGCCAGCCCGACCCCGTCGGACCCCTAAACTCCGGCAACATGACCACCGAACCGATCAACACCCCCCCCGGCACACCCCCCAAGCCGGCCGCACACGTCCCACTCCCCCAGATCAACCCCACCACCCAAGCCCCCCGCCCGCAGCCGCCGCAGCAAAAGGCCCCCCCGCTGCCGGGCGTCAAGCACGTCATCGCCGTCGGCGCAGGAAAAGGTGGCGTCGGCAAAAGCACCATCGCCGTCAACCTCGCCGTCGGCCTCGCCCAGCGTGGCCACGCCGTCGGGCTCCTCGACGGCGATATCTACGGCCCGTCCCTGCCCACCATGCTCGGCCTCGACGCCCTCGCCGCCAACCTCCTGGGCAACATGCTCCAGCCCTTCTACGTCCACGGCATCAAAGCCATGACCATCGGCAAACTCGTTGACCCCGAAAAGCCCCTCATCTGGCGCGGACCCATGGCCCACGGCGCTTTCAAGCAACTCGTCGAGCAAACCCAATGGGGCCAGCTTGACTACCTCATCATCGACCTCCCCCCAGGCACCGGCGACGTGGCCCTCACGATGGCGCAACTCCTCAAACTCACAGGCGCTGTCGTCGTCTGCACGCCGCAGCGCGTCGCCCAGGACGACGCACTCCGCGCACTCCGCATGTTCCAGCAACTCAACATCGATATCCTCGGCGTCGTCGAGAACATGTCCTGCTTCATCGCCGACGACGGCAAGGAATACGACATCTTCGGCAAGGGCGGCGCGCAACTCATGGCCCAACGCACCGGCGTCCCCTTCCTCGGTGCCGTGCCCATCACCATGGCCCTCCGCCAGAACAGCGACCTCGGCAACCCGAGCGCCAACTTCCAAGGCCAAACCCTACTGGCAAACGCCCTGGACACACTCTGCACCAACCTCCAAGGTCAAGTCGCCCTCAGCGACTTCAAAGCCCCCCAACGCACGCCGACGCTGACGATTAACTAATAATTTATTCGACGCTCCTGCATCAGAACCCCTCCCCCGAGGGGAGGGGCAGGGGTGGGGTTGGCCGCGCCTTGGACTATAAAAGAAGAGGTTCGCGAAGGGCACGGAGGTTGGCGGAGCGACGCGGAGTAAATGCCGGGGATGATCCTTGCGGCCACCAAAGCCACCCACAAAGAAACTCTGCCACTCTGCAACTTTGCCACTTTGCAACTCTGCCACTTTACCACTCTGCAACTAACCCTCTGCCCCTCCGTCCTCTGAGTAGACTCCCCCTCTGGGTCCTCGGGGCCTCTGGAGTAAAACTAATTTTCTCCCCCAGGTACACAACTCGTCCCCCGCTCACCCCCGCGCCAACCCACCCGCCCACAGGCTCATCACCAGCAGCATGTACAGCCGTTGCCCGTGGTCGCGTGTGCGTTCGTCGTGCTCGCGCAGCATCTTCATCGCCGCGGTCTTGTCGATGCCCACGCCGGGCCAAGGGTCGGCCTCGCTGAGGCGTTCGTTCAGCAGCGTGCGCAGGCCGGCAAAGTCCTCGCGCACCCACCGGCCCATCGGCACACCAAAGCCCATCTTCTTGCGGTCGATCGCCGCCGCGGGCACCATCTGCCGCGCCACCTGCCGCAGCAACCCCTTACGCCCCTGCCCGGCATAAACCTCCCCCAGCGTCGCCCGCAGTGCGCGCCCAACCACGCCACGCTCCAGCAGCGGCGCACGCACCTCCAGCGCCACGGCCATGCTCGCCGTGTCCACCTTCCGCATCAGATCCCCCGGCAAATACACCGCAAAGTCATCGTGCCGGGCATCGCCCCCAACATCCCGCCCCGCGTACCCCGCCGACAGCAACTCCCGCGCTCGCCCCGCCCCCAGCAACCCCTCCACCTGCGGCGTGCGGAAAATCGTCAGCACATCGTCATACCCATGGTTCCGCAACGCCGTGGCAACCCTCCCCGTACTCCCGCCGAGCATCCCCACCAAGCTGGCTGGCACCGCACGCACCACCGGCCGCAACCAGCGCGCCCGCGCCATCGCCTCGTTCGCCTGGTAACGCTGGTACCCGCCGAAGAGTTCATCCCCACCATCACCCCCAAGCGCCACGGCCACGCGCTCCCGAGCCGCCACGCTCACCCAGTGCGTCGGCAGCAAGGAACTATCCCCAAACGGCAGCCCGAGTTGTGCGATCAGCCCCACCAAATCCCCCGCCGCCGAGGGCTTGCACGTCAACTCCACATGCTCACTGCCGATGTGCGCAGCAACCATCCGCGCATACGGCGACTCATCCATCCTGCTCTCAGGCATCGCCACGTGGAACGTCAAAAGCCTCCGCCCCGACTGCGCCAGAGCCCGCTGCGCCACCGCCGCGACGACCGATGAATCTACCCCGCCTGATAGAAAACACCCGATCGGCACATCGGCATCCAGCCTGCCATGCACCGCCCCCAGCAACAGGCTCTGCACCTCCGCCGCCGAGATCGGCCCACGGTCGTGCTCCTTGCCAAACCCGGCGGGCACCAGCACACGCGCCGGCTTGGCCAGCGCGTGCGCCGCCGACGCCCCCGCCGAGAACACATGCGTCGCCCCAGGCACAACCTCCGAGATATTCACCGGCAGCCGGGGCCAATACCCGTGCTTGAGCCACATCCCCACGCCCACCGCATCAACCACCACCGGCACACCCGCCAGCCGCATCACACGCGCCACACCCGCGCAACTGCTCCCAAAGGCCAGCACCTCATCACCATCGTGCGCAAAGACGCTCGCGTACATCGGCTTCTCACCCGCCTGGTCCCGCGCCAGCGCCAGCACACCCGCAGCTCGATCCCACACGGCATACGCAAACATCCCGTCCAGTTCACCCCCAAGCCCCGCACCCCACGCACGCCAACCGTGCAGCAACACCTCCGTATCGCTGTGGTCGCTGGCAAACACATGCCCCGCCCCCACAAGCCCCGCACGCAACGCCCGGTGGTTGTAGATGCACCCGTTAAAGACCACCGCGACCAACCCACGCCCGCTCCGCACCCGCTCGTACCCGCACCATGCTTCCGCCGGCGCCAATGGACCATGAAACAACTCACCACCACCCACATCCGCACCACCACCATCCGTCGCAAGCATCGGCTGCCGGCCCCCGGCGTGGTCGAGGATCGACAACCTCCGCTGCACCAGCGCGACATCCACCGCCGCACCATCGCCGCGAACACCCCGATCACGGAACCTCCCACGCCCATCGGGCCCGCGCTGGGCGATGCTCGCGTCCAACGCATCGAGCCACGCCTCAGGGATCGCCACACGCGCAGGCCGCACCCCCGCGTCGCCACGGGTGCTCACACGCAAGATGCCGGCTATGCCGCACATAAGGATGGACCCAAGGGTGAGGGCCGAGGTATCAGTAAAATCCAGTCCAGCGTCCGCACGGCCACGGCATAGATCAAAGAAAATCTCACTTCGACTCGACCTCAAAGCGTATCTGGTTCCGCTTCAGCGCCGTCCCCATCGCCGCGTGCAGGCGCCCGAGCGCGGCGTTGTACTCCGTCAACGCCGCCAGCTCCGACAACTCCGCGCTCGCCAACGCCTGCTGACGACGCAACTTCAAGTCTAAAAACTCGGGCGTGAGGTTCTGCGTCGTCTTCTCCTCGACTTCCAGCGTCCGCAGGTTCTCCGCCGCGGCTATGCGCGTCGCCCGGCTCTGCTCAATGAGCGTGAAACTGGTAACCACACCACGCAACGCCGTCTTGACCTCCAGCAAAATCCGCTGCACCACCTCGCGGTAGGTCAACTGCGCCTGCATGTTCTCGATCATCCGACCCCGATACGCCGCCTCGGCACCACGGTTGCCGATCGGCTGCTCGTAGTTCAGCCCCACCAGGTAGTTGACATAGTTCGTGTCGATCAGCTGGCCATACGCCGAGTCGATGTTCCCGTCCAACTCTGACACCTGCACCTGCAACCGCATGTCCAGCAGCGGCAAGCGCGCGTTGTCGGCCAGCTGCTGGCGGATCGCGCTGTCGCTGATCGCCAAGATCGCACGCTGCACCTCCGCACGCTCGGCCAGCGCCGTCGTAACGATGTCCGCCAGCGTGAAAGTCAAAGCCTCGGCCACTGGCGCGTCCGTCGGCACCAGCACCACCTCGCTGATCACCGGCGCGTTCGGGTCGTTCATCAACTGCTTGAGCCTGTCGCTGGACTGCCTCACCGACGAAGCCGCACGGATCACGTCCGCACGCCTGGCCTCCACCGTTGCCACCGCGTCAGAGAGCTGGCTCGCCCGCACGTCCTCGGCTGACTTCTGCCGCTTGCGCAGCGTGTCGCGCGTCTCCTGCCCGCGCTCCAGCAAACGCCGGGCAATCTTCAGCTCCCCGTGCGCACGCACCAGCTCCCAATACGCCGACTCGGTGTCCCCAACCTGCTGCACCAATGTCGCCTTGAGCTGCTGCACCGCGTCGCGGTCGGCATTGGCGGCCAGACGCACCTCCGCCAGCGTCGCCTCCGAGCCAAAGTTCCGCAAGAGCGGCTGGTCGATCTGTGCCGTGATGTTCACCGCGTTGGATGGGTTCGGATCGCTGTTGACCCTCGGCGAGTTGTTGTCGATCCGCTGCACCGACTGCTGCAGCGTCAACCCACCACCCGACTCCATCCGCCTACGCAGACCAAGCGTCAGCAGCCCCTCACGCCGCTGGTCCGCCGGCGAGTCAAAAGCGCTCGACCGCACACGCGCCTGATCCACCTGCGCGAGGCTCGAACTGCCAAAGAGCGTCCAATCAAACGCAGACTCGGCCGCGATCAGCCTCGCCTCGCTCAGCCCGGGCGCCAGCCGGGCAAACTGGACCGTCAGGTTGTTCGCAACCGTCGTCATCACGCTCCGCGAGAGCGTTACGTCCGCTCGCTCAAGCTCCCCGCCCGACAAACTCGGCCCCAGCTTTAACGCCAACGCCTCGTAACTGCCCGGCCCGCTGATCTTCTCCAGCTGCGCCAAAATCGCCGGGCTCAGACCGATCGCCTCGCTCACCGCACTGACCGACTGCGGCACGCTCCCCTGCTCCTTGACCACCGCCAGCTCACGCCGCTGCGCCGCCAGGATGCTCTTGCGAATATCCTCCCCGCTCCCCTCGTGCAAAGGGGACGCGCAACCCCCCACGCACGCGAACGCCACCGCGAGCACCAACGCACAACCCGGCCCAGGCACATACTTGCTTGCTCTGCTCATCGAACCCAACATTACCCCACTCCCATGACCACCATCGTCCTGGCCACCGCCAACGCCCACAAACTCCTCGAACTCCGCGCCATCCTCGCCCCGGCGGGCATCCGCCTCCTCGGCCTCGACGACCTCCCCGGCTCACCCTTCCCCGAACCCGCAGAATCCGGCACCACCTTCGCCCAGAACGCCAAAATCAAGGCCCTCGCCTACGCACAAGCCACAGGCCACAACGCCCTGGCCGACGACTCCGGCCTCGTCGTCGACGCCCTCAACGGCGCGCCGGGCGTCGTCAGTTCCCACTACGCAACCCTCGGCCACGACGACGGCGCCACACGCCAACAACGCGACGACCGCAACAACGCCATACTCCTAGACCACCTCGCAAACACCCCCAACGAGTTACGCTCCGCACGCTTTGTCTGCACCATGGCCCTGGCAACACCAGGCCCCCATCAGCAAATCCTCGCAACCACCCAAGGTGAACTCCCAGGCCGCATCGGCACACCACCCAACGTCCCCAGAGGCAGCCACGGCTTCGGGTACGACCCACTCCTGCTCCTCCCACCAGACTATCAACGCACCAGCGCACAACTACCACCATCAGAAAAAAACCGCATCAGCCACCGCGCCATCGCCGCGCAACGAATGCTCCAACGACTCATCCACCTCGGCCTCGCCCAAAGCACCCAACCAAACACGCCCCAAGCCCAAGGCCGCAACAACGCCTAATGTCCCCGCTCAAACAACCTCGCTCGCTGGCACACTCCCGCGCCCGAGGGTCGCTGCGTTTATGGATCACGCACGAAGGCGTAGCTCAGTTGGTAGAGCAGCGGACTTTTAATCCGCTGGTCGTGGGTTCGAGTCCCACCGCCTTCATTTTCCCTGGCCCACACCGGGCCAGGCACGGAGCTTCTACCCCTTGTCCACCGTCGTGCTGCACGCCAACTGGACCGCAGGTGCCCTCCACCTCTGGGCCGAAGTTCCACCGACCACCACCACCCCTACTCCTACCCCCACACACCCCTTCGCCGCCTCGCACCAGGCCCTCGTGGACCTGCTCACACCCATCCTCCCACCCGACGCCATCGCCGGGTGCCAGCAGGCCCAGATCATCCTCCGCCTGCCCGTGCACACGACCGAGTCGGGCAACTTCATCCCAATCCCCAGCCCACGTGCCGCGCACGCCCTCGGGCACGTCGAGCACGAGGCCGCACCGATCCTCCTCGAAGCTATCCCCATCCCGGCCATCCGCCTGCCCATGCACATGCTCGCGCAGTCGCTGCAAGCACTCGACGGGACCTTCACCGTTCGCGAAGCCATCGAGCACCAGACCGACGGCCTCGTCCCCGGCCCCGGGCTGGACTTCTTCATCGCCGCCGACCACTTCGCACAGTGGCTCCTGGCACAGCAGCGCTTCGTACCCGCCCTCGTCCAAGACCTCGGCGGGGGCGTCCGCGGCCTCTGGCAGCCATGGCTCGCCGACGAGGCCGTCGCCACACGCGCCGGCGCACTCCTCCGCGCCCTCCCACCGGCCGCCCGCGCACCCGTCGATGCACTCGGGCACGAGCCATGGGCCGTGCTCGAAGACTTCCTCGTCCACGCCACCGACGCCCGCGCCCGCGCCATCATGGTCCGCGAGACCATGGCCGACACACTCGACAACCGCCACAACACCGGCACCGACGAAGCCCAGCAAGACCCGCACGTAACCTGGCTCGCAGGCCTCCTCGGCTCGCCCGACGCCGTCAACGCCCTGGGCACACGCCGCGCAGACATGCTCAAACGCGTCCGCGGCTGGATCGGCGGCCTCGATCAACGCTCCGCCGACGCCGGGTGGAGGCTCTGCCTCAAGGTTGTCGAGCCACGCAACCTCCCGGACATCCCAGGCGTCCTCGAACCGACCGAGGCCACCACCTGGAACCTCCAGCTGCTCCTGCAATCCATCGAAAACCCCGCCTCCACCGTCGCCGCCGCCGATATCTGGATCCTTCCCACCGACGGCGCGATGGTCGCAGGCCGACGCATCGACGCACCCCAAGAACTCCTGCTCGCCGAGCTCGGCCGCGCCGCACGCGTCTACAAACCCCTTGAAAAAGCCCTCGGCGACGCCGAGCCGGCACAACTGCCCCTGTCCACCCAACAGGCCTATGAGTTCCTCCGCGAGCACCGTCAACTCCTCCTCGAACAAGGCTTCGGCGTCCTCGCCCCCACCTGGTGGGACTCCCCCGCCGCCCGCCTGGGCGTCCGACTCAAACTCGACTCGCCCGAATCCATCGACCCCACACCCACCGCGCCCGGCGCATCACCCATCGGCCCACACTTTGGCCTCAACGCACTCGTCAACTACAAGTGGCAAATCTCACTGGGCCAGAACACCCTGAGCATCGACGAGTTCCAACGCCTCGCCACCCTCAAAAGCCCGCTCGTCTACGTCGCTGGCAAGTGGGTCGAGGTCCGACCAGAGGACATCAAGGCCGCCGTCGGATTCCTCCGCGATAACCCAGGTGGCCAGATCGAGATCGGCCGCGCCCTCCGCATGGCCTACGGCGTCGATCCACGCTCGGCCAGCGTGCCCGTCACCGGCATCGAGGCCACCGGCTGGGCCGCGAGCATCTTCGCCACCACAGGCACCAGCGAGAGCCAAAAATCCTTCACCATGCCGATGCTCGACGCCCCCCCAGGCTTCGTCGGCAGCCTCCGACCCTACCAAGTCAAGGGCCTCTCGTGGCTCGCCTTCCTCGACCGCCTCGGCCTGGGCTCCTGCCTCGCCGATGACATGGGCCTGGGCAAAACCATCCAGCTCCTAGCCATGCTCCTGCACGAACGCCTCGCCGCAAACAACCTCGCCGCCGGTGCTGGTCCCGTGCACCTCGGCCCCAGCCTCCTGATCGTCCCCATGAGCGTTGTCGGCAACTGGGCACGCGAGACCAAGCGCTTCGCACCCTCACTCCGCGTCTACATCCACCACGGCCCCGAACGAAAACTCGGCCAGCCCCTCCGAGACGCCGCACTCAACGCCGACCTCGTCATCACCACCTACGCCCTCGCACACCGCGACCGCGCCGAGCTCGAAGCCATCGGCTGGCACCGCGTCGCCCTCGATGAAGCCCAGAACATCAAAAACCCCGCCGCAAAACAGACCCAGGCCGTCCGCGCCATCGACGCACCACGCCGCATCGCCCTCACCGGCACACCGATCGAAAACCGCCTGACCGAACTCTGGTCGATCATGGACTTCCTCAACCCCACACTGCTGGGCACCGTCCACGACTTCCGCACCAAGTTTGCAACCCCGATCGAAAAGTTCAACGACGCCGCACGCGGCAAGCAACTCCGCGCCCTCGTCCAGCCCTTCGTCCTCCGCCGGCTCAAGACCGACCCACTGGTCATCGCCGACTTGCCCGAAAAAGTCGAGAGCAAAGAGTTCTGCTACCTCACCCCCGAGCAGGCCAGCCTCTACGAGCAGGTCGTCAAGGGGATGCTCCAGCAGGCCGAGGCAGCCGAGGGGATCACACGCCGCGGCGTCATCCTCGCCGGCCTCACCAAGCTCAAACAAATCTGCAACCACCCCCTGCAATACCTCCGCCAAGACCTCGACGAAGAGGGCGCACCGATCGCCCCCCTCGGCCCAGCCCCCGCCGCGCGGTCGGGCAAGGCGACGCGCCTCGTTCAAATGCTCGACGAGGTCGTCGCCGCCGAGGGCCAGGCCCTGGTCTTCACACAGTTCCGCGCAATGGGTGAGATGCTCGCGCCCATGCTCCGCCACGAGCTCGACCGCGAGGTCCTCCTCCTCCACGGCGGCACCAGCGCCAAGGACCGCGACGCCCTCGTCGCACGCTTCCAACGCTCCGACGGCACCGCGCCCATCTTCGTCCTGAGCCTCAAAGCAGGCGGCATCGGCCTCAACCTCACCGCCGCCAACCACGTCTTCCACTACGACCGCTGGTGGAACCCCGCCGTCGAAAACCAGGCCACCGACCGCGCTTTCCGCATCGGGCAGACACGCACCGTCCAGGTCCACAAGTTCGTCGTCGCCGGCACACTCGAAGAAAAAATTGACCAGATGATCGAGAGCAAAAGCAA
>VYKU01000243.1_pt1 | contig 9950 bp, 8 predicted proteins | sample 5114491 | NCBI WGS metagenome assembly VYKU01 (sample SAMN12291796, study PRJNA351875) | freshwater metagenome | isolation source: freshwater lake | place: USA: Michigan, Gull Lake | collected 2011-07-05 | reverse complement strand
GGGTTGGGGGGGTGCCACCTGTGGGTGGTGCGGGTGGGGTTGTTGGGGGAGTTAGGAGTGTTGGCGTGCCTGTTGGGGGGATGAGGTAGATGGTGGTGCCGTCCTCGGTTTCGATGACCATGTTTTGAACGGACCCCGTCAGGCTGATCTTTCCGAACAAGATATCCATCCACTTTTTGTCGTCGACGAGCAGGAACATGAGCGCATCACCCTTAGCAAACTGCAACGGCAGCGGGAATGGCCTCAACCCGGGCATGATCTGAGTAGTCCCCGACGGATTGCTCGACTGGAACATAAAGCCCTTATCGGGTAATCCCTTAAACGCACCGAGCTTGGCGGTGGCCTCGGCCCAGAACCGCTCCATCTGTGCTTTGTCCCCCGCCGGGAGCACCGCCGGGTCCACCTTGGCCGACAGGGCGCTGCGGTCGCCCTGCGTCAGCTGCGTGAAGGCGGTGCTCATAGGGGTGACGACGTTGATGGTGTAATTCTTGACCAACTGCACAGCCCCGATGAACAGCCCGACTTGCACGGCCGTGACCAGCAGGCCCAGGGTGATCCCCGCCAGGGCGAGGAAGCGCCCACTCTTGCGCCCGCCCGAGGAGCCGATGCGGACGATGGCGAAGGCGCCGATGAGCGTGGCGAGTATGCCAAAGCCGGGGATGCAGCAGATCAGCGAGAGGACCAGCGAGGCGATGGCCGACATGCTTGTGCGTGGGGCCTCGACGACGAGTTGTGATTCGTAGTTTTGCGGGCTGAAGGGGTTTTGTGTCATGGGCGATGATACACGGCCTGGGTTTTCTGGGGGCAGGGCTTAGTTGGTGCCGTACATTCGGTCCCCGGCGTCGCCGAGGCCTGGGACGATGAAGCCGTGCTCGTTGAGGGTGCGGTCGAGGGCGGCGCAGTAGACGTGCACGGCGGGGTGCTCGCGTTCGAGCCTGCGGACGCCCTCGGGGGAGGCGACCAGGCAGATCATCCGCAGGTCTTTGGCCCCGTGGGCGAGGAGGGTGGTGAGGCTCTCGCACGCCGAGCCGCCGGTGGCGAGCATCGGGTCAACGAGGATGACAGGCCCGGCGTCGAGGTTGGCCGGGAGTCGCTTGAGGTAGGCGACGGGCCTGAGCGTGCGCTCATCGCGCGCAAAGCCGAGGTGCCCGAGGCGGGCCTCGGGCATCATCTCCATCACCCCCTCGGCCATGCCCAGGCCCGAGCGCAGCACGGGGACGACCGTAACGACCCCGGCCAGACGACGGCCCGTGGTCGTTTCGATAGGCGTCTGAACGTCGACGGCAACGGTTGGGAGTTGTCGGGTTGCCTCATAGACCATAAGCCCGGCGATCTGGTAAACGAGCGCACGAAAGGGACGGTGGGTGGTGCTCACGTCGCGCAGGTAGGTCATCTTGTGCTGGATCAGGGGGTGGTCAAAGACCGTGAGGTTGGGGTGGGCCGGGTGTGGTGGCATGGGGGAGGGTAGGAAATCGGGGGGTGGTTCTTTTGCTATCCTCGGCGATGCGGTTGCTGTTGCTGATTGCTCTGGGTGGTGGGGTTGGGTGTGTGGTGTTGCCGAGTTAGAACCACTGTGGACGAATACCTTCCTATTGATGTGGAGATGATGGGGCGAGCGTTGGGCCTTGCGCGCCTGGCCGGGGGGATGGGGGAGGTTCCCATCGGGGCGGTTGTCTACAACCACCAGACCGGCCAGGTGCTCGGCGAGGGGCACAACCGGCGCGAGGTGGACAACGACCCGCTGGCGCACGCGGAGGTGCTGGCGATCCGTGCCGCGGCACGGGTGCTCGGGGATTGGCGGCTGGAGGGTTTGACGCTGGTGGTAACGCTGGAGCCGTGCCCGATGTGCGCGGGGGCGATTGTCAACGCGAGGTTGGGGCGGGTGGTCTTTGGGGCCAGCGATCCCAAGGCTGGCGCGTGCGGGACGCTCATGCGGCTGACAGAGGACGCTCGGCTGAACCACCGGACCACGCCGATCGGGGGGTTGATGGCCGAGGAATCGGCGGGGCTTTTGAAGGGGTTCTTTGCGCGCTTGCGGGATGCGTGAAAGACGAGCTTTACTCCAGAGGCCCAGAGGACCCAGAGGGGGATGTACTCAGAGGACGGAGGGGTGGAGGTTTTCAGAGAGGTTTTTTGGGGTTGGAGTTGGGGATGACTTCGGCTCCAGCGGGGCCGCGGGTTGTAGCCACGGGTGGAGCCCGCGCTTTCGCGGGCGCAACCCGTGGAAGCTGGGGCCTCTCGCGCCCCGCCCCGGCAGGGGTGGAGGAGTCCGCCGCCCCTGCCGGGGCGGTTCAATCAGGTCGCGCACCCCTCCACGGGTTCCGGCGGGGATGCCCCGCCTCCACCCGTGGCTACAGCCCGCAACCCCTTCGGGGTTGAAGGCCATGCAACACGCAACCCCTTTGAGGTTGGAGGCGCCGGAAGCCACACCATGTCATTCCTCCGCGTTTCTCTCTCTGCCTCCGCACCCTCCGCGAACCTCTTTTTGGAGGTGTTTAGCGTGTGGCTAACCCCACCCCTGCCCCTCCCCTCGGGGGAGGGGTTCAAGCGGCTTCGCTCTCGGACTCTGGGAGGGTGCCGGCGACGCCGTCGCGGGTTACGACGAAGAGGTTGGGTGTGATGGCATAGGGGAGTCGGCGGTAGTCTTCGTGCACGCGGGCGAGCAGCCGGCTGACGAACGGCTCGGGCCCGATGGACATCGCGACGAACATGTCGCGCGCGGGTGTGGCGACGTAGAAGTCGCCGCCCAGGCGGGTGCGCAGTCGGCTGTAGAGGTTGCCCAGCAGCAGGCGGGCGGCGTCGTAGCCGTCTTGCTCGGCTATGACGATGGCGCGTCCACCCTCTCGGCTGGTAACGACCTGGAGTTCCAGTTCGGTGCTGATGTTGGCGATGTTCTCGCGGGCGAGGGCGTCGAGCTCTTCGGGGTTGGTCTGCCAGCGGAGCATTTGTTCGGTGGTGATGCTGACGGTCATCTGTGGCATGTCAATGACGAAGACGATGACGGTGCCGTTGACGAACGGGACGTGGGCGACCTGCTCGCGGTTGAGGTGGTTGAAGATCGACTCGGGCTGGATGCGTGGCATGACCTTGGTGCGGAGGAGGTCGAAACTCATGGAGCCGACGGTGTTGGCCTCGCCGCAGAAGAGTTGTTCGAGGTAGTGTTCGACGATCTCGCGTCCGCGTGAGGGGTCGTGCTTGACGAGTCGGACGAGGTTTTCGAGGTCGAGTCTGCGGCCGTTGATGATGAGCTCGCGTGGGCCGGTCAGTTCGATCTGGGAATCGGGCTGGATTTGGCGGAGCATCTCGGCGACCTGCTCGGCAAAGGCATCTGGTTCTCGCGGCATCTGGGCCATGCTGGTGCACCTTGGGGGAATGAGGAAAGCAGCACACATACGCCGGGGGCGGGCCTTGGGGTCAGGCCGGGGTGGCCGGGCAGAGTGGGGGACAGTGAGCAGATCGACAGCGTGGGGTGCCCCCTTGGCTGTGTGCAAGGAAAGGGGGCGTGCGGGCGATCCACCTGTGCCGGGTCGGTGGAGGTTGCGGGGCGGGCGGGTCCGGTTTGTCGTGGAGTAAGGCCCGGTAGCCTTGCGTTCGTACCCCCCTTGGACTTTTATTGCCGGGTCGCTATGCTCCACCCTGGCCGAGCCTTCTGTGGGGGGTAGGCAGGCCCTGGGGTTGGCCCGGGGCGCAGGCAGGCAAACCCGCATCAGCACATGACGGAGGACAACGTGAACAAGAGCGAAATCGAAACAAAGGTCATCGAGATCGTCGCCAAGCAGCTCGGCGCCGAGAAGGGGACGATCAAGCCGGCGACGCACTTTCAGACGGACCTGAACGCCGACAGCCTTGATACGGTCGAGTTGGTAATGGAGTTCGAGGACGCCTTTGAGACGTCGATCCCCGACGAGCAGGCCGAGAAGATCACAACGGTGGGTCAGGCGATTGATTTTATCTGCCAGGCCAAGGGCGTGAGCTGAGGGCGATGGCGTGGGTTGAACCTGCAAGACGAACACCCTCCTAGCCGAGCATGCCTGGGCGTCGTGGCCGGTCTCTCCCTAGACTTCCCTTTGCCCCACCCCGTGCGGCAGCCTGTGCGACCGGCTTCGGAGTCTACCCATGCCCAACCCAAACGGACCGCGGATCGTCATCACCGGGATGGGGGCTATCACCAATATTGGGCATAACGCACGCGACACTTGGGCGGCGATGCGGGATGGGCGGTCGGGGATCACCACCATCGAGAGCAGCGACTTCACCCCCTGGGCGGGCAAGTGGGACACGACCATCGGGGGGCAGGTCAAGAACTGGGACCCGAGCAGTGTCATCGAGTTCCGCGAGGCCAAGAGGCTCGACCGGTTTACGCTCTTTGGCGTGGCCGCGGCGGTCGAGGCCGTGGGGCACTCGGGGATCGACTTTAGCAAACTCGACGCTGAGCGGTGCGGGGTGATCTTCGGCTCTGGGATCGGGGGGATCACCACGATCGAGGAGGGGAAGGACACGCTGCTGGCCAAGGGGCCATCTCGGCTGTCGCCGTTTACGGTCCCCAGGCTGATGCCCAACGCCGCGGCGGGGAACGTCTCGATCCGCTTTGGGCTCAAAGGCCCTGCCAGCACGCACGCGACGGCGTGCGCGTCGTCCGGGCACTCGATGGGAGACGCGGTGCACACGATGCGCCGCGGGGAGGCGGACGTGATGGTCGTCGGCGGCACAGAGGCGGCGATCTCGCCGATCTGCGTTGCCAGTTTCAGCGTGATGCGGGCGCTGAGCACGCGGAACGACGACCCGACGCGGGCCTCGCGACCGTTTGATGTTGACCGGGACGGGTTTGTGCTGGCCGAGGGCGCCGCGGCGTTTGTGCTTGAGACCGAGGCGCACGCGCGGGCGCGTGGGGCGGTGATCCTGGCCGAGGTCGTTGGCGTGGCGAACTCGTCGGACGCCTATCACATCACCGCGCCAGACCCCAACGGGAGCGGTGCGGCACGCTCGATGCGATGGGCCTTGCGCGATGCGCACCTGAACACGACGGACATCGGCTATATCAACGCCCACGGCACCAGCACGCCGCTGGGGGACAAGGCGGAGGTCGAGGCCGTGCTGACGCTCTTTGGGGACCACGCGCGCAAGAGCCGTGGTGGAACGTGCCTGATGAGCAGCACCAAGAGCGTGCACGGGCACTGCCTGGGTGCCAGCGGGGCGGTCGAGACGATCGCCTGCGTGCACGCCGTGCGGGAGGGGATTATCGCGCCGACGATGAACCTGCAAACGCCGGGGACAAGGGATGAGCAGGGTCAGATCAACCTGTTCGATGTGGACCTGGTGCCCAACTCGGCTAGGAACAAGGGCGTGCGGTATGTGATGAACAACACGTTCGGGTTCGGGGGGCACAACTGCTCGATCATCATCGGGCGGTATGAGTAGTGGGGCAATGGACGCAAAGGACGCAGGGGCAGAGGTTTTCAGAGCAGTGGGTGGTCTGTATCTATAAATGGTGGAGGTTGGGTGGGTAAGTCTGCTGGTCTGCTGCGGGCTGTCGGCAACTCTCTTGCTTGCTGGCCCGGGTTGCCGATATCGGTGGCATGGCCATTGATATCCAGGCCCTGCTGAAGCTTGAGGTGCCGATTATCGTCGTGCTGGGCCGGCGGGACATGCCTGTGCGTGAGGTTACGGCGTTGATCCCCGGGGCGATCATCGAGCTGCCGCAGAGTGCCGAGTCAGACCTTGAGCTGCTGGCGAACAACAAACTCGTCGGGGTGGGGCGTGCGGTGAAGGTTGGGGAGAACTATGGGCTGCGGATCAGTTTCATCGGGAACCTCCGCGACCGGCTGCAAGCCCTGGCCAGCAAGCCGGAGTCCTCCCCAAACCCCCCAGCCCAGGATGCCGAGGCCCTCGCGTCGGCAATGATGGCAGGCCAAACATAATCCGAGTGGAGGGCGGGCGCAAAAACCGCTTGTGGGGTCAGTGTACCAAGGGCAATCCGATGCCGGGGTGCTCGTGGGCGTGTGTGTTGAGTGAATACCTCGTGTTTGGGCCTTGATACCAGCCTTAGGGTGGCTAGCATCTAGCCGTGGATGCGCCCGGCGCACGAATCTGGGTTTTTGAGCATCTATTACTGTCTGGACTTGGCTCAAGGCCGCTCACTGTTTTATGGAGATAGTTATGCAGAATGTCCGTCCCTATGCGTCAGCCATTGCTGTTCCTCTCGCCTTGGCACTTCTGGCTGGCTGTACGATCGACGGCTCCAAGGGTGGCACGTCGATGACGCCGACGAACGCCGCGCCTGCCGCGCCGGTCAACGTGTCAGTCAAGACGGTTACGGTCAGCAACAACCCGGTCCCGGCCGCGCCGGCCCCGGTGCCTGCCCCGGCCCCGGCACCGGTGGGCACGTCGACGACGACGGTCTTCTACCCGACGGGCAGCGAGTCGGGTGCCGCACTCCGCTTTGACCGCACGGCCCCGGGCGAGGTCAACGCCGGCGGCGAGTTCACCTATGAACTGCGTGTTACCAACGTAACGCGTGTGGCCCTCGAGAACGTGATGGTTACCGAGACGATCCCGAGCAACTTCACGCTCGTCCGCACCGACCCGGCCGCGACGGTCGCAGGCTCGGCGGGCACCTTCAACATCGGCTCGCTCGCCCCCGGCGCGAGCAAGACGATCAAGGTTACCGGCAAGGCCGGCACGTCCGGCTCGATCAGCAGCTGCGCGACGGTTACATACTCGCTGCCCATCTGCAGCACGATCAACGTCGTCGCCCCCGCGCTGAAGATCGAGAAGACCGCCTTTGGCTCGGCCCAGGGTGGGAGCACCGAGACGATCTGCGACATCGTCCCCGTCCGCCTCATCGTTAGCAACCCGGGCACGGGCGTTGCCCGCAACGTAACGGTTACCAGCAACCTTCCCGCAGGCCTGACAACGACCGACGGCAAGCAGACGGTCGAGTTCTCTGCCGGGGACCTGGTTGCCGGCCAGAGCAAAACCTTTGAGTTCAACACCAAGGCGGCTCGTCCGGGCAGCTTCACAAGCACGGCGTCGGCCAAGGGCGACAACGGCCTGACTGCTCAGAGCAACAACGTTTCGATCGCCTTCCGGGGCAGCAGGTTTGCGATCACCCAGGTTGCCGAAAGCGCAACGCTCTACCCCGGTCGCCCGGCGAACTTCACCGTCGAGGTCCGCAACACGGGTGATGGCCCGGCCAAGAACGCCGTGGTCCAGGCCACGCTCCCGGCTGGGGCTTCGCTGATCTCGGCGACCGAGAACGGCCAGGCCGCTGGCGGGAACGTCAGCTGGACGCTGGGGACCTTTGCTGCGGGCGCGAGCAAGACGCTCAAGTTCACGGTCAACCCGGGCAGCAACACGACGATCAACAGCGTTTCGACCATCCGTGGCGAGTGCTCCGAGGCGGCCTCGGCGAACGCGACGGTTACGTTCCAGGGCGTGCCCGCGCTGCTCACCGAGCTGATCGATGGTCCTGACCCGATCGGCCCCGGCGAGGAGACCACCTTCAAGTTCACCGTCCGCAACCAGTCCGGGACCACCGCCGACAGCAACCTCAAGGCCGTCATCACGCTGGGCAACGGGCTGACCTTCGTCAGCGGCACGGGTCCCTCGGCTGTGTCGGCCGCGGGCAACGTTGTTACGCTCGCCGGCATCCCGACCCTGGCCGCAGGCCAGGAACTGGTCTGGACCGTCAAGGCCAAGAACACCAACCCCGTCGGCGACACGCGCACGAGCTTCAGTGTCACGACCGACTACTTCAAGAACCCGATCGTCGGCACCGAGTCGACCAACCTCGTCCGCTGAGAGCAGCGGCGGGCCTAAGAGAGTGAATTGAAACCAGACCGCCGGCGGGCCACAGGGCCCGCCGGCTTTGTTTTTGGATTTCACTCAGAGGACGGAGATGCAGAGTAGAAGAGGCAGAGTGGCAGAGTTGCAAAGCGACAGAGTGTGGGCTGGTTGATTGGATCAGTCGCGGTTCCATTGGGCGTGTTGGTGGGAAGGAACCCCACCCCTGCCCCTCCCCTCGGGGGAGGGGTTCTAATGCACAAGAGGTGATACGCACTCAGCCGCTTTGCCACTCTGCCACTCTGCCACTTTGCAACTTTGCAACTTTGCATCTATCCCACTTCCCCACTCTGCATTTCTATCTCTGCCCCTCCGTCCTCTGAGTGATTCCCCTCTGGGTCCGCTGGGCCTGGGGAGTGCAGTTCTGTCTGCCGGCCATAGAGTTGGGGATGATCTTCACACCTGTTGTCTTGTCGATGTTCCTTGCCTTTGGCCAGCCTGGCCCTGCCGCGCCGCCGACACCTTCGGCGGCAGTCGTTGCCGTGCCCGATGCGGGTGTTATCGCCGCGGCCTCGGCGGAGCGTGCGGTTGCGTTTTTGCGGTCGTCGCAGGACAAGGCGACGGGTGGTTGGAGCGTGCCCAAGAAGCCCGGGCAGCCACACTTGCCGGCGATCACGGCGCTGGTGATCAACGGCCTGTTGATGCAGCCTGGGATCACGGCGGAGGACCCCGCAGTGGCGCGCGGGATCGACTACATTCTTTCGCACCAGAAGCCCGACGGGGGGATTTATGATTCGATCCTGCCCTCGTACAACACGGCTATCAGCATCTCGGCGCTTGCGCGGGTCGATTCCGACCGCGCCCGGCAGGCGGTGGCCAAGGGCGTGGCCTTCCTGAAGAACAGCCAGTGGGGGACGGCGACGCCCGCGGGCGTCGGCGGGCCGGGCGGGGCCGAGGCTCCGCAGAGCGTGCCCGAGACGCACCCGTTCTTCGGCGGGTGGGGGTATGGAAACCGCGGCCGGCCGGATATCTCAAACACGGCGTTTGCGCTGCAGGCGTTGCACGACGCAGAGATACCCCCCGATGACCCGGCGTTCCAGCGGGCGGTGATCTTTCTGCAGCGCATGCAGATGCTCGAGAAGGACCCGGCGGGGAAGGTTGTCAACGAGATGCCCTATGCCAAGGGGTCTCGGCAGGGTGGGTTTATCTATGCCACGGCGGAGGATGCCAAGAGCGTTGGCGCGGGGCAATCGTTCGCCGGGATGATCGAGGAAACGCTCGACGATGGGAGCAAGGTCTCGAAGTTGCGCGCGTACGGCTCGGCGACGTACCTTGGATTTAAGAGTTACCTCTACGCGGGGCTGAAGATGGACGACCCGCGTGTGCGTGCCGTGGTGGAGTTTCTGGGCAAGCACTACGCGGTGTCGCAGAACCCGGGGTTGGGCACCGACGGGCAGTATTACTACTACGTGATGATGGCCCGCGCGCTGGACGCCAGCGGGCTGCGGACGATCGAAACGACAGACGTAGCGGGTCGGGTGGTGTCGCGCAACTGGCGCACGGACCTGGCGTTGCAACTGGCCGCACTGCAGAACCCCGACGGGTCGTTCATGAGCCTGGACGACCGGTGGATGGAAAACAACCCCGACCTCATCACGGCGTACGCCCTGCTGGCGCTGCAGCACACCCGGCGGTAGGGGGTAGCTTTACTCCAGAGGCCCAGAGGGCCCAGAGAAGACAATTACTCAGAGGACGGAGGGGCAGAGATAGAAATGCAGAGTGGGGAAGTGGCATAGTTGCGAAGCTGCAAAGCTGCAAAGCTGCAAAGTTGCAAAGTGGCAAAGCTGCTGAGTGCGTATTACCTCTTGCGCATCAGAACCCCTCCACCGAGGGGAGGGGCAGGGGTGGGGTTCCTTCCTATCAACACGCCCGATGGAACCGCGACTGATCCAATCAACCAGCCCACACTCTGTCGCTTTGCAACTTTGCCACTCTGCCTCTTCTACTCTGCATCTCCGTCCTCTGAGTAGATCCCTACTGGCTCCTGCGGCCTGTGGAGTAAAAACTATTCAGGACTCAAAAACGCAGCGAGCCGAGGTTGTGCCTCGGCCCGCGTGTGTTTTTTTGTATCCCGCGGATTGCGGGGGTGTTGGATTACCAGCTGCCAC
>VYKU01000479.1_pt1 | contig 10041 bp, 8 predicted proteins | sample 5114491 | NCBI WGS metagenome assembly VYKU01 (sample SAMN12291796, study PRJNA351875) | freshwater metagenome | isolation source: freshwater lake | place: USA: Michigan, Gull Lake | collected 2011-07-05 | reverse complement strand
ATCCCCCATCCCCCATCCCCCAGAATTGTTCCTCTTAGAAAACGATGGCATCTCAAGCACAAAATCCTGAAAATCAACCCTCCTCTACCCTCGAAGAAATCCGGGCTGCTCGTTTAGAAAAAGTGGCAGGATTGCAAAAAGCTGGCTTAAATCCCTACGCTTACCAGTGGAAATCTACCGCTCACGCTCAACAATTACAAGAGCAGTACGCTGACTTAGCCCCGGGAGAAGAAATTAGCGTCGAAGTAGCCATTGCTGGTCGGATTATTGCCCGAAGAATTATGGGTAAACTAGCCTTTTTTAACCTGCAAGATGAAACGGGAACGATTCAATTATACCTCGATAAAAAACGCATTAGTGAAACCATGGCCGCCGTGCCGAATGCCTTTAACACTGTGATTAAACTGACCGATACGGGCGATATTTTAGGAGCAAAAGGCACAATTAAACGCACAGAACGCGGCGAATTATCTATCTATGTAAACGAGTACGAAATTCTCACCAAATCCCTCTTACCTCTCCCGGATAAATGGCACGGTTTAACCGATGTAGAAAAACGTTATCGACAAAGATATGTGGATTTAATTGTTAATCCAGAAGTGCGACAAACTTTTCGCCGTCGCGCCCAAATTACCGCTGCCATTCGCAGATATTTAGACCAAGAAGGTTTTATTGAAATTGAAACTCCCGTGCTACAAAGTGAAGCGGGAGGAGCCGATGCTAGACCGTTTATCACCTATCATAATACGCTGGAGATGGAGTTATATCTCCGCATTGCCACCGAGTTACATCTAAAAAGATTAATAGTGGGTGGTTTTGAAAAAGTCTTCGAGTTAGGCAGAATTTTTCGCAATGAAGGGGTTTCTACTAAACACAACCCTGAGTTTACTTCCATCGAAATCTATCAGGCCTACGCCGATTATTATGACATGATGGAGTTAACCGAAAACATTATCGTTAATGCCGCACAAGATGTTTTAGGTACGCTGAAAATCACCTATCAAGACACGGAAATTGACCTAACTCCCCCTTGGCGACGAGTGACTATGCACGAATTAGTCCAAGAAATAACCGGGGTTGACTTTAATAGTTTTGATGATTTCGATTCGGCTCGTATTGCCGCAGAAAATGCCTGCATTGGCGTTCCAGAGGACTGTAAAACCATCGGTAAGCTCCTAAATGAAGCTTTTGAACAAAAAGTCGAAGAAACCCTAATACAGCCCACTTTTGTGCTAGATTTCCCCGTGGAAATTTCGCCTTTAGCTAAACCCCATCGCTCAAAAACTGACCTCGTAGAAAGATTTGAATTATATGTGGTTGGACGGGAATTAGCTAATAGTTTTTCTGAGTTAACCGATCCCATCGATCAACGGCAAAGATTAGAAGCACAGGCACTCAAAAAAGCGGCTGGCGATTTGGAGGCCCAAGGCGTTGATGAGGACTTTTTAACCGCTTTAGAATACGGAATGCCCCCCACGGGAGGCCTAGGAATTGGCATCGATCGCCTGATCATGTTATTAACCGATTCTGCCAGTATTCGCGATGTGATTGCTTTCCCCTTATTAAAAAGTCAAAGTACAGCGATTAAATCTTTTGACTACGATCAGGAAAAAAAAATTCTGAAAGTGGAATTTAATCACGGTGGTATCTATCTTTATCATGATCTACCTTTGGCAGTATATAAAGATTTTCAGTCTGCACCATCGAAAGGACAGTTTTTTGTCGGACAAATTCGCGATAAATACAGTTTTGATAAGGAATTGTAAAAGTTAGGACTACTTCAGTTATCAGTTATCAGTTATCAGTTATCAGTTATAATTCATAATTCCTTTTTACCTTTTACTTCCTGCCAAGTGTTACCGACTCCCTGTAAAACCCCGCGAATTACTAACCCAATACCGCGACCGATAACTTGGATAAGAATATAGACTACTCCCTTACCCACCACCCGAAAAAAAGCGCGTAAACGCGGAGATAAAGAGTCTCTTAATTCTAAGGCGATCGAAACTAACCAGGGTATGCCTGTTAAACTGTTTAATTCTTCCTGTCGGGGGGAATAAATGGCTAGAGATTTGATTTGTCCCTCGCTATAGTGAAATAATTGATATTGACTTTCAAAGATATCTTTGGGTTCTTGCCAATATTTTTTCCGTCGGTATTTCCAAGATAATTCATTGCGGATTTTAGCTAATTTTCTGGCGATGAGAAATTCTGAACGGTAAAGTTTTTGTTTGACTCTTTCCGATTCCGAGAAGTTATTGAGAATAATTACTGTCACTGCATTGGCAATATTATGAATGAGATTTTGCAGCAGAATTTCGGCTCTGGCGATGGTTTCAGGAGCATTAGCCCGGTATTCTACTCCGTCAATAGTTAAACTATTTTCGTACAATAAATAGGAAAATAAGTCAAGAGTAAAAGGAATTTTATTGAGGATTTCTGTTTGAATTGCCTCTCTTTCTTCCAGAATAATTTCGTTAAGCCTACTTTTACTAATTTCGTCAGAAACCGAGGCATTAATTTCTAAAAATTTACGGGTAACTTTCTCCCAGATATCGTAAATAATCAGATTTAAGCGACTGGTTAATTCCCCGCTGCTAATCTGTAAATATCTCATTTCATCGACATTTTTGCGAATTTCATCGAGACCTAAATACAATAGTTCCCGTTGCCGATTATCCTGTAAAACATCAATTTCAAAACTTATCTTGGTTCTATTAATTAAAGGCGATCGAATGACCGCTAAAGTCGATTCAAAAACTGCCGAAACACAGAGGGGACGCTCGCGGCTTAAAATTGGTAATTCCCGATCGATATTGTTAATTATTACCGAGGGTGTCACTGAAGCTGAATTGTAATAACTACCTTCGAGAGGAATTAGTTTTCTCACTAGCCATAGAGCCGCTAAAAGTTCTCGTTTTCTCCCCTGCCAGTAAAAGCGATCAAAGCCAGATAAAGACTGTTGATTGAGGTGGAGATCAATTAAATGTAATTCACTTTCGATGCGATTTAATCCCGTTTTTCCAGCAGTGATTAACCAATGGCTAGGGGCTAAACTTGGACGAGTAGCAATGGTGAGAGGGGAAGGGGCGACATCGTGGGTTTCATCCCGGGAAATTTGCCCTAAAATAGTGATAAATTGCTCTAGGTTTGTGCCTTTGGGAATATAACCGGCGATGCCTAATTCTCTGGCGATTAGTTGCTGTCTGGAATCGAGAGGAAAGGTTAATAAAACAATTTTACTTTCAGGATAGCGAGAGTGGAGAATTTCACAGTAAGACCAATCAAAAAGAGGATCGATAAGGATAATTTCGGGGGCCGGATTAAGAGTCAAAGCGAAAATTGTTTCTAAATCCCCTTCGGTGACGATAGTAATATTTTCTATCTGCGACAAGGCCTGCACCAGACCCAAGCGAAAAATCGGGTCATTATCGATGATAATTAGGGTGAGAGGGCGATCGATCACAAGAGTTGCCGTCTGTCAACGGAGACTATTCACAGGGGCAATTATACAGTTATCTGGCTCATTTGTTTTGTTTATAGCCATAGAAATCGATGCGATAATCGGTAATTTTTACCCCTGTCGATTCCTCGATCTGTTTAATTAATTCCGGGGGAAGTTCGATATGCACATCGATTATTTGTTGACTGTCCAGACAATTGACGTGACTGTGGGAATCGCTGATGTTACCGTAGAGTCTGCCGTCCCAGCGTTCCACAGATTCGATAATGCCCTGACCGGATAGGGCCTCTAGGTTTTGGTACACTGAGGTATGACCGATGTTCTTTCCTTGCAGATTGAGACGATCGTACAATTCTAAAATATAGCGACGCTGACGACTAACCCGCATTCCTAATGTTTGACACCTTTCGATCGCATCTTCTAAACACCGGATCGGTTTTTGTTTTACCTCCACATTGTCCATTGTTGTTTCCCTTGACCTCCGCCCTAATACATACTCATTACCAGTTTAGCTTAGTCTTTCGATCGATGTCCACATTGTCCCCCCAACCCCCTTACCTACAGGTAAGGGTTTTTTTTGTCAATACTCAAGACTATTTCTCGATCCACATTACACAATTCTGGTTCTAAGTCAATAGCCTTTACAAAACTTTAAAAATTGCTACAAAAAAAAATGTTATCCTTAGGGGCTTTTTTTGGGCAAGAGGATCAATGTAGTCCCCTGATTGTCTCGGTTTTCCGTTGATTTGAGGCAGCCAAATTTTGGCAAATTCAGGAAAAACACTCTCCTTGTAACTTACTTGTTACATTTAACTAATCGCCCCAAATATTTAAATATTTTAATTGTTTATCTTAATTTTATAATTTTTACTTATGCGTGAAGGCTGATTAACTAGGGTTGGGCAAAAAAGCTTGTAAGCTCTATTTAAGGTCAGTCGAATCGGTTAGTATCGGGAGACAGATGTGACTTGTATAGCTTCCCAGTTTTTGAGATTTGAAGACTTTTTAACAGCATTTTGAATTATCAGCCATAGAAATCTTCGTCAAGAATTTGTTCTAAGGAAAAAGGGCAGTCTAAGGGATATGCTTCCTCTGGAGGAATCGCAATGCCAAAGTCAGCCAATTTACTTTCCTTGATGGCAATTTTACGACCTTTAGGATAGGTTTTATCGATGGCGATTGCTACATGAGATTTCAAAGAAGGGGTGTTTTCTAGTAAGGCGATAACTCGTTCCCTATGTTCGACAATGGAGCTATACCAGCTAGATTTTATGCTTTCAGAGGCGGAGGATTGTACTTGTAATTTCAGTAAATGAGCCAGCAAAATCATTAAATTTCCTTCCAAGGCATTTTTATCTGATTTACCCAATTCTTTCAACTCCTCAACTAAATGAGATACATCTAATGCCTGAAAATCTCCTTGTTCCAACTGACCTATTGTTGTTATCAGCCATAATTGAAAATCTTGTTCATAGAGTTCTGATTTAGTTATCATAATTGCTTCGATAATAGTTAATCTAGACTGAATTATACTCTATTTTGCAGATTTCGGATGTTTCTAGCGGTAAATGTTAAGTAGCTGGTTATAATTAAATTAAAAATGGATTTTAGGTTCGATCCCCCCTGCCCCCCTTGATAAGGGGGGTATCTGATAATTTTTAACGCCTACCTACTTAAGTTTTATTACAGGATTTAACATTTGCACCTATTCACTATTCCCTTATCCTTAGGATAAGCTGTTAATTAAGCATTTAACAGGTAAGAGGCACTCTTGCAACAGTAAAGAGATAGGCGGTTAAAATACATCTTAGCTTAAGGACTAGAGAATATTATGAGACTAGAAAGAGAAGATTTTGATTGGGCGGTACAACAAAACCTAATTACTGCCAGCCAAGCTGAAAATTTATGGACGGCTTTTTTATCCCGTTATCCCCAAGAAGATGAAGTTAATCGCCCTCGTTTTAATTTTGCCAATGTGTCCTATTATTTTGGGGCATTAATTGTTATTTCCGCCCTGGGGTGGTTTATGAACGAAGCTTGGGAGAGTTTCGGCGGTGCGGGCCTATTTTTTATCGCCCTGTTTTATGCAATTTGTTTTATTTTTACGGGAAAAAATCTCTATTTTCAGCAAAATCTCAAAATCCCCGGCGGCCTTTTATTTACCATGGCAGTGGCAATGACTCCCTTAGCAATCTATGGTTTACAACGCTGGACAGGATACTGGCAAGCGGTCGATCCTGGCATCTATCGAGATTTCCATATATGGATTAAAGGTAGTTGGTTTTTAATGGAATTAGGCACGATTATCGCAGGATTAATAACCTTGAGATTTGTTAAATTTCCTTTTTTAACTGCACCGATCGCTTTTAGTCTGTGGTATATGTCAATGGACTTAACTCCTTTGCTATTTGGAGAGAACGAATACACATGGAGACTGCGACTGTGGGTATCCTTTTGGTTTGGAATTGCCTGTTTAATAACTGCCTATTTAATTGATGTACGTCAGCGTCGCAGTCGGGGAGATTTTGCTTTTTGGCTATACCTATTCGGATTAATTATGTTTTGGTTTAGTCTATCTCTCCTCATCGATGATAATGAAGCACAACGATTTTTGTACTGTCTAATTAACTTGGGATTGATGTTATTATCCGTCCTGCTAAAAAGAAGATTATTTGTGGTTTTCGGAGGTATCGGAGTATTTGCCTATCTTTCCTATCTCTCCTATCGTCTCTTTGCCGATTCAATTTTCTTTCCCTTTGCTCTAACCGTCTTGGGACTTGGTATTATCTATATGGGAGTTTTGTATCAGCGTCATTACCCAACCCTGGCTAGATTTATTGAAAGTTATATCCCTCTCGAATGGCGCAATTTATTACCCAAAGATAGATAATTAGGAGAAATGGGGATATGGGGACATGGGGATATGGGGAGATTCAACTAAAAAAAACCAAAACCCCAACACCCCAACACCCAACACCATCTTTTTTACTTTTATGAAAATACTTATCGTTGACGATGAAAAAGAATTAACCGAACCCTTAGAACAAATTCTTGCTCAAGAAGGCTATGACGTTGATATTGCTAATAATGGTCGGACGGGGTTAGAATTGGCCCAACAGAATAATTATGACCTCTTAATTCTCGATTGGATGTTACCCCAGCAATCCGGATTACAAATCTGTCAATATTTACGCAATCAAGGGGACACCACTCCCGTTTTATTTCTAACCGCTAAGGATACCATAGACGATCGAGTGGCGGGATTAGATGCCGGTGCTGATGATTATTTAGTCAAACCCTTTCAACTGCGAGAATTATTAGCGAGAGTCCGCGCTTTATTGCGTCGTTCTCCCAATTTTGAAGCTAGTAATAGCGGTAAATTAAAATCTGCTGATTTGGAACTCGATAGCGAAAATCAAGTGGCCTATCGTCACGGTCGCACGATTAGTTTATCAGTCAAAGAAGTACAATTGTTGACTTTATTTATGACCCATCCGGGTCAACTTCTCACCCATGAACAAATTTATCAGCATCTCTGGTCAGAAGGAGAGCAACCTAATAGTAACGTGGTTCCTGCCCTGATGCGCTTGCTGCGTCGTAAAATCGAAGCGGACGGAGAAACACCTCTAATTAATACTGTCTATGGGAAGGGCTACCGTTTCGGGGAAAATTAGGGAATGCTGAAAGATAATGAGAATACCAACTGATTACTGATTACTGATATATGTTATCCTGCCTACAAATTGAAAATTTTACCCTCATCGATCGCTTAGAATTAACTTTCGGCAGCGGATTAAATGTACTGACCGGTGAGACGGGGGCAGGAAAATCGATTATATTAGACGCGATCGATATTGTTCTCGGTGGTAAAGTCAATCATCGCGTCATCCGTCAGGGAAGCCAACAATCAACCCTAGAAGCGACTTTTTCTCTAACTCCAGAATTAATTGCTTGGCTAGAAAGTCAGGAAATTGACCTATTAGAGGATAATAGTCTAACAATCAGCCGGGAATTAGTGATTACTAATAATTCCTTGCGTTCTCGTTCTCGGATTAACGGAGTCGTCTCTAATCGCCAACAAATGGCGCAAATAAGAGATTTTTTGGTAGAAATCACCGCTCAAGGTCAAACAGTTCAGTTAATGGACGCTAATCGACAGAGAGAATTATTAGATCTCTACGGGGGTGAATCGCTGCTGCGGCAGCGGGAAAAAGTAGCGACAGCCTACCTTAACTGGCAAGAAAGCAAGAATATTTTAAATAATAGATTGCAATCGGAACAAAATCGCCTACAAAGATTAGATTTATTAGAATATCAACTAAAAGAACTAGAATCAGCCAATTTAACTGACGCTGACGAGTTGGAACAGTTGGAACAGGAAAGAAACCGACTCTCCCACGGTGTCGATTTGCAAAATTCCAGCTATCAAGTCTATCAACTACTCTACCAAAATGATCGCGATCAACCCGCCGTCGCTGATTTGTTAGGAAAAGCTGAAAATATCTTGACAAATATGATGGTTTATGATAGAAGTTTAGAGCCAATTTTAGAGATGGTGCGATCGGCATTAAATCAGGTGGTGGAAGCGGGACAGGAAATCAACGTCTATGGGGATAGTCTAGAAGCAGATCCCGAGAGATTGAACGAGATAGAAGAGAGAATTGTCCAACTTAAGCGCATTTGTCGCAAGTATGGCCCAAGTTTAGCCGAAGCGATCGATTATTATCAGAAATTACAGCAAGAATTAGCGGAGTTGACGGGAGAAGGACAATCGATTGAAGAATTAGAAAAAATTTGTCAGCAACAGGAAAAAATCTATCGAGAAACTAGCACCCAGTTGACCTTTTTGCGACAAGAAACCGCTAGTCAACTAGAAAAACAATTGGTACAGGAATTAAAACCTTTAGCCATGGAAAAGGTGATTTTTGTCTGTCGGATTGCCCCGGGTAATCCTAGCAGTCTGGGAGTCGATCAAGTGGTATTTTATTTTAGTCCCAATCCGGGGGAAAAAATCCAACCTTTATCCAGTACTGCTTCTGGAGGAGAAATGAGTCGTTTTCTCCTAGCGTTAAAGTCCTGTTTTTCCCAATCCCAATCGGCAGCGGCAACCCTAATTTTTGATGAAATTGATGCGGGAGTATCGGGAAAAGTTGCCCAGGCAATTGCCGATAAATTAGATCAATTAGGTCAACAATATCAAGTTTTGTGCGTTACTCATCAACCCTTAGTGGCTGCTTTAGCTGATCACCATTTTCGAGTTTATAAACAAATGATTGCCGAAGATAATCCCACTAATCTCTCGGAAATTCGCACGGTTGTCCGGGTTACTTCTCTCGATAATCGTCAGACGAGAAGGGAAGAATTGGCACAATTAACGGGAGGAAATTCGGCAGCAGATGCCCTCGCTTTTGCCGAGTCTTTATTGGAGAAAGCGGCTGCCAAAAAACAGTAAGATTTAACCTTGAAATTGACTGATTAACCAACGTCCCACCTGACTTTGATCTCTGGTGCGCGCCTGTTGTAAAGCTGACTCTAAAACCGCAATTTTTAAATTAGGTAAAACCTTTGATATATCAATTCTTTGGCTATCTCGATCGATTATTTCAAAAGCAAATATTTGAGGATCATCTACCTTAACACTCCAGTATTCACTAACCCCTAATTCTTCATAGAGTAAGCGTTTATTGCCTAAGTCATCATTGAGGGTAGATTTTGAGATTTCAATGACTAAATCTGGTGGAGGATACTGATTTAAATCAATCAGCGAAGTACCGTAGGGAATCAGATTAGCTTTGTCGGCAAAATAATAAGATATATCCGGTTGGACTTCTCGATAACCAGACTTGCGAAAACTGCAATTATCTTTGGCATTAAAGGCCAGATTTTTTAGGGTGGCATAGAGACTAACAGCGAAGATCAAAATAGCATGATCGCTGGCATGATCGTTACCAATAGGAGTCATTTCTAATCGATAATAGCCATTGTAATAATAACTTTTCCCTTTATTTTCTGGGAAGTTATTAATTGCTGCTAAGTATTCTTCCCAACTACCTTTAATCCATAAATCTGTCGAGATAGTAGTTTCTAGCTGTTGCATAATCTTAGCCTCGATTTTATGGGGTTAACCTTGAAATTGACTGATTAACCAACGTCCCACCTGACTTTGATCTCCGGTGCGTGCCTGTTGTAAAGCTGACTCTAAAACCGCGAGTTTTAAATTAGGTAAAACCTTTGATATATCAATTCTTTTGCTACCTCGATCGATTATTTCAAAAGCAAATATTTGGGGATCATCTACCTTAACACTCCAGTATTCACTAATCCCTAATTCTTCGTAGAGTAAGCGTTTATTGCCTAAGTCATCATTGAGGGTAGATTTTGAAATTTCAATGACTAAATCTGGTGGAGGATACTGATTTAAATCAATAATCGAAGTAGCACTTGGTATCAGATTCGCTTTCTCTCCTAGATAGTAAGATATATCTGGCTGCACTTCTCTAATTCCTCTTTTGCGATAAGAACAAGTAGGGAGTCCTTGAAAAGGAATTTCTTTGAGGATAGCGTAGAGACTCACCCCC
>VYKU01000397.1_pt1 | contig 10181 bp, 7 predicted proteins | sample 5114491 | NCBI WGS metagenome assembly VYKU01 (sample SAMN12291796, study PRJNA351875) | freshwater metagenome | isolation source: freshwater lake | place: USA: Michigan, Gull Lake | collected 2011-07-05 | reverse complement strand
TGGCGATGATGGCGTTGCCTGATTTACCGACTGCGGGGGGTTCGAGCGTTGAGGTGCTTGATCCTGGGGGTGTGTTGTCTGCGGCCGATGTTGGGTGGTTGGTGGGTCGGACAGCGGAGGCGTTGGGCGTGCTGGGGGCGGGGGGGAGTGTTTCGGTGAAGGTGGTTGGGGATGTGGAGATGGCCGGGGCACACGGGCGGTGGTTGGGGGTGGCCGAGACGACCGACGTGCTGACGTTTGACTTGGGGAGCGACCCGGCTGGGCGGGGGGTGCATGCTGATATGTTGGTCTGCTTTGAGCAGGCCAAGCGGGAGGGTGCCCAGCGTGGGCATGAGGCTCGGCAGGAACTGTTGCTCTACATCATCCACGGCATATTGCACTGCCTTGGGCACGACGACCAGGACGAGGCGGGGTATGTGAGGATGCATGCGGAGGAGGACCGGGTGCTGCGGGCGATGGGGGTGGGGATGACCTTTGCCCGCCCATCGGGCGGGGGTGGAGCATGATGGCCGTGGCGCCTTGGCTGGTGTGGATTGGTGTTGGCCTGACGATTTTGTCGGCGTTAGTGAGCACGTTGTTGCTGGCGTTGACGATCGTGCCGAGGGCGGCGGTGGAGGAACTGGCCGAGAAGGTGGGGAAGGCTGCGTTGGTTCGTCGTGCGTCGGTGGTGATGACCGACTGGGTGGGGCATGCGCGGGCGTTGTGGTTGGTGCGGATCGTTATTGACCTGGGTGCGGCGTGGTGCGCGGTTGTGTATGTGGCGTATGTGCGGTCGGGTGCGTTGGTGCCGACGTGGGTCGATGCGTTGATCGGGCTGACGGCGACGGGCGTGGTGCTGTGGGTGGCGACGGGTGTGGTGCCGCTCGCGGTGGCGCAGCACGCCGGGGCGCGGGTGCTGGTGGGTCGGGCTGGGTTTATCCGTGGGGTGTTTCTGCTGAGCCGGCCCGTGGCGGTGGTGGGGCGGTTTGCCGATGAGGTGGTGCGCCGGCTGTTGGGTGTGGAGCGCAAGGGTGCCGAGGAGCAGGTGGAGCAGGAGTTGATGACGGTGGTGGAGGAGGCGGAGGCGTCGGGCGCGCTGGACGGGCAGGAGGCGGAGATGCTCGCGAGCGTGATGCGATTTGGGGGGTTGAATGTCGCGCAGATCATGACGCCCAGGACGGACGTGGAGGCGATCGAGCTGACGAGTGATTTGGGTGCGGTGATCCGTGCGGTTCGGCAGGTGAAGCACTCGCGGATACCGGTCTATGAGGGGAGCCTGGATTCGGTCGTTGGGATTTTCTACGTCAAGGACCTGATGATGTGGCTGGGTGGTGAGGGGAAGGTCAGGGGTGCGCCGTTTAACCTGCGCGACCTGTTGCGGCCGGCGATCTTTGTGCCCGAGACCAAGACGATCCGCGACCTGCTGCGGGAGTTGATGGAGAAGAAGGTGCACATCGCGTTGGTGGCCGATGAGTATGGGGGGACGGCGGGGCTGGTTACGATCGAGGACATCGTCGAGGAGATTTTCGGGGATATCAAGGATGAGTATGAGGCGCCGACGCCCGAGGCGCCCGACGCGGTGGTGAAACTCGATGAGCGGACGGCGGAACTGGACGCGGCGGCGCGGATCGATGACGTCAATGAACTCATCGAGCCGCTAGGTGTGCAGTTGCCGGCCAGTGAGGATTATGACACGGTGGGGGGGTTTGTGATGACGACGCTGGGGCGGATTCCGTCGGCGGGGGAGCACTTCACGCACCGGGGGATGCACCTGACGATCCTGGAGGCCAAGCCGACGCGGGTGGTGAAGGTGAAGCTGCGTGTGCGGGACGAGGCGGCGATCGAGGCCGAGGGCGAGCCTGCGCGGGAGCGCCGGTGAAGCAGGAAAACTACTTGGCGAGCAGGGCTTGATCGACCTGGACAACAACGCGACGACGCGGCCGGCGCCGGAGGTTGTCGCGGCGATGGCGCGGTGCATGCAGGATGCGTGGCAGAACCCTTCGAGCGTGCACAGGGGTGGGCAGGAGGCGCGTCGGCTTGTTGAGTTGGCGCGCGTGAGCGTTGCGGGGTTGATCGGGGCCAAGCCGAGGGAGGTTACGTTTACGAGTGGGGGGACCGAGTCGATCGACCTGGCGATCCGCGGGACGGTGGGGCGGCTGGCGCTAGGCGGAGGGGGTGTGCCGGTGTTGGTAACGACGGGTGTTGAGCACAGCGCGGTGGGTGGGTTGGTTGAGGAGTTGGTCAAGCAAGGCGCGTGCACGCGTCGGCTGCTAGCGGTGGATGGGGATGGGCGGGTTCGGATGGAGGGGGCGCGGCAGATGATCAGCGGCGCGGCGATTGTCAGCGTGCAGTGGGCGAACAACGAGACGGGGGTGATCCAGCCGATCGGGGAGATCGCGGCGTTGTGCAGGGAGGCGGGCGCGACGCTGCACTGCGATGGGACGCAGTGGGTGGGGAAGATGCCGACGGATGTGGCCCAGGCAGGGGTGGATTTGTTGACGTTTTCGCCGCACAAGTTTCATGGGCCCAAGGGTGTTGGTGTGCTGTGGCAGCGTGCGGGTGTGCAGTTGCGGCCGGTGCTGATGGGGACGCAGGAGCAGGGCCGGCGTGGTGGTACGGAGAACGTGCCGGGGATTGTGGGTGCGGGTGTGGCGGCGGGGCTGGCGCGGGAGTTTTTGGCCGAGTTTGGGTTGCGTGTGCGGCTGGGGGAGATGCGTGATGCGTTTGAGCGGCGGGTGGTGGAACTGACGGGGGGGGTAACGCCTGGGGTGCGGGTGAACTCGGCGGGTTCGGCGAGGTTGTGGAACACGAGCAACATTGCGTTTGCGGGGCTGGAGGCGGAGGCTTTGTTGTTGGCGCTGAGCGAGCGTGGGGTGCTGGCCTCGGCGGGTGCGGCGTGCAGCTCGGGTTCGCTGGAGCCAAGCCCGGTGCTGCTGGCGATGGGGATCGAGCCGAGGGTGGCGCACGGGAGTATCCGGTTTTCGATCAGCCGGGATACGACGTGGGAGGAGTTAGAGCGTGCGGCGGGGATCATCGTGGGGTGTGTGGGGAGGTTGGCGGGGGTGATGCCGGGGGGCGGGGATGGGCAATGGGGAATGGGCAATGGGCAATAGGCGCGGTTGGTGTGTGCGGTGGCGTATTGATGAGGGTGAGCGTTGAATGTCGTGCGTACGAAGTGGCGAACCCCACCCCTGCCCCTCCCCTCGGGGGAGGGGTTCTGCAGAGGAAACATTGGTGATCCGTATTCACCAACCGCGCCTGTTGCCTATTGCCCATTGCCTATTGCCCCTGCCCAGCATTCTCGATCGTTGCCGCTAAGGCCCTCGCTTGGGCTACGAGTTTTCCTGCTTCGTTGATGACAGATGCTCGGCGGGTTTCGTCGGTGAGCAAGGGAGCGTTTACCAGCACGTTGCAGAGGCTTGCGCGGGCGGCGGCCTCGGCGAGGACGGCGGCGATTTTCAGGTCGCTGGCGAGGTGCTTGTTGGTGATGTTTGCGGTCGCTGGCGCGTTGGGGGTTGTCGGGGGGGAGGCGTTGGAGGGTGTTGAGGTTGGCGTAGGCGTGGGCGTCTTCGTCGCCGAGGGTTAGGAAGTGGGTGGTGGTGGTGGTGAGTTGTTGCTGGGCTTGTTGGAGGGGGTGTTGGTGGGCTGAGAGGTCTTTGCGGTTGAGGGAGTATGAGACGACCATGTTTGCGAGAGCAGCGGCGAGCGCGCCGGTGGTGGCGGCGATTGCGCCGCCGCCTGGGGTTGGGGATTTGCTGGCCGTGGCTTGGAGGAGGGCGTTGAGGGGCATTTCGCTGAGGGTGGTGGTCATGGAGGGCTCGGGGGGTGGATGGGTGTTGGATGATTGGCGTGCCGGGGGAGCGTGGCCCATACCATGCGGGGATGTCTACCTTTTATGTAACGACGCCGATCTACTACGTCAACGACCGCCCGCACATTGGGCACTGTTATACCACGTGCGTGGCGGATGTGGCGGCGCGTTTTGCGCGCTTGATGGGGCTGGAGACGTACTTTTTGACGGGGACCGACGAGCACGCCGACAAGGTGATTGCCAAGGCGGTTGAGAACCGGCTGACCGAGCAGCAGTGGGTGGACCAGTGCGCGGGTGAGTTTGTGCGGGCGTTTGCGCTGCTGGGGTTTTCGCAGGACGTGTTTTATCGCACCAGTGATCCGCAGCACAAGGCGTTGGCGCAGCGGTACATCAAGAAGTTGCTCGACCAGGGGGATGTGTACTTGGGGGATTACGTCGGTTGGTATGACCCGTCGCAGGATGAGTATTTGACTGAGACGCTTGCCAAGGAGCACCATTACGTCAGCCCGGTTACGGGCAAGTCGTTGGAGAAGCGGACGGAGAAGAACTATTTTTTTCGCTTGAGCAAGTATCAGGACGCCTTAGCGGCGCACATTGCTGGGCACGAGGAGTTTATTTTGCCGTTGGCGAGGCGGAACGAGGTGCTCGGGCGGCTGAAGGATGGTTTGCAGGACGTGCCGGTGAGCCGTGCGCTGAAGGCAGGGGAGAGCACGTGGGGTGTGTTGATGCCTGGGGACCCGAGCCACCGGGTGTATGTGTGGATTGAGGCGTTGTGCAACTATCTGACGGCTGTTGACACGGCGGGGAAGCGGCACTTGTGGCCGGCTGCGGTGCACCTGATGGCCAAGGACATTTTGTGGTTCCACGCGGTGATCTGGCCGGCGATGCTGATGGCGTTGGGTCAGGGGCAGCCCAAGACGGTGTATGCGCACGCGTATTGGGTGCGTGAGGGTCGGAAGATGAGCAAGTCTTTGGGGAACTTTGTTGATATCGACGTGATTCAGCAGTATGTGGGCGCGTTCGGTGCTGATGCGTTGCGGTATTACTTGATCACGCAGGGTCCGCAGGGGGTGAGCGATGCGGACTTTTCGCACGGGCGGTTTATAGAGACGTACAACGCCGAGCTTGCCAATGGGATTGGGAATGCGACGAGCCGGGTTGGGAACATGATCGACAAGTACTTTGGTGGTCGCGTGCCCGAGCATGGGGGCGTGGGTGTGCTGGCGGGTATGGAGCAGTTTGACTGGCCGGTGTTGACGGCGACGGCGGTGCGGAGCGCGGTTGCGAGGTTTGGGGAGCTGGACTTGGCGGGCGCGACGAATGAGGGGATCACGCTGGTGCGGAAGGTGGATGCGTACATCAACGCGACGGAGCCGTTTAAGATTGCGAAGAAGTTGGAAGCGGAGCCGGGGTTGAAGGATCGGCTCGGGGCGATTTTGTACCACTGTGCCGAGGCTCTGCGTGTGGCGACGTTGCTGTTGACGCCGGCGATGCCGGTGAAGATGGGGCAGTTGCAGCGGACGTGGAACTGCGTGCCGGCGGGGGGTGTTACGCTGTCGCAGCTTGCGGACTGGCACGGCCCGCACGCTTTGGTGCCCGGGCAGGGTCTGACCAAGGGTGAGGTGCTGTTCATGCGGGCGGACCCGGGGGCTGCGTGGCCGCCGGTGGCGGGGTGAGTGTGCGGGGATTTTTGGGCGTTTTGCCGGGGTTTTTGAGTCGGGTTTGGCGGCGGGGTTTGCGGATGCTACCGTCGGTCTTCCACTTTTTTGGAGGAACGGCGTATGGCACTGACGATCGACCCGGGGACACAGGTTTTGCTTGCTCGTGATACCAACCAGGCGTTGGGGTTGGGGCGTTTTGCGGTGGATTTCATGGGTGAGCAGGGTGGGAGGTTGCCGGCCAAGCCTGAGGGCGGCGGGCCGGGGGCGGCGGTGGTGGAGCGTACGAACTTGTTCTTTGTGGATTCGGTGCTGTGCGGGTTATCCGCGTTGGCGTTGGGGACCAATGCGCCGACGATTTTGCGTGAGGAAGCGCTTGGGTATGCGTGCGCGCCCGGGGGTGTGGGAGATATGCGGCTGGGTGGGGTGCCGGTGTTTGGGAGCAGGCAGCCGGTGTTTGTTGAGAAGGCGGTGGCGGCCAACTGCAGCGCGGTGCGGGAATGGGATAGTAATGGGACGAACTTTGGGTATAACCCGGCGTACGGGCACACAGCCGGGGAGTTTGGGCATAATGATTTTTATCCGGTGGCGGTCGCGGCGGCGCAGCAGGTGGGGCGTGATGGGGCGTTTGCGGTGCGCGGGATGATTTTGCTCGATGAGATTCGCGGGCGTCTGGCGGAGGTTTTTAGCCTCAAGACGTACAAGATCGACCACGTGCTGCACGGGGCGATTGCCAGCGCGGCGACGTATGGGGCGATGGTCGGGGCGACGGCCGAGCAGATTGAGCACGCGATCGGGATGGTTGTGGCGCACCACGTGCCGTTTAGGGCGATCCGGTATGGGAAGCAGTTGTCTGACAGCAAGGGTGCGTCGGCGGCGATCAGCACGGAGGCGGCGATCGTGTGCACGCGGCGTGCGATGCGTGGGTTTGTGGGGCCCAAGGATATTTTCCGTAATGCCGAGGGTGTGTTTTGTTTGTTCGAGAAGCCTGCGAACAAGGGTGAAAGCCCGTTTGACTTGGTGCTGAGCAGGGCGGGCAGCGCGTTCGCGGTGATGGGGATGCACTTTAAGCTTGGGCTGTATGAGCACCAGAGCGCGGGGGCGATCCAGGCACTGCTGAATATTTTGGCGCGCAGCCCGGGGCTGCTGGACAAGGGTGGGCGGGGGATCAGGAAGATCAAGGTGGTGGCGTATGAGCCGGCTTATCACATTATCGGGGACCCGGCCAAGCGCGACCCGCGCACGCGGCAGAGTGCTGACCACAGCATGGTGTATATCTTGGCGACGCTGCTGCGCAAGGCGATTGAGCACAAGACGGCCGACTGGGCGGCGTTGATGCTTGCGCCCCAGGACTACAGCGAGCAGGCGATCTTCAACAGCATGACGAGGCAGTTGATCGACCGGATCGAGTTCACGCACGGCGGGGCGGAGTATGACGCGAAGTATCCGGAGGGGATCCCGACGAGCGTGGTGATCACCGATGAGTTGGGGAACCAGCATGATTCGGGGCTGGTGATGTTCCCGGCAGGGCACGCGCGGAACACGACGGCGGACTTGAAGAAACTGCTGGCGCACAAGTTCAACTTGCTGGCGGCGCTCGCGTCTGATGAGCCCAAGGGTGTGATCGCGCGGTTTGGGGATTTGCACAACAAGAGTGCCGAGCAGGTGGGGGGGTTGTACGACTTTGTGATCGCCCGGCGTGGGAAGATTGATTGAGCGGGTGGGGGCGGGCTATTGGGTATGCGCGCTGCTAGGATGGGTTAGCCGGGCTGTTGTGCCTGGGGAAGAGGAGTTTCTGATGGCGACTGCTATGGTTTCACCGGCTGCGGGGCTCAATGGGCACGGTGCCGTGTCGATCAACGTGCGTGCGGTTTTGGGCAAGACGGCCGACGGGCTGTTGGGGCACGCCGCGAGGGTTGGCCGGGAGCATTTGCATGTGCCTGGGCCTGACTTTGTGGAGCGTGTGTTTTCGCAGAGCGACCGCCCGGTGCCCGTGCTGCGGAACTTTCAGACGATCTTGAACACGGGCCGGCTGGCGGGGACGGGGTATGTGTCGATCCTGCCGGTGGACCAGGGGATTGAGCACTCGGCGGGCGCGAGCTTTGCGCCGAACCCGGCGTACTTTGACCCGGAGAATATAGTGAAGTTGGCGATCGATGGGGGTTGCAACGCGGTGGCGAGCACGATCGGGGTGCTGGGCTCGGTGGCGCGGAAGTATGCGCACAAGATACCGTTTTTGGTCAAGTTCAACCACAACGAGATGCTGACAAGCCCGAACATTTTCAGGCAGAGTTATTTCGGGAGCATCAAGCAGTGTTACGAGATGGGCGCGTTGGCGGTGGGGGCGACGGTCTACTTCGGCAGCGAGACCTCGCGCGAGGAGATTCGCTATGTCAGCGACATGTTCGAGCAGGCGCACTCGTATGGCATGGTTACGGTGCTGTGGTGCTACACGCGGTCGAACTCGTTTAAGGTCAAGGGTGCCGACGGCAAGAGCACGGATTACCACTCTAGTGCGGACCTGACGGGGCAGGCGAACCACCTTGGCGCGACGATCAAGGCGGACATCATCAAGCAGAAGTTGCCGACGAACAACGGTGGTTACGCGGCGTTGAACTCGGGTGGATCGTCGTACGGCAAGTGGGACAAGCGTGTGTACACGGAGTTGTGCGGCAGCGACGAGGCGGGGCACGGCGGGCACCCGATTGATCTGTGCCGGTACCAGGTGCTCAACAACTACATGGGGCGTGTGCCGTTGATTAATTCGGGTGGTGAGAGCAAGGGCGCGGGGGACCTTGAGGAGGCCGTGGCTACGGCGGTGGTGAACAAGCGTGCGGGTGGGATGGGTTTGATCTCGGGTCGGAAGGCGTTCCAGAAGCCGATGGTTGATGGGGTGAAGTTGCTGCACGCGGTGCAGGATGTGTATTTGGATAAGGGTGTGGCGATTGCGTGAGCGGAAGGCATCATCGACGACGGGCCAAGCACGGCGGGCAGGGGTTTGAGGGGATTGACAACTGCTGGCCACGGGCAGGTGGCTTGTGCAGACGCGTGGAGGTCATATGCCCAAGCAAGAGAAGATCATCGGGGTTGTCAACGAGAGCGACGTTGGCGGGGTGCAAGCTGAAGGCCAGTCGGACTACACCATCGTGCTTTTCCTCTGCCCGTGGCGGACCGAAGGTGGACCGATCCAGACATCGACACTCCGGGTAGAGCAATCGGCGACCAGATCGCAGATGACGGCAACTATGCGACGGATCAAGCCCTTGAACACAGTAGCATTGGGCGGTGTGCAGAAAAAGAAGAAGGTTCTGGGCAAGCCATGCGTTGCCACCACCGAGATTGTCAAGGCCCCGCCGCAGAAGGACTTGCAGGCGGCCAGCGCTGCCCTTCGCAAACCCGTCAACTTCAAGGACTCCGTCTTTGGCACGCTGACATTTGATCGTTCGCTGAACTGGTACACCGGGTCGGCCAAGTGGATGGGCCGCCGGGTACGGGTTTACATCCATGCTGAAGACGATGCTGCTCTGACCGTTGCGCTCGCCGATGCCCACAAGGTGTGGAAATCGCAGGAGAAGTGGGACGCCCTCTGCCGCGACCGGGCCGTCAAGGACATGCTACCGATCAAGCTCGATGACTGGCTTGAGGAGGGGGAGAAGCCCGTCACGGCCGCCCAGTTTCTGCGCCGCATCAAGCCCGCTTCGTGTGCCTTCCACACAGACGGCGATTGGGACCTGAGCTTCAACGACGGCGAACTCTTTTTCGGGCACGACATCACCGTGCGGGCGAATAGGACTGGTGTTAGGGAGGTGTGCCTGGATGGATGAGGGGTACCGGCACAAAGAGTTGATCGACGCGTGCATCGGGGTGATCTTGGATTAATCGGCTGCGGCCGAAGGAGCCAACCCCACCCCTGCCCCTCCCCTCGGGGGAGGGGTTCTGTATTTCCTTTCGCATATGCTCTGCCACGCCATGAGCACCGAGCCGACACCTCCGAAACTTTCAGCAGGCGAGTTGGTCCGTAAACTCGGACCGGTGGGAATCTTGGCCGTGGTATGGACGGCTGGGCCGCCGTTGTGCTCGATACCGCTGTTTGCGTATATGCCGACGATTAGCGCGTGGCTGCGGTCGCATGATGGGACGGGGGTGGTGATCTTTACGGGTGTGTTTGCGTTGCTGGCCGGGGTGGGGTTGCTGCCGACGTATGCGCAGTCGGCGTTGGGTGGTTTTGCGTTTGGGTGGCAGGTTGGGATTCCGGCGGCGCTGGCGGGCTTTGCGGGGGCGTCGGTGATTGGGTATTGGATCGCCCGAGCGGCGTCGGGTGAGCGTGTGATGGTCCTGATCGATGGGAACCCGCGTGCACGTGCGGTGCGGGATGCGTTGGTGCGCGATAAGCAGGCGGGTGGGACGTGGCTATCGACGATGTGGATGGTGGCGTTGTTGCGGCTGCCGCCGAACTCGCCGTTTGCGTTGTCGAACCTTGCGATGGCGGCGGCGCGGGTGCCGTTTGGGCCGTTTGTTGTTGGGACGGTTTTGGGGATGGCTCCGCGGACGGGCGTGGCAGTGGTGATCGGGTCGCTGGTTGACGGGGCGCTCACGGGCGAGGCGTTGGACAACGCCTCGCCGCGGTGGGTGTGGGGTGTGGGGATCGGGGTGTCGTTGTTGATCTTTTTGTTTATCGGCAACTTGGGCAAGCGTGCGGTGGAGAGGGTTACGCGGCAGCAGGGTGGTGGGGG
>VYKU01000274.1_pt1 | contig 10430 bp, 8 predicted proteins | sample 5114491 | NCBI WGS metagenome assembly VYKU01 (sample SAMN12291796, study PRJNA351875) | freshwater metagenome | isolation source: freshwater lake | place: USA: Michigan, Gull Lake | collected 2011-07-05 | reverse complement strand
GCGGTGTCAGTCTGTAGAGCGACCATAAGACCAGAACAGAGTAAATCTGTTAAGGCAGGTGCGGAACCCCGCAAGGGAAAGAAGCAGAAACCCAAATCGTGAGGTTTGGGAATCGCCGTCCGTTTTACGGCGGTGAGGATGTCAATATTAGTTGTTTTTTTTCGAGATCGAGCTAGACTTAATTAACCTGTTACACAATCAAAGCTCAAGCTTGCCAACGGCTAATAGAGTTAATTTTGGCCGCTAACTTGCCCTCTGTCAATCGACTTTTTCGATACGTTTATGATCTTTGGCATCATCTCCGGACGACCAGCTACTGTTCCGGCGTTCCGACGTTGCCCAAAACCAGAGACTTCCTACCGCACCATTAAGATAACTGCTAGATTAGCTGACCAATTTTGTTTAGCTGTTAATTTTTGTAAAAAAAACATCGTCTGTATCCTATTGTACAGCTAGACTAAAAATAGCTAAAAAAGCAGTTAGATCGGCAAGAGGGAAAAGGTAAAAACCCTGACTGGGAGATGACGGGTAAATAGGCAAATAATCCTGAATTACCGCTCTAAAATTGGCTTTACCGACAGCAAAAGACCAGATTAATCAGGGAAATATCGTCAGATAAACTAATCAATATAGCTTCTTAGGTGTCTGGGAGTGAAAAAAGACAGAGAACGGAGTCTTTCTAGTTTCTATCTCAAGGTCGCGAGAGGACTCCCGTTAGAGCCGCCCTTGCTTAACGGGAGATGAATCGCGACCAAAGTGAAACTAACGCGGTAGCGTTTCCACTTTAAACGCTTGTGGATTCGGTCTGACGGGGGCATAGTCTTCGGATTGTGTCTAGTTAAGAGGAGTAGAAGCAAGAATCTCCCGTCACAGCGTAGCTTGACGGCGAGAGTGTCAAAACTGCACTAATCAGAGACCTGGAACTTAGCTCTAAACCGACAACTAAATTATCAGGAGAATTGGGGTTATGCTGACTCTACACACGCTGACCAATGATAGTATCTCTTGTCCCTTGCCCGATCGCGTGGAGAACGTCAATTTCCACTACGAATTAGAAAATCAAATTCATCCCACCTACGGCCTCGAAAACCTAGGCATGAAAAATCTCGGTCGCGTTTATCGCAATCTTTCCGTACCGCAATTAGTCGAACAGGCGATCGAACGTCATGAGGGTGTTTTAGCCGATAATGGGGCTTTAGTGGTGGAAACGGGTAAATATACCGGCCGTTCCCCCAAAGATAAATTCATTGTCAAAGAAGCCAATAGCGAAAAGGAAATCGACTGGAATCAGCATAATGCCCCGATTAGCGAGGAAAAATTCCAGCAGTTATACCGAAAAGTCCTCGCCTATGTGCAGGGAAAAGACCTATATATCTTCGATGGTTACGTCGGGTCCGATCCTAATTATCGCTTTGGCGTGCGCGTCGTCACCGAAATCGCCTATCATAATCTTTTTGCCCATCAGTTATTCCTCCGGCCCAGTGCGCTCGAACTAGCTGCCCATCAAACTGATTTTACCGTGATTGCCCTGCCGGGGTTACAGGGAGATCCCGAAGATGACGACCTGAACAGCGAAGCCTTTATCGTCCTCAACCTGGCCAAAAAAATCGTTCTCATCGGTGGCACTCGCTACGCTGGCGAAATCAAAAAATCCGTCTTCTCGATGATGAACTACCTGATGACCAAACAAGGGGTTTTACCGATGCACGGTGCCGCTAACATGGATAAACACGGTCATACGGCCCTCTTTTTCGGTCTCTCCGGTACGGGTAAAACCACCCTTTCCGCCGATCCTAAACGCAGCCTCATCGGTGATGATGAACACGGTTGGTCAGAAGACGGCATTTTTAACTTTGAAGGCGGTTGTTATGCTAAAACCATCCGTTTAAGTGCCGAATACGAACCCCAAATCTGGGCGGCGATTCAATTTGGCACTATTCTCGAAAACGTTATCCTTTCCCCCGATAATCGCCTTCCCGACTACGATGATGGACGTTTGACCGAAAACACCCGCGCCGCCTATCCCCTGCGTTATATCCCTAATTGTGCCGTATCCGGCATGGGAACCCACCCGAAAACTATTATCTTCTTAACTGCCGATGCTTTTGGGGTACTGCCACCAATCGCCAAATTAACCACGAACCAGGCGATGTATCATTTCCTCTCCGGCTATACTAGCAAATTAGCGGGAACGGAACGGGGAATCACCGCCCCACAGGTGACTTTTTCCAGTTGTTTCGGTCAATGTTTCTTCCCTCTGTCACCCCTCGTCTATGCCCAAATGTTAGGGGAACGTTTAGAACAACACCCCGAAACCTCCGTTTATCTGATTAATACCGGTTGGTCCGGCGGTCCTTATGGAGTCGGCGATCGCATTTCGATCAAACACACCCGCGCTATGGTTTCCGCTGCTTTAAATGGCGATTTAGAGGAAGTAGTTTTCCATCCTCATCCCATCTTTCAAGTTCTCGTCCCCGAAATTGTCCCCGGAGTTCCCAAAAAAATCCTCGACCCGCGACAAGCATGGCAAGATGGCGAATCCTACGACCTACAGGCGCGAGAATTGGCCCATCGTTTCGTGGAAAATTTCCGTCAATTTACCACTGCCTCCCAAGAAATAATTGCAGCCGGTCCAATTTGGGAATAACAACATCAAGGAATCGGTTATCAACTATCAGTTAAGGTGAGATTTTCTCAGAGTTTGATTGCCGTCGGGTGTATTGGGGCTGCCTAATACACCAGCAATACTGCTATCTATTGCCCATAGCTTGTCCGGCAAGATAACCAGTGGTCCAAGCGCTTTGAAAATTAAATCCCCCCGTGACGGCATCGATATCTAGTACCTCCCCGGCAAAATATAACCCCGGACAGATTTTACTTTCCATAGTTTTAAAATCCACTTCCTGAAGATTCACTCCCCCAGAGGTAACAAATTCCTCCTTAAACACCCCTTTTCCTTTGATTTGATATTCCCCTTGCTGTAATTCAATCATTAATCGATTGAGAGTATTTTTAGATAATTCGGCCCAGGGAGTTTCCGAGTTAACAGTCAAGTAACTTAATAAACTCTGCCAAAGACGCTTGGGTAACTGCTCAAAGGGACAATAATTAAAGAGTTTTCTTTTGGGATATTCACTTTTAGTTTGTAAGATAATTTCTCGCAATTTTTCAGGATGATAATCCTCCAACCAATTAATTATTAAAGGCATTCGGTAATGATGCTCGTGAAGTAACCGCGCTCCCCAAGCAGAAAGTTTTAAAATAGCCGGTCCACTAACTCCCCAATGGGTAATTAACAAGGGTCCGATTTGTTCTAATTTGCTTCCCCCAAGACGAACTCGCACTTTATCCACAGTAACCCCTAACAAATCTTTCAGACGAGGATCGGCAATTTGAAAGGTAAATAAAGAAGGGACAGGAGAGATTAGAGAATGACCTAAATCTTGAGCGGTGCGATAACCAAAAGGACTACTTCCCGTCGCAATTAACAGCTTATCTGCCCTAATTTGCTCATCGCCTTTTAATTCAATCAAAAAACTTTCTTCCTGTTTTTTTACCGATTTGACTGGGGAATTTAGCCTTAAATTAACCCTAGCAAAAGTCGCACTTTCCCGCAGACAATTAACAATAGTTTCAGAATTATCGGTGCTGGGAAACATTCGCCCATCCGCTTCTGTTTTGAGTTTTACCCCCCGCAATTCAAACCATTTAATAGTATCTTGGGGTTGAAACCGACTAAAAGCTCCCCGTAGTGCTTTGCCACCGTGAGGATAATAATTAACCAATTGAGAAACATCAAAACAATGATGGGTGACATTACAGCGTCCCCCTCCCGAAATCCGCACTTTCACCAGAGGTTCTTTTGCCGCTTCTAGGATAGTAACGCCAGCTTTTGGGTTAGATTCTGCCGCTTTAATTGCTCCAAAAAATCCCGCTGCCCCGCCACCAATTACGACTATTTGAGTCATATATCAAGGAAAAAGTTAAGTTTAAACCGCCAAAAATCGCTGAATGAATTCTTGACTTAATTCGCTCGTGAAACCGGAAGCAACAATTCCCCCTTTTTGCATGGCGTAATATCGATCAGCTTGGCGGACAAAATGCAGGTGTTGTTCTACTAATAAAACGGCGATTCCTTTGCTGGCAACAATACGCCGCACCGCTGCTTCAATTTCGAGAATAATTGACGGTTGAATTCCTTCCGTGGGTTCATCTAAAATTAATAATTTTGGTTCCCCCACTAAGGCGCGAGCGATGGCTAATTGCTGTTGTTGTCCCCCGCTTAAATCTCCTCCCATCCGCGATAACATGGTTTTTAAAACGGGAAATAAATCAAAGATTTCTTCGGGAATTGTGGCATTTTTTCTTTTTGTCGGTAAAGCTTCTAAACCGAGAATTAAATTCTCTTTTACCGTTAAACGGGGAATAATATCCCTACCCTGCGGCACATAACCCAGTCCTAATCTGGCTCTTTGATCTGAGGTTTTATTAATCAGGTTTTGTTGCTCATAATTAATTACTCCCGCTCGCGGTTTTAAGATACCCATTAGGGTTTTTAATAGGGTAGTTTTACCCACGCCATTACGTCCGATTAAACAGACCATTTCTCCCGCATTAATGTTAAGATCAACATTTCTTAAAATATGACTTTCTCCGTAGTAAACATTGAGATCAGATATGTGTAACATTGTCAACCCTTTTTAACTAATTTTAATTGTTTGACTTTTTATTCTTCCGAGGAACCCAGATAAACTTCAATAACTTTCGGATCATTTTGAATTTGCTCCATATTCCCCTCACATAGAACAGTTCCTTGGTGTAAAACCGTGACTTTGCGGGCAATTTGACGGACGAACTCCATATCGTGTTCAATGACAATAATTGAATGACTTTCCGCTAGATTTAATAACAAATTACCCACGTTTTCCGTTTCCTCATCGGTTAATCCTGCTACGGGTTCATCTACTAGCAGTAAATCTGGTGACTGGGCCACTAATTGGCCAATTTCTAGGCGTTGTTTTTCCCCGTGGGACAGTAAAGAAGCGGGTAAATCAGCTTTAGCAGTTAACCCGATAGTTTCCAATAAACCAATAACTTTTCTGCTATCTTCTAGCGGAGGACGACCGAAAAGAGTTGAGAAAACATTTTTATTACGGTTGCTAACTAAATCGAGATTTTCTCGGACAGTTAGATTTAAATATACCCTAGGAGTTTGGAATTTGCGACCAATACCCAAACGAGCGATCGCATATTCGGGAATTTTGCGGAGATCTCGACCTTTAAATAATACCCGTCCGATGGTGGGTTGCACTTTCCCCGTAATCACATCTAAAAAAGTGGTTTTTCCCGCACCATTGGGACCGATAATCACCCGCAATTCTCCCGTATCCATACTGAAATTAAGATTATTGAGAGCTTTAAAACCCCCAAAACTAACGGTAAGATTCTCGATTTCTAAGATTTTTCCAGTCATAATTTCTAAGAGGGAACAGGGTATAGGGGAAGTGGGGAAGTGGGGAAGTGGGGAAGTGGGGAAGTGGGGAAGTGGGGAAGTGGGGAAGTGGGGAAGTGGGGAAGTGGGGAAGTTGTCTCATCACCCTATCACCCTATCACCCTATCACCCTATCACCCTATCTCCTGCCCCCTAACGACTAACGGCTAAAATAACCGACTTCGTCTCCCTCCCCGGTCAAGATTGAAAGCGATAAGCTAGAGTGTGAGGAGTGAAAACTTTTTAATCTCGTTTCGCCCCTAGAGGATAATAGCTCGATGTTGCGAATTATCACAGAGCCATGGTCAGCCAGAACGGAACTGAGACGAATTCGGGAACGGTTCGACGATCCGGAAATTCGGGAAAAAGAATCGCTTGTCCGAGAGATTGTCGAGCAGGTGCGACTTTCTGGCGATCGCTCGTTGGTGGATTACACGGAAAAATTCTACCAACAGTCCCTTAATCTACAACAACTGAAGGTGAGTGGCTCGGAACTCGATGCTGCTTATCAACAGGTGTCGCAGGATTTATTAAATGCGATCGCCGTTGCCTGTCAAAAAATGGAGGCTTTTCATCGTCAGCGTCTTCCCAAAGCTTGGGTCCAGTTTCCTGAGGATGGTACGGTTCGGGGGAAACGTTATCAACCGGTTAACAGCGTGGGAATTGTCGTTCCCGATGGGAAACGGGCCTATCTCAGTTTATTGCTCCAACAGGCGATTCCTGCCAAAATAGCGGGGGTTAAACGGATTGTGATGGTATCTCCTGCTGATGAAGATTTACGCATCCATCCGGCGATTTTAGTGGCAGCCCAATCGGTGGGTATTAGTGAGATTTATCGGGTGGCTGGACCACAGGCGATCGCCGCTTTAGCCTACGGTACAAAAACGATCGCTCCCGTGGAGATGATTGCCGGAATAGGTGATTTTTATACTAATTTGGCTAAAAAACTGGTTTCTGACCATGTAAAAATCGATTATCTCTCTATTACTTCTGATTTGGTTATTATTGCCGATAGTCAAGCCAATCCCAGGCAGTTGGCCCTAGATTTATTAGCGCAAGCGGAACAGTATTCCCTAGCGGCAGCGATTTTATTGACGACGGATAAGGCTTTGGCCCTAATAGTACAGGAAGAAGTGCAAAAACAGTTACAGGTACATCCCCAGAGATTGTTAACGGAAAAAGCGATCGCTCATTATGGTTTAATCGTGGTGGTGGAATCATTGGAGAAAGCGATCGAATTATCGAATCTTTTTGCTCCCACCCATTTATCCTTAATGATCGATGAGCCTTGGGAAAAGCTATCTTCTGTGAGACAATCGGGAACTATTCTCCTCGGTTCCACTACTCCAAAAGCGGTGGCTGATTATTTGGGTTGTCCCGTGGGAGTGGAAACTTTTCTCGATTCCGCCACTTTAATCGAATATCCTGCCGATTCTTTCGCCTCCATAGCCCACAATCTGCAAATATTAGCGCAAGCGGAGGGATTTACGACAACGGACGCGGGTATAGAATCCCGAGGTCAGGACAAGACCTAGAAAAACTATAATCTTCTCAAAGCAACTATTGGGTCTAATTTAGCGGCACGATGAGCGGGAACAACACCGAAAATTAGACCGATGGCACTAGACACTCCTAAAGCGAGAATTATCGCAGGGATTGAGACACTGGTGGTTAAAGCGGCAAAAATTCCCGCTAGATACATTCCTTGAATGCCGACAAAAATCCCAATAATTCCGCCAGTGGTGGCTAAAATCACCGATTCAATGAGAAATTGACCTTTTATATCCCCTTCTTTGGCTCCTAAAGCCTTTCTTAACCCGATTTCTTGGGTTCTTTCCGTGACTGACACGAGCATAATATTCATTACGCCGATTCCCCCGACAAAAAGGGAAATACTGGCGATCGAGGCTAACATTCTAGTTAAACTATCGTTAGTCTCTTTGGTCATTTCTAAGACTGCGGTTTGAGGGAAAACCTGCACATAATTCTCGTCGCTGACCTGATGACGCATTTGCAGCAGGTTGCTAATCTGAAACTGGGCGGCTTTAATTTGGGCAGAGCTTTTCGCCAAGACAGAAATATGCGTTAGGGGAATGCCATAGATAGCTCTGCGTCCTTGAACCTGATTAGACATAGTAGTTAGGGGAATTAACGCTCGATCGTCCTGATTAGCCTCAAATAAGGAGCCTTTCGCCTGTAAAACTCCAATAACTTGAAAACTAAGATTGCCGATGCGAAGATTTTCGCCGACGGGATTGCGATTACCAAAGAGATTTTTGGCTAATTCCGATCCCAAGACAATCACGCGATTATCCCGTTTCAGGTCAGATTCCATAATAAATCTACCTTTAGATAGTTGACGGTTACGCACGTTTAGGTACTCGGCTCCCACCCCAATCAGGGGACTATTACTGGTTCTATTACCGAAGGATAAGATTCTTTTACCGCTCAATTCGGGAGAAATGGCGGCAATGGCGGGAACTTGAGATGCGATCGCTTGAGCATCTTCGTAGGTGAGAGGCCGGGGATTAGGAATTGTCCGCCGGACATTGCGCGAGGAGGTGGAAACAAATAAAACATTCGGACCGAGAGCTTCAAACTGCTCGAGGGCGACTTTTTGCGCTCCTTCACCCACTCCCACTAGGGCAATGACGGAGGCGTTACCGATAGCAATTCCTAGCATGGTCAGACTACTACGCAGTTTATTGCCCATCAAAGCGGAAAAAGCCATTTTCAGGTTTTCGAGCATTTCCATGGTTAGTTATATTCAGTGGGGAAGTGGGGAGATGGGGAAGTGGGGAAGTGGGGAGATGGGGAAGTGGGGAGATGGGGAAGTGGGGAGATGGGGAAGTGGGGAAATTGAACTAAAACCCCAAAACCCCAAAACCCCAACCCCCAACACCTGTCTCCTGTCTCCCGACTACTGACTCCCGACTACTGACTCCTGACTCCTGATTAGCGTGCAGAGATTTGGATCGTTTCTGGTTTGCTTAAATCGCCGGTAATAGTTAAACTGCGCCGATTAGCGTTGAGATGACGGACAATTTTATAGATAGCCTCAACTTGGTCACTAGCGCCGATTTTGGCCGCTAGTGTGGTTAGGTCGAGAGAAGTCCCCGTTTCCCGAACAACTTGCACGATTTTTCTCTGTAAATCCAGAATGGAAGCGGCGGCTTTTTTCCCCGCTTCTACCCCGGGTTGATGGTAGGCGTTAATGTTAACTAAACTAGCATAGAAACTAACGGCCCGTTCGTAGAGGGCGATTAAGGCCCCTACCTGACGAGGAGTAACCTCTGGGATAGTGATAGTGATAGAGTGACGACTATTTTCGTATAAAGCTTGTCGAGTACCTTGCAGTAATCCTGAGAGGAAATCGCCAGCAGTGGAGCCGGTTTCCACTTCTATCGAATCTCCTTGCCGGTCTTTTAACACTTCAATAAAAGTAGCGAAAAAATTGGGAATACCTTCGCGTAATTGTTGGACGTAGGCGTGTTGGTCGGTGGAACCTTTGTTACCATAGACGGCGATACCTTGGTACACCGTATTGCCATCGAGGTCTTTTTCTTTACCGAGGGACTCCATTACCAATTGTTGCAGATAGCGGCTAAAGAGATAGAGGCTGTCTTTGTAGGGCAGAATAACCATATCTTTCTCTCCCTTGCCATTGCCCTCATGATACCAAGCTAGAGCCAGTAGGGCGCTAGGATTTTTTTTCAGGTTATGGACGCGGGTGGCGATGTCCATTTCTTTGGCCCCAGCTAACATTTCATCAATGTCGATACCCTGCAAAGCGGCTGGGAGAAGACCGACAGCGGATAGTTCTGATGTACGACCACCGACCCAATCCTGCATAGGGAAACGAGTTAGCCAATCTTGGGCGTATTTGTCCAGTTGGCTACCCGGCATAGTGACGGCGACCGCGTGTTGCGGAAAGTCTAAATCTTGTTTTTCGTAAGCGTTGCGGACTTCTAACATTCCGTTTCTCGCTTCGGGAGTGCCGCCGGATTTACTGGTGACGATAACGAGGGTGGTAGCTAAGGGTAAATGGGCTAGGGTGCGATCGATGCCTTTCGGGTCGGTATTATCAATAAAAGCAATCTCTAAGGGGGGAAAATCGGGTGCTAGAGCCGAACCGACGAATTGGGGACCCAAAGCAGACCCCCCGATGCCTACACAGAGAATATGGCTAAATTTTTCTTGATCAGGCGGTTTAATTGCTCCGGAGTGAATTTTCTTGACAAATTCTTTAATCTGTGCTATGGGTTCGGTGATTTCGGCCCGCAATTCCTGGTTAGGAGCGAGTTCAGGAGCGCGCAGCCAGTAGTGGCCGAACCCTGTTCTAAAGCTGTCATATCTTGGAAAGCGCGCTCAAATTTCGCTTCCAGACCTTTGAGAAAAGCCTCATCGAAGGGAATCCGACTGACATCGAGATAAAGTTCTAGGTTGGGGTGATAGTATAACCAATCTTGGTAACGTTGCCAGAGTTGTAGATTATCCATAAAAAAAGCGAAATTTTTGTTTAATTACCTGTTTAGGAGAGATAGGATTCTATCCTCCCCAATCATCGTACAGGTACTTTTAGGCTAGACGATTAGGGTTAAGCTTATATTAGGAGTTGGCAAAATGTTAACAGTGACGGAACTATCTCCTAATTGTTCGGTTTGCTGGTGTTGGCTGTTGATTTTTTAATTAGGGTCTGCTGAATAAAGCTAAAAACCTTACAGGAAAAGGCTTTTAGCTTGATTGAGAGTCGCTCAGGTGCCCCTGAATCTGCTAAAATCGCTTAAAACCCTTGCATCTTCTCTCCTTAGTACTAATGTATCGCAAGATTGAGCAACTGCCAACGCCACCGGACAACTTCGAGTTTCCCTCGGAGGGGAAATTATCCCCAGACAATCGTTGGGTTATCATGGCCAATCTAATTCCTTGGTCAGAATTT
>VYKU01000225.1_pt1 | contig 10510 bp, 6 predicted proteins | sample 5114491 | NCBI WGS metagenome assembly VYKU01 (sample SAMN12291796, study PRJNA351875) | freshwater metagenome | isolation source: freshwater lake | place: USA: Michigan, Gull Lake | collected 2011-07-05 | reverse complement strand
TGCGCCGATGGGTCGAGTGCAAGATGATCGCCGTGATGATCGACCACCTCCTGCGACGAAAACCGGAGGCTTTGATGGCCGCTTGATGCAACAGGCTCTCGGGGGAGGGGTTCGATGCAGGAAGAAGCCCGCCGGTGCACTTGCACTCTGCGGAGTGGTTTGGTGCCTGCAACTGTGGCGATCCGTATGATTTCTCCATGGCCGGCGCGAAGAGCAAGGTGTTGATGGCGATGTCTGGGGGTGTGGATTCCTCGGTTGGGGCGGCGGTTTTGTTGCGCGCGGGGTATGAGGTGGTGGGTGTGTTTATGCGGCTGGGGTCGCCGGGGGAGGCGATCGATCAGTTGCTGCCGGGGGATGGTGGTGGCGCGGCGTGCGCGGCGGGGGTTGGGCAGAAGGGGCGTGGAAAGACGGTTTCGCTGCCGGTGCGGCTGGGGCACCAGGGGTGCTGCTCAGTGAGCGACGCGGCGGATGCCCGGCTGGTAGCGGCGCAGTTGGGGATCCCGTTTTATGTTGCCAACTTTAAGAAGGACTTTGGAAGGATCATGGATTACTTCGCTGGGGAGTATGCGGCGGGAAGGACGCCGAACCCGTGTGTGCGGTGCAACGACTGGTTGAAGTTTGGGAAGTTGCACGAGTATGCCGAGCAGATCGACGCGGGGTTTGTTGCCAGCGGGCACTATGCGCGGGTGGGGCGTGGTGCGGGTGGGGTGCCGCAGTTGATGCGTGGGGTGGATGAGGATAAGGACCAGTCGTATGTGCTCTTTGGTGTGCCGAGGGAGCGGCTGGGGAGGATGCTGTTGCCGGTGGGGGAGATGCGTAAGCCGGAGGTGAGGCGGATGGCCCAGGAGCTGGGGCTGCCGGTTTTTAACAAGCCCGATAGCCAGGAGATTTGCTTTGTGCCCGACAACGACTATGGGTCGTTCGTTGATCGCAGGCTTGGTGCATCAGCGGCGGGGCGCGGGGTGGTGCTGGACCCTTCGGGGAAGGTGGTGGGTGAGCACGCTGGGCATCATCGGTTTACGATCGGGCAGAGGCGCGGCGTGGGTGTGGCGCTGGGGTACCCGGTCTTTGTTGTCGGCAAGGACGCAACGGCGAACACGGTGACCGTCGGGCCGCGTGAGATGCTGTTGGCCAGCTCTTGCGTGGTGGGTGAGGCGAACTGGCTGGGGGATGAGCCGAGGGGGTGGGAGCGGGTGTGGGTCAAGCACCGGTACAACAGCGAGGGTGTGCGCGCGGAGGTGCGGGTGGTGGAGGCGGGGGATGGTCGTACGCACTCGGGGCGGGGTGGGAGGTTTGAGATTCGGTTTGAGGTGGCGCAGGAGGCGGTTACGCCGGGGCAGGCGCTGGTGGTGTATGACGGGGTGGTGGGGGATGTGGTGCGCGGTGGGGGGTGGATTGAGAGTGTGTAGGTGGTGATCGAAGGATGGCGGTCGGGGACGACCGCCCCACCAGTTTGACCGCCCCACCAGTTCGACCGCCCCACCGGATGAGTGCACCCCGGGTGTGCTTAGACCAGGAGGGTGGCGGGCTTTTCGAGCATGTGTTTGATGGTTTGGAGGAACTGGGCGGCCATGGAGCCGTCGATGAGGCGGTGGTCGCTGCTCATGGTCATGCTCATGACGGTGCCGATGCCGAGGGTCTTTTTGCCGGCCGCGTCGGTATCGACGACGGGCTGCTCGATGGCGGCGCCGACGGCGAGGATGGCGGCGTTGGGTGGGTTGATGATGGCGGTGAAGTGGTCGACGCTGAACATGCCCAGGTTGCTGATGGTGAAGGTGCTGTCGGACATGTCTTCAATCGAGAGGCCTCTGGTGCGGGCCTTCTCGGCGTAGGACTTGGTCTCGGCACTGATGAGGCGGAGGCCCTTCTGGTCGGCGTTGCGGATGGTGGCGACAACGAGGCCGCCGCCTTTGTCTTGCCCGAGGCTGATGGCGACGCCGACGTTTACCTGGTCGAGCAGTTCGATCGTCTCGGCACCTTTGGCCGGGTTCCAGCGTGCATTGATGAAGGGGTGGGCGTGCATCGAGAGTGCGCAGGCACGGACGATGAAGTCGTTGACGCTGAGCTTGACGCCCTGGGTGCTCAGCTGCTCATTGAGCTGCGTGCGCAGGGCCAAGAGTGCGTCCATGCGGGCGGAAATGGTTACCTGATAGTGGGGGATCGTCGTTTTGCTCTCGACGAGGCGTGCGGCGATGGTGCGGCGCATGTTGCTGAGCGGAATGCTGGTGCGTTCCAGTGCGCCAAGGGAAGGGTTCATCAGCGCGGCGATGGGTGGCAGCGCGGTCGCGGCCTCGGCGGCGGTTTTGATGGGTGAGTCGGGGAGGGGCTTGGGCTTGAAAATGGGCGCGGGGTGGGCGGGGCGGTCGTCGTGGGTGGAGCCGCCGTGGTGGGCGAGGATGGAGAGAGTGTCCGCACGGCGTGCTGAAGTGGCTGTGCCGGTGTTGGAGCCGGCGGTGCTGAGGAAGGCCTCGACGTCCTTGCGGACGATGCGGCCGGAGGGGCCTGAGCCTTCGATGCGGGCGAGGTCGATGTTGCTGTCGGCGGCAATCTTGCGGGCGAGTGGGGATGCGAAGACGCGGTCGGTGGAGTGGGCGGGATGGGTGGTGGGTGCGGGGGCGGGGGCAGTCGCCAAGGCAGAAGAGGTGGACCGGGCTGCACCTGCGGCGGATGCATTGGATGTTCCTGCGCCGGCTGCGGTTGCGGGTGCAGATGAGGCGGCGGGTGCGTCATCGCCACCTTTCCACTTGAGGATGGTCTGCCCAACGGGACACGACTTGCCGGCGGCGATGGAGAGTTCGCCGATGGTGCCGTCGTCGAAGGTTTGCAGTTCCATGGTGGCTTTGTCGGTCTCGATGTCGGCGATGACCTGGCCGGATTTGACCTTGTCGCCTGGCTTGACGTGCCATTTGACGATGGTGCCGACTTCCATGGTGTCGGAGAGGCGCGGCATGGTCATGTTGGTGGGCATGGGGGGGGTCCAGATATCCAAATGGTCAGAGGGGCAAATTGCCAAATAAGGTTTTAGTGCTTGCTGGTGTGGGGATTGAGGAGGAGGATGGTGTTGGCCGTCTGCGCCGTCGTCGCCTACAGCCGGTGCAGGGACGCTTTGACCGCCCGCACAATCTTCCCCTTGTGCGGCAGGTATTCGGCTTCAAGCCCCTTGGCGTACGGCGTCGGCACGTCCTCAGTATTCACACGGATGGGCTGGTGGTCGAGGTAGTCAAAGGCCTTCTCGCACACCTGCGTTACGACCTCGCTGGCGATGCTGGCAAAGGGCCAGCACTGGTCGACGACCACGATTCGGCCTGTTTTCTTGACGCTCTCGGCAATGCTCTGGATGTCCAGCGGGCGGACGGTGCGCATGTCGAGCACGTCGGCCTCGATACCCTCCTTGGCAAGTTCCGCGGCTGCCTCGATGCAAAAGTTCACCGGTCGGCCGAAGCTCACAAGCGTTACATCGCTGCCCTGCCGGCGGAGGTGGGCCTTGCCGAAGGGGATGTAGTACTCCTCGGCAGGTACGTGCCCCTTGTCGCTGAGCATGCGTTCGGACTCCATGAAGAAGACCGGGTCATCGTCGACGATGGCGGTTTTGAGCAGGCCCTTGGCGTCGTAGGGGTTGCTGGGGATGGCGATTTTGAGGCCGGGGACGTTGGCGTACATTGCCTCGACGGTCCAGGAGTGTGTGGAGCCGAGCTGGCCGCCTGCGCCGTTGTTGCCACGGAAGACGACGGGGCAACCCCACTGGCCGCCGGACATATAGAGCATTTTGGGGACGTTGTTGAGGAGTTGGTCGGCAGCGACAAGGCTGAAGGACCAGGACATGAACTCGATGATGGGGCGGAGGCCGTACATCGCGGCGCCGACGGCCAAGCCTGCGAAGCCGTTCTCGCTGATGGGTGTGTCGATGATCCGGCGTGGACCAAACTCGTCGAGCATCCCCTGGCTGATTTTATACGCACCGTTGTAGTACGCCACCTCTTCACCCATCAGGAAGATTCGGTCGTCCCGGCGCATCTCCTCGCTCATGGCCTCGCGGAGTGCCTCGCGGAACTGGAGTTGTCGGCCCTCGCCGGTGGGGGTGAATGATGGAAGGTGTTTGGCGAGGTCTGGTCGTTGCATGGTGGGCATGGTCGTTGGCCTCGAAAAGGGTCAGTATAGGAGGGGTTGTGGGTAGTCTCGCGGGCGATGGTGGGGCGGTTTGGGAGGGTATGCAGAGCAGGAAAATGTTCTGGGTTTATCGGGTTGGATTTTGCTGCTGGCCCCGGCTGGTGTTTACTATCCAGACCCTTGCAGCCGGGGTTGGCCTGTGGCGGCCCAGCACGGCTTGGGATGAAACTGGAGGTCCGATGCTTGCGCCATTTGCTCCCGCGTCTGATTACGTGCCGTCGAACCTGGACGCCTCGGTATGGGGGAACCTTGAGCCGCTATATGCAGGGCTGTCTGGCCGGCACCTCAAGTGTGGGAACTGCTTGGAGCGTTTGATTTTGGACCGGAGCGAGCTGGACGCGGCCGTGAGCGAGGTCGGCTCGACGTTGTATATCAACATGACGTGCTTTAGCAGCGAGCAGAAGCACAAGGATGCGTACTTGGCGTTTGTTGAGCACGTTGAGCCGCCGCTCAAACAGGCGAGCTTTGAGTTGGACAAGAAGATTGCGTCCTCGCCGTTTGCAGAGCAGTTAGACGCTGGGCGGTTTGGGATTTATCTGCGGGACGTCAAGAACGCGGTGGCGTTGTTCCGGCCTGAGAACATCCCGCTGGAGACGGAGCTGTCGAAGTTGGGGCAGGAGTACCAGTCGATCGTCGGGGCGATGACGGTGGTCTTCCGTGGTGAGGAGAAGCCGCTGCCGAGGATGGCGGCGTATCAGGAGAGCACCGACCATGGGACGCGTGAGCAGGCGTGGCGTGTGGTGGCCGAGCGGCGGTATGCCGAGCGAGAGAAGCTCGAAGCGATCTTCGACCAGATGCTGGCACTCCGGCACCGGGTGGCCAAGAACGCGGGGTTTGCGAACTACCGGGATTACATGCACAAGGCGAAGAGGCGGTTTGATTACACGCCGGAGGATTGCCACAGTTATGCGCGTGGGTGCGAGCAGACGATCGTCCCGGCGCTGCGTGGGCTTGATGCGCAGCGTGCGTCGAGCCTCGGCGTGGGGAGGCTTCGCCCGTGGGACCTGGCGGTGGACGTCAAGGGTCGCGCGCCGCTCAAGCCGTTTGATACGGCCGAGGAGATGGTCGCCAAGACCAGGAGGTTGTTCGATCGGATGGACCCGGCTCTTGGTGAGATGTTTGCAATGCTGAGCCGGGGGATGGACGCCTTGAACTGCTTTGATCTGGAGAGCCGTAAGGGCAAAGCGCCGGGCGGGTACCAGGTGATGCGCGACCGTGCTCGCGTGCCGTTTATCTTCATGAACGCGGCGGGTGTGCAGCGGGATGTCGAGACGATGGTGCACGAGGCAGGGCACGCGTTCCACTCGCTGCTGTGCCGGGGTGAGCCGCTGCTGGCGTACCGGTCGGAGATACCGCTGGAGTTCTGCGAGGTGGCGAGCATGAGCATGGAGCTCACGGCGCACGCGTATCTCGATGAGTTTTACTCACCGGCCGATGCCGACCGTGCCCGGCGCAAGCACATCGAGAGCCTGGCCAACACGCTGGCGTGGGTGGCGACGATCGACCAGTTCCAGCAGTGGTTGTACACCAACCCCGGGCACACCCAGGTGCAGCGGCAGGGGGAGTGGAACAAGTTGATGGACCGGTTAGGGTCTGACTGCGACTGGAGCGGGATCGAGCACATCCGCTCGACGCTCTGGCATAGGCAAAGCCACCTGTTCACGTCGCCGTTCTACTACATTGAGTATGGGATCGCCCAGCTCGGTGCGTTGCAGTTGTGGGGGAACTATCGGCGCGACGCGGCTAAGGCAATAGGAGAGTACAAGGCGGGGTTGTCGCTGGGTGGGTCCCGCCCGCTCAAGGAGCTTTTCACCGCTGCGGGGTTGAGCTTTGATTTTTCGCCGGCGCGGATCAAGGCGACATGGGGCGAGGTCGAGGCCGCGCTGGCGAAGGTGCCCGAGTGAGGGGTTTGCCAGTGCGGCTGGCGGGAAGAGGTGTTTGGGCGTGATCCGGCTCGAGTCGATCGGCAAGTCGTTCGGGCGCGTCCGCGCGGTGGACGGGCTGTCGCTGCACATTAACGCCGGGGAGGTCTTTGGGCTGCTGGGGCCCAACGGTGCGGGCAAGACGACGACGATCTCGATCGCCACGGGTTTGCTCGCGCCTGATGAGGGGACAGCGCGGGTACACGGGCACGACCCGCGCCTGGCGGGTGCGCGCAGGGCAATCGGGGTGGCTCCGCAGTCGCTGGCGCTGTATGACGAACTGACGGGGCGCGAGAATCTTGATTTCTTCGCCGCCATCTACAACCTGCACGGCAGCGAGCGGGCCGAACGCGTCCAGGAGGCGCTGACGCTCGTTACGCTGGTAGACCGGCAGCACGACCGGGTGCAGGGGTACTCCGGCGGGATGAAACGCCGGCTGAACTTGGCCGCCGCAGTCTTGCACAGGCCAGCGGTGGTGTTCATGGACGAGCCGACGGCGGGGGTTGACCCGCACGCACGGCACGCGATCTTTGAGATCGTCGGCACGCTCAAAAGCCGCGGGTGCACGGTGGTTTATTCAACGCACTACATGGAAGAGGCCGAGCGGCTGTGCGACCGCGTTGCGATCATCGACGCGGGCAAGGTGCTGGCGATCGATACCGTGGCGGGGTTGCTTGGGAGGTACGGCGGGCAGTCGGTGGTGGAGTTCAGCCGGGAGGGTGAGGGTGGGCGTGTTGAGCGGGTGGAATCGGCCGACCCGATCGCGGCGTTGACGCAGGCGGCGGCGGGGGGGCGGTTGCAGTCAGCACGCATCCATGGGCCGACGCTGGAATCGGTTTTTCTGACGTTAACGGGCCGGTCGCCGAGGGATTGATGCACGTTCAAGAGGCTGTTTGAGTGGTCCAATCACACGGGCTGGAAGCCCGTGCCACCTGGTTCTGAAACGATCTCCAAGAGGATCACTATGCACCAGATATGGGCATTAGCCCGCAAAGACTTGTTGCTGCTGTGCCGAGATAAGTCGGGGTTGTTCTTTACGTTTGTGTTCCCGATCGGCTTTGCGCTTTTCTTTGGGATGATTTTCGGTGGCAGCGGGCCAGGGGCTGCTCGGATTGCGATAGCCGTGGTTGATGCGGACAGGAGCGAGCAGTCGAGCAGGTTTGTTCAGCGGTTGATGGACGCGGAGCAGTTGACCATCCATACGCCTGCGGTGCCGGGGGAGGGGGGCGCGGGGGTTGATGCTTTGGAGTGGGCTAGGAAGCTGGTCCTCAGCCGGGCGGTGGTGGCATATGTGTATATTCAGCCCGGCTTTGGCAAGGCGCAGGAGGAGATGTTCTTCGGCGGGCAGGGGCAGGTTCAGGTCGGCGCCGACCCGAGCAAGAAGGCCGAGCGCGGGATGCTGGAGGGGATTTTGCAGCAGCACGTCTATGCCGGGCTTGGGGACGCGATGGCCAAGCCCGAGCAGGGGCGCAGGAAGGCGCAGAAGGCGATGGAGATGGCGCGCCAGAGCAAGGACCTGTCGCCGGCGGACCGTCTGGTCTTTGAGACGTTCTTCGGCGCACTCGACGTATTTCTGGCCCGTGCCGAGCGGGCGGGGCAGGTGGAGAAGAAGGCAGCCGAAGGGGATGAGAAACCATCAGCGAGTGCCCGGGGGTTTGCGTTCGCGCCCGTGGCGATCACGTTCGCGGATGTGCAGCCGAGCCGGACGGGGCCGTGCAACGCCTTTGCCGTGTCGTTCCCGCAGGGTTTGGTCTGGGGTGTGATGGGCACCGCCATGGGGTTTGCGGTTTCGTTTATTGGGGAGCGTCGGAGCGGTGTCTTTGCACGGCTGGCGTGCGCGCCGATGCCGCCGTGGAGGTTGATCGCGGGCAAGGCGCTCGCTTGCATGCTCACGATCGTGTTTGCGATGTGCCTGATGCTCTCGATGTCGGCGGCGCTGGGTGTGCGGCTGGGGAACTGGCCGACGCTGGTGGTGGGCGGGGGCGTGGTGGCGTTTGCGTTTGTGGGGATCATGGCGATCATCTCGGTCTTTGCGCCGACCGAGCGTGCGGCGACGGGGCTGGGGTGGGCCGTGATGATGGTGCTGGCGTTCATCGGTGGCGCGGCGGTGCCGACGTTTGTCATGCCCGGGTGGATGCAGACGATCAGCAACATCTCGCCGATGGCGTGGGCGCTGGCGTGCCTAGAGGGTGGCGTATGGCGCGGCTCGACGATCGGTGAGATCGCCAAGCCGCTGGTGGCGCTTGGGACGCTGGGGGTCCTCGGGCTGGGAGTGGCCGTCGCGTGGCTGCGGCATGTGCGGTGAAGGCGCGGGGGAGTGGGGGTTGTGGGTACCCCGGATCTCCTAGCCGACCGTTTTGTTGTTTCTAAGTTTTTAAGTTTGTGAACCCAACTCCTGCCCTCCCCTAGAGGGAGGAGTTCTGAGCCTGAGAACCTGGCGATCGGGTAAACCGTGTGCCCATCCTGTCGGCCCTGGGCACGCGTGCAGGTGATCAGGCCGCGCGTTTCAGGCCCGCCGTCAGGGCGTTCATCACCTGATCGGCCCCATAAACGAAGCGCGCAGTTAGGCCTGACGAAACACCGGTGGTCTGTTCGCTCGGCGTCCGCGTCCAGCCTGTGGTGTCCAGGAAGGTCAGCGGCGCGCGGATTGGTTGCGTGTTGTTCGAGTCGGAGGTTGTGTCGGCACCTGGCAGGACCTCTAGGCCCAGCATCGGCGTTGCAATGTGGACCTGCGAGACGGTGGGCGGCGCTGGTTCGGTCGGCGCATCGGGCACGCCGGGGATGATCGGCCTGGTCTCGTTACCCACGGCAATGCGGATCGTCGCGGCGGTGGAGCTGGCGTCTTTGCTGTCGGTGAGGGTTACCTTGAATGCTGCGCGTTCGCCGATGCCACCTGGGGCGGGGGTCCAGACAAGGATGTTGCCGGGCATGAGCGTGGTGATGCCCGGGCGGACAGTCCGGCCGTTGAGGGTCATGCGGCCGTTATCGACGCTGCTGATGACCAGGCCGAGTTCGTCGCCATTGGCATCGGTTGCGCCGGTGGCGTTGATGAGCTGTTCGTAGGTGATGACCAAACCCCGGCCGTTCATGGCGCCTTGCAGAGGGGATGCGGTGCCGAAGGTGGGGGGCGTGTTGGGCACGGGGGTTGCGGGCCCGCTGGGCTGGGCCATGGCGTAGAGAGCCTCGCCGAGGCGGACGAGGTCCAAGAGGCGATAGGCCTGCTCGGTTGGGTTGACGTTGTCGTTCTCGACGGGGTCGCCGGCGGGGCCGTTGTTGCCGTCCCAGATCGCCTGGCTGCCGGTGCGGAGTAGCTCGCGGAACTCGCTCAGGTCCAGGCGCCGGCCGAGTAGGTTGACGGCCAGTTGCTGGATGAGGACCGCGGCACCGGCGACGATGGGAGAGGCCTGGCTGGTGCCGTGCATCGTGATGGTGCCCGCGCCGGTGGCGGCAGGGCCGGTTATGGGCGCGCCGGGGGCGAAGACGTCCATCCACGATGAGCGTTGTGAGAATGGTGTGATGGTGCCTGTGATGGCCGAGCCGCGTGCGCCGCCGGAGTAGGTGTAGGTGCCGCCGGAGTTGCCATAGACGGCACCGACGGAGATGACGCTCGGGTCGGCTGCGGGGTAGTTCAGCCCCGGCTGGCTGGCGAAGTTGTAGTAGGAGTTGCCCGCGGCGGCAACGACGATGACGCCCATGTTTGCGAGGGTGGTCAGTTCGTCGGAGACGAGCGGGTTAGAGGTCTGCTGGGTATACAGGCCGCCGTCGCCAAGTGAGAGGTTGACCGAGGCGATGTTGTAGGTGTCGCGGTTGTTGATGACCCAGCGGAGTGCGGACTCGACGCTGCGGAGGGTGGCGCTGCCGTTGTTGTCAAAGACGCGCAGAGCGATAATGCCGGCCTCGGGGGCGACGCCCGGTGCGCTGGCGTCGGCCGAGGCAATAGCCCCGGCGACGTTGCTGCCGTGGCCGTTCATGTCGGCGGCGCCGGGTGTGTTGGTGGCGAAGTTCCACTGGTAGACGATGCGGTCGGCGATGCCGTCGCCGTTGTTGTCCGGGCCGAAGGAGGGGTGGCTGGCGTTGATCCCCGTGTCGATAACGACGCTGGTGAAGCCTGCGCCGCGGATGCCGGCAAAGCGTGTATCGGCCATGAACTCGCCCGCGCGGATCAGGCCCTGGCCGTTGTTGCCAGGCGAGGCAAAGACGCCGGCTGATGCGCCGCCCGCGGTGGGGGAGGGGAGCCAGGCAGAGCTTTGCAGTTGGGGCATCGTAAAGACTGGTCGGTCCCAGAACGGGTCGCTGCGTGGATGAAAGATCGAGGAAGCATCCAGTGCGTTGGTGAAACTCAGGAGCAGACGCTCTTCGAGTTGCTCGAACTGGCAGGGCAGGTCGGTGCCGTGCATGCCCGGGTGGGCATGGGTGCGGTC
>VYKU01000533.1_pt1 | contig 10619 bp, 8 predicted proteins | sample 5114491 | NCBI WGS metagenome assembly VYKU01 (sample SAMN12291796, study PRJNA351875) | freshwater metagenome | isolation source: freshwater lake | place: USA: Michigan, Gull Lake | collected 2011-07-05 | reverse complement strand
TGTTCCCAGGGTAAATCGAGATCATTGCGACCAAAATGACCATAAGCGGCTACATCTTGGTAAAAACGATCGCCCTCTCCTTAAACTGGAAAAGCGATCGCTTTTTTTTTCAGCAAACCCTATTTAGTTGAATAAAAAAGCGATCGCTTTTCCAGTTTAAGGAGAGGGCGATCGTTTTTACCAAGATGTAGCCGCTTATGGTCATTTTGGTCGCAATGATCTCGATTTACCCTGGGAACAAACCGATAAAGCCGCTATCCTCAAAGAAGCCCCAATTTCTGCGGTGGTACAGTCGGCCGAATTAACTGAAAATTTTGATTGAGGAATAGAGTTTGAGGCTCTATTCCTTTTTTAAATCAATTACACTAACACCAGATCGCGGTTGACATTGAATCCTGTAAGGGTTATGAAGTTCTCTAGGATAGCGAATTGCTGATTATTAAACGATAACGCTCCATTCGTACTGTTGTAAGAGAACTGACTGGTGGAAGTTGCTCCGAATCCTGCTTTATCAACACGAATTTGATCGGACAAGCTAGGCGATGCCAGCTGGACAGTGAAATCCGTAATTCGATCCACACCTTCACCTAGTTTGTAAAAAGTAAAGATATCTTTACCTGCGCCGCCCGTAAGAATATCATTGCTAGTATCAACCGTTCCATCTCCTTGAGCGGTGCCACCGGTAAGAACATCATCGCCAGAGCCTCCTATGAGGGTATCAGTACCAGAACCGCCTGTGAGAACATCATTAAATTGACTACCTGTAAGACTATCATTACCTTCGCCACCTCGTATAGATATGGGTCGTCCGTCAACGGGTGCAGTGGGTAAGTTAGTGAAATTGATCACATCGTTGTATTTACTGCCGATGACCGATTCAATGTTTAGGCGATTAGAACTAGCACCAGTAATAGAAATTCCAGAGCTTGCGAGAGAATAACTTACTTGGTCGTATCCTTCTCCTCCATCGATAGTATCATTTACTCCACCGGCGACAATGAAATCATCTCCCGTGCCACCATAAATTGCATTAGCTCCCGTTGTGCGACCCTTAAGAATATCATCGCCATCTTGCCCATAGATACTGACAACGCCTGTAGTGCGATTACTATCAGGAACATAGATATGTTCTCCTGCTATTGTTCCGTTATAAGTTAAACCAGTGACTGCTGTGCCATTTTTAACGGTTGTGCCAATCACAGAATAGGTTGGATACACCTTGAGTAAACTTTCCATGAACTGTGTTATGCCCATGTTTTGCCCATTCATTGTGGATAAAGTATCTGGGCTGAATCCCAATCGCAAGAAAGTTGAAGCTTGATTGGTTTGATTGTTGTAGGCAACTTCTACGGTTGTTTGTCCGCCACTATTGGTGGCGATATTAAACTTATAGCTTTCATTGGTTGCCAATTTAGGTAGGGTTATGGTGTCTATCCCGGGTTGAAAATCTAGAATTTCTACCAGGGAGCGACTTTGAGTGACATTAACTGTTCCCCAGCCGCTACTTCCTTGGCCGGCAAAGAAATCACCAATTCCTCTTAAGCTATTCTGATATTCTTCAATATCTAAGGCATAGTTAACTTCGATATTGGCAATATCATTGGCTAAGTGAAGTGTTGTAGCCGCTACATTAATAACGGCTTCGACAACATTAGAACCATAAGGTAAAGCACCGGATAAAGCAGTGGCAGCGGCGGCGGCATAATCAATTCCTGCCCCCGTTACAGCAGCAGCAATATCTGCGGTATGGCGTTTTTCTCTTACATCCCAATCGGGTTCGACAAGCAATTCGGCAAGTTGTTTGAGTTTGCCTGCATTGAAATCAAGTCCGACAATCCCCGAAGCAGGTTGTATGGCAACATTGAAGATATCGGCTCCCCCACCACCGTAAACCTTTTGTGAGGTGGTTAAACCATCATAGGATTGGAGTTGGAAAATATCGTAGGAATTACCCCCAGAAACCGTAATATTGACGTTATTTGGTTTGTCAAGGGTAAAAAACTGAGAGCCGTTATTGCCGATGGGTTTGAACTGATTAATTTCAACAATTCCCCTTAAAGAAGTAGTATTGTTATAATCATTCCATTTGCCCGTAGCACCGAAATTCATCCCCACATAATCTTCATTTCCCGCATTATCAGGTTGTCCTGTATTCCAGTTGGTATAAGTGGAAGTTTCACCATTGATCCACTTAAATTGTCCTTCGGTCACTTTATCGGTTAACCCAGTCCAAAATTGCTCAGAACCACCAAACTTAGAGACTAAAAAGTCTTGTTCTGCTTGGGAGTTGATGGTAACCAGATTTCCCCCTAAACTGAAGGCTTGAGCTTGAGCCTGTTCCCAAGTTCCCGCACCTGTCACCAGATATTTGCTACCATTCCACTCAAAAAACTTGTTTTCAACAATTCCCCTTAAAGAAGTGGTACTGTTAGAATCGTTCCATTTGCCCGCAGCACCGAAATTCATCGCCACATAATCTTCATTTCCCGCATTATCAGGTTGTCCTGTATTCCAGTTGGTATAAGTGGAAGTTTCACCATTGATCCACTTAAATTGTCCTTCGGTTACTTTATCGGTTAACCCGATCCAAAATTGCTCAGAACCACCAAATTCCCCAGTTAAGAAATCTTGTTCAGATTGTGAGTTAATCGTCACCAGATTACCGCCTAAACTCTCGGCTTGAGTTTGAGCCTGTTCCCATCTCCCAGCCGTAATAAGGCGATAAATTGAACCGTCATACTGTTTGTAACCTTGAGGTAAGGAGAGGGTATTGACTATGCCGAATCTATCCAGATTCTCAAAACCAAAGCCTTGAGCCGTCGCACCATCTCGAACGAAAATATCCTTCGCTAATCCTTGACCATTATTTGCCCCCGTACCCCCCTGAAAAGAGTTATTCACAAAAACACTATTGAAAGAGGTTAAGCCAGCACCAGTGTTAACAAAAACTGCACCGCCTAAACCGGCTCCGCCGCCACCTCGACCCCCAATACCGCCATTACCTGGATTATTGCCACTAACGCTATTACCCCCATTGCCCCCATTGCTTCCATTACCCCCATTTCCGGCAAACTGGCCGCCTGCGCCTCCTGCTCCTCCTGCGCCTCCTGCGCCTGTACGTCCCCCCAGAAGATTTGAGCCGCCGCCGCCGCCGCCGCCGCCGCCGCCGCCGCCGCTACCGAATCCTCCATTGAGGCCGTTTTGACCATTCCCGCCATTACCGGCAGTCCAGGCGTTTGAACCGCCTTTACCGCCTTGACCACCTTGACCACTAGCACCCCCCACACTGCCTAGAAAACCGGATGCACCGGGGTTCCCCAGTCCACCACTAGCACCATTGTGGCCATTAGCGACTCGATAATTACCACCCCGGCCGCCATTTCCTGCTGTGCCATTAGCATTCCCGCCAAAGGCTCGGTTATTGGCAAAAGTCACATTATTAAGGGTGACATTCCCTGAGTTAATTAGCAGTGCGCCTCCCGCACCTAGTCCACCACCACCACCATTGGAGCCATCGCCTCCTTGAGCGTACCCATTAGCCAGGGTGAGTCTTGATAAGGTGACATTCGCCGCATTAATACTAAAGATCTGCCGTGCATTTTGACACCAGCACCGATATTCAGGGTACTGTTGAGGTTAATTGTGCCACTAATGCCGGTTAAATCAATCGTGTCTATGCCAGGATTACTATTAGCGTAATCAATGGCATAACGCAGAGACCCAATACCACCATCATTATTGTTAGTGACTTTGATTGGATTATTATTGTTCATGGTCGTTTTCTTAGTAAGAGTTTGATAGTGGGACTTAGGCGTTTTCGGTCAGCAAAAAAGGCTCAAACCATTACGGGACAAAGCGTTAACCTCGATTTATGATTTTCCTTGATATATCTGGGTTTCAGCGATTTTGGGCTTGGTCGAAGTAAATCCTAAGCGGGGATTGGAGTTGAGGCTTTTCTCGATTTGTTTTTTGTCTAAGTCCCAATAGTGATTGGTGTTCTTGACCTAAGTACAGGACAAAAAGCTTGAAAAGTAGGCGGGAGTACCCTTCAACCCCATCTCGGATGGCATGGTGCTTTGAATTTCGTTTCTGGCACTATTCCTACTAGCCTTAATCAAAGTCAAAACCGTCAATCTGAGCGAGTTAGCAGTTGGATTTGGAGGTAAAGCCCTCAAAGAGTCTAACTACAAAAGATTACAACCATTTTTTCGATGATTTGAGCTAGATTACTCCTAAATTGCCAAAATTGTTGTGAGTTGGATGAAGCTCCCCCAACCTTGGGTGTTGAGTCTTGACCGAACTACCTGGGAGTTTGGCGACCATTGTTACAATATTCTGACTCTAGGCATAGTCCATGAAGGGGTTGCCATTCCCGTCTGGTGGTGGCTGCTCGGGGAAAAGGGAAACTCCGGTGGTGGTGGGCGTATGCACTTCATTGAGGCGATCTTAAAAATTTTTCCCACCGCTCAAATTCGTTGCTTGTGTGGCGACCGGGAGTTTATCGGTCAAGCTTGGCTGCGCTATCTTCTCCTCGAACCGTCTATGTCTTTCCGGTTAAGGATTCGAGCTACTGACAAGATTCAGCGGCAGGGAAAAGCCAAGGCTTGCCAAAGTCGTCTTCGCCCACTTGGCGATCGGAGAATCTCAACAACTCAAAGGTGATTGTCGGGTTTGGGGTGATCGCGTCTTTTGTTGAAGCCTGGCGTTTGGACGACGGAGACCTCTTGGTCGTGATTGCTCCCCCACATACGGTCGGAATTATCAGCGATTACGCTCTGCGCTGGGGTCTTGAAACCCTTTTTGGCATTTTCAAGACTCGTGGTTTTTGCTGGCAATCGACCCACTTTACTGACCCCGATCGCCTGCGGCCTACTTTTTGCTCTGTTGACTTTAGCTTTGGTCTGGTCTTTCAAGACTGGCCTATGGCTTCATCAGCTTCATCCAATTCCGCTCAAGAAACATGGTCGTCGTGCTAAGAGCTAAGAGTCTTTTTCGCTTAGGTTTTGACCATCTTCGTCATCTGATCCTTAACCCTTCTTTGTCCAATTATCGGAATTTTCTTCATTCTCTACAATTTTTGTCCTGTACTTAGATTTCAGTCATCCAACTATTTATTAGTACATGACATAAAAGCAAGCTGTGATTGAGTTATAATTTTTGCAGATGTCTAATGAACTGAAAACTCACAGGGTGCATCTCATATTGGTGACTTTCTCTCACTTATGGTGAGCAGCAGAAGTTATTAAAAGAGGGCGAATGTAATTCGCCCCTACAATAATATTATTGCGCCATCTGATAACTGATAACTGATAACTGATAACTGATAACTGATAACTGATAACTGATAACTGATAACTGATAACTGATAACTGATAACTGATAACTGATAACTGATAACTGATAACTGATAACTGATAACTGATAACTGATAACTGATAACTGATTAAGACATTTCTAACATTCTTTGAATCGGCAACAGTGCCTTAACTCTTAAATCTTCAGAAATAGTAATTTCTGGAGTTTTATCTCGCATACAGAGATACAATTTTTCGAGAGTGTTCAGTCTCATGTAGGGACACTCATTACAAGCACAGTTATTTAAAGCTGGTGCGGGGATAAATACTTTCTCTGGGGCGGATTTTTGCATCTGGTGAATAATCCCCGGTTCTGTGGCGACAATAAAGGTTTTTTCGGAACTTTTCAGGGAATAATTTAATAGTGCCGTCGTGGAACCAATATAATCGGCATGGCGTAAAACCGATGCTTCACACTCAGGATGGGCGATAATTTTTGCTTCTGGATGGGCGACTTTTAATTCTATTATCTTGCGTTCGGAAAAAGTTTCATGGACAATACAACTACCCTGCCAGAGAACTAAATCTCTACCAGTTTGCTGACTGACGTAACGGCCTAAATTGCGATCGGGAGCGAAGATAATCGGTTGATGGGCAGGGATTTGATTAACTATTTTGACTGCGTTGGAACTGGTGCAGATAATATCACTCATGGCCTTAATTTCTGCACTGCAATTGATATAGGAAATCACGATATGATCGGGATATTGGGCTTTAAAACGAGCAAAATCTTCAGGATGACAACTATCAGCTAAAGAACATCCTGCATCTAAATCCGGCAGCAATACCAACTTATCTGGGTTTAAGATTTTAGCTGTTTCTGCCATGAAGTGAACCCCCGCAAATACGATCACATCTGCTGGCGTTCGGGCAGCCTGTTGGGATAAACCGAGAGAATCACCAATATAATCAGCTATATCCTGTATGTCAGAATTTTGATAGTAGTGAGCCAGAATAACGGCGTTTAATTCCCGTTTAAGCTCTTTAATTGCCGTAAATAGGTCATCAGGTAAGCTCGATCGATTGGCGGGTTGAACAGTTGTGAACACGGTGGGATTTATGGTTATTTTTACCAAATACTAAACAAGTTCCTAGATCATAGCAAATTTTTTTTAAGGGGAGTGGGGGAGTGGGGAGCTTTTTTCAGTAATCAGTAAACAGTAAGCAGTAATCAGTGAAAAGACCGCAGAAAACTGCCATTTAATCCTGCTCACTTGATATTCTCTTCTCTTATCTGATAAATGACCCCTGATTAAGACTGTCCACTAAAAACTCACATCTGATAACTGATAACTGATAAATGATTCAAGGCTAAGGTGTATCAATGCTAGGATAAAGGCTTGAGTAGAGAACGATCGAGCGAAAGCCATGTCATCGACAGAAGTAAAAACCCCACCCCCAGACAGTCCTGAATTCCTCGATGAGTTACCCGGAGAAGTGGAAATGTCCTTATTTGACCACTTGGAGGAGTTGCGGCGCCGGATTTTTTATAGTTTAATTGCCGTGGCTGTGGGTGCGGTGGGATGTTTTATCTTTGTTAAACCCCTAGTACAAGTGCTGGAAGTTCCCGCCCAAGGGGTAAAATTTTTGCAGTTGGCCCCGGGAGAATTTTTTTTCGTCTCCCTAAAAGTAGCTGGATATAGCGGCATACTGGTGGCTAGTCCGGTCATTCTCTTGCAAATTATCCTCTTTGTGCTGCCGGGGTTAACCCGTCGCGAACGGCGTTTAATTGTCCCGGTAGTGTTAGGATCGAGTGTTTTATTTTTTGCTGGTTTATTTTTTGCCTATATTGCCCTGATTCCCGCCGCTTTAAACTTTTTTGTGAGTTATGGGGCGGAAGTGGTCGAACAAGCTTGGTCGATCGAGCGCTATTTTGAATTTGTCTTACTTTTACTTTTTAGTACCGGCATCGCCTTTCAAATTCCCGTTATTCAATTGATTTTGAGCTTTTTAGGCATTATTTCCTCGCAAACGATGTTATCGGGGTGGCGTTTCGTGGTTTTGGGTGCGGTGATTTTAGGCGCGATTTTAACCCCTTCCACAGATCCTCTCACCCAATCCCTGTTAGCCGGGGCGGTCTTGGGTCTATACTTTGGGGGGATTGGGGTAGTGAAATTAACGGGACGTTAGCAGTTTTTTGATAGAATTTGACGGCTGAAAACTAATTAAGCCAGAAAGCTAGAGATTGATTCTAGATTGAGTAACAAAGTGAAATATTTTTTCTTAACGGCAGGTTGGACAATAGGACGGGTGTGGGAATTTGGCGGTTTGTGGGATCACGCGAGTAGTTGGCGACGACCACCGCAGATAGAGCGATTAAATATCGGTATTTTAGAGGGAGAACAGGTTTTATGGCTTTATAAGGTGGAAGAAGCCGTGATTATGGTAGAAGTTGCCCCCAAGAGTGCAGAAATTGCCGATACTGTCCCCACCATCGGGCAAGTGGTGCTAAAACGCTTGATTAGTGCCGAACAAGTCCTCGAAATCCTGCAAAATGCCGAAGAAGTGCTGAGGAAGTAATCAGTGATCAGTTATCAGTCATCAGTGATCACTAATCAGATGTGAGTTTTCAGTGAGTGGTATTAAGTGAGGAGTATTAAATAGGGTTTGCTGAATAAAGCTAAAAACCTTGTTGGATAATATCTTTAGGCTTTTTTGAAATCAAAAAGTGCCTAGCATGGGAGTGGTCGGGGGGAAAATTCAGGTACTTTTTCCCCGAAAATTAGGTAATTGACCCTCTGAAAATGGGTAAAACCCTACACCCTACACCCCACACCCTACCCCCACGAAAAACTTTTTGCCGCAAACCCTAAATAGCATTAACAGTGCTGTCTTTTCACTGATTACTGTTTACTGATCACTGAAAAAAGCTCCCCACACCCCATCACCGGCGTTCCCTTATTTGGACTATTCTGGCGGAAGACCGATCGCAAAGACTTGAAATCTGTTCTAACAATAGTTACACTTCTTTAGAATAGATACACTTTTCAAGGGATAATGTAGGTCGGCTAACTCTTGCGCTTAACCGTCGAGATTGTTGGGCTTATATTTGACCCTGAATATAAAAAGCGTCTAAGTGGACACTAAATTGTCAATAGGAGGAGCGTAGTCAATGGGACTACCTTGGTATCGAGTACACACAGTCGTTCTCAACGACCCGGGCCGTTTAATTTCCGTTCACCTGATGCACACCGCACTGGTAGCGGGTTGGGCTGGCTCCATGGCCCTCTATGAGCTGGCTATTTTCGACCCCAGTGACCCCGTATTAAACCCGATGTGGCGGCAAGGAATGTTCGTGCTGCCCTTCATGGCCCGTTTAGGTGTCACTGGTTCATGGGGTGGCTGGAGCGTCACCGGCGAAACTGGTGTTGACCCCGGTTTCTGGTCTTTTGAAGGCGTTGCCGCCGCTCATATCGTCTTATCCGGTCTGCTATTCCTAGCGGCGGTTTGGCACTGGGTTTTCTGGGATTTAGAATTATTTATCGATCCCCGCACGGGCGAATCTGCGCTCGATTTGCCGAAAATGTTCGGTATTCACCTGTTCTTATCCGGTTTACTCTGCTTTGGTTTCGGTGCTTTCCATCAAACAGGCCTTTGGGGTCCCGGGATGTGGGTTTCCGATGCCTACGGTTTAACTGGTCATGTGCAGCCCGTAGCTCCCGAATGGGGACCGGCTGGTTTTAACCCCTTTAACCCCGGGGGTGTGGTAGCTCACCACATTGCTGCGGGTATCGTCGGGATTATCGCCGGTTTATTCCATTTAACCGTTCGTCCCCCCGAAAGACTCTATAAAGCCCTGAGAATGGGTAATATCGAAACGGTGCTTTCTAGCAGTATCGCCGCCGTTTTCTTTGCCGCTTTCGTCGTGGCCGGAACCATGTGGTACGGTAATGCTACCACCCCGATCGAACTCTTTGGCCCCACCCGTTACCAATGGGATAAGGGCTATTTCCAAGAAGAAATTGAGCGTCGCGTCGAGGCCAGCATCGCCAACGGAGCCACCATCGCCGAAGCTTACCAAGCAATCCCTGAAAAACTGGCTTTCTATGATTATGTCGGTAATAGCCCCGCTAAAGGTGGTTTATTCCGTACTGGTGCCATGGATAGCGGTGACGGTATCGCTAAATCTTGGTTAGGACACCCCGTGTTCAAAGATGGCGAAGGTCGCGTCCTCAGCGTGCGTCGGATGCCTAACTTCTTTGAAACCTTCCCCGTTGTCCTGACTGACTCGGAAGGTATCGTTCGCGCCGATATTCCCTTCCGTCGTGCGGAATCGAAACTGAGTATCGAACAAAGTGGTGTCACCGTTTCTTTCTACGGTGGCGCTCTCGATGGTCAGGTCTTCAGCGATCCTGCTGATGTGAAGAAATTTGCCCGTAAAGCGCAACTCGGTGAAGCTTTCGAGTTTGACACCGAAACCCTGAAGTCTGACGGGGTATTCCGCACTTCTCCCAGAGGTTGGTTTACTTTCGGTCATGCTGTCTTTGCTTTACTATTCTTCTTCGGTCACATCTGGCACGGTTCTCGTACTATCTACCGCGACGTATTCGCTGGGGTAGATCCGGATCTGGAAGAACAAGTGGAATTCGGTTTATTCCAAAAATTGGGTGATCTTAGCACTCGTAAACAAGAAGTTTAGTTTTAGCTAAATCATCCATATAACTAAAGGAGTCAAGTCTTTGACTCCTTTTTTTGTTAATTATTAGCTCTCCTGCAAACGGGACAATAAATCCTGTTTAAAAGGTATAGGAAAGTGGGGTGTAGGGTGTGGGGAGAAACAATTGATAACTTGAGAGTTAATCACACTATTAAAAACGGATTTGGTATTAAAGTTCGATCGAGCATTACTTTTAACAGATAACTCAAAAAACCGCCAGTTTAAAGAAATAACTAGCGGCTTTTTGCTGGGGAAAATTACCCGTAATGGAATTACAGAGAGGAACCTAAACCAGCGTAAGCTCCGTAGAAGAAAAGACCAACCACGGCGATAACGCCTAGACCAGCGATGGTGGCGACTAACCACAAAGGAATACGACCTTCTGCGAACATGAATAACACCTCCTAATTGCGATGACAATGAATCGGGACTAATTAGTTAGGGTCTGCTGAAAAAGTTTTTCGGTGGTGGTAGGGTGTGGGGTGTGGGGTGTAGGGTGTAGGGTTTTACCGATTTTCAGGTGGTCAACTACCTAATTTTCAGGGAAAAAGTACCTGAATTTTCCCCCTGATCACTCCCAGTCCGGTACTTTTTGATTGACAAAAAGT
>VYKU01000307.1_pt1 | contig 10677 bp, 7 predicted proteins | sample 5114491 | NCBI WGS metagenome assembly VYKU01 (sample SAMN12291796, study PRJNA351875) | freshwater metagenome | isolation source: freshwater lake | place: USA: Michigan, Gull Lake | collected 2011-07-05 | reverse complement strand
CCACAAATATCTATCCAGGTTGGCAAACTTTGGCTGTTGAAACCGTCAACGGAGTCAATCAAGTTTTATGGAAATATAACGATGGTAATTATCTGCATCTGTGGAGTTTAGATAATAACTGGAATTGGCAATCTTCCACCGGATGGTGGGGATTAAACTCATCGGAAGCTTTCACCCAAGAAACCAACTTCCAACAAGATTTTAATGGTGATAATCAGATTGGTAATCCCTTACCCAATATAGCTAGTAGTCTAGCGGTTTCTGCTAACGTCCCAGAACCCATTATCGGGTCATCAAACGATGATATTATCACCGGTACTGCGGACAATAATATTCTAATTGGTGGCTTAGGTAATGATACCCTAACAGGGGGTGCAGGTAGCGATCAATTCACCTTCAACAACCGCAATGAAGGGATTGACACAATTACTGATTTCCTCTCCAGTCAGGGGGATAAAATTGCTGTCTCTGCTGCGGGTTTTGGCGGTGGTTTAGCCGCAGGAGTTGCGATTACAACCGCTCAATTCGTGTTAGGAACAACTGCATTAAATGCCAGCAATCGCTTTATTTATAATACAATCACTGGAGGACTATTCTTTGATGGGGACGGGACAGATACACTAGCAGCTATTCAGATTGCCACTCTCAGTTCTAAACCGACTCTTACCGCCTCTGATATAGTTGTATTAGTTTAAGGTTAATTCTGTGTTCTCTGTGGTTTTGATTGGACTAGAAAACGGGTTTCTTGAAGAAACCCGTTTTCTGGACTTTAAGACAAAAAAACGTTTCGCTCACAAACTCTATAAAATTGAGCTGCAGCCTTTGACTGATTACTGTTTACTGATCACTGAAAGGTCTCCTATCTCAACTAGAAAATTAATTTTTCACGACTACTTATAGTTAATCATGTATTTCTGGCAATTTCGTGTTTATCAGCGTCCTTTGCTGCGTCCCCTACAAACCCATCACAGACTATGGCAAATTAGGGAAGGAATTATTATTCGCTTAGAAGCTGAAGATGGACGTATTGGATGGGGAGAAATTGCTCCTTTACCTGAATTTGGTTCAGAAACATTATCGGCAGCAATATTATTCTGTCAAAGTCTCGAAAATCCCCTATCAATAAATTCAATTTTTTCTATTCCTGAACAATTTCCCGCGTGTCAATTTGCCTTTGAATCAGCTTTAGAAGATTTAAGTATAGAAAATCAATCAAGAGAAATAGAAACGAAAAATTATAGTTATTTATTACCCACTGGTGCGGCAGTATTTCCCTGTCTGGATGATATTTTAGCTTCTAATCAAACTAATACTTATAAATGGAAAATTGCAGTTAATTCTCTCAAGCAAGAGTTAAACTTATTTGAAAAATTAATTACCCGATTACCCAGGCAAATTAAATTGCGTTTAGATGCCAATGGGGGATTAAGTATTGCTGAGGGTAAAATCTGGTTAAAAATTGCCGATGAATCTAAAATAATTGAATTTATCGAACAACCTTTACCCCCGTCTAAATTGCTAGAAATGTTGCAATTAAGTCAAGATTTTACCACAGGGATTGCTTTAGATGAATCCGTAGCCAATCTTCGACAAATAGAGGAATGTTATCAACGGGGATGGCGAGGAATTTTTGTGATTAAACCTGCTATTACCGGTTCAATACAAGGGTTAAGAAATCTCTGGGAAAAATATCCCTTAGATTTAGTATTTTCCTCCGTTTTAGAAACTAATATCGGCAGAAAATCCGCTTTACGTCTAGCACAAGAATACCCCCGAAAGGAGCGAGCTTTAGGCTTTGGTGTGCAACAATGGTTTAATAATAGTGAACCCGATTGGTTAGAAAAACTGTGGACGACATCAGCAAACAATTAGCATATCTCAGTCAAAAAGATTGGTTATATGGATACAATAGCCAGAAATTTTATCAATTATATCAGTCCTATTCTCGGCAATTTATCGCCGCAGATAATCCTCGATTAACTATGCTTCTTTCCGAAGGCAATCCCCTTAAATTCTTAGCTATATTCTTGGCTGCCGTCAGTGCCAAAAGTTGCCTATTTCTAGCTAATCCCGACTGGAAAACTAACGAATGGCAACAGGTTTTCTCTCTGATGCAACCCGATTATATTTTTGGCGAAAATATCGAGGTTTCTCACTATAATTCTCCTCCCGTCAATCCTTTGACTAATTCTCTGATGATACCCACGGGAGGAACATCGGGAAAAATTCGCTTTGCTATCCATAAACAAAAGCGCATAAATAATCTCAATCTTCAAGATTATTTTATCTCCTTAGTCCCCAGTCAATTACAATTCTTTCTAGAAAATGATCCTCGATGGTTAGCCAATTTTAAAACAGTTTTACTAGGAGGTTCCCCTGCATGGCCATCTTTACTAGAAAAAGCTAGAGAATATAATATTTCTCTGTCTCCCACCTATGGAATGACGGAAACTGCCTCACAAATCGTCACTCTTAAACCAGAAGATTTTCGACGAGGAAATAATAGTAGTGGACAGCTATTACCCCATGCTCAGATAAAAATTAATCCCGATAACCAGAAAATTATTATTGAAGCGAAATCTTTATTTTTAGGCTATTATCCCCATCTTAATCAAGCAAGCTACTTCGAGACCGATGATTTAGGTTACTTCGATGAAAGTGGTTATTTATATATCATTGGCCGCGATAGTCAAAAAATAATTACCGGAGGAGAAAATGTTTATCCTTTTGAGGTAGAAACTGCCATTAGACAAACTAATTTAGTTAAAGATGTGGTGGTTTTAGGATTGCCAGATTCTCGATGGGGACAGGTAATTGTGGCTTTTTATGTACCCGTTAACTCTCAGATAGGCCAGACAAGTATTCAATCCCAGATTAAAGATAAATTAGTCAATTATAAACTGCCGAAACATTGGATAAAATTACCAGAGATACCAAAAAGTACCCAGGGTAAGATTAATCAAACTACTTTAATTAAATTAGCTGAAACTTTTTTGACACCGAGTCAAACCCCAGACGATAATTATAGCTGATCCAAACAGATACTCTAAGGAGAATCTTCAGGATAGTCGATAAATACCCGCTCTCCAACTTTAACCCCATTAAGAACCTGAGTTTTATCGCCGATAACTGGGCCAAGAGTCACTGGACGGAATTTAGGTTTATTCTCCTGGTTGGGAACTAATACCCCAGTCTTACCATTTTGAGTTAAAACAGCGACATTTGGTACGACTAAAGCCTGAGGAATTGAGGAACCTAAAAGAGTCAGTCTCACATTCATTCCCGACAGGAGTTTTTCCTGTCCCGTTTCAATGGCTATCTGTACCTGAAAAGAGGTGACATTGTTAGTCCTGACCGCTTCTGGGGCAATCAAGCGGACTCTACCTTGAAAGACTTTTTGCGGATAGGCATCAGTACGAATTTGTACCATTTGTCCGACTTTTATTTTACTAATATCTACTTCTGAAAGTTCGGCGAGAATCTCCAATCCCGTGGCTAAAGCAACAATTGAAGTGGAAGTAGCAGAAGCACTACTAGAAGCGGAAGTAGTTGGGGTGACAAAAGCACCGATGCTGGCATAGCGTTGGGTAATCAAGCCGGAAAAGGGAGCCACAACCACGCTATCTTGCATTTGGGATTGAACCCGCAAAACTTGAGCTTTGGCTACGGCGACTTCTGCCCTCGCTTGGGCAATTTCTTGGGGGCGGCTGCCATTTTCCAATTTTGTTAGTGCGGATCTAGCTTCAGCAACTTCGGCTCGCGCCTGGGCAATTTCTTGGGGACGGCTGCCATTTTTCAGTTTAGCTAATTGGTTGATCGCTTCTTGGCTGTTAGCGGCAGCACTCTCAGCATCGGCAGTGGCTTCATCTAGTTGATCTTGCGCGATCGCTCCATCGGCTAAAAGCTGTCGGTTCCTCTCCAGTCTGGCGATGGCTAGTCTTTCTTTGGCTTGGACTGCTTCTAGTTGAGCTTGAGCTTGGGCAATGTCTTCAAGGCGGCTGCCCGCCAGTAATTGAGCGAGACGGGCTTCGGTTTGGCTCAAACGGGCACGACCTTGGGCGATGTCTTCAGGGCGGCTGCCCGCCAGCAATTCAGAGAGACTGGCTTCCTGGCGACTGAGGTTAGCCTGCGCTTCTATTAGTTGGGCGCGAATTTCTGTATCTTCCATGCGGGCGATAACTTGCCCTTCCTTGACCCGATCTCCTTTTTCTACGAGAAGTTCTGTCAAACGCCCGGAAGTTTTGGGACTGATATTGACGCTTTCAATCGGTCTGACGCTGCCGCTGGCCTGAATTTCTAAGGTAAGGTTCTCTTGTTTGACGGCAACCGTGAGGTGATTGATGTCTGTGGGAGCAGCGGGATGGCGCGATGTTAGGTAAACTGTAGCAGTGCTGCCGATGATGCCGACGGTGAGGATTCCCATCGTCCAGGTACGGGGAAGCTTGAGGGTAACTTTGGGGATCACTGGAACTCGCATAGTTAGGTTTTATATACTCCGCAAGGCAACAATTGGGTCTAGTCGGGCTGCCTGTCGGGCAGGGGCGACTCCGAAAAATAATCCGATGCTTCCCGACACACCTAAAGTTAAAGCAATCACTAGAGGAGAAATGCTGGCTTTGAGGGGAGTAAAACTAGCAACGAGGATATTCCCGCCGACTCCCACAAAAGCGCCTATTGACCCCCCAAGTACCGAAAGGATAACTGCTTCAATAAGAAACTGCATGAGAATCTGGCGGCCAGATGCTCCTACTGCTTTTCGTAGTCCAATTTCTGAAGTGCGCTCACTTACAGAAATCAGCATAATATTCATGATACCAATGCCGCCGACGAAAAGAGAGATACTGGCGATCGCTACTAAGAATAAAGTCAGGGCGCTGGCAATCCGGTCGGCAGTTGCTGACAAATCTTTTTGAGTTTGTATGCTAAAGTCATAAGCCTGATGGCGCTGTCGCAGTAGATTTCTTACTTGAAATAGGGCGGCTTCTACTCTGGTTTTATCTCGTGCTGAAAAGGAAATAAAGGATAGTTCTATACCAGCAGAAGAGGTTCTTCCAGTCAGGCGATTGGCCATTGTGGTAACTGGTATCATGGCGACATCATCTAAATTGGTTCCTAATACTGAACCTTTCGGTTTCATCACTCCAATAACGCGAAAATCAATATTTCTAATCCGCACGTATTGATTTAGAGGATTTTCTTGGTTAAATAATTTTGTTGCCAATTCTGGTCCTAAAGTCACGACTAAATTATTGCTTTCAATATCTGATTCATTCAAAAATCGCCCCTTAGCTACATCAAAATTTCGCACCGAGAGATATTCTGGTGTGGTGCCAATAGCACGAGTCTCAAAGGTTTTACTGCCGTAATTTGCAACTTCGGTCGATTGAATTTCAGGAGCAACTTCTGACACGGCCGGCACTTGAGTGGCAATCGCCCTAGCGTCTTCTAATACTAAACTTCTCGGTTTTTGATAAGTAGTCCCCCAACCATCGCTGACATCAGGGACGACAAATAAAACATTAGTTCCCAAGGATTGAAACTGCTGGGCTGCTAAATTTTGTGTTCCCTGACCAATTCCGAATAAGGTGATGACGGAAGCATTCCCCACAATAATTCCTAGCATAGTCAGGCTACTACGCAGTTTATTTTTGAGGAGATTTTGACTGGCAATTTGCCAATAATCAAAAATTTTCATTGGTTCCCTCCTAATTCAGTTTGACGGCGGAATTTTAGATTAATTAGGGCTTGAATTAAACGCCATACCATCAAGCCAAAAATGGCAAGCAGAAAAGTTGAAGTAGCAAAAGCTTTTAATTCTTCTAAACCCAAAATAGGAGGCCAATGCCAAAGCTTAGAAGTAATTGAAACTACTGCTTGGGGATACTTGACTGATTCTTGCCAGAAGAGAGGAAAAATGAACCAAATAAAATATCCCCAAATAGCAAAACTCAGGAAACTATATAAAGTTAAAATTATCAAAATTATGGGAGGCCAAGGTAAAGGCTTTACTGGACGTTTCCTGAATTTATTCAAGAAATAATGAGAAATGCGTAAGGGTTGCGCCGCTAAATTTGTCACCCCCAAAGCATCAGCAAGGAACCAATAGCCATCAAACTTAAAAACTGGATTGAGGGTAAATAGACAACTGCCCACAATCATCAAGAGAGCGAGTTTGAAGGCGAGCAAATCAGTAAATTTATAGATTATAACATAAACAGCAGCAGCTACCAATTGGAAAAATACGCCGCCGATATCGACAATTACCCTTTGCCAACGCTTGAGTCGCCAAGCGGAACTAACATCACTATAAAAAGCTGGCCAAATCAGATAGAAAGTAAACCCAATATCACTGGGTTCACTACCGTAACGGCTACAGGCACTCGCATGACCTAATTCATGAATTATCAAGGAAAATAGAAATAGTAAATAGCCCCAAAAAAAGCCGTCTGGCGTAACTTCTAGATTAAAATCATTATGGGGAGCAATAGCAACGGCTAGTGCCATGAAACCTAACAAAAAATAGACACTAATTTTAGAAAAAGCGAAAGAGAGAGAAGCTGCTAGGGTACGAACCCAACTTTTTGGCAGTAGGGGAAACCGGAAGAAAAATTCTGACTGCTTTGACTTAGGATTGCGCTCAATTTCATTAATTTGTCCTAATACTTTATGATAAGCCGCTTCAACTTGAGCGGGCGATACCTGCTGTCCTTTTTTATTAAGATCTTCAGCCACTGACTCGAAGGAAACCCCCAAGCTGTGCTGTTCCAAAAGGTAATAGGAAGTAGATGACAGTCTAATATAGGTGGGATTTGTTCCCACTGCTAATAGATAAACTGGACGACCTTCAGATGTATCAACTATCAGTCGTTCTTGAATTCCTTGGATGTCTGGCAATCTGTCCATAGTTGGTTCAATTTTTCCCTGATTTCCCTATAAAATAGTCTGTCTGCTCAGTTGATGCCAAGCATTAGCTGCTTTCATCACGAAGGTGCTAGTTATGGTGCGGCTGCCATAGGAAAGAATTTGATAGACTTGACCAGAAGCGCGCCCCAATTCCATGCAAATAAATTGACAATTTTCCCAAGCTTTATCTGGTTGCTGACAACTTTGCAGAAATGACAAAGCTGGAGTAGCTAAATTATTATTCTCCTCACCTCCCTCCAGCTTGGCAACAGCCGCCAATCCTAACAAAGATAGGGCTGTACTAAGGGAATCACTGTCCTCTGTCAGTCCCCAACCTCCATCAGGATGTTGGTGAGTTTTGACAAAGTTTAAGGCGCGGGAAATAGCCGGTGAATCCGGTTTAGTAGCGGCTAACAGTCTCAAGCAGACGTAAGTGCCATAATAGGGACCGTGATACCAACTGCTCAACCAACTGCCGTCAGCCTGTTGTTGAGATTCTAAATAGGTGATTCCCTGTTTGATTTGATCAGAAAAACGTTGTGAATCGTACAACCAAAGAGCATAGACTAAATTAGCAATTACATCGGTATCGGGTCCAGTTCCCCAAGCTTCTTTTGCCCACTTAGCTTGGTTTTCTTGTTCTGGTGTCCGCTGATTTTTGGGGATAATCCAGGTTTCAAAACTACCATCAGGATAGGCACAATCTTCTAAAAGAAATTTCAAAGGAGTTTCGCAGAATTTTACAAGTTCTGCGCCATGACCCAAACGCAATAAAACCTGCATTATCTGTGCTAAATCATCGGCATCGGGTGACAATTCTGGCAAATCAGGAAAATAACTCCACCCCCCAATTCCTGTTGTTCGCTGACAGTTCAGGAGATAGTTTACTTCTTCTTTTAGTAACGGCTGTAGTAATCCCCCTAACTGTTCATCGACATCACATAAAGCATCAGCAATTAATGCTCTTTGAAACACATCTCCATACTGGTATTCTTGAGAAGAACTAAATCCTTGCTCCTGGGGAAATACCATGATGTGTCTAGCTTCCCCAAAGCCTAACTGCCATTGTTTGATAATAAAATTCAAGCCATCCCATGACAGTTCTTGCCATTCACTTGCAGCTGGAGGCAGGGTTAAAGTAAATTTAGGCTGTTTTTGGGCACGTTCTAGGTTTTTCTGGACGATGCCAGCTATATCTTCAATTAATGTCTGACATTTGTGCCGTAGTTTTGAGGTCACATTCCACCAGAGTAGTTCTGGCAATTCTTTTTTTAAGACCTCTGCCTGATCGAGATATTTTAGGGTAAGTTCTAAGACATAATTAGCGTGTCCTTGATAATAAATTTTATGATTTAATTTTTTTCGTAATTCTTCTAATTCTTCCTGGCTGTATTGGTGCGGTGATTTATCTATTAGGCGAGACAGCAATAAAGATGGTATTCCAGTTTGTAAGTCTTCCTTCCAGTCGCGGAGATCGTCGAGCATTTGACCAGCGACATAAAAATTACTAATCGATTCTCCTAAAGAGTCTAAGTAAGTATCATCTTCAGCTAATTCTACCAAGCCGGCAATCGCCGTTTTAGCAACTCCGGTTTTATTCTTAATACTTTGAATCGCGATGGATTCTGAATATTCACTCCAAGGACGTTTTCCTGAAATAAAATCATTTTCCTCAAGGCAAGCTTGAGTGTACTCAGATAAATAACCTCGAAACCTTTGCCAGAAAATTGTATTAGGCGGAAAGATTTGATAAAGTAAATGATAGGATTCAAATTGCCTTGCTTGCATTCCTAGTACACTAGCTATATTTATACCGCTAGATGCTCGATCTATTACTTCATCACACAAGACAACAGAATTAGCAAAAAACTGACCTGCTAGAGCCAATATCCTAATATCATCAATCTGTAAAGTAGGAAAAGCTTTAATAAAGAAATAGACAAAAAAAGCTTGCTGATCTATCCCTATTTGCGGATTATTGTCTAAACCATTTCTTAGCAGCTTTTCTGTCCATAAAGCCTGTAATCGGTATTTTTCTTTGGTTATTATCTCAATTTCTTCTTGAAATTTTAACCTCAAAGTTTCTAAGTAATTCATGCTCACCATCCTAATTAGATAAAAAACAGAATAGCTTAATTGGGGTTAAGAGTAATCTTTATCTGTTGCTGTACTCTTTAATCACTCTCCCTAAATCAGCTATTCTGATTCAAACAATTTGCAACATTTTGTTAGCTAATTGCAATTTTTATTTGGCATTGGTACTCCAATAAGCTAAGCATCCTCCCCCTTGTGCTACCGCTAACTCAAGGCGTTTTTCCAGTTCTTCAACATCAATTTCGTCGAGATTCAAGTTCTCGATTTCAGGCTGAATGTTTTTGGTTTTGTCATCCATGATGGTATTCTCCTTTTAGTTGGATTAAGTTGACTTGGACAATTGGGTTGAGAAAGATAACTCTCCCCAGGCACAGCTTGACAGATAAAGACCGTTTATACAGGACACAAAAGCTCCTGTCTTTCTTCTACTTCCGTACCAGCCACATGATCTAAATAGGCTTCAGCTACACTGGCTCGAAAGCGATGGGCAAAACCATCACAATAATTGGTATAGAATTTGCCTTGATGATTCATTGCTGAAACCGCACACCCACCTCCGCAAGAAAAAGAATAGCGACACTTGCGACAAACTGGGTTAGAAACAATCGTGCGATTTCGCCAGGTTTGGTTTAATTCTTCATTTAAGATAACTTGACTGTCTTCTGTTATGTAACCAATGCGAATTTTCGGATCTCCTGTTTTCTCCCAACAAGCATAAATATCCCCAAAAGGATCGAAAACGTACATTTTGTTATGGGCACCACAGAAACTGGCTTTAAAGGAATTTATCGGCTCTCTATTCTCTGAAAAAATCTCTCTGACCCCCGCCATCAATCCATCATCCGGTCGCTCAATTACCCGCATATTAGGATGTTCTTGCCGTAGGGAGTTTAGTTGTAAATCTAATTCCCAAGAATTTAATGTAGTTTTGACCTCAGTTTTAGCATTAGACGCAGTAACTACGGCAGTATAAGCCTGAAATCCTTTGTATTTATTCCAGCCTCTAGCAACAATTTCATCAGCCAAATCGGGCAGTTTATTAACATTGTTCCTGTCAATATTCATTCGCACCGCCACCCGGACTCCCAAATCTAATGCCCGCGTAATATTCTGGGCAATTTTCTCGTAAGAACCTTTACCGTCGGCATAAATTCGCCGCTTATCATGTTCTTGGGGAACGCCATCTAAAGTGATTTGTAGCCAAGAAATTTTCCCTGGAGCCAGTAAATCTTGATAAGCTTCTAACTCTGTTCCATTGGTAACTGCCGAGAAATTTGCCTGTCCTGAAGCGAAGGCGCGTTCAAGGATATATTCAATCGTTGAGCGGTTTTCTGCCAATAAAGGCTCGCCACCAAAAAGGGTAATATTGCGAGGTAAGTCAGCATCTTCTGATACACCGTGAGCCGCTTCAATGGCAGGCATAGCGGCAAAAATTCTATCCACTACCTCCGGGGACATTCTTGTTAATAAATGCTTGTAAGCTGGGTCTGTCCTCATGTGATCTTGAAAACAATAAGGACAGCGCAGATTACAACTATAGGTAGGCTTGACATCCTCACCGCCGTAAAACGGACGGTGATTCCCAAACCTCACGATTTAGGTTTCTGCTTCTTTCCCGAAGGATTTTTCGCACCTGCCTTAACAGATTTACTCTGTTCTGGTCTTATGGTCGCTCTACAG
>VYKU01000634.1_pt1 | contig 10759 bp, 10 predicted proteins | sample 5114491 | NCBI WGS metagenome assembly VYKU01 (sample SAMN12291796, study PRJNA351875) | freshwater metagenome | isolation source: freshwater lake | place: USA: Michigan, Gull Lake | collected 2011-07-05 | reverse complement strand
CGATGTTCATGCTGCGAAAATCGGATTGGGACCCTCAAAAACCTTGCATTATCCTTCTTATAGTACATAAACTGGTACGAAAAGAGAGGGCAACAAAGCCTGAAACGACCGGCTCCTGACTCCTGACGACCGACTCCTAACCCCACCAACAAACTTTTTCAGCAAACCCTAAGTAGCCTATGCTCAACGGATTTAGTATTATTGGTTGCTATTTAGGAGATAGGAGTCGTCAATCAGCCAAAAAACTTTGGGACAGGCCGACCCAGTGTTTACCGACAATGTGCTGTTACTTACACAGACTTTTGGGAGTCCTATAAGACAGTAATTCCGAGTAAACGTCATCGACCGGTCGGGAAAGAAACTGGTCAAACTAATCCTATTGAAAGATTAAATAATACCTTTCGACAAAGGATTTCTCGGCTGGTGAGAGAGAGTCTATCTTTCTCTAGCAAAATGGAGAATCACGTTGGGGAGCCCTTTGGTATTTTATCCATGACTACAATGCACAGCAAAGCAAAGGATTAAGCCTCCATCACTACTACCGAATCACCACCCTCTATCTTTCTATCTGTCTATCCACTAGGATAATGACCTTGCAATCAAAACTTCATGTCTGCGTCACAGTAAGTTCATATCCCCAGCCTAAATTAGAGATAGTCAGTCCCAAGCCGTTTTCCGAAACACTCCTCTCACACCCACGATTATTAGGACTGACTTTTATTCCCTTCTCAGAATGGTTAAACAATAAAAACTATGACTCGCAATATTTTTAACGATAATATCTCCCCGCGCAACGAAGGCAATCCTAAACGCTCCAAATCTTCTGCAATGAAAAAACTTTTTGCCTATTCCTCTTTACTGGTTTTGGGTGCCGGGTTAGGCATCGGTGCCACCTACGCCTACAGCCAAAATCCTCTACTTCTGTGGTGCAAGAAGTGGGGCCGGCGGTGGTAAGAATTAATGCTTCTAGGGAAGTCAATGGAGGCGGTGATTTTTCTGAATTTGCTAACGATCCTGTTTTCCGTCGCTTCTTTGGTTCTCAAATACCAAAGGGAGGAGAAAAACAAGTTCAAAGAGGTACAGGTTCGGGGTTTATTATCAGTAATGACGGTAAAATTATCACCAATGCTCACGTTGTCGAGGGAGCAGATAAGGTGACTGTCACCCTCAAAGATGGTCGCACTATCGATGGTAAAGTTTTAGGTAGTGATCCTTTAACTGATGTGGCAGTGGTACAGGTAGAAACGAGCAATTTACCCACGGTTAAATTAGGTAATTCTGATAGTTTACAGGTGGGAGAATGGGCGATCGCTATCGGTAATCCTTTGGGATTAGATAACACTGTCACCACGGGAATTATTAGTGCCAAGGAACGCAATAGCTCCCAAATTGGCGCTAGTGATAAACTGGTAGATTTCCTGCAAACCGATGCGGCAATTAACCCCGGAAATTCCGGCGGACCTTTGTTAAATGCTCGGGGAGAAGTCATCGGAGTTAACACTGCTATCATTCAAAATGCCCAGGGTTTAGGTTTTGCTATTCCGATTAAGACTGCCCGTGTCTTGTTAGTGCGGGTGATGAGAGATTCTCCTGCCGCAGCAGCGGGATTGCGATCGGGTGATGTGTTAAAGTCTGTAGGTGGTAAGAATGTCACCGATCCCGATGCGGTTCGGGAAATTGTTGCTAACACTCAAATTGGCGATAATTTGCCCATAGAAATTAGCCGGGAAGGACAAAAAATTAATCTGAATATTCAAGTGGGTAGCTTGAATACTGCTAACAGATCCCAGTCTGAAAAATAAGTGGTAGAAGACCTAAACTTTATAGAGAGCTTGTTACTAAGCTCTCTATATTTCTGGTTTTACTTTTGGCTCTTAAATCGAATAATTACTGAATAAATCTAAAAACCTTGTTGGATAAAACTTTTAGACTTTTTTTACTCAAAAAGTGCCGACCATTGGAGGGATCGGTGGTAAAATTCCTGGACTTTTTCCCTGAAAATTAGGTAATTTACCAGATGAAAATGGGTAAAAACCTACACCCCACACCCCACACCCCACGAAAAACTTTTTCAGCAAACCCTGACTATCACCATAAGTAAGGGATAATCTAAAGATAGTTAAATACTTGACCCTAGGCTCACACTTTTACTGTTGCGAGATAGAAAATAAAAACCGCTCGTAAGCTCGATTAATTTTTTGCATAATTTTAATCGCCATAGCGGAAGAATTGTGATCGGGGTGATACTGACGAGCAAGCTGATAATATCTTTGTTTAACTTCTGAAAAACTGGCATTCTTAGAAACTTCTAAAACCTCCCACCAATCCTCGGAGTCGCAGGGTAATATTTCTAATTCTCCTAATATTTCCGACCATATTTTTACCTTACCTCCATAACTACCTGTAATTAAAAATTGACCGTCAGGACTAAATTTTAATGGAGCAGTTCCCCGTAAAACTTTAATTAATTCTCCTGTTTGTCCTTGCCAAATTTTAATTTCTGTTCGGGAAGCACTAGCAATTAGATGGCGATGAGTATTAATAGCAATACTGATAATTGCCTGCTCGTGTGCCTGCCAACTTTTAATAATTTTTCCTGTCTTTATATCCCAGATTTTAATCGTTTTATCACTACCGCCACTAATTAGATATTGACCATCATTACTAAAAGCTAAACTGTTAACGGCTGCCCTGTCACCGATAAAAGTTTGATAAGCATAACTAAGATCAAATCGCCATAATTTAATAGTTTTATCATCACTACCACTAGCAATAATTTGGCTATCGGGACTAATAGCACAGCTATTAACTGCATCCTCATGACCGATTAAAGTTCGCTTTAATTCTCCTGTATAATAACCCCAGATTCGCAGAGTTTTGTCATTACTAGCACTAACAATAAATGTTTCATTGGCAGCAAAAGCTAATTGTAAAATTACACCATCGTGGCTATCGGGAGCATTCACACGAGCGAAAAAACTACTTTTATACTGCTTAGTGTCTAATTGCCACTGACTAATTCTGCCATCCAATCCACCAGCAATAATCGATTTACCGTTAGGACTTATAGCCAGACTTTGGATCGGTTCATTAACTCCCACAAGGGAATAAATTAATTTACCCGTTTCTCGCTGCCAAAGTTTTATGGTTTGATCTTCTCCCGCACTAGCGATAATTTTACTATCAGGACTAACATCGATCGCCCCAATATTTGCCTGATGACCTTTAAGAGTTTGGAAACACTGCCAAGATAAACGCTCTGGAATAGTAATTTCTGTAGAATCTAACTGTTGATTTTCCTGAACAGATACTTCTTCTAATAGTTGCTGTAATTCTGCTTCTAGATTTTCATATTTCCCCGTAACTTCTTGCCAAAATAAAGCTTCTTCGTACTCTCTAGTAATGCGATCAAAAAATTCTAGATTCCTATAAAAATTATCGTCGGAGTAGGTGGGAGATAACATTTTCATCAGTCCGTAGATTCCTAACCCGACTAGGCCACCAGCGATCGCCATAGAACCGACACCAACACCGAAAGCTGTACCTTTAACCGCGACTCCCACACCCCCAAAGGTAGAGTGGATGCCGATTCCGCCAAGGCTTCCTGTCCCCAAAGCTAACCCGACATTGTGATCGTTTGTTTCTAGTCCTTGCAGACTGGCATAAATTGCCGAACTTGTCAGGATGCCAATCCCCGTCATTCCCACTAAACCGACGCTTATACCGCCAAATCCGCCGACGAAGCCAATATTTCCTAGACAAGTAGATAAATTGGCTCCTGTGACTCCACCGACGGCGGGAATAACAAAATCGAGCTTTTTAGCCATATTTTTGCGAAATAATCAAGTTAGTCATCGGGTTTCTCCTATAGAGTGTAGCCTAGTTTGGTATCGACGACTAACTCCCCAAAATTACTCTGGGGAGGGAAAAGTTAGAGGCAATCAGGGCAAAATGATAAGTATTTTATATATAAATACTCTCAATACTTAAAAATATTTAAATTTACAATCGGTAATATTTATTTTTACTTAAGAATTTATTGAGAATAATTTTTATTTATTTACGAGGTTGCAATATTGTCTTAAAACCCTTGCTAAATCTAGACTTTTCCCTTGAGCAAAACCAAACACTTTCGCCAATTATCCCTTTTTTTCCGAACAACGTTGATCTAATTTTTGTGTAGTTTTGTTGCAAAGTAAAAATTTTTTTGACAAAATGGCTAAATTATGGTATGGAGATAGATTGTTGATAGGGGGCAATTCAAACCGAGGCAATCAATAATTAGGGGAGGGTTAGGGAATTTAACCGAAAATTGGGAAGATTCAGAAGAATTAGCCGAAGAACTGGATAATATCTTGGACGAGAGAACCTGATGGCTTATCTCTTTGATATCGATGCCATTTCAGAAAAATCAGCGATAAAAACCTTTTTTACCGATCTAGCCCGGCTCTAACGCCTGGGAAGGGAAAAATCCTCAATTGAACCGAAATTAGCTTAATCAAAAAATATGCTATAATCAGAATGTAAGCACAAGGGGCCGTAACGGTTTCGACAGGTTAGCGAAAGCTCCCCCGTGATACAGGTCGAGAGTGAGTCTCCTCTCGTAAATCAAAGGCTCAAACAAAAAGTAAATGCGAACAACATCGTTCCTTTCGCTCGTAAAGCCGCTCCTGTAGCTGCCTAATAGTCTCTAATCGACTCGAGCATTCATAGTTTGACTCCGTTAAGGACTATGGATAAACCCCCAACGGATGCCACGTTTAACTTTCTCTAGTTAGTTAACCGTCTAAGCTTTAACTAGAGCATCCCACTGTCCGGGATAAGTGACAGTCCCCGTTTCGAGGGTAATCGAGACTAAACCTGTGAATGAACGGACAGTCAATACCTAATTTGGACAGCAGTTCGACTCTGCTCGGCTCCATTGATTACTTGAATGAGAAACCTTCTCTCCCGCATGGACGGGGTACAAACACCGATTATTCCCGTGGTCGGTCAGTTAATTAAAGCGAACCCTGGCACTATTTCCCTAGGTCAAGGGGTTGTTTCCTATGATCCACCCCGGGAGGCGATCGAATCTCTATCTTTATTCTTAGCCAATCCCAAAAATCATCAATATCAATCTGTGGCGGGAATTCCCCCCTTATTAGCAGTAATTCGGCAAAAACTAGCCGAAGATAATCGGGTAGAAATCAGCGATAAACAGGCAATTTTTGTGACGGCAGGCAGTAATATGGCTTTTATGAATGCCATTTTAGCCATTACTTCTCCGGGGGATGAAATTATTCTCAACACTCCCTTTTATTTCAATCATGAAATGGCCATAAAAATGGCTAATTGTCAAGTGATTTTGGTCGCCACAGACAAAAATTATCAATTGCGTCCAGCCGCCATTGAAGAAGCAATCACGGAAAAAACTAAGGCAGTGGTGACGATTTCTCCTAATAACCCCACGGGAGTAGTTTATCCAGAAAATACCCTCAGAGAAGTCAATCGAATCTGTCAAAAAAAGGGCATCTATCACATTCACGATGAAGCTTATGAGTATTTTACCTATAACCATGCCCAGCACTTTTCCCCGGCGGCAATTGTTGGTAGTGAATCCTGGACTATTTCCCTGTTTAGTCTCTCAAAAGCCTACGGTTTTGCCAGTTGGCGCATTGGTTATATGGTAGTACCAGAAGATTTATCTGAGGCGATTAATAAGATTCAGGATACTATTTTAATCTGTCCGCCGGTGGTTTCGCAATACGCAGCCCTAGGGGCGTTGCAGGTGGGTAAAAGCTATCCTTTAGAACAGTTAAAAACCATCAGTCAAGTTAGAGAAATTTGCCTGAATGCTCTAGAATCAATCGGCGATATCTGTGATGTTGCCACTGCGGAAGGTGCTTTTTATTTCTTCCTGAAAATTCCCACAGACAAGAATGATTTTCAGTTAGTTAAAAGCTTAATTGAGCAGCATCGGGTGGCGGTGTTACCCGGTTCAACTTTTGGGATAACAGAAGGCTGTTATTTGCGTCTTGCCTACGGCGCTTTATCTCCAGAAACGGCTTTAGCGGCAGTAGAAAGATTGGTAAAGGGATTGCGTTATTTTAGCCAATAATTTTCAAGAATAAATACTGGCTTTCTTTCTTGGTTTTTACTTTACTACAGCCTTTGGGCTATTCTTAGTTTAGCCGAACGAGAACGGGGATTTTTAGCTTGTTCTTCTCGGGGGGCTTGATTTAACAATTGTTGGAGAGAATCTAATTCTTGATTAACAGCGATGCGTAGGGATTGAAAAACCCGCGTTGCCGGATGAATACGTCCATAACGGTAACTAGCGGGGACAGAACTAGCGATGACAGCCGCTAATTCAGTAGTGGTAGTAAAAGGACGTTTTTGGACGATCGATCGAGCAATAGGACGAGATAAACGTTCTTCTCCGTATTGATAAAAAAGATCTGCTAATTCTTTTTCCTGCCAATGGTTAATAATATCAGCTGCCGTCAGGGATTGACAGCGATCCATCCGCATATCTAAGGCTGCCGTGTGGCGAAAACTAAAGCCGCGCTCGCTCTGATCGAATTGGGGAGAACTGACTCCTAAATCGGCGATAATGCCATCAAAACTGCTATTTTGTCCATTATAATCGGCGAAGTTGCCCCACCAGAGGGTTAAACGGCTATCTAGGTAGGGGGCGAGACTAATTTTAGCGGCTTCTAGGGCGCTTTGATCGCGATCGATGGCGGTTACTATTGTTTCGGGATAGGCTTCTAAAAGCAAGCGGCTGTGTCCACCACCGCCTAGGGTAAGATCGAGATAATGCCCCCCGGGTTGAATATTTAAGCCGGCGATTAATTCTTGACTCAAAACGGAAATATGGGGAAAATCTTGATTCATCTGCTGATAACTTCCTGAAAATGGCGATTTAACCTAAAAACAACTGATAGGCCCGGTTTTGACTTTCATCCCAATAGCGATAACCGAGAGTATCGAGAAAAGCTTGCCATTGATTCATTTCGTCGGGGGGGACTTGTATGCCGACGACGATGCGCCCGTAATCGGCTCCGTTATTGCGATAATGGAAAACGCTGATATTCCAGTGGGGACTCATGGAGGCGACAAATTTCATTAAAGCCCCCGGTCGTTCGGGAAACTCGAAGCGATAAAATAATTCATGATCGGCTAAATGCGATCGCCCTCCCACCATGTGGCGCAGATGCAATTTAGTCAATTCATCATCGCTGATATCGAGAGTTTTAAAGCCGCAAGCTTCAAAACTCTCAGCTAATTTCTTGGCATCGCTGCGATTTTCGATCTGGGCGCCGACAAAAATATGTGCTTCTTTTTCATCGGCAATGCGATAACTAAATTCGGTTAAATTGCGTTTGCCGACACATTCGCAAAAACGCCGTAAACTGCCTGGTTGTTCGGGAATAGTCACAGCATACAACGCCTCGCGCCGTTCCCCTAATTCTGCCCTTTCCGCCACAAACCGCAGACGATCAAAGTTCATATTCGCCCCACAAGCCACAGCAACGAGGGTTTTATCCTCAATTCCTTCTCTTTCTACATAAGCTTTCGCTCCTGCTACCGCTAACGCCCCCGCAGGTTCTAAAATCGAGCGTGTATCTTGAAAAACATCCTTAATCGCCGCACAGATATCATCCGTATCCACCAGGATAATCTCGTCCACATACTGCTGACAGAGACGAAAAGTCTCCTCTCCCACCTCGCGCACCGCCACCCCGTCGGCAAATAATCCCACTTGGGACAAACGCAGCCGATAACCGGCTTTTAGGGATTGATTCATCGCGTCTGAGTCCACAGGTTCCACCCCGATAATTTTAATTTCTGGGCGTAAACGCTTGACATAGGCTGCAATACCTGATATTAGCCCACCGCCACCAATAGCGACGAAAATCGCCTCGATCGGTTGCTGATATTGTCGTAAAATTTCCATACCGATCGTACCCTGGCCGGCGATTACCTCCGGATCATCGAAGGGATGGATAAAAGTTAAGCCTTTTTCCTGTTCTAGCTGCCGCGCGTAGGTGTAGGCATCATCGTAGGTGTCACCGTGCAGGACGACAATCCCGCCCCGGGCTTTTACTGCGTCGATTTTGACTTGCGGAGTGGTGACAGGCATAACGATAATCGCTTGGGTTCCCAATTGCCGCGCCCCCAAAGCGACTCCCTGGGCATGATTTCCCGCCGAGGCAGCAATTACACCTTTTTGTAACAAATCCCTTGACAAATGCGCCATTTTATTGTATGCGCCGCGCAGTTTAAAAGAGAAAACCGACTGCATATCCTCGCGCTTGAGTAAAAGCTGATTGTGCAAGCGTTGGGAAAGATTGGGGGCAGGTTCCAAGGGGGTTTCTTGGGCGACATCGTAGACGCGTGCGGTGAGGATTTGAACCAGGTAATCGCAGTACATTATTCTTTTTTGGCGGTGAGGATTCGCAAGTCAGGCTAGGATCCAGAATAGATCATCGTCGGTCGGGTTAGCAATAAAGAGCTATCAGCTGTCAGCCGTCAGCTTTTTGCTCTGTGTTCCCTACTTCCCACTTCCCACTGATGTAACCTCTCAATAACTGCTGGAAGCTGTCGCGAACAAAAATCAAGGTCGTGTAGGGGTTGCTATGAGGGAGAAAATCTGGTTTAACACAGATAGGAGGATTGCCACAGAGAGCCAAAGGAAAATTGAGAAAGCCCTCCGCCAAGAAGTAGATAGCTGACAAAACCTCGTGAGGAGCCTGACTGAGCAACTCCAACAACAACAAGCCATCATTGACCAACTCTCTCAACAGCTAAAAAAGCAGCAAGAACGAACCACCCAACTGGAAGCCCAACTCAGAGAACAGAAAAAGCTCAAAGGCCGACCGAAGATAAGAGCCAGCCAACTCAACGAAAAAACCCCGGCGTTGCTTAATCAAGGTATGAATGCTAATTTTGCATATATAGCGGTTCTCGCATATGTGCGGCACACTTAAACCTTTGCTGATTAAGCTGCTCAGGATCGGCAATGTACCTCTTGTGAATCAGAAACGCTATATCAAAAAGTCAGTTTGAGCCTGAGTTTTAAAAAATGTAGATGCAATGATTCATACCCAAAGTCAGCAACGCCGAGCATCTTTCAATTTGACAACGCCTAAACCCACAGTTGCAATCAATCTGCATGGTGCGTTCCCCAAAATCGATCGCTGGAGCAGTAGGAGCCACATTAGGGAACACACCCTACAACGATGGCTAACGGTGAAGTGCAGCGGCGGTAGATGAACTCAAACTCAGCACCAGCAGCTTTCGCCCGTCCGCTGCCACGCAGTGTTAGCTGACGGTTCAAGGGAATAACTCAAAGTAATCGCAGTGACTTGGACGAATGATCGAAAAATCTCGACGATCGAGCGTATAAACGCGAGTAATAGCGAGCCTTTCAGCTATGGCAACGATCGCTGCATCCGTAAAGTCAAGCTGATTGTCAGCATATTGTTCCAAGATCTCATGCACTCGTACCAAGTCTTCTGGGATTACAGGTTCAACTTGAACCGTATCAGGTGTCATACTGGATACAAAACGGCGCATTGCTTGGTGTCCCAATCTTGATGCAATCAGATAAGCTAAACGGCTTTTACTTCGGATCACCGATATAGACTCCAAAAGGGTTATAGCTATTGGATCATGCAGGTTAAGCGCCGTTTAGCTTAGCAGCTCTCAGGCAAGACAACGACAGGTAGAACCAATGGCTCATTCACGCTTTGAGCAATAGCCAACACCCGTTGATGATTGCGATCTCCCTGATCAGTTAAAGCAAACAAAAAACTGGTGTCGAGGATTGCTGTCATACTGAATTGCTTGGTTTAAGATTCCAGCCATACACCGGATCAATCTCATTGCCTAGAATCTCTTCATCACGTTCTGAAATATCCTGTTGACCAGAGTTGCCTAAACCTGCAACTGCAAGCAGAAAACTAGAAGAGTGAGTGGTCAGTTCTCTTTGATGGGCTGCTTTATAGTGAAGATAGTCAAGAAAATTAGACAGTTCCACTAAGGCCTCATCAGGGAGAGCCTTGACTGCTTCAAGTAGCGATTGCCGTTCTATAATGCTTCTATCCATTGCTAAATCTTAGATTAAGACTTTCCCTATTTTACTCCTCAACTCAACAAACAGGCTCACTTGCTGGGTATCACAGCAGGTAACACCTGAATACAGTCCGCACAAATTGGAATGAAGTCAAAGATCACAGTTGGATTTTTTCTGTCAACCCAACCGACAAGATCAGCGTACTGCTACGCAGTGCCTTCGGGATTGCACTTAAACCCACAGCTGCAATCAATCTGCATGGTGCGTTCCCCAAAATTGATCGCTGGATCAGTAGGAGCCACATTAGGGAACGCACCCTACAGCTGCCTGTTAGGTAAACTCGCGTTTAATTGCAGCTATGGCATGATTTAAGCCCTCAGTATGAATCCACCCAACAAATCCACCAAAGATCATTTTACCCTCACGATCAGCAATAAACACATGATGAACTCCAACAGGGTTTTTATAGATTTTTAGTACAGAGCCATCACGAAGGGTAAAGCGAGGTGTAGCTTGCTTAAAATCTCTGCTGTGGGCTTCTGTCATACCTGGAACTTGATTGAGAAAGTCAACAACTTGCTCTGCAGCAATTCTCATTTTGAAAACAAAAGAAGATAAAGTTCTCTATGTGAACAAGAGAACTTCTGTCTAATTATCATTTTTTTTCAAGATAATCATCATAATTAGCTTCAAGAG
>VYKU01000215.1_pt1 | contig 10828 bp, 5 predicted proteins | sample 5114491 | NCBI WGS metagenome assembly VYKU01 (sample SAMN12291796, study PRJNA351875) | freshwater metagenome | isolation source: freshwater lake | place: USA: Michigan, Gull Lake | collected 2011-07-05 | reverse complement strand
AAATAACCGACGCCCTCGGCCGCCGCATCATCGAGAACCAAGAGACCGTCCTCGCCTTCCCCAAAGCGACCGTCGAGCAGGTCATCCCCTTCATCGCCGAGAGCACCGGCAAGGTCATCATCCCCCAGCAAGAAATCCTCGCCCGGCGAATCTCCGTCATCAACGACAAGCCCATCCCCCGCAAGGCCGCCCTCGACATGCTCTTCTTCGCCCTCCAGCAGGCCGGCGTCGCCGTTATCGAAAACCCCGAATTCATCCTCCTGCGCGACCAGGCCGACATCGACCGCCAGCCCGTCCCCGTCGTCGGCCCGGGCAACAGCACCCTCGACCGCACCGACCTGGGCGCGATCGTGCAAAAAGTCTTCAGCCTCAAGCACGCCAGCGCGCCCAACGTCGCCGAGATCGTCAAAACCAGCCTCCCCGACAACGCCAACAAAATCATCGCCGACGCCGACAGTTCCCAGGTCATCGTTACCGCCCCCGTCGCCATCCTCCAACGCATCGAGCGCACCATCATCGCCCTGGACAGGCCACCGCCAGACCTCCCACGCAGCGAAACCTTCCAACTCCGCTTTGCCGACGCCGAGAGCGTCGCCGGGTTCATCCGCGAGCTCTACGGCGATGCCTCCACACGCTCCACACGCACAAACGCTGGCAGCAACCAGGCCGGCGGTGGCCAGGGTGGTGGCCAAGGACGACCCCAGCAGCAAGGCAACCGCCCCGCCGGCGGCGGTGGTGCCGGCGGCGGTGCTGGCGGCCTCAACCCCAACGAAGGGGGCTCCGGCGCGCGCGCACAAGCCACGCCCGTCTCCTCCATCCTCCGCGTTACCGCCAACCTCCAGCAGAACGCCGTTACCGTCCTGGCAGAGTCGGCCATCCTTAAATCCATCCGCGACAACGTCGAAAACGAATGGGATAAACCCCTCCCCGCAGAGGTCGTCACTCCCCGCGTCTTTGACCTCAAATACACCGATCCAATCAAAATCCGCATCGTCCTCGAAGGCCTCTTCGGCACCGGCACCACAGGGGGCGGCGCGCGCCAGACCGCCGGACGGCTCGCAGGCCAGTTCACCTTCCAGGCCGTGCCAGAGGCCGGGCGACTCATCGTCGTCGGCACCTCCTCAGACAACATCCAGGTCATCGAGCGCATCATCGCCTCGCTGGACCGCCCCATGACCTCCGGCCTGCCCGACGTCATCGAACTCAAGCACGTCCAGGCCGAGGACCTCGCCGAGCAACTCAACGCCCTCCTCGCCCAGGACGGCACCTTCGCCCAAATCCGCCGCGTCAGCACCGACCTCTCCAGCAACACCTCCCAAGCCTCACCCTTCGCCGCCAGCACAGGCGCTCAGTTTGACACCAACACCTTCGCACGCGACACCCCCACCGACGTGCTCAGCTTCTGGTGGCAACGCTCCCGACCAGCCACCGACAACTTCGGGGCCTCCAACCTCGTCGCCAAGGCCCGCATCGTCCCCATCGCCAAGAGCAACAGCGTCCTGGTCCTGGCCCCACTGGAATACCGCGCCTCCATCGCCGAGCTCATCGCACGCCTGGACAGACCAGGCCGGCAGGTGCTCATCTCCGCCATCATCGCCGAGATCTCGACAGACGACGCCCTCTCGCTGGGCATCCGCTTCTCCAGCGCCGCCATCAACCCCAGCAGGATCGACAACGCCATCGGCGTCGCCAACGACCTCAACGCCAGCAAGAACAATATCTTCCCCGGCCTCTTTGACACCAGCGTCCTCAACGTCGGCATCAACCTCAACGCACTCCTCCAGGCACTGAGCGAAAAACAAAAAGTCAAAATCCTCTCCGAGCCACGCATCTTCACCGGCGACAACCAAGAGGCCACCTTCTTCGACGGCCAAGACATCCCCTTCATCACAGACTCCGAACAGAGCACCAGCGGCAACCTCGTCCAGAGCTTCGATTACCGCGCCGTCGGCATCAACCTCCGCGTCCGACCACGCATCACACCCGAACGAGACGTCGACCTCAAGGTCAACCTCGAACTCGCAAGCATACAGCCCCAGCAAACCCTCTTCGGCGGATACATCATCGACCGACGAGAGACCACCACCCAGCTCATCGTCGGCGACGGGCAGACCGTCGTCATCTCCGGCATCATGCGTGCCGAAGACTCCGACATCAAACGGAAAATCCCCCTCCTCGGCGACATCCCACTCATCGGCCCACTCTTCACCAGCACCGAACGCTCAACAACCAACACCGAACTCATCGCCTTCATCACACCCGTCGTCGTCCTCAACGGCAAAGAACTCACCAACGTCAACCAGGCCCCACGCGACCGCCTCAACCAACTCCGCGGCGAACTTGCACCCACACAACCCAAACCAGATCAGACCACAGAACCATCACCCACAACAACACTCCCGCCAGAGCAGACACCCCCGTAAAACAAAGCTTCAACCCCCTCTGCAACTCCCCCAAAACCCCTCCCCGGAGAGGGGCAGGAGTGGTTTGGCAAACAAAACAGGTCTAATCAATCGCTCCCCCATATTCCCGCTATGAATCCGAAATCCCCGTCGCCAACGTCTTCCTGCTCGACAAAACCGCCGTGCCCTGGTCAGGTTCACTCATCCCGGTCGACACCCACCGATTGAACGTTTTCACCAGCGCGTCGATTGCAAGTCCCTCTATCGGATCGAGCGGCTTCTTTGGTATCGCGCCCGTCAATACGACCGCGGGTATGGCCGAACCCTTCGCCCAGTTGGACATCATCAACCCCCGGGGCCGTTGCCTCGCTGGCTTGGGTGGGCCCCTCGCGGCTCGGCCGCGGCGTGCAGCTCACGTGTGAGATGGGTCAACTGGCAGTGGGGAAGTGGGTGGTCTGATCCCAGATCCGAACGACTTCCTCAAACGCCTGCTCGGTGCACGTCCGCCTCCTTTGACGCGACAAACCGCCCCTTGTGGCGGATGGTTATGCGAACGGAACGGCCGTCGTTGCGATCTGATAGCAGGGTCTAAATGCTACCGCCCCGTCAGCCTATCCCACGCCCGCTTGACAATCAGCTTTGGGTGCCGCAAAAGCCCCGTGAGGTCCGCCGGCCGCGTCGCGAACCCCTTGCCCGGCGCGAAGCCCTCGATCTCGCTGGCCCGCAGGCTGTACGCCGCCCTGAGGCGCGAGGAGTAGAACATACCCCCGTCGTACGCCCGCATCACATAAACGATTTGCGAGGTGTCGAAGTGCGTGCCGAGATTCCCCGCATCCACAAACCGTTCCCGCGGCTTGAGCTCGTCGGCCACAAAGAAGCTGTTGAACTTTGTGCATCCGACCAGCGTGTATCCTTTCTTAACGCCCAGGTCATAGAGCGCCCGCGCCGATGCGCCCACTCGCACCTTCCCCGGCTCGCCGATGATCGAGAACTGCGTCGGCACCGACGGGTTGTGCTCGATGACCACCACCCGCGGCCGGTGATGCGTGATCCCGTCCCACACCTGGTAATCCACAGAATCAATGTCGATGCTCACCAGGTCCGGCTCCCGTGGCACCTGCACGCCCGTTGCCGCAAGTCCTGCAAGAATCCCATCGAGCCCGTCCGGCCCGCTTGGCTGCACCCATCGTGTCACCACCACGCAGCGTCCGCCTGCCGCAATCCCCGCACGGGTGATCTGCTCGACCTGCTCCTGCACCTTCCGGGCCACGGCCGGGTCGCCCTCGATGACCACCGCCGTAAACCCCTCGCGCGTCCACAGCGGGTTTACGTTCGAGTACTTCACCGCGTCGTACCCGCCAAACTCGACACAGAACCGGTTCGTAATCCCGATCTCGCAAAAAATCGCCGCAATGACACCGTTCTCCCCACTCTGCGAGGTGATGTCCGAGCGGCACGTGCGAAGGTCAACAGGCATGGGGGGAAGTGTAGCAACGGCCGAGGCGACGGTTTCGTCACCGCATGGCCACAACGACTTGAGCGTTGTGTGCTGTGAACCGCTGCAGCCATCCCACCGCCCTCCACCTGGCCCGCCAACGCCACGTCCACGTCCGTAAAGGTGAATGTGCACAGACTGTTGTGTCGCTGGCGCCCTCGGCGACGATAACCGGATCGCGCCCGCTTGTGCCCATACAGGCGCGCAGCCGTCGGCATGGAAGATCAGGCCGCGCTTGGCCCACATGCAGCGGGGCTGGCCCTCGGCCGGGTTGTCCCTGCGCACAAGCGTGCCGATACTCTTGCCCTGGGTGCTGCGCTCGCGGTAACGCCAGCCGCCCTCGACAAGACGGCCTCCAATGGCGAGCAAGCCGTCCGCGGCCGTGCCAAGCGGGATGTTGTTGATATCGGGGGCCAACCTCATTGACGCGCGCCCCGATCCTCATGCGCCCCGCCAGCCACGTTCTTGCCCACGGCCTTAAGGTCAAGGTGCTCACGCAAGTCGCACAGCCGCCACCGCACGACCCGCTCGCCCAACCTGTTCGGGGCGGGCATATTGCCGCGCTGGGCCATCCGCCAAACCGCGCGAGCATTGACGCAGAGGACTTCCGCCATCTCGCGGACGTTGACCACCGCAACATCGCCCTTCCGACGCTACCCCAGCAACCCAATCGCCTCGTTCACACTCCCCACCGCCATCAACTCAATCTTCACCCCCCCAGGCACCACCATCTTCCCCTTGCCCTTGGGCACAATCACCCCCGTGAACCCCAGCCGGGCCGCCTCCGTTAACCGCTGCTCGAGCTGCGCCACCGCGCGCACCTCACCACCCAGCCCAACCTCACCGACCGCGCACGTCCGCGCCGGCACCGCCTTCTTGTAGTGTGCCCCGGCTATCGCTAGCAGCATCGCCAAATCCGCCGCCGGCTCACCGACCTTGATCCCACCCACCGCGCTGGCAAACACATCCCGATCTGCCAGCCGCAGTCCCCCGTGCTGCTCCAGCACCGCGATGAGCATGCTCAGCCGCGAGGCGTCCACACCCGAACTCTTCCGCTTGACCGCACCAGGGAACCCCGTCGCCGTCAGGGCCTGCAACTCTACCAGCAGCGTGCGCGTCCCCGTCAGCACCGGGCAGACCACCGTGCCCGCCCTCGGCGGCCCCTCCGCACCCGCCGCCGCGATCAGCACCCCGTGCGGAGCCTCCCGCAGACCTTCCCCGGTCATCTCAAAGAGCCCCAGCTCCAGCGTGCTCCCAAACCGGTTCTTCACCGCCCGCACGATCCGGTGCGAGTGGTACCGGTCCCCCTCAAAGTAAACCACCGCATCAACAAGATGCTCAAGCATCCTTGGCCCGGCCAGTATCCCGTCCTTGGTAACATGCCCCACCATCAGCACCGCCGCACCCGTCGCCTTGGCCATAAACACCAGCTCAGCCGTGCAACGCCGCAACTGCGTCAGCGACCCGGGGAACGCCTCCACCGCCGGGTTATACACCATCTGCACCGAATCAATAATCAGCACCCCCGGCTTGCCCGTCCCACCCTCCACCTGCTCACCCAACACCCGTGCCGCCTGCTCACCAATCCGCTCCAGGCTCGTATCACTGAGCACAAACAACTCACCCTGCCCGCTCACACCCAACCTCGCCGCCCGCATATGCACCTGCTCGGCTGACTCCTCACTGGAAACATACAGCACCCTGTGCCCACCCTTTGCCAGCGCGCCCGCCGCCTGCAACAACAGCGTGCTCTTGCCGATCCCAGGGTCACCGCCAACCAGCACCGCCGAGCCTGGCACGATCCCCCCGCCCAGCACACGGTCCAGTTCCCCCATCCCCGTAACAATCCGCCGTGCAAGTACTCCGCCCTTGGGGTCAATATCCGTAACCGATACAGCCCGGTTGACCTGCCCCTGCCCACCCTGCTCCTGCGTCCACTGCTGCACCGCCGAGCCGCGCGGGTCGGCCTTGGCCTTGCTCTCAAGGCGCTCGGCCACCAGCGCGTCCCACGCCCCGCAGTCGGGGCACTTGCCCAGCCACTTGGTCTGCACCCCCCCGCACGCCGAACACGCGAAAACCTGCTTGCTCTTTGCCACGCCCAGAGCATACCGCCCGCCCAGCCCCGGGGCACGTTGATCTCTACGCTTGTTGGCAGGTTTTTACCCCACGATGTCCGCCCCGCACCTCCCACAGCCCGTCTTGGACGCCGCCGCCGCGGTCCTCAAACGCCCTGGAAAGTTCTACCGCCGTTTCCGTCGCACCGTGCGCGTCTGCTTCGTGCTCCTCTGCCTGCTCCCGGCGGTGATCCTCATCCTCACGCAAGGCCCCGTCCCCCGCTACCTCCTCAAGCGAGCCATCAGCCAAGCCACCGGCGGCGAGTTCACCTCCACCTGGGTCAGCCTCAAACTCAACGGGCAGTTGATCATCGACAACCCCCAGCTCCGCGTCCCCACCATCCCAGGCGACCCCGGCCGCCTCTTCAACGCCGACGCCATCGTCGTCGACCTGGACTGGTCCGCCTGGGCCGCCGGCGTCGTCGCGCCGCGCGGCGTCACCCTCAAACGACCCGTCGTACGCGTCGCCATCGACACGACCAACAACACCATGAACATCGCCGCCCTCGGCATACCCGCCGGCGGCACAGGCCAGATGCGCGTACCACGCATCCAGATCGAAGCGGGCCAGTTCATCCTCGGCGAGTTCGCAGCGCAGAACCTCACCACGCTCGCCTCCCTCAACGCCCACGGCTGGATATCACCGCTCCCCCAACCCGACCAGTACATGCTCACACTCCGCGCCGAAGACCCCCTCGGCGGCAACACACCCATTACCGTCAACGGCACACTCGACCTCGCACGCGCTGAGGGCGTCATCGACGCCGGCAGCCTCCAGCTCGCACGATGGGGGCCAGAACGCGTCCCCTCCATCATGCGCGACGTCTGGGAAATCCTCCGACTCCGCGGGCAGATCGCACGCATGCAACTCCGCTTCGGACGCGTCCTGGGCGTCCAGACCACACTCACTCTCAACGACGTCTCACTCAACGTCCCCGTACCCGCAGGCCGACGCGAGATCACCGGCTCACGCAACCCCCGCATGGACGGCGTAACAGGCACCCTCTGCATCACCACCGCTGGCCCAGGCAAAGGACTCCAGGCCGACCTCACAGGCTCCTTCGAAGACCTCCCAGCACGCGTCCGCATCAACAGCCAGGGCCTGGACCTCAACTCCGCCTACCAGGCCACCATCACCGCCGAGCACCTCAAACTCGAGAAAGACCCACGCATCCTCTGGTTCGCACCCGCCATCGTGCTGGCAAACTTCGAACGCTTCAGCGGCCCCACCGCCGTCATCGACGCGCGCATCCAGATCAACCGACCAAGGCCAGAGACCAACGGCACACCGGCCGACACCTCCATCGGCGGCACCATCATCTTCCGCCAGGGCGTCGCCGCCTTTGACCAGTTCCCCTACACCATCAGCGACCTCGCAGGTGCCATCACCTTTGACGAAGACAAGGTCAGCATCCTCGGCATCACCGGCAGAGGCCCAACCGGCGCACGCCTCTTCGCAGAGGGAACCCTCGCGCCCCCAACCAGCGACGCCCGCCTGGAAATCAACGTTACCTGCACCGACGTCCCCATGGACGACTACCTCATCGACGCCATCAAACGCAGCAAGGCCGCCGCACTCGCCGACGCCATCTTTTCTAAGCCCATCTACAACCGCCTGCTCAACGAGGGGCTGATCCGCAACCAAGAGGCCACCGAACGCTACACGCAAGAACTCCACTCTTTGGACGCACAACTCACCGCCAGCGACCAACCCCCCGACGGCAACGCCCTCACCCGCCGCGCTGACCTCGCCCGCCGACTCGCCGCGCCCGCCATCGACTTCGGCGGCACCATCGACGCCATCTCCGTCCGCATCCGCAGCGACTTCGGCCTCGAGCAGCCCACACGCCAAGAGATCCTCGTCGGCTTCGCCGGCGCAACGATCATCAGCAAGTTCTTCCCCTTGCCCGCCCGCGCCGACCACCTCGCCCTCCGCATCACCGACACCGCCGCCGAGATCAAGGGCACCGGCCTGCAAGGGCCAGAAGGTGGCCTCATCGATCTCGACGCCCGCGTCGATATCCGCCGTGAACCCTCCACCGGCCAGTGGACATACGACCCCAACGTCGCCGCCTCCTTCCACGCCCTGCCCGTTTCACCCCTGCTCATACAGGCCATCCCCCACAAGGCCGGCCCACAGCAAACCAACGCCGACCCGCGACTGCTCCTCTCGGCCATGAACATCTCAGGCCCCATCGACGCCACGCTCACCCTCACCACACCCCCCGACGGCCCAACCTCCACACTCGTCAACCTCTCCTTCAACAACCTCACCAGCCAGCCCCAGGCCCAGCCCCAGGCAACCGGCACACCCGCCAAACTCACCAACATCGCCGGGCAGGTCGCCATCACCGACGACCGCATCACCTTCAACCAACTCACCGGCATCTTCGTCCCCGCCACTGACCAACCACCAGCAACACCCTCCACCATCACCCTCCGCCCCGGGAACAACTGGTGGATCGGCAAAGGCCGCCCACCCACCGCCGGCCGGCTCGACTTCACGCTCCGCGATATCGAAACCTCCCTCGCCATCGAGCACATCATCCGCCCCTTCTCCGACGGCACCGCCGACGCCATCTCCAAGATCCGCAAACCCCGCCAGCCCGCCGGCCGCATCGATGCGGATATCTCCATCGCACAAGAAGACGACGCCAACCCCCAAGGCTCAGTGCGGGCACGCATCTTCAACCCCCAATCCCTCTCCGCCCTGGCCGACAACATCCGCATCGACACAAGCAACGCACTCGGCAGCATCCTCGTCCAAGCCCCCCTCAGCGGCCCCGAACCCGTACGCATCGACCTGCAAAACCTCCGCGCCGACATCCGCCTCAACGGCCAGCCACTCGCCACCGCCCAACTCACCGGCACCGTCGCCCTGGCCGTCGAACCAACCCCCGAAAACCCCGGCACACCCCAGCGCATCATCGAGCCGGTCAACCTCCTCCTCCGCGACGCACGCTTTGAGTCCCCACTGGTCAAAGAACTCCTCACCCACTACGCCCCGCCACGCGTCGCCGACTTCTACGCCCGCGCCGCCCCGGCCGGCGACTTCGATGCCGAGGTCTCCATCACCCCACGCCCAAACGCCACGGGCAACCAAACCTCCATCGCCCTCCGCCCCCGACAACTCGCCATCACACTCGACGACAAACGCTACCAACTCCCCACCATCTCAGGCGAGGTCACACTCCAAGACCTCAACGCAGGCCAACCACCCGCAGGGCTCATCGATCAACTCACCATCGTCGGCGACAACTGGCAACTCACCACCTTCGGCACCTGGTCCGCAGGTGGCAACGCTCCGGGCGATCCCTCCTGGCAAGCCTCCACCACACTCACCCTCGAAACCACCGGCCTACCACCCTCACTGGCCTCCATCCTCCCACCCGCGATCGAAAACCTCATCACCAAAAGCAACATCACCACTGACGACCCCATCACCACACAAGCCCTCACCCTCGAACTCAACCAGCCCGACACCGGCAACCTCAACTGGTCCCTCGCCGGCCGCATCGACTTCACCCGACTCAACCTCGACCGCGGCCTCAAAATCACCAACGCAACCGGCAACGCCACGCTCAAGCTCCACTCCGCACCCACCGGCCCCACAGGCACCGTCCGCATCGCCGCCGCAAGGGCACGCATCCAGGGCCTCCTCCTCGCAGGCATCGACGCCGACCTCACACTCGGCCTCCCGAACACCACCCTCCGCATCGACAACGCCTCCGCCTGGGCCTATGGCGGTCGCGTCCACGCCCAAGCCAACCTCGGCATCGACCCCCAAACCACAACCGACGGCCGCACCTACCAAATCTGGCTCACCGCCGGGGGGCTGAGCTTCCTGGACCTCCGCGCCGAACTCAGCCGCCGAGGATCAACCCTCGTCAGCTCACCCGCGCCCGACAACACCCCCGATAACACCCCCAACGACACCCCCAACGACACCGCAGATGCAAGGCCCAACTACACCCGCGGCACACTCACACTCGACCTCTCCCTCTCGGGCATACCCGATCAACCCAGCGCCCTCATCGGGCGAGGCTCCGCCACCGTCGCCGGCGGCAGCACCATCATCAACCTCCCCATCGTCGTCGGGCTGATGCAAATCTCCAACCTCAACCTCCCCACCGACGAGCAGTTCGACTTCGCCGCCACCGACTTTCACATCCAGGGCCAGACCATCGGCGTCGACCACGCCGTGCTCCTCTCGCCGTCGCTGGCCATGATCGGCACGGGCACCATCGCCCTGCCCGACGGGAACCTCAGCCTCTCGTTCAACAGCCGATCAAGGGTCAGGCTCCCCCTGCTCACCGCCATCTTCGAGGGCTTCCGCGACGAGATCGTTACCACCAGCATCAACGGCACCATCAACGAACCCAGATTCGCCCTCAACCCCCTCCCTGGCACCCGCCGATTCATGGCCACCCTCGTCGGCGCGCACGACAGCAACCCCCTCATCCCCACACTCGACCTGCGCCGCTACGAAAACCAACGCGACGCGGCCATCGCACGCCGCCAGCAAGCCATCACCAAACACCCACTATCCCCCGAGCCGTAACAGATTCACCCCCGCACCACGCCCACAGTCCCGCTGCGAACCTCGATCACGCACCCGCCGCCGCTAAACCTCTTCGGGTCCGTGCAGTCCGATCGGATCACCCGCGCCGCCGCCATCAGCACCCGCTGCGGCACCACCCGCCCGCTCAAAGCCTTCGCCGCCGCGCCCAGAACCTCGCCGATGACAATCGGCCTCTCCCGCGCCAGGCCCGCACGCGACCACTTCGCGCCCGCCCCACGCCGCCGCACCACACCCG
>VYKU01000336.1_pt1 | contig 11065 bp, 12 predicted proteins | sample 5114491 | NCBI WGS metagenome assembly VYKU01 (sample SAMN12291796, study PRJNA351875) | freshwater metagenome | isolation source: freshwater lake | place: USA: Michigan, Gull Lake | collected 2011-07-05 | reverse complement strand
TTTAGGGATTACGGAGTGTCGCTTGTTTCCTGCGTTCCCAAAGTCAACGACTCAATTTAATGCTAACATAAAGTCGCCCTAAAGGGCGAGGTTTTCAACCCAAATTTTCGATAATACTTCATCAGTGACTCCGTTTTAGAGAGGCGATCGTGCAAATTACGCTCAAGGAAAGAATCGAATCCATACAGGTGGGGAGTATCTCGGCGCTGGCTTTCCTGGTTCCCTATCTGCTATTTTTAATTGTCGATCGAGTATTTTTAGGGGAATCGATCACAGTAATTGGCACTTTTGTCAAGATATCAGGGGCGATAATTAGCGGATTTCTCTTTGGTGTCACCTATCGTTATGTCGTCCGTAACGATGATAATCCCCATCTCAAAGATGGTACAGTGGCAGCTTTTGCCCTAGTCCGCGGCCTAGTTCCCCTACAATTATCCACAGACTTGATCGCCGACAGTGGGCGCTTAAGTCTCTTTCTGGGAGAGAGCTTTATCTGTTTTTTATCCTCTCGTCTGCTGTTAGAGTTGACTAAGCTGCGCCAATAATCGACTCAGTTATCAGTTATCAGTCATCAGTTATCAGGTGCGAGTTTTCAGTGAATAGTATTAAGGGACAAGCTCGGAGCTGCTTTTTTACTGTTTACTGATCACTGTTTACTGATCACTGAAACATCACCCCACACCCTATGGCTATTTGTATTCCCGTTAATTTACCCGATCGCTCCTATGATATTCTGATCGAGAAGGGCAGTTTAGCCAATCTCGGTGCTGAAATGAGCCAGTTAAGCTTAGGTAAAAAGGTTTTATTGGTTTCTAATCCCGAAATTTTTGAGTACTACGGGCAAATAGCGGTTAATTCCCTAGAAAAAGGGGGATTTACCGTTTCTACTCATCTGATCCCCGCCGGCGAAAATTATAAAACCCTCGATGCGATCGCCGAAGTTTATGATAGCACCCTCGCTCACCGGTTGGAACGTTCCTCGACTATGGTTGCCCTCGGTGGTGGTGTGATCGGGGATATGACGGGATTTGCGGCAGCCACATGGTTACGGGGTGTTAATTTTGTCCAAGTTCCCACCACCCTCTTAGCCATGGTGGATGCTTCCATTGGGGGTAAAACTGGTGTCAATCATCCCCAGGGCAAAAATCTGATCGGGGCGTTTTATCAACCGAAATTAGTTCTGATCGATCCTAGCGTCCTTAAAAGCCTACCGGTGCGAGAATTTCGGGCAGGAATGGCAGAAGTGATTAAATATGGTGTAATTTGGGATGCTGAGTTATTTAAACAGTTAGAAGACTCGGACAATTTAGCTAGTTTTTCTCAGATCGATGGCCAGCTATTGCAAACAATTATTACAAAGTCTTGCCAAGCTAAAGCAGATGTGGTAAGTAAAGACGAAAAAGAAGCGGGTTTGCGGGCGATCTTAAACTATGGTCACACGATCGCCCACGGCATTGAAAGTTTAACCGGATATACTAAGATTAACCACGGGGAAGCGGTGGCGATGGGGATGGTGGCAGCAGGAGCGATCGCTGTTAAACTGGGAATGTGGACGGAAGCGGAAAATCAACGACAAACGGCGTTAATTGCCAAAGCTGGCTTAGAAACACAAATTCCGCCCTTAAACCCCGACCAGATGATCGAGACGCTTACTGCCGATAAAAAGGTGAAAGATGGCAAAGTTAGATTTATTTTACCAACGGCGATCGGCCAAGTCACCATCAGCGATCGAGTTACTCCCTCGATGGTGCGGGAGGTGTTACCCCCAACCAAATCCGGGCAATAGACGTTTTTTCAATTAAGGAATGCTCCCAATATGACGACTGACTCAATACAAGTTACTGCTGAAGAAATTGCTCAGTTTCGGACTGAATTAGCGGATAATCCAAGGGCGATTGCTGCTTTGGATGCAATTGAGGATTGCGAAGGTTATCTTGAGGATGCTGTACCGTTACTGCTGATAGAAGCTGGTACAGAACCCGATAGATCGATCGGCGATTTGTTCGAAAAATGCCGCCAATTTATCTGTCAAGAGGAAGTTAGAGAAGCCTTAGAATCGGGTATGATTGCACCTGCTATAGAACCGATTTCTATGGGTGCTGGTATTCCTCCCGGTGTGGCAACAGCGATCGGTATTTGCGCCTTTAAATTGGGGATGAAAAGAGTTTGTGCTGATTGTGCTGACTAAATCCCTGTAGCTGTAAAACCGGCCCAGTAGTAGGGATTGGCAAAGGGATAGGGTTGGCGTTCTCTAATTCTTTCCAATGATTTTTGATATATTTTGCGCTGTCCTGGTCGCAGTTGGACAAGATGTTTGTCTATTTGCGGCTGATATTGTTGTAGAAATTCGTCTAACTTGTCAATGGTTAAATCCTGCAACCAATATTGAGCTTGTTTCAAAGCAACTGGTACAGAAACTTGCTGATTCTCATCAAATAAAATCTCATAAAATTTAATCATCAAGAAGGAGGTTGATAGGTCATTAACTTTCCATAAACTACTGACAACGCTGGGACTTCCTGCAAACAGAAAACCACTGGGTAAACCGATATATTCATCGCTGATAGAGTTTAAATCAATTAAGCCAGTTTCACAAGCGGAAAGGGTGACAAGGCGACATTTATTCAAGCGCAGTTCAAAGATTTCGCCTAATGTTAGTGGTTCTTTATTAGCTAAAAATAAGGCGGATTCGAGAGGATTTTTGATGTTAAATCTTCCATGACAAGAAAAGTGATGACAATGACTGTCTGAGGCTTTAAGATGGGTGGTAACGGTGTCTTTTGTAGCGTTATCTTTGGCGATAATTTCGCTTTGATTAAACAGAGTTGAGATAATATTAACTTCTAAGTCGGTGAAAGTTAAGTCTTTGGTTGGGTTTTGAATAGCGAAAAGATTAGTTAACTCATTTAATTGACGTTGTTTAGTAATTTGTAATAATTGGCAACTTGGGGCATATTGTACATCATATTTATCTTGTAAAATTTGGCTTTCATTAATGGGGAAGGCGTGAATGGGGAGGATATGTAAAAAATAATGAGGAATAATAATCAAACGTTTACAAGTATTAGGGATGAGTGCAATAATATCATTAATATGTAGGATATCGGCGAAAGTTTGCAGGACATTAGAAAGTTGGTTTATCCATTCTTTGTTGTCATTTTCACAGTAGTAAAGATCTAGACAATTAAAAAAATCATCAACGAATTTATCTTTGTCATCTTCTGAAGATTGCCAAACTTTAATTTCCCCATCAGAAGACACCACAAAAGCCAAGCCTGTGATATACCAACACAGCAGACAAGTTTCCGCATCGGTTAATGCTTGAATATCCTTAAAAGTGATAGGTTGAACTATTTGAGTCTGCTTGAAGTTAGGATCAATAGGGGTGATTTTTTGATCGATAAAATCTTCCCAAGCTTGCCGATATTCTCTAAGATGACTATCATCAGAAATGCAGGGCGTTAATTTGTCATTATTGCTGATATTCTGGTTAATACTGTGACTTTGTAGGCGGATTTGTTCATTAACCCACCTTTGGCGTAATTTATCAAGTTGATCAATTATTTCTTGACTAACCCCTTGCGGTTTGACATTTTTTTGTGTCATCAATTCCACAAGATTTTGCGTTTTACTGCGTTCAATATATTCTAATGCTTTCTCAGGCTGATTGAGTTTAAGATGTGCCTGTACAATGTGATAGAAGACACCAATAGCATTAGAGAGGATTTCTTGACGACTTTGGGGGTTAAGTGCCTCTAAGCGGGCATTTTCGACGGCTTCAATGGCGATATGATAGGCTTCTGTGGCGGGTTGCCATTGTTCTTCGCTGTAGTGAAGAATAGCTAAACTACGGGCAGTTTGTAAACAATTGAGGGGATCACTGTCTTTAGTATAGATTTGTAAGGCATTGTGATAAGATGTGATCGCAAGTTCTAAATTCTCTGCTTTATCCCCTCTGATTCTGTTAATGTAAGCATTAGCGAGATTATTTTGCGTCATTGCCCAATCTTGGGGAAATGCGTCAAAAGTATAAACTTTCAAGGCTTCAGTGTAAGCGGCGATCGCCCTTTCTAAATTCTCTGCTTTATCCCCTCTGATTCTGTTACGGTAAGCATTAGCGAGATTATTTTGCGTCATTGCCCAATCTTGGGGAAATGCGTCAAAAGTTCTTACTTTCAAGGCTTCAGTGTAAGCGGCGATCGCCCTTTCTAAATTCTCTGCTTTATCCCCTCTGATTCTGTCAGAGTAAGCATTTGCGAGATTATTTTGCGTACCTGCCCATTGTTGGGGAAATGCGTCAAAAGTGCTTACTTTCAAGGCTTCAGTGTAAGCGGCGATCGCCCTTTCTAAATTCTCTGCTTTATCCCCTCTGATTCTGTCAGAGTAAGCATTTGCGAGACTATTTTGCGTACCTGCCCAATCTTGGGGAAAAGCATCAAAAGTACGAACTTTCAAAGCTTCTGTGGAAGCTGCGATCGCTTGTTCGAGATTCTCAGCTTTATCCCCTCTGATTCTGTCAGAGTAAGCAGTAGCGAGATTATTCTGTGTGGTTGCCCAATTTTGGGGAAAAGCATCAAAAGTACTCACCTTCAAAGCCTCTTGGTAATAGGCGATCGCTTGTTCGAGATTCTCGGCTTTATCCCCTCTGATTCTGTCAGAGTAAGCAACAGCGAGATTATTCTGTGTCATTGCCCAATCTTGGGGAAAAGCATCAAAAGTCCTCACCTTCAAAGCCTCTTGGTAATAGGCGATCGCTTGTTCGAGATTCTCGGCTTTATCCCCTCTGATTCTGTTACGGTAAGCAACAGCGAGATTATTCTGTGTCATTGCCCAATCTTGGGGAAAAGCATCAAAAGTCCTCACCTTCAAAGCCTCTTGGTAATAGGCGATCGCCTTTTCTATATTCTCAGTCTTATCCCCTCTGATTCTGTCAGAGTAAGCAACAGCGAGATTATTCTGTGTCATTGCCCAATCTTGGGGAAAAGCGTCAAAAGTCAACACTTTCAACGCTTCGGTGTAACCTGCGATCGCCTTTTCTATATTCTCAGCCTTATCCCCTCTGATTCTGTCATTGTAAGCACCAGCCAGATTATTTTGCGTCTCTGCCCAATCTTGAGGAAAAGCATCAAAAGTCCTAACCTTCAAAGCCTCTTGGTAATAGGCGATCGCCTTTTCTAAATTCTCAGCTTTATCTCCTCTGATTCTGTTACGGTAAGCAACAGCGAGAGCGTTTTGTGTAGTTGCCCAATCTTGAGGAGAAGCATCCAAATTGCTCACTCTCAGTGCCTCGTGGTAACAAGTAATTGCCATTTCTAAATTCTCAGCTTTATCCCCCATGATTCTGTCGCTGTAAGCATTGCCTAGATTATTTTGAGTCTTTGCCCAATCGTGGGGAAAAGCGTCAAAAGTCCTCACCTTCAAAGCTTCGGTGTAACTTGCGATCGCTTTTTCTATATTTTCAGCTTTATTTCCTCTAATTCTTTTTCGGTAAATAATTCCTAGATTGTATTGCGTCTTCGCAAAATAAGATGGAAAAGTGTCAAAAGTATAAACTTTCAGAGCTTCTTGGTAACAGATAATTGTCTGTTCTAAATTCTCAGCTTTATCGCCTCTAATTCTGTCTTCATAAGCAATAGCTAGATAATTGTGTATCATTGCCCAATCTTGGGGAAAAGCATCAAAAGTACGAACTTTTAAAGCTTCTTTGTAACAGGTAATTGCCCTTTCTAGATTTTCAGCCTTATCCCCTTTGATTCTGTCTGAGTAAGCATTAGCCAAATTATTTTGCGTAGTTGCCCAATTTTGGGGAAAAGCATCAAAAGTACGAACTTTCAAAGCTTCTTGATAACAAATGATCGCTTGTTCTAAATTGTCAGCTTTATTTCCTCTGATCCTGCGAGAATAAGTAAAACCTAGATCATTTTTTGTCATTGCCCAATCTTGAGGAAAAGCGTCAAAATTATAAACCTTCAAGGCTTCTTGATAACAAGTGATCGCTTGTTCTAAATTGCCAGCCTTCTCTCCTGTAATCCTTAAATGATAAATAGTAGCAAGAGCATTTTGTGTAACTGCCCAATGTTGAGGCAATTGCTCGAAAGTAAAAACATTTAAAGCAAGTTGATAACCTGCTATTGCAATTTCTTGATTTATGTCAATTTTACCAAGGGAAAATTCTTCGACAAGGCTACTAAAAATGACAATAACATCAGCAATACATTGAGCTTCTGCGCCCTCAACAGACCAGAAAATATTTTTTGCCCAAATATCTAAAACTTTTATGAGATTTTCATCTAATTTATCTATATTTTGAGACAGGAAATCATAAATTAACTGAGGATTAGAATTTTCTTCAACTTTTTGTAATACTTCCATCAAAAAAATGAGGTAATCTTGAGCAGTGTTGGTGATTCCTGCTGTTTCATCGTCAAATATCCTTAATATATCCCCACCTTCAACAGGAAGATTTTGATTCGAGCCTTCTAATATAATCTCCCAATTACAACCTAATTCTTGGCAAAAATTTCTAATTGTTTCAAATTCTATCGCCTCAACGCTTGGCACAAAAAAACTTTGTCCTAATAATTGTAGTGCAAAACTATTCGCATCCACAGGAGATTCAAACATTACTATCGCTTGATTTTCTTCACAACTTATTGTATGAATTCCCTCGTTCTCCTTCCCCGAATCGTAAACAATGGCATAAACAGTTTCAGGCGGGTCAGATAATTGATTAGGATCTGATATCTGGGAATCCTGACTTGTAGAAACAGCCAAATCTTTTGGTATTTCTGCACTTTCAGCAGGAGGAGTTCGATTTGCTCCCTTTGGCACAACTTCCCAATCATAACCTGATTTCTGACAAAAAGAGATAATTGTTTTAGTTTCTATTGTTTCAACACTCGGTACAGGAAAATTCTGTTTTCTTAATTGTCGTGCATAATTAGTTGCATCTGCTGAAGTTTCAAACAGTAATATTGTTTCTTTCTCTTGATGACTTATTGTATGAATCCCCTCATTATTTGTTCCTGCGTTGTAGAGAAGAACATAAACAGTTTGAGGTAACTGATTAGAGGGTTGCTGCTGAAAATACTGACTCAAAGAAATAGCTAAATCTTGCGGATTAACCTGTAAATTCTGTAAAATTCTCGCTGTACTTTCCCCTTCTTGAATAATTCCAATCAGTAAATGTTCTGTATTAATAGATTCATGTTCTAATTGCCGAGCAATTGAAACCGCATTGTTTAAAACCAATTTTGCCGATTCTGTAAAAGGAAGTTCTACAGTAATCATTCCTGAACCCCTTCCTAGAATTTTTTCAACTTCAATCCGAGCATTTTTTAGCGTTATTCCCTGCTGTCTTAAAACTTGTGATGCAATTCCTGTTGCTTCACCAATTAACCCTAAAAATATAAACTCCACCCCTACAAAATTATGCCCTAAGCGACGCGCTTCTTCCTGCGCTAACAGAATCACCTTAATCGCCTTCTCTGTAAACCGTTCAAACATAACTCAGACTCCCTATCACTGCCAAAACACGAAACTTACCAGAACTACAACACCTTAATTTCCCATTCCGCAAAAAATTGGACATAATTGAATGAGGACTATGATTGTTAGGATTATGGCGCGATTATTACAATTATATCCCAGGGATGATAGGCAAAAACAATCATACGTTGTTCGTTCATGGGTTGAGAGAGGGTTGAACAGGATTATTCTTGATTATATTGAAAAAAAAGGAATTTTGCCTAAATCATGAATCATTTAAGAATCTCAATGTTAAGATAAAATGAGAAAACTAACTAGGATAAATACCATCATGACAACACCAACTCAACAAATGCAATTTCAACCGATTTTTGTTGAAGGGGATGAAACCGAAATTATTCCTCCTGAAGACATTGCCGAAAGTGACGCAGCTTGGCAAGATTATTTAACAGGAAAAGATCAGGGAATCTCTTTAGAAGAACTTGAACAAGACTTATGGGGAGAAAACCTTGAGTGAGTGGCGTTTTCTTATTTTAAAACCTGCCCAACGCTATCTAAAACGGTTGTCTAAAACTGATCAAGAGCGTATTATTAAAGGATTGAAATCTTTATTAACCAACCCTGAAAATGCGGATATTAAGCCCCTTAAAGGAAGACCAGAATTAAGATTACGAATAGGAGATTATCGCTGTTTATTTTTTATAGATCAAGAAAATCGAATTTATATTATTACTCAGATTGGTACTCGCGGAGATATTTACAAAAAATAAAATAAATCTTTCACTCTATCCCCTATCAACTCCTAATTTTCCTGTAATATTCTGGATTCATCGCCATCATTGCAGGATAATAGCTGATTAATGAGGTTTAGATAAGCTTGGGTGCGTTGTTCGTTCATTGTCTGTACTATGATTTTTGTGATTATATTTATGATTGAGGAAAGGGAAGAATAATATAGCGAATTATTGTTCCGAGTAAAGCCGTTCCCAAGATTCCGATTAACGTCCAAATTTGTGCCTTTTGAGAGCCTTTTATTTCCTTTGCATCATCTTTTAAACTTTCAATATCTTTTTCTAAACCATCGACTTTTTCCTCTAATCTAGCTTGTCCAATTTCTAGACTATTCAGACGATTATCAAGTTTTTCTAGTTTCTGATTAATTTCACCTAAAATTTCTTTGAGATCTTGTTCAATCGTAATTGACATCTGATGATTCTCCTGATAATGATGGTTATCAGTATTATTGTATATTTTGTCTCAAGTGCTTGTCAACGATTACGCCTCATTTTCCCTTCCTGCTTCCCTGTATTGTTTCGCTACGGCTACCATTACCTCAACCAACCCCCGATCCAACAATTCCTGATTTTTCTGTAATATTCGGGGTTCATCGCCATCATTGCAGTGAGTTGTTCATTCATAGCGTTGTAAATGGTGGCGGTTAATTCAGTTATAAGCGATTCATCGGCAATCATCAAGAGTTGGGGATTGGTGGTAAGGTTGTCAGAAAAGCGATCGCGCTGTAAGTTACAATTACGATAATTAAGCAACTTCAAGTTCATAATGTAAAACAAGTAACTCATCTTCTTTTAAAAGAGCTATAGCATATTCCCGTCCTTGATTATCAGAAAATTCCACCAAATATTGCTTTTCTCCGTTTCGTTCATATACTTCCACTACCGTTCCAACTTGTCCACTTGGTAAGCTTTCTATAGACTCATATTCTGGTTCAACTAAAGTTAATCTTTCCTTAGTAACAGGATTGGTAATAGCCACAGTATCTAAAATTAAAATATTTTTCATATATTGTCACCTAATAAATGCAGAAATAAGACGAGGATTAGAATTAGTCGAAGTGAGTTCCCAAATAGTCCGAAGTTGCATTCCTTGCCGATCTGGTATAGTCCAATCTACCTTAAACTGTTGACCAAATTCTGTCTGTGCTTGCTGAACGACTTCACCTTCAATTGCTGCTAGTTGAATCATTGATAGTAATAATTCAGCATTTTCTTGAGTTATTCCTAAACGGGACTTGAAAACTCTAGCTTTGTTTTTACCGCTAGAATGTTCTGGATTTAAACAATAGTTGATTAACTTTTCCATAGCAATTTCTGCCTGTTCTCCGTTAGGTAATTTCATGTCTTTACAGTATCATTTGAACTAAGTTGCCTGAGGACTATGATTAAGGATTACCTGAAATAACGAATCTACCAACTGCTACTAAAAAACCTCCCACCGCAGTAATTAAAATACCAATTCTCCTCTTACAGAATTTATTTCTACTTTTAATACTTGTCTTTCGCCTTTAGCTTCTGTTAGCTGAATTTTTATATCTGTAACATCTTTTTGGACATTTTCTAGTTTTTGACTGATTTCTGTTAGAATTTTTTCAAGACTTTGTTCAATCATCACTGACATTTATTTTCTCCCCTAATCAGAAAGATTATTAATCATTATAGTCGATATTCAGAGAACTATTATCCTTCCTGCATCCCTGAATTTCGAGGCACTTACGGCCGATAAAAAGGTCAAAGATGACAAAGATTAGATTTATTTTACCCACGGCGATCGGGAAAGTAACCATCAGCGATCGAGTTACCTCCCCCATGGTAAGAGAAGTTTTACCCCCAACCAAATCCGGGCAGTAAAAGCTTTTTCAATTGTTGCATCGCTTGTTCCGTAACATCCCGGTATTTTAAATCTCCCACGAGAATACGTCCCATCAGTTGACCGGCGATCGGGCGTTTAACGGCGACATTATAGGCGATTTGGGTAAATTGATAGAATAAACCGGCTAATTTGGCCGCTAAAGCCATATCTTCCCCCCATTCTTCCCGAATTATCCGACTATAGTTCGCTAAAGCGCGATTATCCCCGGCTAAAGCTCGATCGATCGCCTCGGCTGCCTTAACTCCCGTCAAAATTGCCGGACGGATACCCTCACCGATAAGAGGATCGAGAATCCCCGCCGCTTCTCCTGTAATTAAGGCATTTTGGGCGTGTAGCGGTTGATTTCCGTTCCAAAGGGCTAAAGCATACTCACTATAGCGATAATCCTGTAAATTCCAGCCCTTTTGACGGGCATAATTTAACAGTTGTTTTTTCAGCTCCTCGGATTTGATGCTGCCCTTAAAACAACCACCGCTAATTGTGTAACCATTAGACTTGGGAAAAGCCCAGATATAACCATTTTTTAGGGAACCAAAATCAAAAAAAGCTTTTTGGGGTGGAATAGTCGCTTCTGCGTTAGTAATTTCCAGAGCAGCACCGATCGCTTCGTTTTTCGCCGGTAATCCCAACCAGCGACTGGTATTGCCCCTAACACCATCGGCAGCAATCAGATATTTACCTGAAAATGTTCCTTGGGATGTGGTAACTTGCCAGTGATCTTGGATGAATTTGATCTGGGTAACTTCGCTGTTATCTTGGATGGTTGCCCCGACTGCGATCGCCTGTTGCCCTAAAAAATCATCGAAAATTTTGGGTCTGAAACCCCGTCGTTCTACGACGGCTTTACTGTTAAATACTAGCGCATTTACACGATATATGCTAGAATGTAAGACATGGAGAAAGCCTATTG
>VYKU01000465.1_pt1 | contig 11126 bp, 9 predicted proteins | sample 5114491 | NCBI WGS metagenome assembly VYKU01 (sample SAMN12291796, study PRJNA351875) | freshwater metagenome | isolation source: freshwater lake | place: USA: Michigan, Gull Lake | collected 2011-07-05 | reverse complement strand
TATTAAACTAGAACCCGATAGTGATGGCATAATACGCTCCCAAATCTTCCCCGGTTTATGGCTAGATAAAAACGCTTTATTAATGGGCGACTTAGGAAAAGTTTTAGTGATTTTGCAGCGGGGGTTAGAAACAACAGAACATCGAGATTTTGTCCATAAATTAACTGCCAATCACAGCTAGATTGTAAAATTAGACGGGTGCATCTCACATCTGCAAAAATACGGACAATCAGCAATTATTAGTGACTCTTAAATTATTACAAATATATCAGCAGCTGCCTGTAAGCATCCCACCGAAAAACTAATGCGCTCCGGGGTTTGGGGGCGGCGCCACGCCCCCAACGGGGGGTTTGGGGGGTAGAACCCCCCAAAGGCTTGGATTGAGTGATAAAATCGGAAGTAATGACCAACTTTAGAAGATAGTTTCCCTTTAAAAATCCCAACTCAGTAGATTTACAAAAATGAGATGCACCCAATTAGACAGTTATTCTTGATCCACTGTCTTATAATTACAGAAAGAGTATTTTTGAATTGAATTTGTTCTTAACTGTACCCCAATAATCTCGCTCCTGATAATCTTCTCATCACCTTACTTTATGTCAAATCTAATCCTTTTCTGGCATCGTCGCGATTTACGTCTCTCGGACAATATTGGACTTAGTAAAGCTAGGGAACGTAGTCCGAAAATTATCGGGGTTTTCTGCCTCGATCCTGCTATTTTAGAAGGGGATGATATCGCCTCTGCGAGAGTTGCCTATCTCCTCGGTTGTCTAGAGGAATTAGCCAAAAATTATCGCCAAAAAGGTAGTCAATTACTGATTATTCGCGGCAACCCCAGTCAAACACTCGTCAACTTAGCCAGCAATTTATCAGCAAAAGCAGTTTTTTTTAACCTCGATATTGAACCCTACGCGCGTCAACGGGATCAACAGGTAATTGCCGCTTTACAAACAAAAGGAATTGAGGTAGAAACCTTCTGGGATCAACTTCTCCACCCTCCAGGGCAAGTCCTCACCCTCTCAAAAAGCCCCTACACCGTATATACTCCTTTTTGGAAAAATTGGAGCCAATTAGCCAAAGCCAGCCCCACAACCCTAGAAAACCTGCAAGGATTAGACGAAAATGAGGGGGAGAAACTCACAGAAACTATTAATTTACCAACCCTAGAAAATTTAGGTTTTACTTGGCAAAATCCCTTACCCCTCACCCCCGGAGAAAAGGCCGCTAATAGCAGATTAGAAGAATTTTGTCAAGGGGTTATTAACAATTATCAAGAAGATCGTAACTTCCCCGCTGTTGATGGCACCTCGCGCTTGAGTGCCGCTTTAAAATTTGGCGCGATTGGCATTCGCACCATTTGGACGGCAACCCTAGAGTTATTAGAAAATTGCCGCGCCCAGGAAGCAAAAGATGGTATTATCACTTGGCAGCAAGAGTTAGCCTGGCGGGAATTTTACCAGCATTGTCTCTATTTTTTCCCAGAATTGGCGGTCGGTGCTTATAGAACAGAATTTCGTCATTTTCCTTGGCAGGATAACGAAGAACATTTTCAAGCTTGGTGTGAGGGAAAAACCGGCTATCCCATCGTTGACGCGGCGATGCGACAATTAAATGAAACAGGATGGATGCACAATCGTTGTCGCATGATCGTGGCGAGTTTTTTAACCAAAGACTTAATTATTAACTGGCAAAAAGGCGAAAAATACTTCATGCAGAAACTTTTTGATGGCGATTTAGCCGCTAATAATGGTGGTTGGCAGTGGAGTGCCTCTAGTGGGATGGATCCGAAACCTTTAAGAATTTTTAATCCCGCTAGTCAGACACAAAAATTCGATCCAGAAGGGGAATATATTCGTCAATGGTTGCCGGAATTAGCTTCCGTAGATACGGAATATTTAGTAACCGGGAAAATCCCCCATTTAGAAAGACATCGTTGTGGTTATCCTGAGCCAATTGTCGATCATAATCAACAACAAAAAGAATTCAAACGACTCTATAGTAATCAGAAGCTAAAACGGTAAAACTAGCTACTTTTGACCGGCTTTAATCTGGTTCCAAACATCCTCTAAACTTAGATATAACACAGGCACAACAATTAAACTCAACAGGGAAGAAGTGACTAAACCTCCCACAATTACCATCGCCATGGGTTGCCGCAATTCCGCACCAGTACCCAATCCCAAAGCGATCGGAATCATGCCTAAAATTGTCGAACAAGTGGTCATTAAAATCGGTCTTAACCTAATCATTCCCGTCTCTAAAACCGCTTGCTCCCGACTCCAACCCTGTTGACGCAATTGGTTAGTATAATCCAGCAATAACACAGCGTTTTTATCAAGTAATCCCAAGAGGAAGATAAACCCGATCAGAGAAATCATACTAAACTCACTACCCGTTACCAATAACCCCAACATTGCCCCCACAATCGCTAAAGGTAAACATAAAGCGATGACGATAGTTTCTAACAGTCTTCTGAATAATAACCATAAAACTCCTAACATTAAAATTGTCGCTAGGATTAAAGTGCGACCAAAACTGCCCAAAACATCGCTACTTTGAGAAGAAGTACCCCAACGCTGTAAAGTTATCCCTTCCGGTAAAGGAATCCCTTCAATTTTAATGGCCGCATCTTCTAATCCTAAATCCGGACTAAGATTAGCACTGAGAAAAATCGCCTGTTGACCATTTAAACGCTCGATCGCCAAAAAATCCCCCCGCTCATTTAATCTAGATGATAGGGAAATATCCTTTAAACCGGCGATTTTAGCGGACTCAACCCGCAATTTCTCGGCACTATCGCGCAATAGCTTGAAATCATCGCTTTTAATCGCAATTTGGATCGGCTTTTCCGCTTCCGTCTGCACAAAAGGAATGTCCTCGACACTGACATTCACCCCTCTAATTGTCGGTAAAATTTGCCGAATCCGTTGCTGCACCGCACTGGTGTGAGATTGACGATCGCTCTTCAGTTTAATGTGAATTTTGCCACGATTCGGCTCACCCCGTAAACCGGCGATCATAAAAGTCGATTCCACTTCCCCATCCCGCAAAATCGGCGCTTCTAATTTGCTGCCATCGCGGATAGTGCGACGCAAAAGAAAACTTTCGGGAGAACTCGCTAACTGGGAAATCCAAGCGAAACTATCGCTAGAACTCTTAGCCGTCGGTTTATTAGGACTAATTTGCGTTATTTTCGGCAAAGGAGAAGTATAAACCAGATTAAACTCGCCGCGATCGAGTCGGGGAATAAATCCCCTAGAAATAAAAGGAATCAGGGCAATACCCGCAAAAAAGGTAATTAGGGCAATAGCAATGACCAGCAAACGATGACGCAATGACCAGTTTAAGAGCCGTCGATAGGCGTTCTCAATCGGTCGGTTTTGTTTCGTCGTTTTTGCCCGTGACTGCGGTTTCAGCCAATATACTGCCAAAACTGGCGATAAGGTTCTGGCGATCAACAGAGAAAAAATCACCGCAGCCGAGACAGTTAAACCGAAGGGTTGGAAAAACTGTCCCACCGCACCCCCCATAAAAGCCACGGGTATAAACACGGCAACAATGGTTAAAGTGGAAGCAGTGACAGCTAATCCGATCTCCCTTGTCCCCTTGAGTGCCGCATTTTTCGGGGTTTCCCCCGCGTCGATTAAACGGGAAATATTCTCCACATCAACGATCGCATCATCCACGACAATGCCGATTACCAAAGCCAGGGCCAGCAGCGTCAGGGTTTCCAGATTAAACCCATAGATGGCCATGATAATGAAAGTCCCCAAAAGAGATAGGGGGATAACCAGAGCAGAAATGATTGTAGCGGCGAAACTGCCTAAAAATATCAATATCACCAGCACCGACAGCAAAACTGCCAAAAGTAAATCATCGATCGTGCCTTGTAGGGCAGCGCGAATATATTCCGCTTGGGTTTCAGCTAAAATTATCTTGACATCGGGCAGTTTTTGTGCTATGTCTTTAACCAGTTTTTCTGCTTGGGCGGCCAGATCGAGACTATTGGCAGCACCTTGTTTGATTACCTGCACTGCGATCGCCTCTTGTCCGTTAAAGCGCACCAGCGTGGGCAATGGTCGGGTTAAGCTTTTATGGGGATTATCTTCCCTAACTGTACCTTGACCGAGTAAATTAACTTTAGCCGTACCTTCGAGAGCTTTTAAGGGCGGAATTAAATTATCTTGGGCGATTTGGCTTAATTCTTCCAGAGTTTTCTGCTCACTCACCAGCGCATAGGTGACTGTTGCCGACTCATTTAAATCAACGGGGATAACTTCTGTGGTAGCTTGAGGGGGTAAAGGGATTTGCGAGATAGCCTGTTTAACTGCTGCCGTGGCCTTGTCTAAATTTGTGCCAATTTTAAAGAAAACGCTGATTACTGACTGTCCGGGGGAAGTAGTCGAGGACACATCGCGACAACCGGGGAGAGAGAAAAGGGGATTTTCTAGGGGTTTAGTTAATTGCTGTTCCGTGGTGATAGCAGTAGCTAAATCCGCTTGAGCGTTAATTATTACGACTGGAAAGCTGATATCGGGGAAAAGAGCGTATTTTAGGGAACTAAAAGCCAAAATTCCCGCCATGGCCACCGCTAACCAGAAAGCAATGGTTAACCTCGGGGCATTAATCGCTATTCGAGAGATATTCAGACGTTCTCGCCATGATTCTTTCATCTTTGTTGAATAAGTGGGGTGTGGGGTGTGGGGTGTGGGGTGTGGGGAGTTTTCTCAGTGAACTGATAACTGATAACTGATAACTGACTCCTAACCCAATGGTAGATGTGGGATTTTTGCAGGAGTTCTATTTTCCGACAAAGATAAGTAAAAATTATTTATTGACTGCAAAAACTTGAGAATATTTAAATTAACATTTCGCAATATTTATAAATTCTTAAGAATTAATTGAGAAAGATTTTTATTTAACAACGATGTTGCAATGGTTACAGCGATTTGATAGAATTTCATAGTCGGTTATTCTGTGCTTTTTTGGGCAGCAATGGTTGAAACCCTTGCCAAACCTAGAAGGTTATCCTAATTAAGACGGGTAAATCAGTCAATTTCACCAGCAACGATGATCTTTTTTTTGTGTAGTTTTATTGCAAAAAAAAAGTTTTTTTGACAAAAAGCACAAAGTATGATACTCCAAACGTATTTCTGGCTGCGAGTAATTATTGCAGAGTGGGGAAGTGGGGAAGTGGGGAAGTGGGGAAGTGGGGAAGTGGGGAAGTGGGGAAGTGGGGAAGTGGGGGAATTTCAACTAAAACCCTAACACCCCCCGCAACGCGCACGCAGTGACCACCCTAACACCCTAACACCCCAAAACCCCCCGCAACGCACACGCAGTGACCACCCTATCTCCTGACTCGGAGAATACTGACTCCTAACTCCTAACCCCAGGAAAAACTTTTTCAGCAAACCCTAACTAGCAATTAATTGCCGATTGCTATAAGAGAAATCGAGAGTCAGAAGTTAAATCTTAGGGCCAAATAGCTGCTAAATCTAACTCCCCACTCTCGATTTTAGGGATTATTTATGCTTCGTAGGGAGTGACACCAGAGAACTTAATTGTCGCTGGTTCGGGGTTTTTGCCGATATTGCGGTCTTTTTTGCCGAAAAATTCACGACCGGCGTTAACTTTTTCGGGGAAGACACCATCAGCAGGGTGGAGATACTGCACTTCACCACTGGGGTAAATCCGATAGATTTTGTAATCTTCGATTTTGGGCTTAAATTTCGTCCGCAATTGGGTACCAAGAGCGAGCGCCTGTTCTAAGACTTGTTCTTTGCTGCTTGTCCAGGTGATGGCGTACTTTTCTTCCAGATCGGCTTTGGTGAGTAAACCGCCCGTGCTGCCACCGAACTTAGGAGCTTTTCCAGAAAGTTCTGTCATAGGATTTTGTTCTCTCTACAAAAATAAACAAAAGGGGTTTTAGGGAATCCTATCACTGACACCCCCTCTCTCTAGTAGTCTTGTCAAGAACTGTAACATTATTTTGTACTAAACTATAGAACTAAGCAGCCGGCCGATCGCCAACTTGCCTAGGAATCGGCCACCACCTTAATCGATCGCCCGTCGGGAAATTTGCCAACTTAAAAAAATTACCGGAATTAATCCCACTAAGACAATGGCCAAGGCCGGTGCCGCCGCTTCCACTAAACGTTCATCACTGGCGTATTGATAAACGCGCACCGCTAGGGTATCAAAATTAAAAGGTCTTAAGACCAAATCCCCCCGACAAAAGAGGAATATGCACTTTAATTAAAGTGGCACCAGTGCCATAGCCAAGGCTGCGGGAAGCATCATCTAAACTAGGTTTAATTTTACTTAAACTCGATTCTAATGTGGAAAAAGCTACGGCTAAAAACCGGACAATATAGGCAAAAATCACACAGAAAATCGTGCCGCTCAGAATTAAATTGATATTTAATACTTGATTGAAAAAGTTATCTAATTTGCCTATAGGAATTAAAACCCCCACCGCGATAACAATGCCGGGGATAGCGTAACCAGCCGCCGCAATCCGCACAGAACCCTTAAGAGTTTTATTCGGATTAAGTCTTTCCCCGTAGGCGAGAATTAAAGCTAAAGCTACCGCAATAATTGCGCTTAAACTAGCCAGAAAAAAACTGTTTACCGATAAACTAAGAAAGTCATTATTAAAAGTTTCTTGGGCATGATTAAAGGCTAGATAGGCCAGATAGAAAGCAGGGGCGATAAACCCAAGAAATACTGGTAAAAAACCGGCGATCATTGCCAAAAAACTCCGAACCAATCCTAGTTCGTACTTAGTCGGTGACTGGAAACGATTGGCCATTTCATAGTAACGAGCTTGACGACGGGAGGATTCCGAACCAAGTATTATAAATCCCCGTGGTAAAAGCATTAATTCCGAAATACTGCACCGTACCAAAATCGTTAAGAGTTTCCATTAAAGCTAGGGCTAATCCCGCCATAATTGCCGGTCTTGCTAGGGGTAAAGCGACAGTAAAAAAACTGCGCCAAGGATTACATCCCAAGGAGCGACTTGCCTCCACTGTGCAGACAGATTGTTCTAAAAAACCCACCCTTGCTAACAGATAAACGTAGGGATAAAGGACAAGAATTAACATCAGAATCCCCCCCCAGAGAGAACGGATACTAGGAAACCAATAATCCTCGACACTATTCCAACCGAAAACACTTCTTAAGAACGTCTGCACCGGACCAAAATAGTCCATCATATTGGTATAAGTATAGGCCAAGAGATAGGCAGGAGCGGCAAGGGGTAGTAATAATAACCATTGAAATTGTTGACAACCGGGAAATTGACACATCGTTGTTAACCAAGCTGTGCCGACACCGATGATTAAAACGCCGCTGCCCACCCCGCACATTAACCAAAAAGAATTAACTAGATAATCCCAGAGAACAGTTTCGATCAGATGTTGCCAGACTTGACTGGAATTAGTTAATAAACTACTGGCCACCGATAAAATCGGCAGGGACACAAGCAGGGCAATTAGTAAAACTGCAATTGTCCACCCCTGTCTAAAAAAAGAGCGAGATTCTTTCAGAAAAAACATTTTTAATAAGATTGTTAAAGCAATTTTTAAGGTGGGGGCAAATCCTAGGGACTGATAGAGTAAAATACCTAACTCTGTCATTGAATAGGCACTTTCAGGGCCGTCTATTCCCACTTCGCTAAGATTATTTGGTGAAATGCGACACCACCAATTTTCTTCTATGTCTTGGAATATGTCTGTGCGACATTGGCACTGGCGACCATTTGACAGCAACAATGATCTTCCCTGAAAATGTTGAGCAAATTTATCGGCCTTGCTCTCATCAGAATCACATTCTGCGGATAAACTAAATATCCATGCCATTTTCATAGACTCCTATTGTGTGTATGCCACTAATCCACCTTTTCCCAATATTTTTGGGTCTTTGCCAATGCCGCTTCCTACCTTTCTAGAGCCATTGTAACTCTTGGCATGATGCTAACGTGGGCTATCTTGGACAGCCTGTAAATCTCCTGTAATAATGCTGTCATCAATCTGCCACAAAGGCTCTTTGCCCATGCCGCCAAATTTTGGCTGTAACTGCTCACTTTTCACTCCTCACCCCCTCACGAACCAAAAAGCCTGTAAACTGGATTTTATCAGGTGGATTTGCTATTATTTGGCTCTTCCAAGCGATGCAAGCACTCCTGAACTGATAACACAGGTACGGATGAATTCAAAAACCCTTGACTATCGCGGGTCAAGATAGCATCAAGTCCTTGATCTACAGCACAAGCGACCTGAATCGCATCCTCATAATCAGCCAAACCTGAACTAAACGCTACCTCTAGAACCGCCCGGTTTACAGGGCAGATTTCCATTGCTGTCAATGTCTCTGAAACTGCTTGCCGTGCCTGCTCAATACTGCGAGTGTGTCTTCGAGCAATATAAAAAATGTCCGTGAGCGTTGTAGCTGTGACATACCCGACGATCTGACCAGAATCGATCGCCTGAAATAGTCGTTCTGCATCTTGGAAAAATAGCTCTCTCTCCAATAGAAAATCTAGGAGAACATTAGTATCAATTAAAACTCTCACTAAAGATATTTCTCCACCCGACGATCTTCCAACATGGCAGCTACTTCTTGGTCGGTTGGTGCAAGTTGGTCTGTTTTGAGTAAGCCACGCATCCGTTGAATTGCACCAGAACGATCAGGTCTAGCAATTGGGGTCTTCTGCAAGGACTCAATAATGGCGCTAACCAGATCAAGTCGATCGCTCGGTGATAGCTTAACCGCTTCTTCCTTTAGGTCTTGCAGTAACATAGACATTGCTTGGGGCTGAATATTCTGGAATTTATTAAAAATAATTATAACCTTGATTATGATCAGGGCTGTAGGGCTATCTTGGACAGCCTGTAAATCTCCATTGTTAGTTCTTTGGTGACATCTCTAAATCCTTCAACTTGCTCTCTTAGCATTGCCAAGTCAAAATCAGACATAGAGACTCTATTACCCTCTGCTGCTTCTAATCTAGCTTGGAATGCAAGAAAAAGATCACTGCGGTTTAACTTGTCAACTTCTTCTTGCATGGCCTGAATTTCTTCTTCAACTTTATGCTGAATAGAAACATTTGCCTCTTGAATGAACTCTCTGACCTTCAAGTATAATTACTCGCTTGCATAAATGAGATGCTCCCTATAGATTTTAGTATAACTCTTTTTCTGTAAGCATAACTAGGAGATGCTTTAGAGCGCCGTCTATCGAGGAAAATTAGTTAATCAATAGGCCTAGGTCATTGGCTCCTAAAAATTAGGATTTCTGTAACAGCTTGCGGTAGTCAAACACGCGAATGAGAGTCCCTTTTTGGGGTAAATCGGCGGCACGAATCCGTAATTTATTGTCCTCGATTAAACGGATATTTTTATCCTTGACTAACTTGAGAAACTCATCTACAGACACCAATTCACAGGCATTTTTATCGGCGGCACTGGTAAAGTATTGAGTTGGTATAGCAATTCGCGGCTGTAAAACTTCGATCGCCTGTTTTGCTTCTTGGGGATTATAATTTTTTGGACCACCTCCCACGGGAATAAAAGCTAAATCCGGCGAACCTAGGAGAATTCTTTGTTCTAATTCGAGCGGGGCTGCTGCCCCCCCTAAATGGACAATGCTAATCCCCGCTTGGGTCCAACGCCAGGCTACATTCATACCGAAACGTTGCCCACCCATGCGATCGTGGGCAATACTAATGCCCTGTAATTTTAATTTACCCAGATCATAGGCCCCCGGCTCAAACAAAATTTTCGGATTACCGGGTAAACCCTCGGCCGCCCCTTCATCCCACAGTTGACTACTAATTAAAACGATATCTGCTTCTACTTTTGGCAAAGGAAAACCCGCCGTACAACCGATCGCCCGGAAGGGATTAACTAGGACTCTTTGCCCTCCTCCGGTGAATAAAAAGCAACTATGACCCAACCATTGAACTAGGAGGGAATTATCGGGTTTTTGGGGGGAAGTGGGGTTGGTCGGTTTGGGTTTAGTTTCCGCTAAAACTGAGCTTACTCCCACGGTTAAGAAACTTGTCCCCGCCGATAAGATAAAATCTCGCCTTTTCATAAATGTAGATGCAGAATTAATCAAGTTAAGGTTAATTTCAGGGGTTGGGGATTAGTAAACACTAGAGGGATCGGAGAAAGTTTCTTAAAAGTTCCTTGCCGGCAGTGGTTAAAATACTTTCGGGATGAAATTGTACTCCTTGAATGTGGGGGTAATCCCGATGACGGACTCCCATGACCGTGCCATCTTCTACCCAGGCCGTGATCTCTAAATTATCTGGCATGGTGGAGCGCTCGATCACTAAACTATGGTAACGGGTGGCAGTAAAAGGATTTTCTAAGCCTTGAAATACCCCTTCATTGTTGTGATAGATTGGGGAAGTTTTGCCGTGCATCAAGACTGGGGCCGAGACCACATCCCCTCCGAATACCTGACCGATACTTTGATGACCGAGACAGACCCCCAAGATTGGCATATAGGGGCTAAATTTGGCGATTAATTCCAGAGATATGCCCGCATCGACCGGACGACCTGGACCGGGGGAAATGACAATCCCATCCGGCCGCATTTGTTCGATCGTGGCCAGATCGATTTTATCATTACGATAGACCTCGATCGGCACGGCGATCGGGAACTCGGAGGCTAATTCTCCCAAATACTGGACTAAATTGTAGGTAAAACTATCATAGTTATCGATGACGATTATCAAGAGTCTCTCTCCTTTCTTTAGCCTCGCTCAGTATTTTCATTCTACACCCCGGCTGTCTCGATCGAGATAGCCGGGGTGTAGGGGGTAGGCTATTTTTGTGCCGTCAGCTAGAATCTGCCCGGAATTGCTAATTACAGCCTAAACTATCTCTGGTGGCCACTCCCGTGACCGGATTAATCCCATCGGCCCGTTCACACATTAACTTGACCTGATAGCTATCAGTTACCGCGTTAGTGAAATCGGCCCCGGTAATAATCGTGTCTTGACACTCCCCGCCGTAAAACGGACGGGGATTCTTGGTTCAACGACAGGGCTTAAAAATCTAAAGGAAGTGTAACCTTCACCCTACGACCAAATACCCCATCTAAAGATGCAA
>VYKU01000345.1_pt1 | contig 11579 bp, 10 predicted proteins | sample 5114491 | NCBI WGS metagenome assembly VYKU01 (sample SAMN12291796, study PRJNA351875) | freshwater metagenome | isolation source: freshwater lake | place: USA: Michigan, Gull Lake | collected 2011-07-05 | reverse complement strand
CGAAACTAATACGCGCCGGCGTGAGATTCCCTCTGGTTTGGTTGGATACGTCCTGCCAGATCAAGGAAACTCGATGAACCAAGAATCCCTCGCTTTTAGCGATGGGAGTGTCAATTTGATTGGCGACTATAGATCGCATTCTTGATAATAATGAAGGCGCACTCATGCCCGTCGCTTAAATTCACTAAACAGAACGAGACTGACGATAGTTTTCCCAGGGAAGGCTTTACCCTTGCAATTATCCTCACATACCTCTATAATTTTGGCACAGGCATCTATTAGGAGATCGATGAACTATGACTGTTCAAGTCATGACTCCAGTACCAATGATTGAACCCTCTTCTTGGCTTCGCGCTGGAATTACTGTTGAAAAAGTTGAGGGTGTCAATCTGATTAAATTTACTGACGAATTGCATACTCGTCTGGAAGAACTACTAGAAAAGCGGAAAGCTCAACTGTTAACCGCTGCAGAAGAAGCTGAATATGCAGGAATTGCCGAATTAGAACGAATTTTAACTTTCATTAACGCTAAATTGATCGCCAATCGTGACAATTAATGAACTTACTCGGCAATTAGTTCGGCGAAGAGCAAATTACTTGTGCGAATATTGTCATTCTCCAGAACAGTCCAGTTCAGATATATTTACAATCGATCAGCTGCTTCCCAGATCATTGGGCGGTTCAAATGCCCCTGATAACTTGGCTTTGGCTTGTCGCCGTTGCAATGAGCGCCGCTATAACTTTACCACTGGAATTGATCCTCAGACTGGAGAAGAAGTTGCTATATTTAATCCTCGTTTGCAGTTGTGGAACGATCACTTTGTTTGGATAAATAAGGGATTGATAATTATTGGAACAACGCCTACAGGTAGAGCAACTTGTGTGCGGCTAGATTTCAATGATCAGTTTCACAATCAAGGATTCATCCAGGAATCTAGGCAGTTATGGATAAAAGGAGGTTGGCATCCTCCCCAAGAAGATCTTTGCTTAAAATCGAGATTATTTCCTAACTTTTAACTCCCGACATCTGCCGCATTTCTAAATATACTAATAAAGCGTTAATATCGGCGGGATTGACTCCGCCGATTCGCGAGGCTTGGCCGATGGTGGCGGGTTTAATTTTTGTTAATTTTTCCCGGGATTCCATTGACAAAGTTTCGATTTTCATGTAGTCAATATCGGGGGATAAATGACGGTTACTGTGGCGACTAATTTGGTCGATTTGATTTTGTTGTCGTTTCAAATAACCGGAATATTTAATCTCAATTTCTACCCCTTCTCTTTCGGCTAAATTTAAATCGGGATTACCTAAACCATAGCGATCGAGATCGAGATAATGGAAGTTAGGACGACGCATTAAATCCGCTAAAGAGAGAGAACCTTTGATTTTTTGTTCCGTATCCTTAACGATGGCAATTGCCACCTCATCCCGTTCTTTAATTCTCGTTTCGTGTAAGCGTTCTTTTTCAGCGATAATATTAGCTTGTTTAGTTTGGAATAATTGCCAACGTCGGTCATCAATTAAGCCAATTTCTCGCCCTAAAGGTGTTAATCTTTGATCAGCATTATCCGATCGCAATACTAAGCGATATTCGGAACGACTGGTTAACATTCGATAGGGTTCCCGCAGATCCTTGGTACACAAATCATCGACCAAAGTTCCTAGATAACTTTCCTCCCGCGGAAAAACAATTAACTCTTTTCCTAAAGCAAACCGCGCCGCATTAATCCCCGCCACCAGTCCCTGGGCTGCCGCTTCTTCATAACCGGTTGTCCCGTTAATTTGTCCCGCACAAAATAACCCCTCAATCTTCTTCGTCATCAGGGTTGGATAACACTGAGTTGCCGGTAAATAATCGTATTCCACTGCATAGGCAGCCCGCAACATTACACAGTTTTCTAAACCGGGTAAAGTCCGCAGCATTGCTAATTGAACATTTTCCGGCAGTCCCGTTGAAAAGCCTTGGATATAAAGTTCGGGAATATCGCGCCCTTCCGGTTCGATAAAAATTTGATGACTTTCTTTATCGGCAAAACGGACGATTTTATCCTCAATACTGGGACAATAACGCGGACCTTTGGAGTCAATAAAACCGCCATAAATGGGGGATAAATGTAAATTATCTCTGATTAATTGATGAGTTGCCGCCGTGGTGCGGGTGAGATGACAGTTCATTTGTTCTCGTTCGATCCAGACATCGGGATCAAAACTAAACCAACGTACCTCGTCATCGGGCGGTTGCGGTTCCATACGGGAGTAATCCACCGAACGCTTATCCACACGGGCAGGAGTGCCAGTTTTTAGGCGACCGGTCTCGAATCCGAGACGATTTAGGGTATCTGTTAAACCCACCGCCGCAAATTCGCCCGCGCGTCCGGCTGCCATAGACTTGCCGCCGATCCAGATTTTGCCGCCTAAAAAAGTGCCAGTGGTTAAAATGACGGCTTTAGCGGCGAAACAAGTGCCGAAATAGGTTTCTACCCCTAAAACTTGCTCATTTGCCCCTAAAATCAGGTCTGTGACCATGCCTTCCCGAATAACCAGATTTGCTTGGGTTTCGACAATACCTTTCATAATTGCCGCGTATTCCCGTTTATCGGTTTGGGCGCGTAGGGCCCAGACTGCCGGCCCGCGAGAGGCATTAAGAACCCGTTTTTGCAGATAGGTGCGGTCGGCCATTTTGCCAATTTCGCCGCCTAAAGCGTCCACTTCGTGGGTTAATTGGGATTTAGCCGGACCACCGACGGCGGGGTTACAGGGTTGCCAAGCGATTTTATCGAGATTAAGGGTGAGGAGAAGGGTGCGACAACCGAGACGGGCGCAAGCTAGGGCCGCTTCACAGCCGGAATGGCCCGCCCCGACGACGATGACATCAAATTCATCTTGAAAGTCTGCGGCTGAGGAGAAAGTCATACTCGATCGAGGGGAAAATTAATTAATCAGGCTAATATTCTAGCAATTTTTCTGAGTTTTCCCTCAAATATAATACAAGATTACTAATCAATTATATCTGGCTGAATAAATCTAAAAACCTCGTTGGGTAAGACTTTTAGACTTTTTGTCAATTAAAAAGTACTGGATATGGGAGTGAGCGGGGGGAAAATTCCGGGACTTTTTCCCTGAAAATTAGGTAATTGACCCCCTCAAAATCGGTAAAACCCTACACCCCACACCCCACACCCTGCCCCCAGGGAAAACTTTTTCAGCAACCCCTAATTAAGGTCATTGACTAACACCAAAGCGATCGCATAAATCTAAAAACAATCTATATAATTCCTATTTAACCTTGCCTTTTCAGGGCATTACTGGCTAAGTATTATAGGTGCTTATCATATCTTCACGATCGTTTAAAGATTATAATCATGGATTTACTTGCCAATCCCGTTGCTTTGTCGCGGATACAATTCGCCATCACCGCTATTTTCCATATGCTTTGGCCGGTGTTAACCACTGGTATGGGCATTTATCTAGTCATTGTCGAAGGATTATGGCTAAAAACCCGCAATCCTGACTACTATCATCACGCTCGCTTCTGGGCAAAACTCTACATTCTCAATTTCGGCATTGGAGTTGCTTCTGGTTTACCCATGGCTTTTCAGTTTGGTATGAATTGGGCGCCTTTTTCGGAAGCAGTGGGGGACTTTTTCGGAACTATCCTCGGTTTCGAGGCAACCATGGCCTTTATGCTAGAGGCTAGTTTTCTGGGAATTATGCTGTTTGGTTGGGGACGAGTTCCCCCGTTAATTCACTTCCTGGCGACAATTCTCGTCGCTTTTGGGGCTAATCTTTCCACTTTCTGGATTTTAACCGCTAATTCTTGGCTGCAAACCCCTGCTGGCGGCATTTTCGTGGATGGTAAATTTATCGTTCAAGATTACCTACAAGCGATTCTCAATCCCTTCATGGTTAATAGTTTCCTGCATATGTTTTTCGCTACTCTGGAAACTTCTCTTTTCGTCATTGGTGGGATTAGTGCTTGGTATTTGCTCAATAAACGTCACATTAGCTTTTTTAGTCGTTCTCTCAAAATTATTCTTACTCTCGCGATTGTTATCGCTCCCTTGCAAATTTTTGTCGGTCATCTTAGTGCCGAACAAGTGTATCACTATCAACCGGCTAAATTAGCCGCCATGGAAGCGCAATGGGAAACCATTCCCGCAGGAGAAACTGCCGGTTGGAGTTTGGTCGCTTTACCCAAGGATAAAGCGGAGACAAATAGCTGGGAAGTGAAGATTCCTAACGCCTTGGGTTATCTTTTGGAGTTAAAACCCAAGTTATCGGAACCTGTTCTCGGCTTAAAAACGTGGAAATACGAAGATAGACCGCACATGGTGGGGCTAATCTATTATTCCTTCCGGATTATGGTCGCTATCGGTCTTTTTCTTGCGTCTTTAATGGCTGTAACTGTCGGGCAATGGCTGCGCGGTCAATTATCTAACGAAAAAATCGACAGTCAAAAATGGTTACTGCGCGCTTGGGTTTTTGCTGCCCCCCTGGGTTATCTTGCAGTGGAAACCGGTTGGATTGTCCGTTGTGTCGGTCGTCAACCCTGGACAGTTTACAATCAAATCCGGACGGTGGATGCAGCTTCTCATCTACCTGCGGGCGAGATTTTAACCTCTTTAATCGGAATTACGGCGATTTATGTGGTTTTCTTGGTTTCTGCTCTCTATTTCGGCAGTCGTATTATCCGTCAGGGACCAAATCTTAACTTACCACTGCCGGGGACTCAAGAGGAAAAAGTGACCTCACCAGAACTAAATCCTCGTTCCCTAGAAGCGCAACAATAGGAGGAACTATGGAACCTTTACAGTATTTTCTGCCACAAATTTGGTTTTTTATTCTGGGATTATTTCTATTTCTCTACGTCCTTCTCGATGGTTTTGACTTGGGGGTGGGAATTCTTTCCCTGACTTCCTCCTCCGAGAAGCGTCGCAGTATTTTAATGACCAGCTTGGGCAATGTTTGGGATGCTAACGAAACTTGGATTGTCTTGATGGGGGGTTCCCTGTTTGGGGCGTTTCCCCTAGCTTACGGGACAATTTTAAACGCTTTATACCTGCCTGCTGTGATTATGGTGGTGGGGCTATTATTTCGGGCTGTTTCCTTCGAGTTTCGTGAACATTCTCGCCAGAAATTGTTCTGGAATTATGCCTTCGGACTCGGCAGTTTTTTGGCCGCTTTGGGGCAAGGATTCGCCCTCGGTGCGGTTTTTGAGGGCATTAAAGTGGATGAATTGGGTCATTTTGCCGGCGGCCCCTTTGATTGGTTAACATGGCGATCAATTCTAGTGTCTCTAACTTTAATCCAAGCTTATGTTTTAGTGGGTTCCACTTACCTAATTCTGAAAACTACAGGTAATTTACAGGAAGTTCACTATAAAACGGCAAAAATTGCCGCTATTACCACTTTTATCGGTGCTGTCTTTATCACCATCAGTACGCCGCTGCTTTCTGACCATATCCGTCAGCGTTTATTTGACCCTCGACTAATTTACATCTTTATCCTCATCCCGATTTTAGCTGTGCTGTTACTGGGTTTATTACTGCGGAGTTTGCAACTAAAGGAAGAAAACACCCCCATGGTCTGGACAGTATTGCTGTTTATGCTCTCTTTTCTCGGTTTGGGATTGTTGATTTTTCCCGATATTATTCCCCCGTCAGTGACAATTTATCAAGCGGCGGCCGCCCCTAGTTCTTTGGTGTTTATGCTGACTTTTGTGGGTTTTTTAATCCCAATTTTACTAGCCTATACAGTTTATAACTACATCGTTTTTCGGGGTAAAATTACTGCTGAATCCTACGGAGAATAGATGGCGTTGCCGATTTCAGATATGAATCTTCTTTGGTGGGATTTTTAAGGGGAAACTCTCTAAGCTGTTGGTAAACTGAATTTATTCTAGGAGGTCTTTGGGTGTAATTAACTCGTAACGCTCGAAGGGTTGATGAATCCAAGGATTATCGGGGTAGTATTCCACATAATAGTCAGGTTTGATTCTTGATGCTGCTTTGTACCAGATCACCGCAGTTTTGATATTGGTAATCCCGTATTTTTCCTGTAACAAAATCGAGGTTTTTTGGAGGGTGATTCCCGAATCGACTAAATCATCCACTAATAACAAGGGACTCTTTAATTTGGTTTCGATCATGGCTAAATTCGAGGAAATAGTTAATTCTCCCCGAATTTGATGATTTTGCCCCCCGTAGGAAGCAGCGTAGAGAATAGCTAGGGGTTGACGAAAAAGACGACAGAGAATGTCACCGACGCGCAATCCTCCCTTAGCTAAACAGACAATCTGAGCAAATTGCCAACCAGAACGATCGATTTTTACTGCTAATTTTTCGATCAGACGATGGTATTCATCCCAAGAAACATAAATATCGGCCATATTTTCCATTCCCGATTGATAATTACTTATTTTCGGCAGGTCGATCACTACTCCAGGCCCACCAAACTCGATCGCATTGACAATGATAGAATTCCTGCCATTTACGTCGAGAATCTTCTCCTAAAACGGGAGCGCGGCGATTGATCCAAACGGCCTGAGCTTCTTTAGCTTTTGCCCCACAGTAAGGACAACAAAAATTGTAGGCGTGAACAGCATTCTCTGTCCAGTCAGGGGGAAAGGGACTAAAAGCATCCATAATCTCTAAAATATAAGATTAATAACTAGAAAAACTGGGTCAATAGATAATCTCCTTGTTTACTTTATCACTAAAAAAATATGGCTAAAGGGGATCAAATATACGCTTATCGGCAATTGCTCAATCTTCAGGGTGTTTATGCTCATCATGGCATCGATTGCGGTGATGGTAGCGTCATTCATTACCGAAAACCGAGCGAGATTGTCGAACGAACTTCCCTAGAAACTTTTGCTAGGGGCGGTAAAATCTATGTGGTGCGCCATGTAGAGGTGGGATTTTCCTTTATCCCCGATGTGGTGGTAGAAAGGGCGCTAAGTCGTCTGGGGGAGCAGAAATATAATCTTCTTTTTAACAACTGCGAACATTTTGCCACTTGGTGTAAGACTGGTATTAGCAGAAGTCAACAGATAGAAGAATTTATCCCGATTATTACCCATTTACAAGCGGTGGGACTCTACGAACCTCTGAAAAAATCCCTAATCGGAGCCGACCCCAACAATGCCCAAACCCTGTTAAAAGGGGCTTTAAGCAATCTTAAGGTTAGTTGGGATGAAATTCACCCCCAGTACAAAAAAGCCATTCAAGAAGCAGAAACATGGAATCGAGTAGCGATCGAAGCTTTAAGCAGAAATCGCGATGATTTAGCCCGGGAAGCCCTGAAACGCAAGGTAGAAGCCAAAAAACAGGCAAAACGCCATCAGGAACAATTGGATCAAATAGCGGCGATGACCGAAAATGTGCTTAAAAGTCTGGTGATTGCTAACGGTTAGTCTGGATGTCAGTAAACTGTTCAGTATCTAAACCTATGCCAATTGCCTCGTAATTTTAGTTGCTCGCCATGGAAATCTGGATTATTTTACGTTTTTCAATCGCCGCTGCCATTATTGCTCTAGTTTGCTGGTCTTTAGCCAGTGCCGTGCGCGATAGTTGGCAAGTTGCCCGACGAATGCACTCCATCCCTTGCTCCCACTGCCGCTACTTTACCAACGATTATCGCCTCAAATGTAGTGTACAACCCAGGAGCGCCAACACCGAACAAGCGATCGACTGCGGCGATTATTTTCCCAGGGCCTAGTCAGCAATAATACCGAAAAGCTGTTCGAGATGGTGCGAAATTTGCTAGTCTAGGCTAAATAGGTCTGAAATAGTATAGAAACGTGGATACAATTATTGGTCGGGGCAAAACAGCCCGTAGAGCTTACGGTATCGATGAAATCGCACTTGTACCCGGAGTGCGAACCCTCGATCCTAGTTTAGCCGATACCCGTTGGTCTCTCGGCAATATCGAGCGGGAAATCCCGATTATCGCCAGCGCTATGGATGGGGTGGTGGATACTAAAATGGCCGTCCTTCTCTCCGAGTTGGGGGCGCTAGGGGTACTAAACCTCGAAGGTATTCAAACTCGTTACGAGGATCCTAACCCGATTCTCGATCGCATTACCGCAGTCGGCAAATCAGAATTCGTCGGTTTAATGCAGGAACTCTACGCAGAACCGATTAAACCGCAACTAATCGAGCTTCGTATCCAAGAAATTCAAGAAAAAGGCGGTATTGCGGCAGTTAGCCTCACCCCTGCCGGTGCCGTCAAATACGGTGCTATTGTTGCCCAAGCAGCGGCCGATATTCTCTTTGTCCAAGCAACCGTTGTTTCCACTGCCCATTTATCCCCGGAAGCTATCACCCCCCTCGATTTAGTACAACTGTGCCAAGAAATGCCCATTCCCGTGGTTTTGGGCAACTGCGTCACCTACGAAGTCGCCCTTAACCTGATGAAAACCGGGGCAGCCGGGGTTTTGGTCGGTATCGGTCCCGGGGCTGCCTGTACTTCTCGCGGCGTTTTAGGGGTGGGAGTTCCCCAAGCCACTGCTGTGGCCGATTGTGCCGCCGCTAGGGACGATTTTTTCCAAGAAACCGGTAAATACGTCCCCGTTATTGCCGATGGCGGCATTATTACCGGCGGTGATATCTGCAAATGTATCGCCTGTGGCGCCGATGCGGTGATGATTGGTTCTCCCATTGCCCGGTCCGTGGAGGCCCCTGGCCGCGGTTTTCACTGGGGTATGGCCACACCTAGCCTAGTTCTACCCCGGGGGACCCGAATTAGCGTGGGCAGTACGGGAACTATTGCCGAAATCCTCGTTGGACCGGCAAAATTAGATGATGGTACTCATAACCTCTTGGGGGCGCTGAAAACCAGTATGGGAACTTTGGGTGCTAAGAACTTAAAGGAAATGCAACAGGTGGAAGTGGTGATTGCTCCCTCGCTGCTGACGGAGGGGAAAGTCTATCAAAAGGCCCAGCAGTTAGGTATGGGTAAATAAAAGTTATCAGTGAACAGTGATCGGTTATCTGCTTCTCGGGGCAGTTTTTGATTTTTGCCGGAGATGGATTTTCTCCTTGGAATTACCATCACCTTCAGGTTCGGTTCTGCCGACCCCCACTATCTCAAAAAACTGTTAAATTGGAAGAACCAAAAAGGATAGTTTATAAAAAAATTGAGTTAAGGAGATCAAAGGTGTATAGAGAAAACGATCGCCCTCACAATTTATTCGGTACCGATAGTGAATTTTCCGAGAGTTTGTGGCAGTATGTCCAGACCTTAAGTCCGGAGACAATCGCCCAACTCTCGAAACCGGAGTCCCAAGAGGTTTTCCAAGTGATGGAACGCAACATTATCGGACTTTTGGGCAACCTTCCTTCGGAACATTTCGGGGTCACTATCAGTACCAGTCGCGAACATCTGGGCCGGTTATTGGCCTCAGCAATGATGAGTGGTTACTTTCTCCGCAATGCTGAACAGAGAATGAATTTTGAAAAATCCCTCGCTAGTCTCCAGAGCGGTTCTAGCGATGTTTAAGGTTTAGCGGTAGTTAGTTTGAAAGGGAAAAAGAAGCAATCGGCAATCAGCTATCAGTTGTCCATTTTTAGTTGTCTTTTATCTGACTAATAACTGATAACTGATAACTGATGACTGATAACTGATGACTGATAACTGATGACTGATAACTGATGACTGATGACTGATTAAAGACAGTTTTGCTGCCAGAGTAGTTCTTTTTCGATTCCCTGTTTTTCTCCGGGGGGGACAGTCCTTTCCCGCATAATATAAAGTCGCAGGGATTTAATCTGTTGATCACTACCGTGCTGCTGATTCCAGTTTTGACAGAGATACTGACCAAACTCTCCATAAACTGACCCACCGATAGATCGATTAAGATTAATAAAATACTGTCGCCACTGCATGGTTTTATACAAATGATTGCGATCGCTTTCAGTGGGTTTATCCCAAATTACCGGCTGTCCTTCTCTAAATATATCTACCGTGGAACCATCGGCTAATTGACTGACTGCCACAAACCAAGCATCATCGCGAGGGGGGGAAGGGGCAAAAATAGTCCAATACTGGTCTAAACGGGTAACTTTTGCCAGAATATCAATTGTATTGAAAGTACGACGGGTGAGCAAGCGATCGAGGGACTGAATTAAAGGTGTATTTAAATCGCCTCTAATGGCCGATTGCCGGACAAAACTGCGTAAATTCCAGATACTGGTCAACAATAAGAAGAAAATTACCAAAATATTTAAAGGTAAAGAGGATTTAATCGTCAGGGGACGAAACTTGAGCGGTTTGGTGAAATTGCCCATAAAACGACGATGGGAGGCAATCCACTCATAAATTCTCGTTCCCAGGTCCATGAGGGGCGGTAAACGCAAAATTGGCGCTAAAAACCAGAAAATTGGCGAAAGACTGACAATATAAACCACTGCTGACCATTTAAACTGCCGTTTTCCCTGCCAATCTTCCACCACCCAAGAATTTTGGGCCACCATATCCTCGTATATTGAGGGGTTATCCTGAGCGACTAAAAGATGAACAACTTTTTTGCAAAATCCACAATCTCGATCATAATTAATCCTTAAACCTTCTCTTTCTGGGTTTCTCATCCGTTTTTGTCCCCAATCCCAAACTAAGCTAGGGATGATGGGCAACCAATGGGTAACACTCAAAAACGGGAAAATTCCCAGATGAAAACTGAGACCAAAACCGATATGTAAGAGAATAAACGAGAGAATAGCGACTATTTTAAAGAGACTATTGCGAAAGGGAATAAAAATTAGCAGTGGACCCACCCATTCAAAGATTAACGCTGAAAAGGTGAGGATTTCTAGTAATTGTGGCGGTAAAGATAGTAAAAAACCGGCAAAAGCAGTACCGTATTGATCCTGACCACATATAGATGTAACACACCTGTATCATAAAAGCGACCGTGGCAGCCGAAACCACACGCTTGGGTAAGGGGTTGGGATTGGTGTTTAAGGCACTTTCCACGGAATAACAGGCACCAAGGGGTAAAAACATCGCCCAGAATAATACTGCCCGGATTACGTCATCGGCGGCAAATAGTAACAGGGGGTTGCGATGATGTAAAGAGACGATTAGCGCCCAAGTGGCGATCGTGGCTAAACGGGTATGATAGCCAATTAAAAGCAATAATGCGATCGCTATAGCGACAATAAACAGGATACTCTGCACCAGCACCGAGTCACTGAGAGCAAAAATAGACCAGTAAAAAGGACTAGCAGAGACTTTCGATAAGCTTCCTAGTGGTAAAACCCCCAATCCGCTGTAATGGGCAGTTACTTGGCTAAAACGAACCGATAAATCTACTAAAACCACTAACGCCAAGGCAATGCGAAATAAAGCCAGCGATCGCAGGTCAAACCCGAAAATCTCTGCCAGTCTTTGTCTAAATGATTTTGCCATTATCGCCATAGGATGATGATTCCCTCCACTTCTTCAATAAACCTACTTTATAGCAATTGACACTCCCCGCTCTAAAGAGACGGGGATTCTTGGTTCACAGAGATTACTTGCGAAAGACAGAATTGCTTCTGAAAAAGTAGAGGTATTCTCTCCCCAAGCGTTTATTGGA
>VYKU01000207.1_pt1 | contig 11600 bp, 12 predicted proteins | sample 5114491 | NCBI WGS metagenome assembly VYKU01 (sample SAMN12291796, study PRJNA351875) | freshwater metagenome | isolation source: freshwater lake | place: USA: Michigan, Gull Lake | collected 2011-07-05 | reverse complement strand
GCCGTGGCGCTCGCGGGCACGGCCGAGCCGCGCTGCAGGCGGCGCATTGCGCGCGGCGTGCCGAACAGCCGACGTGCGCGCGCAGCCGCCCACACATAGGCGACGAGCACGCCCGCGAAAAGACACACGACGATCGCCGACAGCTCGGCAAACACGCGCGTATCGATCGCGTTCATATCGATCAGGTTCGGCAAGAGGACAAGGTAGAACACCATCGCCTTCGGGTTCGAAAGCGTGACGGCGAGTCCGGCGAAGAAATCGGCCATGGCCGCGCGCTTGAAACGCGCAACCGTCGGAATGTCGACATCGCGGACCGGCGCCGTCCACAGACAATAGGCGAGCCACAGCAGATAGGCGCAGCCCGCATATTTGAGCAGGATCAACACGCCATAAGCCGCTTGCGCAAGCGCCACCAGTCCGAATACGGCAGCGGCAAGCCAAACGACATCGCCGAGCACGAGCCCAACGCAAAACGCGACATGCCCTGCCCGCCCCATGGCCAACACGCGCGCGACGATGAGAACCACGGTCGGACCCGGCGTGATCAATGCGACCGCAAGCACACTCGCAAAAAGAGCAACACTCCAGAATTCCATCTTACGACAGTAGCCGTCCGTTCACGCCTTGGCAATCTTGGGAGAAATTTGGGGGCGTGCCGTGGCGAGCCAGAGGCCCGGCAGCATGAGCCCGAGGCCGACGAGGTGGAAATCCGCAAGCTGTTCGCCGAGCAGCAACCAAGCGAGGCCTGCACCATAGAGCGGGATCAGATACATGACGAGGCTCGCGCGCGACGGCCCGAGGCGCGCGATGATGACCGAGTAGCACAGATACGAGCCGATGCCGGGGACGAGGGCGACGAACAGGAACGTCGCCAAGGTTTCGGCATCGAACGTCGCGGCGGCCACGTAGAGCGTCTCAGCCACGTAGAAGGGCAGATTGACGGCAACCCCGCCTGCGACGATCGCGGCCAATCGCGTCGTTGCATCGAACCCGGTGGCCGTGTGTTTGAGTGCGACCGAATAGACCGACCACGCCAGCATCGCGAGCACGATCAGAAGATCGCCCGCGACGAATTGCAGGCGCACGAAATTGCCGAGATCGCCGCGCCCGACGATCCACAGCGTGCCGCACAAGCACACGGCAATGCCCGCCGCCTGGCGCAACGATACGGCATCGCCGTAGCGGCCCCAGGCGAGCAGCACGATCACGACCGGCGAGGCCGCGTAGATGAGGCCGATATTGGTGGCCGTGGTGGTGACGCCCGCGAGATACACAGGTGCGCCGCACACGCCCATGCCGAGAAAGCCGAGCCACAGATAGCTCCGCCATTGGCGCTTGATTTCGTCGCGCCCGCGCCACAGGGCGGTCGCCACAAAGGGGAGCAGCAGGGCGAGCGTGAACGTCCAGCGCCAAAAGGCGAGGGCCACGGGCGGGATCGCCCCGCCGTTCCATCGTGCGACCAGCATGTTCGACGCGAAAAACGCAGGGACCAGAAAAAACAGCGCCCACGCAAATCGCCGACTTGCGAAAAGTCCGGAATTCGCCATTGTGGCGGCGTCGATACAGGCCCCGTTCCCACTTGTCACGCGCCAAGCCAGGAGCCCTGCCATGCTGTTTATGGTTATCGAGCGGTTCAAGGACCAGGATCCGATCCCGGTCTACGCCCAAGTCGAAGCGGCGGGCCGCCGCTTGCCGCCGGGGCTCACCTACCATGCAAGCTGGGTCGAACCGAATTTCGAGCGCTGCTTCCAGCTGATGGAATGCGACGACGCCACGCTGCTGCAGCAATGGGTGCTGTCGTGGCGCGGCACGGGCGTGTCGTTCGAGATCGTGCCCGTGGTGCCGAGCATCGCCACGCGCCAGACCGTGGCCCCGTTCCTCGCCGCGTCGAAGAAGAAGCGCAAGAAGCGCTGACGCGTCAGGCCGGGCGCGCGAACGACGCCGCAACGCCCTCGAGGGCCGCGCGCAGATCGGCACGCGCGGCGGCGCGCGCCAGCCACAGCAGATGCGCGTCGCACCGCATCGCCTCGCCGCGGCAAACGGCGCTCAAGGCCGCCAGCAGCGAAACCTCGTGCGCGGTCGGTTCTTCGGTGCCCAATTGCAGAGGCCGGCGCGCCGCCGCGCGCAGCACCGACAAGAGGCGCGCAAGCGCCGAGACGATCTCGAACGCCGCCGCTTCGTTCCATTCGCGCTGCCAGAACGTATGCACGTCCCAATCGCCGCCGGGCTCGGCATCGATCCGGCGCAGCGACCACAGCAACCATGCCGCACTCAGTTCGCCCGGTTGGGTCGCGCGTCGCGGATCGGCGAAGACCGGCTCGACGGCGCTCAATGGAGGCCGCCCGCGACCGACAGGCGCATCCAGCTATGCGCCGCTTGCGTGGGTGTCCGCCACCCGAGTTTGGCCGCCGCAAGAGCCGCACCGGCGGCGGCCGCGAAATGCGCGGCAATGCGCGCGGCCGCCGGCGGCAGGAATTCGACCGTGAGGCGGCGTGCGGCGGCTGCACCGAAGTGTGCGCCGTCGGCGCAGGCTTCGAGCAGCAGCGCTTCGTCGGCCGACAGGTTGGGGCAGGCCGGGCAGCGCAGATCGAGCGGGCGCAAGGCCGCAGCGCCCAGGGCCACGACCAGCGCATCGAGCGCGCGCGCTGCCATCAAGGCGCCGTTGGCGGCGAATGCGTCGTAGAAGCGGTCGTCGGCGGGTACCTGCGCGCGCAGCAGAGCCGCGCGATAGCGCAGGCCCCACAAAGCGAGCCAAGCACCCGGCGCAAGATCGGCCGTGTCGATGCGCGGATCGGATTGTTCCGATGAAGCTGCCAGATCGTCGAAATCTTCCCAATACTCGGCCTTCGCCATTGCCCTGCCCCCGATTCGATTGCGCGACGAGGCAAGAATAGCGCGCTTCGGTTATAAATGCGAATCATTCTCATTCGCATCACATAAGAAGCCTAATGCCCTGGCGGACCAGCAAAAATCGGTTCAGCGCTGTTGTCTTGCCTGGGCGTCGACGACGCAGAAGGCGGCGAGATTGACGATGCCGCGCACCGTCGCCGAGTTGTCGAGCACGTGGGCGGCGTGGGCGATGCCGAGCAGGATCGGCCCCACTTTTTGCGCCCCGCCCAATTCCTTCATCAGCGAAAACGCGATGTTGGCGGCGTCGAGCGTGGGCATGACCAGGAGATTGGCCGCCCCTTCGAGACGCGTTTCCATCACGCTCTGGCTGCGGATCTGCGGGCTCAAAGCGGCCTCGGCCGTCATCTCGCCGTCGACCTCGAGATAGGGGGCCGACGCCTGGATGCGCTCGAGGGCGAGGCGCATCTTGCGCGCACTCTTGGAGCCGCTCGAGCCGAAATTGGAATGCGAGAGCAACGCGGCCTTGGGCTTGATGCCGAACAGCTTGACCACGTCGGCCGCGCGCACGGTCATGTCCGCGATTTGGTTGGGCGTGGGATCGTTCGTCACGTGCGTGTCGCACATGAAGACCGTGCCGCGCGGATGCACGAGGGCCGACAAAGCGGCCGGCACTTCCGTGCCCGCTTCGAGGCCCAGGATATCGACGATGTCCTGCAACGCGCGCGTGTAGCGGCCGATCAGGCCGCAGATCATGCCGTCGGCGTCGCCCTGGCGCACGGCCAGGGCCGCGAGCACCGTGTTGCGCGTGCGCACCATCGTGCGCGCGGCGTCGGGCGTGATGCCCTGGCGGCCCATGATCTGGTGGTAGAGCTGCCAGTCGCGCGCGTAGTTCGGCACGTCTTCGGGATTGAGCAGCTTGAAATCGCGGTCGATCTCGATGCGCAAGCCCAGCTTCTCGAGCCGCTTGCGGATCGTCTCGCGCCGCCCGACCAGGATGGGCTGGCACAATTCTTCGTCGATCAGCGTCTGGGCTGCGCGCAGCACGCGCTCGTCTTCGCCGTCGGCGAACACGATGCGCTTTTTGGCGACGCGCGCACGCTCGAAGATCGGCTTCATCACGAAGCCCGAGCGGTAGACGAACTGCGAGAGCTGGTCGTGGTAGGCGTCGAAATCCTTGATGGGCCGCGTGGCCACGCCCGATTCCATGGCCGCACGCGCCACCGCGGGCGCTATCTCGGTGATGAGGCGCGGATCGAAGGGCTTCGGGATCAGATTGTCGCGCCCGAAAGCCGGCGGTTCGCCGCCATAGGCCGCCACGACGATGTCGGACGGTTCCTGCATGGCAAGATCGGCGATCGCGCGCACGGCTGCGACCTTCATCGCCTCGTTGATGGTGCGCGCCCCGACGTCGAGCGCACCCCGGAAGATGAAAGGGAAGCACAGGACGTTGTTGACCTGGTTCGGATAGTCCGAGCGGCCCGTCGCCACGATCGCGTCGGGGCGCACGGCCTTCACCTCTTCGGGCAGGATTTCGGGCGTGGGGTTCGCAAGCGCCAGGATGAGCGGCGCTTTGCCCATCTTCGCGACCATCGCGGGCTTCAGAACGCGCGGGGCCGACAGGCCCAAGAACACGTCGGCATCGCCGATCACGTCGTCGAGCGTGCGCGCATTCGTATCGCGCGCATAACGCGCCTTGCGCGGATCCATCTGCTCGACGCGGCCTTTGTAGACCACGCCCGCAATGTCGGTGACCCAGATGTTTTCGGTCGGCACGCCGAGGTCGACGAGCAGATCGAGGCACGCGATCGCGGCAGCCCCTGCCCCCGACGTGACGAGCTTGATCTTGTCGAGCGGTTTGCCGACCACACGCAAGCCGTTCAAGATCGCCGCACCGACGATGATGGCGGTGCCGTGCTGGTCGTCGTGGAACACCGGGATATTGAGGCGCTGGCGCAGCTTGGCTTCGATTTCGAAGCACTCGGGCGCTTTGATGTCTTCGAGATTGATGCCGCCGAAGGTGGGCTCGAGGGCGGCCACGATCTCGACGAATTTGTCGGGATCGCGCTCGTCGATCTCGAGATCGAACACGTCGATGCCCGCGAACTTCTTGAACAGCACCGCCTTGCCTTCCATGACGGGCTTGGAAGCCAGCGGGCCGATCGCACCCAGACCAAGCACGGCAGTCCCGTTCGTGATCACGGCCACGAGATTGGCGCGGCTGGTGACGGTCGCGGCCTCGGCTGGGTCGGCGACGATCGCTTCGCACGCGGCGGCCACACCCGGCGAATAGGCCAAAGCGAGATCGTGCTGGTTGGCGAGCGGCTTCGTCGCGACGATCGCGAGTTTGCCGGGCGTTGGCAGGCGGTGATATTCGAGCGCTGCTTCGCGCAGCTTGTCGTCGGCCATCGCGCGGGGCTCGCCTTCAGGTTCGAGGAGGAGAAATGGTGCGGCCGAGAAGACTCGAACTTCCACGACCTTTCGGCCACCAGCACCTCAAGCTGGCGCGTCTACCGTTCCGCCACGGCCGCACTTTCTGTCTCCCCCGCAAGGCCCGGACAAGGGCTTGCAAAGGAACGGGACGCAGGCGATACCAAATCGGCGGGGCTTATGCAAGTTTCCCCGCCGGAGCCCTTTAATGAGCTGGAAAAACAGAGCTTTGGACGGCCTGGAATGGCGGGTGGCCGAGGGCCTGACCGACTATGCGCAGGCCCTTGCGACCATGGAAGCGCGGGCGGCCGCCATTCGCGACGAAGCGGCGCCCGAACTCGTCTGGCTCGTCGAACACCCGCCGCTTTATACGGCCGGCACCTCGGCCAAGCCCGCCGACCTCGTCGCCCCCGAGCGATTCCCGGTCTACGAGGCCGGGCGCGGCGGCCAATATACGTATCACGGCCCCGGCCAGCGCGTGGCCTATGTGATGCTCGATTTGAAGCCGCGCGGCAGCGACGTGCGCGCCTATGTCGAACATCTCGAGCAATGGATCATCGCCACGCTGGCGCGCTTCAACGTGAAAGGCGAGCGCCGCCAAGGGCGCATCGGCATCTGGGTCGATCGCGGACCCGACGGGCGCGGCGGACGGCGCGAGGACAAAATCGGCGCACTCGGCGTGCGCGTGAAACGCTGGGTGAGCTTCCACGGCATTTCGCTGAACGTCGATTGCGACCTTTCCCACTTCGCGGGCATCGTGCCGTGCGGCATCGCGGCCCCGAGCTACGGGGTCACGTCGTTGGCCGACCTTGGCCAGCTCGTGTCGATGCCCGAAGTCGACATGGCGCTCGAAGCGGCGTTTTTCGAAACCTTCGGCGCTTAATCCTCGCCCGTCGGGCGCTGCGCGAAGTTTTTCCAGCCTTCGTCGCGCGCATCGCTTTGCGCGACAGCCGCAACGCGCGCGGCCGTGGGTCCGACATGGCACGCGGCGATCATGTCGGCGACGAGATCGGCAGGACCTGCGAACACGGCCTCGACCGTGCCGTCGGGGCGGTTGCGCACCCAGCCATGCAGACCGCGCGCTTGCGCGTTTTCGACCGTCCAGCCGCGAAACCACACGCCCTGGACAAGGCCCGAAACCAGCACATGTTTGGCGATGCGCGCGGCTTGCGTCATGGCGCCATTTTAGCGCCAGGCGGCGCCGTAGGCCAGTCGCAGCGCCGTGCGCACGGCCGCTTGCGCCCAATCCTCGAGCGTGGCCGCATCGGGATAGTCGCGCGCATCGAGATGCGCCACGCGATTGCGCCGCTCGCGCAACAGGTCGAATTCGGGGCTCTCGCTTTCCCCGCCCTTGCGCTGGGCAGCCTCAGCGAGTGCGAACGCCAGCACCACGCTCGCCGCCCCCGCACCCGCCACGTAAGCGCGCTCGAGTTCTTCGCACGCCTGATCCCAGGTCGGCGGCAACTCGGCGGCCTGCGGCGGCGCATTGGCGGCCAAGGCACGCGCGAACCAATCGGCGCGCTTGGCCTCCATCGCGGCTACCCGAACTCGATGATTTTCTGGTCGACCGCCAGCGAATCCCCGGCGGCGGCGAAGATCTTGGCGACCGTGCCGTCGCGCTCGGCGCGCAGCACGTTTTCCATCTTCATCGCCTCGACCGTGCACAAAGCTTCGCCCGCCTTCACCTCCTGGCCCTGGCGCACGGCGAGGCTCTTGAGCAGCCCCGGCATCGGCGACAGGAGGAAACGCGACGTGTCGGCAACGCGCTTGGCCGGCATCAGGCGATTGAGTTCGGCCGCGCGCGGGCTCAGCACCAATGCATCCGCCATGCAGCCCGCATGGAAAAGCCGCCAACCGGCCCCGGCGCGATCCACTTGCACGCACACGGGTGCCCCGTCCACGAGCCCTTCGAACAACGTGGCCCCCGGCTGCCAAGCCGTCGCAACCTCGGTCGTGCCGGCCGCACTCGTCACACGGCACACGCCCGCTTCGAAACGGATCGTGGCGGCGATCTCCTGCCCGTCGAGCCGCACGACCGCCGCTTCGCCGATCGCGGCCTCGTGGCCCTGCAACTGGCCCGAAATGCCGATCTCGCGCAGGCGCTGGCGATGGTGGATTGCAGCGGCCACGCCCACGAGGATGCCGCGCGTTTCGGCATCGAGTGCGCGGCCCTTGAAACCGCCTTTGAATTCTTCGGCGATGAAGCCCGTCGTCAGCCGCGCGTCCTGGAAGCGCTTGTGGTGCATGATCGCGGCGAGGAACGGGATGTTGTGGTTGACCCCGCGCACCACATACGCGTCCAACGCCGACGCAATGCGCGCGGTCGCCTCGTTGCGCGTTTTGCCGTGCGCGACGAGCTTGGCGATCATCGGGTCGTAATACATCGAGATTTCCGCACCCTCGTAGACGCCCGTGTCGACGCGAATGCCGGGCCGCCCTTCGGGGGCGGAAAGGCGCGTCAAGCGGCCGATCGACGGCATGAAATTGCGCAACGGATCTTCCGCATAGATGCGCGCTTCGATGGCCCAGCCCTTGATGGGCACGTCCTTCTGCTGCAGCGCCAGTTTCTCGCCGGCCGCCACGCGGATCATCATCTCGACGATGTCGAGCCCGGTGATCATCTCGGTCACCGGATGTTCGACCTGCAGACGCGTATTCATCTCGAGGAAATAGAATTTTTTGTGTTTGTCGACGATGAACTCGACCGTGCCCGCCGAGCGGTAGCCGACGGCCTTGGCCAACGCCACCGCCTGCTGGCCCATGGCCGCACGCGTCTTGGGATCGAGGAACGGCGAGGGTGCCTCCTCGATCACTTTCTGGTGGCGGCGCTGGATCGAGCATTCGCGCTCGTTGAGATAAAGGATATTGCCGTACGAATCGCCGATGAGCTGGATCTCGATATGGCGCGGCTCTTCGACGAATTTCTCGGCAAACACGCGGTCGTCGCCGAACGAGCTTTTGGCCTCGCTCGTGGCCGACAGAAACCCTTCGCGCGCTTCGGCGTCGTTCCAGGCGATGCGCATGCCCTTGCCCCCACCGCCGGCCGAGGCCTTGATCATCACCGGATAGCCGATCTTGCGCGAGACGACGACGCATTCTTCGGCGTCTTTGATCGGCTTCAAATAGCCCGGCACGGTCGATACACCGGCCTTCTGCGCCAAGATTTTCGACTCGATCTTGTCGCCCATCGCGGCGACGGCCTTCATCGTCGGGCCGATGAACACGATGCCGGCCTTCTCGAGTGCGGTTGCAAACGCCGCGTTCTCCGAGAGGAAGCCGTAGCCCGGATGCACGGCCTCGGCGCCCGTCGCTTTGCACGCGGCCAAAATCGCATCGATCTTGAGATAGCTCTCGGACGTGGGGGCAGGCCCGATGCGCACGGCTTCGTCGGCCTCGCGCACATGCAAGGCTTCGGCGTCGGCATCCGAATAGACCGCGACGGTCTTGATGCCGAGCCGCTTGGCCGTGCGCATCACGCGCACCGCGATCTCGCCGCGATTGGCGACCAGAATCTTGCCGAACAACTTGCCGGCTTTCGGCGCTGCTTCTTTTTTCTTCGCGGCCATATTCAACCGTCCTTCGATCCGAACAAACCCATCGCGTAAGCGGTGTGCAACGCCAACGGCACGCCCCACCCGACCGCGACGAGCGCCCACCAATGGAAACCGGGCACAAACAAGAGATTGACCAAGGCGAGCACGGCCACAACCGCGAACGCCACGCCGAAATGGATCTGCAACGCCCGCCGCATCAGCGCCGCCCGCCGATGATTTCGTGCGCGTAAGCCCAATGGAGTGCGAGCGGCAACGCCCACACGAACCCGAGCCACATCCACCACGGATACCCCGGCGACGCGATCGCATTCACGCCGATCGCCACGAACAGAATGCTCGTGAACACGAGGGCGTGCAGCCGGAACCGCTTCAACCGTTCGGCGCGCGGGTCCTTCACAGCGGAATGTTCCCGTGTTTTTTCCACGGATTTTCGAGCTTCTTCGTGCGCAACATTGCCAAGGCACGCGCCAAGCGCGGGCGCGTGGAGGCGGGCGAGATCACGTCGTCGATGAAGCCGCGCGACGCGGCGACGAACGGGTTGGCGAAGCGCTGGCGATATTCGTTCGTGCGCGCCTCGATCTTGGCGGGGTCGCCCATGTCGGCGCGGAAGATGATTTCGACCGCCCCCTTCGGGCCCATCACGGCGATTTCGGCGGCGGGCCACGCATAGTTGAGGTCGCCGCGCAGATGCTTGGACGCCATCACGTCGTAGGCACCGCCATAGGCTTTGCGCGTGATGAGCGTGACTTTCGGCACCGTCGCTTCGGCATAGGCGTAAAGCAGCTTCGCCCCATGCTTGATGATGCCGCCGTATTCCTGGGCTGTCCCCGGCATGAAGCCCGGAACATCGACCAAGGTCACGATCGGGATGCCGAAACAGTCGCAGAAGCGCACGAAGCGGGCGGCCTTGATCGAGGCCGCAATGTCGAGGCAGCCCGCCAGCACCATCGGCTGGTTGGCGACGAACCCGACCGTGGCGCCCTCGATGCGCCCGAAACCGACGACGATGTTCTTGGCGTTGTCGGGCTGGATCTCGAAGAAGTCGCCGTCGTCGACGATCTTCAAGATCGCCTCGTGCATGTCGTAGGGCTTGTTCGGATTGTCCGGGATCAGCGTGTCGAGCGAAGGCTCGAGCCGGTCGGCCGCGTCGTGCGTGGGGCGCTGCGGGGCACCCGTCTTGTTGCTCGCGGGCAGGAAGTCGAAAAAGCGGCGCGTTTGCAGCAGCGCTTCGACGTCGTTGTCGAAAGCGAGATCGGCCACGCCCGATTTTTGCGTATGCGTGGCCGCCCCGCCGAGATCTTCGGCCGAGACGATTTCGTGCGTGACGGTTTTGACGACGTCGGGCCCGGTCACGAACATGTAGGAGCTGTCTTTGACCATGAAGATGAAATCGGTCATGGCGGGCGAATAGACCGCCCCGCCCGCGCACGGCCCCATCACGAGCGAGATCTGCGGCACCACGCCCGAAGCCAGCACGTTGCGCTGGAAAACTTCGGCGTAGCCCGCAAGGCTCGCGACCCCTTCTTGGATGCGCGCCCCGCCCGAATCGTTGAGGCCGATCACGGGGGCGCCCACCTTCATGGCCTGGTCCATGATCTTGCAGATTTTCTCGGCATGCGCTTCCGAGAGCGAGCCGCCGAACACGGTGAAATCCTGCGAATAGACGAAGACGAGGCGGCCATTGATGGTGCCCCAGCCGGTGACCACGCCGTCGCCGGGCACTTTCTGCTCGCCCATGCCGAACTCGACCGAGCGATGTTCGACGAACATGTCCCATTCTTCGAACGAGCCTTCGTCGAGCAGCACTTCGAGCCGCTCGCGCGCCGTAAGCTTGCCCTTGGCATGCTGGGCCGCCACGCGCTTCGCCCCGCCGCCGGCCCGCGCACTTTGGCGGCGGGCTTCGAGTTCGTTCAGGATTTCCTGCATGGGCCGGACATGTCCCTTCGATGACGGATTTATGCTGTGCCCTTACGGAGTAGCAAACAGATCAGCCGCGCGCCAGCGCGAAAAACCTTTCGCAAACAGCAAGATCGTCGCGAATTGCAGCATGTTTTGCGGTCAAGACCGGGTCTTCGCCCCAGCGCTCGGCTTGGTAGGCCGCATCGAGCTCGGCGGCGGCAAAGGCCTGAGCTGCATTGATACGCGCTTGCGCGAGGGCAAGCCCGATCACGAGCGAGCCCGCCGCATCGACCGCAACGCCGAGCCCGGCTAGCTCGAGATCGCTCGCCCCTTCGAGCGCCGTTCGCAACGCCTTGAGGCTCGCCTCCGGCTGCGGCGGCCCGACGACGGCAAGATGCGTTTCAAGCCGCGCCTCGTATGTGTGCCCGAGCCAATCGAGCAGCGGCTGCCAGTGGGCGATCTGGCGGGCGGCCAAATCGCGCGGCTGCTCGACGCGGTAGCAGACAAGATCGGTTTCGGCGAAGGCCAGCAGCGCATCGACGATCGCGTCGCGCTGCCGGGCGATGCGGTCGATCGCCGTGCCGACGATGCGCGTGAGGGGCACGCGGCCGAAATCGATCTTGGCGAATTTGCCCTTCGGCACCACGCCTTGCCATTCGTCGGCGAGCGCTTGGGCAAAGGCCTGCGTATGCACGGCGATCGCGGCACCTGCGGGCGTGCGCACGGGCGTGCCGTCGAGGGCGACGCCATACGCATCCCCCAGCGCCACGACGCTGGGCACGGCGAAGGCGGTTTGCGTCGGCGACGTGCTCAACGACTGAACGGCAGGCGGCCAATACCGGGCACCTGGATGCCGCCCGACGGTGCGGG
>VYKU01000206.1_pt1 | contig 11604 bp, 11 predicted proteins | sample 5114491 | NCBI WGS metagenome assembly VYKU01 (sample SAMN12291796, study PRJNA351875) | freshwater metagenome | isolation source: freshwater lake | place: USA: Michigan, Gull Lake | collected 2011-07-05 | reverse complement strand
GGTGGGCTTCATGGGGTTGGGGGTGGGTTGGGGTAGCCGGGGGCGCGTGTGGGGGTTATCGGTGCCGAGGGGCGTTAGCGCCTGACGACGACCTGGTTGGTGATTTTGATCTTTGGCTCACCTTTGGCCAGGATATCGGACAGTGTTTGCAACTCCGCCGCGGTGCGGACAGAGCCTGAGACCAAGAGGGTGCCATGGTCGTCCGGCCGCATCTGCACTCGGCTAAAGACGTACTCATTTGCGGTAACATGCTTGTCGATGCTGTGCATGAAGAGGGTCACTGGGCTTGTATCCGGCTGGACCTGCGGCGGCGGGCGGAACTGGATAGCGATGAGCACCACGGCGGCCAGCAACGAAACCACGATGAAGATAAGTTTCATCTTCTTTGCACGGCCGGGGTGCTGGGGCTTTTCTTCAGGGGGAAGCATCCGAGGCTCCAGGGATGAGTGAGGGGTTGGCTAATAGAAGAAGGCCATCGGATGATGGTTTCTTATCTTGGCGAGAGTTTAAGATAGGCGTGCTCTCAGTTGGGAGCGACCCAGGGGGCGGTGCCTCTTGCACGCCATTCCCAGAGGGGGTGGGTCGCGTTGTCGGCCCACTTGCGCATGTCGCGGAGGCCTGCGATGTCTTGGATATCCGAGTGCCCGTCGGCGTAGGCAACCACGGCCCTGCCGTCGTGGCGGAAGTCTACGTGGCCGAAATCGCCCGGCAGGCTGGCGGGGTTCCACTTATTGGTGGTGGTCCATGCCTGACCAGCGGTGCCAGCAAAGCGTGACCGGAGCGGGTTACCAACATTGGGAGGAGTAACAAGCCAGTAACCCGGCAGAACCTTCTGGTTCGAGGAAGTCGGGTTGGCAATGTTGGCACCCCAGGTACTCCATCCGATTTGCTGCACATCCCCAGCTCTTGCTGATGTCATCGAGATCAGCAAGGAGGCGTTGCGGATGTCTGAAAGCCTGCGGACGTAGAAGTGCCCATTGACCGCGTTGGAGGTCTGCCAGTCGGGAGCAAGTGATGAGCCACCGTTGCCCCTGTAAGCCCCCTGCTGGTAGGAGCCGCCGAAGAAGACGCCGTTGCGCCCGAAAGAGGGGTGGTAACTGAAGGCGGTTTGGCTCGCCGTGGTCTCGTGATTCGTTGCGCCGGAACTGTCGATGTATCCGCCATTCTTGGGCCGACTGACGAAATTGTAGTAGGTATTTTTATCGACCATCAGTGCCTGCAGGGGGACCTGGGCAAAGGAATAGATGTGCATGGTCCAGGGCTTGACGCACGAGCCACCCATCGATAGTGAGGTGGTGATAAAGGGGTCCGATGGGCGCATGGTGTATTGTGGTGGTGTGCCCCAGTCCTGGTGGATCCAGTACCACGCCGGGCCGCTGGGGACGATGAAGTCCTTGTAGTCAGAGGCGTAGGCGATGTTGCCGCGCTCGACGCCGGCGCTTTCGACCATTTCCCGGGTCATGACGGCGGCCTTCTTGGCCTTGGCCAGCGCCGGCAGCAGGATCGCCACCAGCAGGGCAATGATCGCGATGACGACCAAGAGTTCAATGAGTGTGTAGCCAAGCGTGTGCTTGTTGCCAGTAGTTGCGTGGCGCATGGGGTGACTCCATTTTTTATCCTGTGCCGGGGACTTGGTGAAGGCGAGGCCGAGAACCGGGACGCCTGTGTGGGAGCGGAATCTGCCGCAGAGTGTACCTGCGTGCGCTTTGCAGCACGGATAGTGCGTGCCGACAAGCAAATAGAGAATACAGACATCGGCGCACGAGTCCAGCCCGGAATGGATTTGGAGGCAAAAAAATAAAATTGTAGTAGCCCCTGACTCTGGTTAATACCGTACAAAGCACAATCAAGATTGAAGATGGAGGCCTGTTCGGGGGATTGTGTATGGCTTGTGGATAACTCGGCTGGGGTGGGGGGAATCGGTTTCGGGGCGATGGTCAAGGGTGTGCGGGCTTTGGTATTGGGCGTTTCGTGCGCGGTGTGGCGTGGGGGTTGAGTGCGGAACACTTGGGGTTGTGCTTTGGCTGCCGTGGTGGGTAAACTGTTTGCGATGGCGGATGCCGCACAATCGAGGGCTGGTGCTGGGGGGGAGACGATCCTGCGTGTGCGGGGGTTGGTCAAGCGGTTTGATGGGCGTGCCGTGCTTGATGGGATTGATATGGAGGTGGGTCCTGGGGAGACGCTGGTGATCATGGGTGGTTCGGGGTGTGGCAAGAGCACGCTGTTGCGTTGCCTGATCGGGTCGATCAAGCCGGACGCGGGGTCGATCGAGATGTTTGGGCGCGACCTGTGCAAGCAGAGCGAGGCGGGGCTTGACGAGTTGCGCAAGCAGTTTGGGATTTTGTTCCAGTCCGGTGCGCTCTACAACAGCATGACGGTGGGTGAGAACGTGGCGTTGCCGTTGCGTGAGCACACGTCTTTGGACGAGGGGACGATCGAGACGATCGTGAAGATCAAGCTCGAGCAGGTGGCGTTGCGTGAGCACGCCGACAAGTTCCCGGGGCAGTTGTCTGGGGGGATGAAAAAGCGTGCGGGTCTGGCGCGGGCGATGGTGCTTGACCCGAAGATTTTGTTTTATGACGAGCCGAGCGCGGGGCTGGACCCGGTTACGGGCGCGGAGATCGACAGGTTGATCGTGGACTTGTGCAAGGGGCTTGGGGTGGCGAGCATTGTCGTTACGCACGAGATGGACAGCGCGTTTACGATCGCCGACCGGATGCTGATGCTGGACAAGGGTCGGGTGCTGCGTGTGGCCGAGCGTGGGTGGTTTGAGAAGTTGCGGGGGATGCCCGAGGTGGAGTCGGCGGGGCTGGCCGAGGGCGAGAGGATCATCCGGCAGTTCCTGCGTGGGGACGCGACAGGGCCGCTGACGGAGCGTCGCGGCGGGAGCAGTTACGCGGAGGATTTGCTGGAGCCTTGAAGGATTGAGGGTGTGCGGGTGATGCTGGTGGGTGCTAGGGTGGGCCGTTATGAAGAACACGTCGAACAACTTTGTGGCCGGTCTGTTTGTCATCGGCGGGGTGGCCGGGTTTGTGCTCATCGTGCTGTTGTTGTCTGGGGTGCGTCTGTGGGGGGGGTCGCAGGTGCCGTACACGGTGCGTTTCACGCTTGAGCAGGGGGCGTCGGGGTTGAAGCCCGGTTCGCTGGTGCGTGTGGGTGGCCAGCGGGCCGGGGCGGTCCAGAGCGTGCAGTATGTGTTGGACGCGTCGACGCAGTCGCCCATGGCGGTGGACGTGGTGGTGGGGTTGGACGCGTCGATCGTGTTGTTCAAGGACGCGATGCCGCAGCTGGAGTTGCCGCTGCTGGGGACGGTGAGCACGCTGAATATTTCGTTTACGGGCACGCCTGGCGCGGGGCGGCTCGAGCGTGGCGGGAGGCTCACGGGGATGATCGCGTTGCCGCCGTTTATGTCGCAGGCGGGTTTCGGCGACGAGCAGCGTGCGCAGGTGCAGCAGATCATCCGTGGTGGGGCGGCCCTGATTAGCGATGGGCAGAGACTCTTTACCCGCTTGAACGCCGAGAGCGACCCGCTGCTGCGCGACATCACCGAATCGGTGGCGAATGTTAAGCAGATCACCGCGGAGATCCAAGCGCGGGTGGGGGACTGGTCGCCGAAGATCACCAGCACGCTGACGAACGCCGAGAAAATATCCGCTGACATCGAGGGTTCGCGCAAGCTCCTCGACGACGGGCTGAGCCGAGCGCGTGAGTTGATCGACACGGCACAGGCGGTGGTGCGCGACAACCGCCCGCGGATCGACAGCACGATCAGGAGTGCCGATGAACTGTTTGCCAAGGCGAACGGGGAGTTGTATGCCCAGGTGCAGGGGGTGCTGGAGGACGGGCGTAGGGGTTTGCGCGAGTTTGCCGAGGCGGGCCAGCGTGCCAACACGCTGATGGCCGAGGCAGCACCGGAAGTGAGGTTGACGGTTGCCAACGCGTCGCTGGCGAGCAACCAGCTCAAGTTGCTGATGGCGGAGGTTCGTCGCAACCCGTGGCGGCTGCTTTATCAGCCTGGGAAGAAGGAGTTGGAGGCGGAGTTGCTCTACGAGGCGAGCCGGAACTATGCCCAGGCCGTGGGGGAGTTGCGGGGCGTCAGCGCGTCGCTGGACGCGGTTGCCGGCGCGGGTGATGACGCGCAGACTCGCCAGCGTGCGATCGAACTGCGCGAGCAGTTGACCGGGAGTTACGACCGCTATAAGCAGGCGGAGGACGCGTTTTTGAAAATCCTGCTCGGGCAGGAGAAGAAGTAGGTGCTAGTGCACCGGCGGTGTGCGCCGCGTGATGGAGCCGGGTGAGCGTGCGTGAGAATGACCTGCATGACGTGCTTGCTGGGCTTGGCCCGTGGCCTGGGCACGTGGTGGTGGGGCCTGGGGATGATTGTGCTGGATTTATTGGATGTTGGCGGCAGTGGGAGTGGTTTGGGTGGCCTGGGCTGGGGACTAGCGCTGCCGGGGGTTTCTTGGGATGGGGGCGGGGGCGTGCGGCGGGCGGCGTTGAGGGGTACTCCCGCGTTGGCCAGGAGGGCGGCATCGACGCCCTGGACGGGTACAACGGGGATGATCTTGCCGAGGCCGGCCCAGATGAACGTAACGCCCAGGGCCAGGCGCAAAAAGACCGGCGAGAGGAGCGAGGCGAACTTCCCTGATGATGCGGCCATGCGCCAGGGGTATCGGCAGGAGATGGCCTGGCGCGTGAGAGGGGGGCTGGGTGCAAATGGTCAAATAGCCAAATGAGGGAAGTTGCACAGTGACAAAGTGGCAGAGGTTCAGAGGGGGGTGCAGGTGCGGGATCGGTTTTTGGCGATGTGTTGGTAGAGGAGGTTGCCGAGGTGAGCCAGGCCGGGGGCGTAGAGGGGCCAGGCGAGGATCATGCCCAGGGGGGTGCGTGCGAACGCCCGGCGGACGGCGGGGTAGCCGACGAGGACCCGGCCGCCGGAGGTAACCATCGGCATCCCCGCAAGGGCGGCATCGAGGGGAACGGGGAGGCGCTCGGGGGGGACTTGCGTCTGATCGACAAACCGGAGTGCGCCGAACCAGTCGAGAGCCTCAAGAACCCGGCGGGAACGCTGGCAGAGGCCGCAGAGGCCGTCGTAGAAGCAGGTGTCGGGAGGGGTGAGGGGCATGGGGGATTGTTGGGGGGTCGCCCGGACCTCTGGGCCGGGCGGGGGTGTGGGGACGTATGCACTTTCTTGTTCTGGCGGTGGCGTCTATAGTTCCCCTCACGATTGGCCGCATGCGAGGCTTGGCTATGGATGATGATGACGACGACGAGCATGACTGACTTGCACCGACTGCCCCCGGCGTAGCCGAGGGTGCGGTGTTGGCCCCCAGGCCATCGCCCCACGCGTGCCCCGGCCGGTGTTGGGGTGGGTAGAGGGGCTGCCGAGCAAACCAGATCACGGCCCGGATGGGCCACGCGGACGCGGCGGCGGGCCACGGACGCGAGCGTTTCAGGCTTTTTCACAACCACCGCTGCCGGTCTTCGGCAGCAGCCCCGGCAACGGGACAACAGGCAAGGAATCAGGCACATGGCTCAGGACTTCAACCGTATCCGCAACATCGGCATCTGTGCGCACATCGACGCCGGCAAGACGACCGTCAGCGAGCGGATCCTCTATTACACCGGCAAGACCTACAAGATCGGCGAGGTGCACGAGGGGACGGCGACGATGGACTTCCTGCAGGAAGAGCAGGAGCGTGGCATCACGATCCAGTCGGCCGCGACGACGTGCCCGTGGGAGAAGGACGGGGTTGAGTACAAGATCAACCTGATCGACACGCCGGGGCACGTGGACTTTACGATTGAGGTGGAGCGTTCGCTGCGTGTGCTCGACGGCGCGGTCGCCGTGTTTGACGGCAAGGAAGGGGTCGAGGCGCAGAGCGAGACCGTCTGGCGGCAGGCGGACCGCTACGGCGTGCCCCGCCTGTGCTTTGTCAACAAGATGGACAAGATCGGCGCGGACTTTGAGTTCTGCATGCGGACGATCAAGGACCGTCTGGGGGCCAACGGGATCGCCATCCACTACCCGATCGGCAACGGGCACGAGCTTGAGGGGATCATCGACCTGATCAACATGGTCGCGCACTACTACATCCCCGAGGACAAGGGCGCGAAGATCGAGGAGCGGCCCATCCCCGCGAACATGCTCGACACGGCCAAGAAGTGGCGGACGGAGATGATCGAGAAGATCAGCGAGCTCGACGACTCGCTGACGGAGAAGTACCTGTCTGGGCACGAGCCGACGGTTGCGGAACTGAAGGCCGCGCTGCGGAAGGGGACGATCGCCAAGGCGTGCTACCCGGTTCTGGCCGGGGCTGCGCTGCGGAATGTTGGGGTGCAGAAGGTGCTCGACGCGGTGATTGACTTCCTGCCCTCGCCGAAGCAAAAGAGCGAGGTGCAGGGGACGGACCCGCGCGACAAGACGGTGGCGATGACCCGGCCGCACGACGAGAACGCGCCGTTTAGTGCGTTGGTCTTCAAGGTGGTCTCGGACATCCACGGGGACTTGACGTACATGCGGATTTATTCCGGCAAGCTGGAGAAGGGTCAGCGTGTTGTGAACCCGGCCAACGGGAAGAAGGAACTCGCCAGCCGAATCTTTGAGATGCACGCGCAGGACCGGATTCCGCTGGAGGCCGCGCTCGCGGGGAACATCGTCGCGGTGGTGGGGATTAAGGATAGTTTCACGGGGGACACATTGTGCGACCCGGACCAGCCGATCGTTCTTGAGCGGATGACGTTCCCCGAGCCTGTCATCAGCATGAGCATCGAGCCTAAGAGCCAGGACGACCGGCGGAAGTTGGCGGATGCGTTGGGGACGATCCGCCGTGAGGACCCGAGTTTCCGGACGAACTTCAACGAAGAGACGGGTCAGACGATCATCAGCGGGATGGGTGAGTTGCACCTTGAGATCATCAAGAACAAGCTGGTGCGCGACATGAAGGTGAACGTGGAGGTGGGCAAGCCGCAGGTGAGCTACCGCGAGGCGATCAGCCGGAAGGTTGAGGACGTGCGCGGGTTGTTCAAGAAGCAGACGGGTGGTCGCGGGCAGTTTGGCGATTGCACGATCAACCTTGAGCCCTACTCGGCAGCGCAGGCCGAGAACGATGAGCTGGATTTCTCTGATTCGATCGCGTTCGAGAACGCGGTGGTCGGAGGATCGGTGCCCAAGGAGTTCATCCCGAGCATCGAGTATGGTGCGCGGCAGGCGGCGATCGCGGGTGTCACGGCGGGGTTCCCGCTGATTAACATCAAGATCACGCTGACGGAAGGGAAGTATCACCCCGTCGACTCCTCGCAGGTCGCCTTCGAGCAGGCGGGTCGCCTGGCGTTGCAAGAGGCGGTTGCGGCGGCGGGGCCGATTTTGCTTGAGCCGATCATGAAGGTGGTCATCACGGTGCCCGAGGATTACTTTGGTGCTGTTACGGGCGACATCAGCAGCCGGCGCGGGATGATTGTCGAGCAGGAGGACCGCGGGAACGCGAAGATCGTTACGTGCGAGGTGCCGCTGAGCGAGATGTTTGGGTATGTCGGCACGCTGCGGTCGCTGACGCAGGGGCGTGGAACCAACAGCATGGAGTTTTTGGAGTACCGTCCGATGCCGAGGAACTTGCAGGAAGAGGTTGTGAAGGCGCAGAAGGCGTGAGTGAGTAGCGAAGAGTGAGTAGCGAAGAGTGATGAGCGATGAGCGATGAGGGTGTCGCTTGAGGGTTTCAGTGGATGATGGGGTGTGCGAACCCCACTGCTGCCCCTCCCCTCGGGAGCGGTTGAGAAAAAAGATAAGTTTTTAGAATGGACAACCCTTCATACAGAAAACAAACCCCACCTTGCGGTGGGGTTTTTTATTGGCTTGGTTGTTGGAGGGGTTTCAGGCGGGGTAGGTGCTGCTGGTCTTTTCGGTTTCGTAGACGGTGATGGTCTGCAGCGTTGCCCCCTGCCCGGCTGCGGCGATGGCGGGGGCGAGTTTTTCGTAGAAGACCATGGAGATGTTCTCGACGCTCGGGTTGACGCCGGGGGTTGAGTGGCCTGGGGTGGCGGCCTGCGAGAACTCGGGGGTGTCGTTGTTGAGGTGCTTGTGGTCGAAGGGTTCGATGATGGTGCGTTGGACGATACGTTCGAGGTGGGCGAGTGTGAAGGGGTTGTGGTCCTGGTTGAGCGGCACGCGGACGGCGGGCTCGATAATGTAGTTGTGCCCGTGGCCGCTGGGGTTGTTGCACTTGCCGAAGAGCGCGGCGTTGGCCTCGTCGCTGAGGGTGGGGATGTACAGGCGGTGTGCCGCGGCGATCTCGAAGCGTTGGCGGAGCAGGGCGTGGGGCGTGGTGGATGATGTTTGACTCATGTGGACCTCGACGGAGTAGTGGGGGGTGAGCTGCCAGCGCACGCTCAGGAGGGCGACGGGTGTGGGGGCGGATGTGAGGTTGGGGGTGTGTGTGCTCGGGGCTTTGCTGCCACGTTCGATCGCCTCGGCGAGAGCGGGGAGCGATTGGGCTAGGACGACGGCCGGGGGTGTGGCGGGGTGGTTGCGCACGGCGCTGGCGATGTGCGGGATGATCGTCGCGCGTGCGGCACGGTCGATGAACTTGATGTCTAAGAGATAGCCGATCTGCGCGTGCGGCTGGCCCCGGCAGGTGATGTGCAGTTCGTAGTAGGCGCCCAGGCCGAGCATGCCGGGGACGGCGGCGTAGCCGTTATGGCCCGTGTTGCTAGCGTCGGCACCGCCGGGCGCGGCGGGGTTGACGCAGAAGCGGACGGACCTGGTGAGTGCAAGCACGGTATGAGGGTACGCGGGCGGATCGGTACAATGCGGGCATGAAGTTGAATCTGGCGAGCGCGTTTGCGACGTTCACGGAGCATTGGTCGCCGCGTGTGGCGGCCGAGTTGAACGGCCAGCAGGTCAAGCTGGTGAAGTTTCAGGGGACGTTCGACTGGCACTTTCACGAGCATGAGGACGAGCTTTTTCTGGTCTATCTCGGCAGTTTCGTCATGGAGTTTCGGGACAAGAAGGTCGAGCTTCACGAGGGGGAGTTTCTCGTTGTGCCGCGGGGTGTTGAGCACCGCCCCGTGGCCGAGCGCGAGGTGGAGGTGGTGCTTTTCGAGCCCGCAACGACGCTGAACACGGGCAACGTGCGGAGCGAGCGCACCGTGGCGGAGTTGAAGAGGATCAGTACCGGGCAGCATGGTTGAGATTCCGATCGCGGCGGGGCCGTGCAGCCGGGCGTGGCTGGTTTGTTGTGTGGGCGTGGTGTTTACCGCTTTTCTTGCGGTCTTTGGCCTTTGCGGGGCCCGTGCAGCCTTGACGGCAAAGCATGACAGGCCTATCGTCGGGCTGCGGGGTGGAGCAGCCCGGTAGCTCGTCGGGCTCATAACCCGAAGGTCCCAGGTTCAAATCCTGGCCCCGCTATTCGCATAACCCCCGGGTCGCAAGACTCGGGGGTTGTCGTTTTGGGGGCTAGTCTCCGCAAGGGTTGAGGAATGAGGTCGCCGTGGGGGTGGTCTCTGCTCCGCGCTGACTATCCTCGTGCCGCAAGCAGGCACGCCGCGAGGACGCACTCCGTCAGGAGGAAGACAAGGGCGAATCGCCCGATGCTGCGGTCCACGATCGCCGAGAATACTCGGCCTGCGGCCATTCCGAAGAGTGCGGCTGTCACCGCGAGCGTAATGCCGTTTCGAGCGTCGGTGTCGAACACGGCGTACACGAGCGCACCCGCAGTGGCAACGCCGAAGCCGCCGTAAACGGCCCGCACCTCGTTTCGTCCCGTGATCGTCAGGTCTTTCACCTGGAACTGACGTGCCACGAAGGCTGGTGCAAGCAACCCCGCGATGCCCATTACCAGAAAGAACAGCGCAGCTAGTAGCATTATGCAAAGCCTCAATTTGATGATGTGGGCGGCCCCCATGAGCGGTGCGTGGCGAGGTCCATTAGTGTATAAGTGCCCAGCAACGCATCGATCTCGTTGCACATAGCACCACTATAGACTGTTCATGTCGCCGGGTGTCAGCCCACGATCTCAGTGCATGTACAGATCCTCGATCCGCCTCATCGGGCTGTTTCTGGCTTTGCTGTCGACAGGCGGCTTAGCGCTGCTGTCGAGCCGCTTGGTTCAGATCTGCACGCCGTCGGGCTTCGATACATCACACTTTGAAGTCGCGACATGGTGCCAAGGCCTCATCGATCTTGACGAACGTCCCTGCACCGTTGCCAGCGCCGAACGTGCTGGTGCCACATCGCTGTCCGCCGACGCTTGCTCGCATTCGCTCCGATTCGTTGTTGGCTGTCGCACCGACCGCGAGCCAGCGGCGCAGCCACCGACTATCGCCCTGTCTCACTTCAAGTTTCATACCTACTTGACGCATGAAGAGTGTCTGGTGGGGTCGTTGGGTGCTTCTGAGCGATCGACCCTTCGACCTCGCGGGCGATTGACAAGCCCGGTTGGTTTGCCGCGACCTCCGCCGATCACATGAGTTGATCAAGCACGGCGTCGAAGTCATCCAGACTCCCAGGCAGTCTCTCCACCTATTCACATAGGCAACCGCTCATATGAACAATAAAGACAACGATCCCGCGCAACGGCGCGGGTTGCAATCGCATGGACTCTCCGGCAGTTCCCCCGATGTTTATAGCCGGATGTACGACAGGCTGTAAAGATTTGGATATCACCGCAAGTCCGATTATTCCCATGCGAAAGAGCTCTGCGTGGCTGCGTACAACCGCTGGCAGCCCGCCAGTGTGCTCGACGTCGGATGCTCCCTTGGTTGGACGCTCGAGTTCTTCGGCAGCAAGGGCGCGCGAGCCGTTGGTGTTGATGTTTCACAGATCGCGGTGAATCGTTGCCGGAAACTCGGCCGCGATGCCCGCGTGGCGTCTGCATCGCAACTGCCATTCCAGGACGGCGAGTTCGAGCTTGTCATCTCGACTGATTGCCTTGAGCACTTGACCCCCACGGATGCTCTGCTCGCGGTCCGCGAGATGGCGTGGGTCTCGCGCAAGGGCATCGCGATCAAGGTCAATCCGCGACCCGATCGCAACCGCTGGTGGAGGTTCATCGCCGGCAGCCCGCTTCATCTGACCTGTATTCCGGTGGCTACTTGGCTCGATCGGTTCGCCGACGCGGGCTTTACGTTTGTGGAGCGGAACGACTCCCGAGAGGAGTATCTGCTCGCGCGTGATGGATGAACTCGCCTCTGGCCGGCATGTCCCGAACGTTTGCGGCCGCCTATTGCGACGTGGTCGTCCCGGCATCCCGCCCTTTGGTTTTCAGCCCACCTTCAAGTTTGGGCCGCCGAGAGACCTCGGCGGCGTTCTCGCTTCTTGACGGGTTCGGTGTCCCAACAGAGCGTTCGGCGTTAGCATTGACCCTTGCGGAAAAGTCCAGCAATCAATGGCCGAAAGTCTTCAACTCCCTGCTAGAACTGGGGCATGAGGTTGACTGCACCGGGCAATACCCGATCGCCTCGGTTCAATATAGAGAGAGTTAGCGAGTACCACCGACCACCGACCACCGCCAACGCCTATGAAGTGGTACGTACGAGCGTCCTCCCAGTCGCAACGAGAATCGTCACCAAACGTGGCGTCATACTCGCCGTTCCACCCGCCCTCCCCCC
>VYKU01000314.1_pt1 | contig 11645 bp, 10 predicted proteins | sample 5114491 | NCBI WGS metagenome assembly VYKU01 (sample SAMN12291796, study PRJNA351875) | freshwater metagenome | isolation source: freshwater lake | place: USA: Michigan, Gull Lake | collected 2011-07-05 | reverse complement strand
AAACCCCCTACTATCTGTGGTCAAGGTTCAGTTTTTAGCTTGGTTATCGCTTTTTCCATTGTAGCTTAAAGCCGTCCTCAAAGGACGGGGTTTTAACCCAAATTTTCGATAACTAATCTTTCTGTGTCATCCCTTGCACTTAATTAGATAACCACATCGTTGCTCACCTTGATTGATCCAGTGAGTCCGTTCGATCGTACAATCGGGCAGCAGCAGCGCAAACATTTCTAATTCATGGCCACAGATACTGGGATAGGAACCAGCCACCTCAGCAATAGCGCAATGATGCTCGGCCAGGACATAACTATTTTCTGCTTCCAGTGCCACTAATTCTGCCATATAACCCTCCTCTTGGCGAATTTCCAGCAATTTTCTCATTCTTTCCCCTAAAGACCCCTTGCCGAGGCGCAATTGATATTCTGCCGCTTTGCGTTGCCACTGTTTTTTGAGAATTTCCCCCACCTGTTGCTCTCCCACCGTCTCCACCAGAGTATTGAGGAAAGAAACAGCGAAATTATCGTAATTATGGGGAAAACGGCCCCGACCTTGACGACTGAGACGATAAATGTGCTGGGGTCGTCCTATCTTATTTTGTACCGCAAAATATTCTATCAGTCCTTCCCCCTCCAAATCCTTAAGATGGCGGCGCGTCGCTTGCGGACTAATACTTAACTCTTCAGCCAAGTCTTGGGCGGTAGATTGACCGTTTTTGAGCAAATATTGCAGAATATCGTCTTTCGTCGAGGCGGGTTGAGTCGTGGTCATGATACCAAAAACAGAGGCTTTAGCGTACAATTGCTGAGAGTCAAGGAGCGGCCAATTACCCCTACAGAGTAACTTGAATAACAGAGGTTTAACAGAATCCTCTGAAATTTTCCGTGACTTTGACAACAGCTTTGTTGTTAATCTATTATATAATCAATTTAAACAACAAGAAAGTTGTTTAACTGCCTCCCCTGCCTACCGCGTAGAGAGAACACCAACCCCCATGAGTGCAACCACCGTTAAAAACCTCGTTAACCAACCCTACAAGTACGGTTTCATCACCGATATCGAATCGGAAACCATCCCTCGCGGTTTAAATGAGGAGATTATTCGCCTAATTTCGGCGAAAAAGAAGGAACCGGAATTCATGCTCGATTTTCGTCTCCGGGCCTACCATCAATGGCAAAAGATGACCGAACCCAGTTGGCCGCACGTTTCCTATCCTGCCATTGATTATCAAAATATTATCTACTACTCTGCACCCAAACAGAAAAAAGCAAAACTCAACAGTCTTGAAGAAGTTGACCCCACTTTAATCGAAACCTTTGAAAAATTAGGCATTCCCCTTTCGGAACAAAAACGCCTTTCTAACGTGGCTGTAGATGCTATCTTTGATAGCGTTTCTATCGCCACAACTTTTAAAGAAAAACTAGCAGAACAGGGGGTTATTTTCTGTTCTATCTCGGAAGCTTTACAGGAACATCCCGACTTAGTGCAGAAATATCTCGGTACTGTGGTTCCCGTGGGTGATAATTATTTTGCCGCTCTTAATTCGGCCGTTTTTAGCGATGGTTCCTTTGTTTTTATACCCAAAGGTGTCGTCTGTCCTATGGAATTGTCCACCTATTTTCGGATTAATAACGGTGAGACGGGACAATTTGAAAGAACTTTAATTGTCGCTGAAGAAGGGGCATCGGTAAGTTATTTAGAAGGTTGCACCGCTCCGATGTACGATAGTAATCAACTTCATGCCGCCGTCGTGGAATTAGTCGCCCTCGATAATGCGGATATTAAATATTCGACGGTACAAAATTGGTACGCTGGCGATGCCCATGGTAAGGGAGGTATTTATAATTTCGTCACTAAACGGGGTCTGTGTAAAGGAGTTAATTCTAAGATTTCTTGGACACAAGTAGAAACTGGTTCGGCAATTACTTGGAAGTATCCCAGTTGTGTCTTAGTTGGCGATAATTCCGTCGGGGAATTCTACTCAATTGCCCTAACTAATAACAAACAACAGGCCGATACAGGTACGAAAATGATTCACATTGGCCGCAACACCAAAAGTACCATTATTTCTAAGGGAATTTCTGCGGGTAACTCCCAAAATAGTTATCGCGGGTTAGTGAAAATGGGACCGAAAGCCAAGGGAGCAAGAAATTACTCCCAATGTGATTCTATGCTGATTGGAGATAATGCCGAAGCTAACACCTTTCCCTATATTCAGGTGGATAACAACAGTGCTAAAGTAGAACACGAAGCTTCTACTTCTAAAATCGGTGAAGACCAATTATTCTACTTCGCACAACGGGGCATTTCCGAAGAAGATGCTGTCTCTATGTTAGTCAGTGGTTTCTGTAAGGATGTCCTCAGTAAATTACCGATGGAATTCGCCGCCGAAGCTGATAAACTCCTCAGTCTCAAGCTAGAAGGAACCGTCGGATAATCAGTAAAGTAGGGTGGGTTAGGCGATAGCCGTAACCCACCAAAAGCTAAGACAATTTATCCATCAATTGATGACTCGCCGTCAACCCCAAAAACTAATATTTTTGTTCTAGAAAAACATCTCATGAGTGAAGTAATTTTATCGGTAAAAAATCTGACCGCTAGTATTGATGGAAACCAGATTCTTAAAGGAGTTAACCTCGAAATTAAAGCGGGTGAAACCCACGCAATTATGGGACGCAATGGCTCAGGAAAAAGTACCTTTTCCAAAGTAATCGCTGGACATCCCGATTATGAAGTAACTGGGGGAGAAATAATTTATAAAGGCGAAAACCTTTTAGAAAAAGAACCCGATGAACGAGCGCTTATGGGTATCTTTCTCGCTTTCCAATATCCCCTAGAAATCCCCGGCGTTAGTAACCTCGATTTTCTTCGCGTTGCCTATAATGCCCGACAAAAATATCTAGGCTCGGAAGAATTAGATAGTTTTGACTTTGAGGAATTAGTCGAGAAAAAACTAGAAGTTGTCCAGATGAATCCTAGCTTTCTTGGCAGAAGTTTAAACGAAGGTTTCTCCGGTGGTGAGAAAAAACGTAATGAAATCCTACAAATGGCCTTATTAGAACCTACTTTAGGAATTCTCGATGAAATTGACTCCGGTTTAGACATCGATGCTTTGCGAATTGTTGCCCAGGGAGTCAATCAATTAGCTACTCCCGATAACGCTTTTTTACTTATCACTCACTATCAGCGTCTGCTCAAATACATTGAACCCGATGTTATTCATGTTATGTACGATGGGCGCATTGTCACCAGTGGCGGTAAAGAATTAGCCCTCGAATTAGAAAGAACTGGCTACGATTTCCTCGACGAACAATTATTAGCCGTTAAGTAATCTAGCTATCAGTTATCAGTTATCAGTTATCAGTAGTCAGTTTTGAGTATTAAGTGAGCGGTATGTATTAAGTGAGCATCATCAAATGGCAGTTTCCTGCTGTCTGGCTCTTCTCGACTTTGTGGGATAATTTTTGCTTATGGAATCGTGAAATGCTTACTAGGCAACACTTTTAGGACTATTTTGTGGAAAAAACTATCAGTATAGACCTCGTTTCCACACAGAAACCAGAAGAGCCTTATCAGTTATCAGTTATCAGTTATCAGTTATCAGGAGTCAGTATTCAGGAGTCGGGAGATAGGGTGATAGGGATTTAGGGGTTTAGGGAAATTTCAGCCAAATGCTCCACTACCCCACTACCCCACTACCCCACTACCCCACTACCCTACACCCCACACCCCACACCCCACACCCCAACCTCCACCCCTTCCTACCAATGACAGCCATAATCACGAAACCTGAACAATCAGGAGAATTATTGTTAAAATTGTCCCGAGCAACGGTTCCCACTATCGATAACGGTAAAATTCTCGAATTAAGAGAATCGGGAGCCAGTAAAGCTCAAGAATTAGCCATCCCGGGCAAAAAAGATGAAGAATGGCAATTCACCGATTTAAGTCAACTATGGGCGATCGATTTTTGCGTCCCCCAACCCGTTACAATCGATAAAAATGCCCTCGCTACTTTTTTGCTGCCCGAAGCCAAAAACAGCCACCTAGTCTTCGTTAACGGCATTTATCAGCCCGAATTGTCCGATATCACCGCTTTACCCGCCGGTGTCAGCGTCAGCAATCTCGCCAATGCACAAAAAGATGTTCTTGTCAACTATCTAGGGAAAGAAAAAACACCCGAATTTTTTACCGCACTCAACCAAGCTGGTTTAAGCGATGGGGCAGTAATTTACGTCACCGCTAACACCGTCGTCACAACCCCGATACATCTCTTATTTATCACCGTTGTGGAGGAAATTCCCCGCTTTTATCAGCCCCATAGCCTAATCGTGGCGGAAACGGGAGCTAGTGTAAATATTATTGAGAATTACGGGGCTTTAGCCGAACATTGCTCCGATTTACCTCTAAATTACTCTTATTTTACCAACGCTGTCACGGAAATTTATCTCGAAGCCAACGCCGAAGTCATCCATACCAGAGTACAAAGGGAATCAGGAGATGGTTTTCACATCGGACGCACGATAATTGAACAAGGGCGCGATAGCCGTTACACTCTCAACGAGATAAATCTAGGAGCTAAACTCTGCCGTCATAACCTCGATATCCTGCAAAAAGGAGAACAAACCGAGACAAATCTGCACGGATTAGCCATGATTACCGGACAACAAACCGCCGATACCCACAGCGCCATCTATCTCAACCATCCCCATGGCATCACCAAGCAACTGCATAAATGTATCGTTGATGGTAGCGCTCACGCTATCTTTAATGGTAAAGTGTTTGTTCCCAAGCCCGCCCAATTAACCAACGCCTCCCAGTTAAATCGGAATTTGTTAATTTCTAACAAGGCACGAGTCAACACCAAACCCGAATTACAAATTACCGCCGATAACGTCAAATGTTCCCACGGGGCAACCGTTAGCCAACTGGAAGCCGATGATTTATTCTATCTGCAAAGCCGGGGCTTAAGTGCCGACACCGCCCGCAGTTTGTTAATTGATGCTTTCTCGGCCGAGATTTTAGCTAAAATTCCTCTAGAATCCCTCCGCCAAAGATTGGGGCAATGCGTCGCCTGTCGCACCGTGGAATAACTCTACCGGGCTGGGTGCCAACCTGCCCAAAGTACCCCTCTGACTCCTGACTAAAATGACAATTATCCAAGAAAAAACTCTCGCCCAAAAAGTCCGCGCCGATTTCCCTATCCTTCATCAAAACGTACACGATAAACCCCTTATCTATTTCGATAGTGCCGCCACTTCCCAAAAACCGATTCAAGTATTAGAAACCCTGCGAAACTATTACGAGAAAGATAACGCCAATGTGCATCGGGGGGCGCATACTTTAAGTGTCCGAGCAACGGAAGCCTACGAAGGGGCCAGAGATAAGGTCGCTAGGTTTATTAATGCCGTTTCTCGTCGGGAAATTGTCTATACTCGCAACGCCACGGAAGCGATTAATTTAGTCGCCTACAGTTGGGCATTAAATACCCTGAAAGCAGGGGATGAAATTATTCTCTCGGTCATGGAACACCACAGTAATTTAATCCCCTGGCAAATTATCTCCCAAAAGACGGGGGCGGTGATTAAATATGTGCAATTAACCAGCGAAGAAAGCTTTGATTTAGAACAATATAAATCCTTATTATCTGACAAAACTAAATTAGTTGCTGTCCTTCATGTTTCTAACACCTTAGGCTGTATTAATCCCGTTGCCGAAATAGTCAGCCTTGCCCATCAAGTCGGGGCGAAAGTATTAATTGATGCCTGTCAAAGTGTCCCCCATTTAGCCATTGATGTGCAGGCCATAGATTGTGATTGGTTGGTGGCTAGTGGTCATAAAATGTGCGCCCCCACCGGTATTGGATTTTTGTACGGCAAAGAGGCCATTTTAGAGGCAATGCCGCCCTTTTTTGGTGGTGGCGAAATGATTGCGGAAGTCTATTTAGACCATTTTACCTGTGCCGAACTGCCCCACAAATTTGAAGCTGGAACCCCCGCTATCGGCGAAGCGATTGCTCTCGGTGCTGCGGTAGAATATTTAATGGGTTTAGGTATGGATAATATTCATGCCTACGAAGAAGAATTAACCGCTCATTTGTTCAAAAAATTAGGAGAAATTGATGGTTTAAGAATTTACGGGCCGCCACCTAGTTTAACAGGCCAAGGTCGGGCTAGTTTAGCCGCCTTTAATGTGGAAGGGATTCATGCTAGTGATTTAGCTACTTTATTAGACCAGGAAGGAATCGCTATTCGCTCCGGTCATCACTGTACCCAACCTCTACACCGCCTTTTTGATGCTTCTGGCAGCGCGCGGGCAAGTCTATATTTTTATAATACCCGAGAAGAAATCGATCGCTTTATTGTCGCTTTACAGGAAACTATTGATTTCTTTGCCAATTGTTTTTCTTAAGAGTGAAGGAAGTTACTTATTATTATCAAGGAATTTGTCCCGAAACGGGCGAGTTATTGCGCTTGCCCCGCACTCTTTTGGCTGAAAAAATTGCCCAAGATTTGATGACAACTATCACCAATCCTCAAGGTAAAATGTATGGAATTTTGTTAGGAGAAAATGCTGCTGGCGAAATAGAAGTTTTAAAAGCTTTTTCTGGACAGGGAGAAGCTGCTGGCTGGGTTCCGTCCCTAGTGGGGAGAGAAAAAATTATTCGGGAAGAAAAGCGAGTTTTGCAACTTTTAGAAACAATTAAACAGGAAATTATTACCCTACAATCAATTCCCGAACATAATTTATATCGACTCAATCAAGCAAATTTTGAGCGCAAAATACAAGCTTTACAGCAACAACATCAAAACAATAAACAGGAACGAGATAGGTTAAGAAATTCAGGAAATTTAAACCCAGAAGAATTAGAAAAATTAAATAATATCAGTCGTCAGGAAAAAAGAGCAAGAAAGCAATTAAAACAGGAACAAAAACAAGTTTTAGAACCCTTAATTGATAAAATAAATGTAGCCAATCAGAGAATTATTGAACTTAAGCAACAGCGTAGGAACCTCTCCAAACAGTTACAGGAATTGCTGTATCAATCCTACTGTTTAAACAACTTTTCTGGACAATCTCTCTCCTTGGCTAAATTGATGGGCAGTAATTTGTTACCGACGGGAACAGGGGAATGTTGCGCCCCGAAATTATTAAATTATGCCGCCATGAAAGGATTAAAACCTGTCGCCATGGCCGAATTTTGGTGGGGAGAATCGAATCGAGATAGAAAACAGGGAGAATTTTATGGTGCTTGTCAAGAAAGATGTCAACCTCTCATGGGTTTTTTACTTTCTGGTTTACGTTCATCCCTAGAAATTATCTACGAAGACGAGGGAATAATTGCTATTAATAAACCCGCGGGATTATTAGCGGTAGCAGGACGTTATCAAGATAGTCAAGATGCTGTGGTCAATCGGTTTCGTCGTCAGGGAAAAAATGTCATTCCAGTTCATCGTTTAGACCGAGAAACTTCGGGATTATTATTACTAGCTAAAAGTTTAGATATTTATCGTTGTTTATCCCAACAATTTCAACAGCGAGAAGTGGAAAAAATCTACGAAGCTATATTATCAGAAATTATTGAGCGAGAATCAGGCATAATTGACCTACCTCTCTGGGGAAATCCGCAAAATCGACCCTATCAAACTGTGGACTGGCAAAGGGGAAAAGCTAGTCAAACCTATTTTAAAGTTGTCGGTAAAGAAGGCAATTATTCTCGGCTAGAATTTATTCCCTACACGGGAAGAACCCATCAAATTCGAGTTCATAGTCAACAGGGATTAGGGATAGGAATTTTAGGCGATCACTTGTACAATGGTAAGCAGTCCGACCGTTTATACCTACACGCTAAACAATTATCTTTTCGTCATCCTCAGACCGAAAATAAACTTGATCTCATCATTCCCACCCCCTTTTGAGAGCTATAATTGCTAACAGCAACAAATTAGGTTTTATCTATTGATTCAATGGTTGGCAAATCTTCATATTTTTGACTCCTTTGCTTGAATGAACGAGCATGGTGCGTTCTGGCAGCGCGGGAACTTCAGTCAGTAACCACCTTCTTCGGCCGGATGAATAATAGCTTTGATTTTCATTAGATTCAGAATTCTTGAAAAGTTATCTCTTATTTTAAGATCAATCTGGAAGTTGGGTTTCCTTGCGTCAACCCAACCTACGAGCGATGCGCTCTGCTACGCAGTGCCTTCGGCATCGCACTATTTTTTTGCTTTTCTGTGATCTGCACCATCTTGCCTGTAACTGATAGTCTTAGAAGGATCAACCTTTGGTAAACTGTTTTGTGGGACTGGAGGGGGTGATGGCTGGGTTGGGGGTTGAACCGGGTTTTGGTTTTGTGGTTTTTCTGCCATTTTGAGCACCTCGAACAAGACTAACATTAAGCTTACCTATGATTATACTTTAAGTTCTATAAAGGTTGTGAATGAAAGTATCGATAAGATAAACACAAAACTTGCCATAGTTCTAACTCTCAGTGGTGTTTTGGTAAATTTTGGAAAAGACCTACCCGGCTATGCCGTAGTTGCTACATCTGTCAATTCAACGTATCCTTGCCTGTTTTGCTATTTAATGAAATTGAGTGCTTATATTTTAATAATCACTGCTATTGCCATTGCTTTATGGGGTTTATGGCCATCAATTGGTGGCAAAATTATTTTACCAGAACAATTACTCGAAGATGAGTGGAATCTTATTGAAGAAGAAAATTATATGAAAGCTCTAATTAAATATCTAGAAAAAGAAACACTGTTGGTCTTAAATGATATCCGGGACATAAAGGCAAGTAGATTAGATTGGTCTATCCGAGCAATAGCATCAGCAGTTATTTTGTTGGGATTAGATGAGATTCTAACTATTTCAATTCCTGTGTTACAAAAGCTTTAGAACCGCTCCCCGCAGTCTAGCACTCTCCCCCATGCTAATATCCCACCCCCATCGGTCTAACACCCCCTTAACTAAGGCGGTTTAATCACCTCAATTTGGGCATAATTACTGCTACAAGGCGGATTTTACCCCATTTAAGGTAAAGGCGAAATTAAAAATTGTTGCTACTCTAAAGCACGAAGGCATTGACGAAAAACACATTGTATCTGTCCTAGAGGCACTATGAAAAAGCTTAAGCAATACTGGACTGCTGAAGCACTGGAAAAAGACTTAGGCGATCCTCTCAATCCTGATAACCCTCTATCCTACAAGCGGGTGATCGAAATTGATGAGAGCGAAGAATTTCCCCACGAGGAAATTCGCTGGTTATACGACTGGAAACTCCAACACTACTACATTCCCACGGATTGCGGCGGTGAATTTACCTCTTTTGAGGAATTTGTCGCTTTTGTGCGGGTACTTTCCCGACGGGATCAAACTATCGGTATCGCTTTTACTACCCTATTCTGGTCGTTTTTAAACTGGATGGCGGGAACCCCAGAACAGAAACAGAAGCTCGCCCGTTTTATCATGGATGACTATGGGGCGATGTGTCTGGGTTACTCGGAAAAGGAACACGGTAGCGATCTGATCAATGGTGATCTGACCGCGACGAAGGTGGAAGGAGGTTATATTCTCAATGGGGAGAAATGGCCGATTAACCGGGCGACTATCTCTGGAGTTTCCTTTATTTTGGCGAAAACCGATGCTAACGGCGGGCCAAAGTGTTTAACCCTATTTATGGTGGATAAACGGCAATTAGACCCCGAAAAATCCTATAATTTGCCGAAAATATACACCCATGGCGTGCGCGCCTCGGATATGAGTGGGATTGGTTTTAAGGATTGTTTCGTCCCCGATTCCATGCGTTTACGGGAGGAGGGAGACGGTTTAGAATTAGCTCTGAAAGGTTTCCAGATTACCCGAATGTTGTGCGCTGCTTTTTCCCACGGGGCAGCCGATACCGCTTTAAGAACTACCCTCAGTTTTGCCGTTAATCGGGTAATTTATCACAAAACTGTGATGGATTTGCCCCAACCCCGGCGCACTCTCGTCGATGCTTTCCTTGACATCCTTATTTGTGATTGCGAGACGATTCCGGCCGCAAGAGGTTTTCATATTATCCCCGAACAGTTTAGCGTCTGGGCTTCGGTGGTAAAATATTTTGTTACTGTCCGTCTGGAGGAGATGGTTAATAGTGTTTATGTGGTGTTGGGATCGCGTTTTTATATGCGAGAAGAACACGAATTCGGCATCTTCCAGAAGCTACTGCGGGATAATTCGATTATCAGTATGTTTGACGGCAGTTCGATCGTCAATCTTCATGCTTTAATCCTACAATTGCGTCCTTTAACCAAATATCGGGCTAAAGGCAACTCGCGCACGATGTCGGCGTTAAAAACCCGTTTAGAGGCGATTTTTAGCCTAGAAAAGTCAGTTCCTCCCTTTGAACCCAATAATTTAGAATTATTTGGCCGGGGAATGGATGATTCCCTACAGGGTTTAGAGATTGCCCTTGATATGCTCGAGGGATTGAAAAATTCTGACGAAGTGGACGCAGAGATATTAGAAAATCTGTTGATGTTGGGTAATTTAGTTTTAGAGGAACTAAATGCTCACGATGAACAGATTAGTCAATCGAAATTCGAGTATGGTCACGACCAATCACCCGAATTGTTCGAGATTGCCAAGAAATACTGTACTTTACACGCTGCTTCCGCTTGTTTACACACTTGGCTTTATAATCGTTCCATCTTGGGTGAATTTTTTGCCCAGGGGGAATGGTTGGTGTTGAGTTTACACCGATTACTGCGAACTCTGCGGCCGCTGCCTTACACTCTATCTGAGGTGTATATAGAAAATGTTGCCCAAGAATTGCTGAAATTATATCGGGAAAATCAACATTTTTCGATCGTGCCTTTTCAATTAGCCCATTCACAAACTACCGAGGAAAAAACCCATGAACTCCAACTCCAATCTTAATAATCTCGTACAAAATTGGTTAGTTAAACAGTTAGCCGATCAGTTATCTTTGGATGCAAAAACGATTAATGTGACTGAACCTTTAACTCGTTATGGTTTAGATTCGATCGATGCGGTAACGATGGTGGGTGATCTAGAAGATTGGGTTGGTCAAGAGTTACCTTCTACCCTTTTCTGTCTTTCTAATCTTTCTGGTGAGGAAACCCCCGCAGAAGTTGCTCCCGTCGTTGAAAAAGCCGAACCGGCCGTTAGTGGTGGCAAAGGTTGGAGTTTATTCGGTCGTCGTTAATTTTAGGTGTAGGGTGGGTTAGGCGACGACAATTTATGCTAGGGAAAATTATCTAGTATTCGCCGTAACCCACCTATATTAGTTATCAATTGGCTCTGTTCTCTACTCACCAGTATAGGAATTGCTAAGTACCTAAACAAAATTAATTACCCATTTTTCCGTAAAGCAACAATCGCTGTATTTCTTTTCTGTTGCCCGTTCCGCAGTTCCGGAGTTCCCTCTCACCACTAGGAAATTTATTTTGTACGACTACTTATAAATTGAAATATACAAAAAAGGGCGCTCAATTGATCGCCCTTTTCTCTGAATAGATAACAAAAATTAGCTCAAGATATACACCAGTAAAAACAGGATAATCCAGACCACATCGACGAAATGCCAGTATAATTCTGCCGCTTCCACACCAAAATGAGATTGACTAGAATAGTGGTCCTTTTGA
>VYKU01000489.1_pt1 | contig 11735 bp, 1 predicted proteins | sample 5114491 | NCBI WGS metagenome assembly VYKU01 (sample SAMN12291796, study PRJNA351875) | freshwater metagenome | isolation source: freshwater lake | place: USA: Michigan, Gull Lake | collected 2011-07-05 | reverse complement strand
GTGACTATTGGTTAGTGATGCAAGGGAATGGTGCTGAATCATGGACGGGAGGAAATAATGATTATAAACTCCGAATTGTTACTCCTCAATTGAATACTGCACCCATGACCATTGGTACAGTTATTAGTGGTAGTATTAGTGAAACTGGAGAGCAAGATTACTACACATTTGAAGGAACTGCGGGACAGCGATTGTTTTTTGATAGCCTGGTTAATACTAATAATACCTATGTCTATCTAACTGCTCCCAGCGGTAAAATTATTGTTAACGGTCATCATAGTCGGAATAACTTAATTGACATTGTTCTCGATGAAAGCGGAACCTATCGTCTGGCAATTGATGGTTCAGGGGAAACCACCGAAAATTATGGTTTCCGCCTCTTAGAATACGGTGCAGCCTTTTCCCTCGCTAAATCTCAAGCCAATTCTATCACCCTCAATACTGAGATTACTGGATCTTTTGACGACCCGCAGCAACGGGAATCGGATTTCTATCGCTTTAATAGTAGTGCAGGACAATATCTTTATATTGATGTTCTCAGTGGTGATTCCCCCAACGGTTGGACAATATTCCGTCCGAATGGCGACCTTCTAATTAGTGGCTATATCTACGAAGACAAGGAAATTAGCCTCTCGGATACAGGAGAATATACCCTAGAAGTCTGGGGAAATGGTTCTGGTAATCGCAATTATAAATTAAAACTCATTACCCCAGAATTAAATACCGTTGCTTATACTTTGGGAACAACTGTCAGCAACACTATTAGTCAAAAAGGCGAACAGGATACCTATACATTTGCTGGGAATGCCGGACAGTGGCTCTATTTAGATATACTCAATGGTAATAGTAATCTCAAAGCCAGACTCTACAGTCCCACCGGAGTTCTCGAAGTCGATGGCGACACCAACACTGATTGGACACCGCGCCTCTTAAAAGAAACAGGAACTTATCGCTTAGTTATTGATGGAGCCGGAGAAACTACAGGAAATTATAGCTTTGTTATGCGTGAGCGCGCTCAAGCTTCAACTATTACACTGGGAACAACTCTATCAGAACAAATCAATCAAACAAATGGAGTCAAACTCTATCAAATCACCGGACAAACGGGACAAGTTCTCAACTTTAATTATCTAGGACAAATTCTCACTCCTAAAATCGATCCAGCGACCGGCCATGCCTATGTTTTAACCGATTTACCCGGAACTTGGACAGAAGTACAGTCCATAGCGCAAGGAATGGGAGGCAATCTTGTTAGCATCAACAGCGCAGCAGAAAATGCGTTTCTTGTCAATCAATTTGGCACTTATTCTTTTTGGATTGGCTTAACTGATGCGGCTGTAGAGGGTAACTGGAAGTGGGTAAATGGCGATCCTTATACTTATACTAATTGGTATCCAGGAGAACCTAATAACGCAGGAAATGAAGATTATGCCATCTTTAATTGGGACGGTGCTGGACGTTGGAATGACGTACCTAGCAACTACTCAGGCTATCGCGGTATTGTCGAAAACAATGGAACAACCCCCTTACGCAGTCAACTGTGGCAAGGTGCAAATTGGGTACTTTATGATCCTAGTGGTCGAGTGGTAGCGAATCCTAATGCTAATAGTCCTGACTTTAAAGTTAGTTTAGCCGCCAGTGGCACTTATACCCTAGCAGTTATCAGTAATAGTAGCACTCCCGTCAGCTATGAATTCCAAGTCACAGATGTTTCCCCAACTCCTGTTCTAACTAGCGGTTTAAATAGCTTACAAAGTGGCAGTCTCAATGCCGGACAAGTAGTAAATTACAACTTTACCGCTAATGCTGGAACCCTCGTCTATCTGGATAGTCAAGATGATAGTAACTGGCAGGTTCGCTATCGGTTACTAAACCCGGATGGTAGCTTTGTTTTCAGCGATCAAGATAGCCGTTACGATCGCACTCCTTTCCTGCTATCTCAAAGCGGTAAATATACCTTACAAGTCTTGGGCTATTACAGCGGCACAGTAGGCAACTATAAATTCAATTTACTAGAATTACCCAAGACATTAGGGTCTCCTGCTGCTAATTATCTCGAACAAGGTAGCACCGTTTCTGGCAACCTCAACAGTGGAGAAACCAAGATTTACACCTTTGAGGGACTGGAAAATCTCAAAGTGATGCTAAACATGATGACAACCAACGGGGTGACAGTCAGCCTCTACAATCCCAATGGTACCCAAGTCTTTAGTGGTGACTACGGTTGGTGGTACACTTGGCACGATAACGGACTACATACCCTAACCCAAGATGGTAAATATCATCTGACAGTCAGTGCCTGGACAGGGGCAAGTCGTAACTATTCTTTCCAATTTCTCTCCCTAGCAGAAGCCCCAGAAATTGCCTACGGTATTAGTGAACAAGGGACACTAACTCCAGGACAAGCTTCCAGCTTCTATACTCTACGAGGAGACCAAGGCGATCGCTTGTTCTTTGATATTCAGTCCACTAACGCACCCAATAGTAACTATCGCTGGATTCTCTACGGGCCAAGTAACAATGCCGTTTTCAATCAGGAACTGCGCTACAACGGAGAAGTTACTCTCCCCGGCGCCGGACAATATTACCTCTATCTGCAAGGTGGCCCCGATGCAACGCCAATTAACTATCAATTCCGCGTCTTTAATTTAGAACAACCCACCCGTGATGTGTTAACTCCGGGTTCAGGTCAACAAGCTATCAATGCCGCCGATGCTTTAGGCTTGTTTAACGTGCGTTTAGGGGTCAAAGATGGACAGGGAGGAAACGCCATTCAAGAGTATCAGATTCGCCTCTGGCCTGATCCAGAAAATGGCAATCCGGCTATTATCAGCAGTCCCGAAACCCGCTTTGCTTTAGATACGAAGGCCTATCGCTATCAACTCCAATCCCTCGATCCCGATGGCGATCCTTTAGTCTATCGACTTTTAGATAGTCCTAACGGCGCATTTATCAATGGGGAAACAGGAGAATTATTATGGTTCCCAGAAACCATCGTGAAACCGGGAGATAAAGCGACTTTTACCGTAGAAGTTAACGATCGCCGGGGTGGTTTTGATCAACAAACTTTTGTCGTTGATGTCTTTGGTGGACTAGGAACAATCAGAGGCGGCATATTTGATGACCTTAATGGCAATGGTTTCCGCGATACAAAACTGATTCGAGGCGATGATCCAGCCTTGATCTTTACCATTGATGTATCAGGAAGTACCGCCGCACCTTTCCGAGGTAAAGGGGAATACGAAGATATTAAAACCGTTGTCGATGCCCAAGTAGCCGCAGCGCAAGTCCTGTTAGATGCAATTGTGGCACAGGGAGCAGGCGATCGCGTGAAAGTCGGTCTGATTCTATTCGGTTCTGATGCCCTCATTCAAGACTTGGATTTGAGAACACCAGGCTTACAGCAATATATTACCGTCACAGCCGATGGGGACAATAACGGGGTAAGAGATTTTGACCAAATTCTCAAAACCCTTGATCCGGGAATGATTCCAGGGGGAACAGATATTCACACCGCCCTCGATAAAATTGATACCCTCTTGGATGTCCTTCCAGGAGATCCCAACTTTATCTTCATGTCTGATGGCTATGACAGTGAGTTCGATAAAGCCAGAGCCAAAGCTACCGTAGATGATCTTAAATCTAAAGGAGGCAATATCACCGCCTTTGCCATTGGGGAAGCGGCAACAACAGAAAACCTAGAAGCGATCGATCCCGAGGCAATTCAAGTCATTGACTTCGATGAACTTTATAATATCTTCTTCGGCTTTGATGACCGCTATGCGATCGAACCTTGGAAGGAAGGAGTGACAGTATATCTGGATCTCAACAATAACCAAGTTCTCGATAATAATGAACCCTTCCGCGTTACCAAGGAAGATGCCACAGTTAATACTTTAGGCAATACTAAGTATTACTATACCTTTGACAATCTCATGCTAGGGAACTACACAGTCCGGGTAGAAGTTCCTAATGGTTCTCAACTGACAGCGCCTCCCGTGAGTCAGTTACCCATTATCGATACTGTAACAGTCAAGGGAGAAACCTTTAACCATTTATTTGGCATCCACAAGATTAGCGATCCTCCGAACCAAAATCCAGTTTTCCTCTCCACCCCACCGACAAAAGTGCAACTGAAGGCGGGACAACTGCTCAAATACGATGCTGATGCTAGGGATGCGAATGGCGATCCTCTCACCTACCAACTCACTTTTGCCCCAGAAGGCATGACTATCGATCCTGAAACTGGTATGGTCGTTTGGATACCGACTAAGCAACAACTAGAGAAGTCTGATCAAGAACTACGGCAAATTAACGAAGCGGTAATCGCCCGTGGACGTTTAGATTTAGTACAACCTTATCCCCTATTTAATGTACTGGTAACTGTTAAAGATGGAAGAGGAGGAACCGCCCTACAGTACCTCAATGTCGAACTGCTTTCAGACAACCGCGCCCCCATTTTTACCTCAATTGTTCCTGAAAATGCGATCGCCCAAGTTGGTAAAACCTTCCGTTACCAAGCAACTGCCCAAGATTCTGATGGAGATACCCTAACCTATTCTCTCGTCCCTGGTGCGCCTACTGGTATTAGCATCAATCCACAAACGGGATTAGTGACTTGGACAGCCAATAATAGCCAACTAGGAGTAAGGGAGTTTACGCTCAAAGTTACCGATGGAAAAGGAGGAGAAGCCCAACAAATCTTCCCATTAACTGTTAATCCAGGAACCCCTAACCAAGCCCCGATTATCACTTCTATCCCTCGTAATACGAACCCCACAGGAAATACTTATTTCTATCAAGTTCAAGCCAGGGATCCAGATGGAGACTTACTTACTTACAGTTTACCCAAGGCTCCATTGGGTATGACTGTTGACAATAATGGTTTAATTACTTGGGAAACAAATCCCGCCCAATCGGGGACTAATAATATTACCTTGCGAGTTAGTGACGGACAACTGTTTACCGAGCAAAACTTTAACATCAATCTTAGCCATCGCACCCAAAATAACCCGCCGATTATTACTTCTAGTCCTAATGTCGTTACCAATCTACAACAGACCTACTCTTATAATCTGACTGGCCAAGATGAAGACGGCGATCTTCTCTTCTGGAGTTTAGAGCAAGCTCCTGATGGTATGGTTATTGACATCCGTACTGGCGCATTACGCTGGTTACCCCAAAGTAGTCAATTAGGACAACATCAGGTTATTGTCAAACTTCTAGATAGTTTCGGAGCTTTCTCGACTCAAGATTACACATTAAAAGTTAACGGCACAAATACACCGCCGAAGCTTCTTTCTATCCCCATTACCAAAGGTGCTTTCAATCAACCTTATATCTATACTGTTGTCGCCACAGACCCCGAAAATAGCCCTCTTAGCTACAATTTAGGTCGTAAACCCAACGGTATGACCATTGATCAGACAGGTAAAATTCAATGGACACCGACTCAAATAGGCAACTATGACATTGATGTTTTAGTAACTGATAATCAAGGCGCAACTACTACTCAAACCTATCAGCTAGTAGTGGGAACCCAAGCAATTAATAATGTAGGCAATCCCTATCAATACCAAATCCAAGCGAGTGATCCCGATGGACAATCATTAACCTATCAACTAATAGAATCACCCCAAGGCATGACCATTAATACTAACACTGGCTTAGTACAATGGAATACTCCAATTACGGGTAATTATAAAGTAGTCGTTGCCGCTTTTGATTCTCTAGGATTGGGAGTAACTCAAGGCTACAATTTAACCGCTAAAGTCAATAGTCTCCCTGTAATTCGTTCCACTACACCGCCTACAGGCGCAGTTCCAGGAGTACCCTATCGCTATGATATTCAAGCAACCGATCCTGATGGTGGTATTCTCACCTATAGTTTAGATCCGGCTTCTCAAGCTAAAGGTATAACCCTAGACGAAAGCGGACGTTTAAGCTGGACTCCTTCTAACTCTCAAACGGGAATCCATGCTATTACTTTAACCATTACAGATGCAGCAGGAGGCAAAGTTACTCAAAGCTTTAATCTCACCGTTGCACCCGATACTACTGCACCGAAAGTTATTATTAATCGTAATAAGAACTTTACCAATAAAGGGGAAGCAGTTTCTTTCCAGGTGAGTGCAACGGATAATGTCGGTATTGCTAACCTACAATTACTAATTAATAATACTCCCGTCGTAATTGATAGCAATGGAGTCGCTACTTTCACACCGACAAATCCAGGAATTATTACCGCTAAAGCTTTCGCCTCTGATGCTGCTGGAAACAAAGCTGAAGCTACCACTACCGTTAATGTTCTCGATCCCACTGATACAGAAGCGCCTAGTGTTAGTTTAGACTTATCAGGAATTGCTAATTATGAAATTACTGCACCTACACCAATTAAAGGGAGTGTCAACGATACTAACCTAGCTTACTATGCCCTAGAAGTTGCTCCGGCTGATGGTAGCGCACCTTTCAAAGAAATGTTCCGAGGGACAACTCCGGTTACAAATGGGGTATTAGGGGTATTAGATCCTACTTTGTTACCTAATGATACCTATCAGGTTCGTCTAGTTGCCTACGATGTCAATGGTAAGGGTAATGGGGTAGCAGAATTACTAGATGTTGGTGGTATTCCCATTACTTTAACCCGTACATATAACACCTTAAATAGTAATAATAAAGACGATTTTGGTTATGGTTGGCGCATGGAATTTCGAGATGCCGATGTGCGAACCAGCTTACCCAAAGATGAACTTTATCAAGAATTAGGCTTCCGAGGCGTTGGTTTTAAAGAAGGTGATGCTGTTTATATTACCCTCCCCGGTGGGAAACGGGAAAAATTTACCTTTAAGTTAGAAGCGATCAATTCGCTTGTTAATGCGTTTTTAGGTCGTTATGGATTATATAAACCAACATTTGTCGCTGATAAAGGTTCTACCAGTACCTTAAGTGTGCAAACTAGCGGAGTGGTTTTAATTAAGGGAGAAAATGGTCAAGTTGTTCCCTTTAGTGGCGGTTCTGCTTTTGCTCATTACCATCCGCAAGATTGGGGTAACTACTATCAATTAACTACTAAAGAAGGCATTGTTTATAATATCGATGCTACCACCGGAGATATTAATAGTATTACCAATCGCAATAGCGATAAACTAAACTTTACTGATGCGGGAATTACCAGCAGTAATGGAGTAAAAGTAACCTTTGGCAGAGATACTCAAGGTCGCATCACTACCGTAACCGATCCGATGGGTAAACAGATTAAATATGAATATGATAGTCAGGGAGATTTAGTTAAAGTTACTGACCGAGAAAATAATACCACTCAGTTTAAATACAATAATGATCAACCTCACTACTTAGATGAAATTATCGATCCCTTGGGACGAACTGGAATTAAGAACGAATATGATGAAAATGGACGCTTAACTAAAGTTTTCAATGGCGAAGGTAAAACTGTCCAGTTAGACTATAATCCAGATAACTCACTCTATACAGTTAAAGACCCTCTTGGTAATGCCACAACCTACGAATATGACCTGCGGGGAAATATTGTTAGTGAAATTGACGCTAATGGTGGCATTATTAAACGCACCTATGATAACAGGAACAATCTTCTCAGTGAAACTAATCCCGAAGGAGAAAAACTCTCCTACACTTATGATAGTAAGGGCAATAAATTAAGCGAAACCGATGCTTTAGGTAATGTCACTCGCCATACTTATAATAGCAACAATGACCTTTTAACGACAACTGATGCGCTAGGAAACGTTGTCACAAACACTTATGATAGTCGAGGCAATTTACTCTCTATTACTGGATTAAGTAATGGTACTATCACGCTTAATTACAACAATAATGGATTATTAACTCAGTTAACCACTGCTGAAGGAACAACCAAATATGAATATGATTTCCGAGGGAATGTTACCAAAGAAATTAATCCACTCGGACACGAAATTACCTATACTTATGATGGGAATGGTAATCGCTTAACAGAAACCCGTAAATTAACCACTGCTAACGGTATTCGTACCCTTGTTACCAAGACTGAATATGATAGCAAAGGTAATATCATTAAAGTTACCGATGCGGAAGGGAATATTAGCCAAACAATTTATGATGCTGCTGGACAAAAAATCAAAGAGATTGATGCTTTAGGTCGGGTTACTAAGTATGTCTATAGTGAGGGAGGACAACTATTAGAAACAATTTATCCTGATGCAACACCTCATAATGATAGTGATAATCCTCGGACTCGCAAGGAATATGATGCAGCGAATCGAGTAACAGCAGACATTGACGAATTAGGAAGACCTACTCAATACCAATATGATGCGTTAGGACGTTTAATTTATACTATTTATCCTGACTTAACCCCAAATGATAACACCGACAATCCGCCCAAAGAAACCCGTTATGATAAAGCTGGACGTGTTATTGCAGAAGTCGATGAACGGGGTAATATTACTCGTTATACTTATGATGATGCAGGACGAAGAACAGAAACTATTCTTCCTGATAGTACCCCTAATGATGATACAGATAACCCCAGAATACTTGTTACCTATGATGCTTTAGGTCGTCAAATTAGTCAAACCGATCACTTGGGACGTAAAACCCAATTTGTCTATGATAATTTAGGTCGTCCTACAGGTCAAATCTTCGCTGACAATACCAGTATTTCTTCTACTTTCGACCAAGCAGGTCGAGTGATTGCCAAAATCGATCAAGAAGGTAACAAAACTAAATATGAGTATAACGCTTTAGGACAATTAACAGCAGTAATTGATGCGCTAAATAATCGCACTGAATACGGTTATGATGAATTAGAGAATCTCATTACTCAAAAAGATGCCAAGGCTAATATTACTAAGTATGAATATGATGGTATAGGTCGCCGAATTGCTACCCAATTGCCCCTAAATCAGCATTCTACCACCCAATATGACCAAGTAGGTAATATTGTTAGTACCACTGATTTTAACGGTGAAATTATCACATTTATCTACGATGAACGCAACCGACTAATCAAGAAAGCTTTACCCAATAATGAACAAGTTATCTATACTTATACCTTGACAGGTCAACGAGCCACAGAAACCGATGGTAATGGGACAATAACCTATCAATATGATAGCCGCAATCGCCTGTTATCTCGCCTCGATCCTGATGGGGTGAAAATTGAATACACCTATGATGCAGCAGGAAAAATCGCCTGAAAGCAGTCACAGATTCCAGTAATGGGGTAACAACCTATACTTATGATTTAGCGGGAAATCTGATCAAAACTACCCTACCCAATGGAACAATAGAAACCCGTGACTATGACCTGTTAAACCGACTACTTTACTTGCAAAATAGTAATAGCACTAGCATTATTAACAGTTTCCGTTATACCCTAGATAAGGTTGGTAATCGTCTGACAGTTGTTGAACAAGATGGACGAAAATCTAATTATGAATATGATGATCTTTATCGTCTCTTGGAAGAGGAAGTTATTGATGGAACAACCCGCACGATTAGCTACACTTACGATGCAGTGAGTAACCGTTTAACCCGCAATGATTCGGGAGAAGGTAATACAACATATCAGTATGATAAGAATGATCGCTTGTTGAAAGAAGTGACGAATGGAGTAACAACTAATTACACTTATGATAATAATGGTAATACCCTATCTAAGACTACTGGAACGGATAAAGTTAACTATCAATGGAATGCGGAAAATCGCTTAGTTGGTCTGGATAATAATGGGGATGGGGTGAATGAGATTACGAATAAATATGATAGTGATGGTATCAGAATTAGTCAAATAGTTAACGGTGAAGAAACTCGTTTCTTGGTGGATAAAAACCGTGATTATGCTCAAGTATTAGAGGAATATACACCGAGTAAGATTATTAAAGCAAGTTACATTTATGGTAATGATTTAATCTCTCAACTGCGTAATAATCAGCGCTCTTTCTATCATGTCGATGGGTTGGGTAGTACAAGAGCCTTGACTGATATTAATGGTTTGGTCAGCGATCGTTATGCTTATGAAGCGTTTGGGGAGATTATTAAGCAGTTAGGAAATACGCAGAATTTGTATCTGTTTGCAGGGGAACAACGCGATCCGAATTTAGGTTTGGATTATTTGAGAGCGAGGTATTTAGATGTTAGTACAGGAAGGTTTTATGGACGCGATCCATTTAAGGGGATTTTAACATTACCTAATTCTTTACATCCTTATATTTATACAGGCAATAATTCTGTTAATTTAATAGATCCAAGTGGATTAACTTTCTTGTTTAGTTCTATTATTGATTTTGGATTTCAGATCAATACAGGTGCTATCGTTAGGACATCAAGTGCTGCTGAGGCCAGAAATCAATTTCTACGAATACTATTTGGTCGTCCTCCCCAAGATATTGGAATTGTCGGAGAATTTATTTTACAGAGTATTATTAACTCAGTAGAGTCGATAGCTGGTGAAACATTTGGAAATAAGGGAGCCGCAGGAACGGCAGCCCACAAACAATTAGAAAAAGAAATTGCAAGTTATAAACCAATAGCTGGTGTTGAAGTAAAAGCCGAAGTCTTTTTAGATAAAAATAGGAAACCAGTTAATAGAAATCAGCGTGATTCACGAGGAATTGATATTGTCGTCTTATATAACAAGAAAGAAGTTTTGCTAATAGATCTTAAAATAGGAAAAGGATTTTCGGGTAAACATAAAAATGAGTTGCGTCGTAGGTTTAATGGCATAGATTTGGTTCAAGTATTTATTAAGACTAAGTAACTGCTGTTGTAGTGCGATCGCCGCTCTGGTAGTGCGATCGCCCGATCTGGTAGGGTGCGTTAGGCGGCGACAATCTCTGATAAAAAAACAAATTAATAATCCGCCGTAACGCACCAACTCCATCATTAAATTGGTGCGTTACGCTATCGAAGAGCGCACCCTACGAGAATTGATAATTAAATTATTCATCCCAAATTGCTGTTGGTATTTCTTTAATCCCATCGCTCCCCCAATTAGTGCGATCGCCGATCTTGTAGGGTGCGTTAGGCGGCGATAATTTCTGATAAAAAACTCAAATTAACAATCCGCCGTAACGCACCAACTTCATCATTAAATTGGTGCGTTACGCTTTCGCTAACGCACCCTACTGGACTACTGGACTGTTTCAGCTAATTTGGTGTATTAGAAAAATGCTATAAATTATATAATCTAAGTGCGATCGCCGATCTTGTAGGGTGCGTTAGGCGGCGATAATTTCTGATAAAAAACTCAAATTAACAATCCGCGCCCCACGCACCAACTCCATCATTAAATTGGTGCGTTACGCTTTCGCTAACGCACCCTACTGGACTACTGAACTGTTTCAGCTAATTTGGTGTATTAGTGCGATCGCCGATCTTGTAGGGTGCGTTAGGCGGCGATAATTTCTGATAAAAAACTCAAATTAACAATCCGCGCCCCACGCACCAACTTTATCATTCTGTGTTACCGAATAATATATAATTAGGAAAGTGAAAATAATTAAAGCATTATGAGTTACCAAAACATTATTACCATTGAACCTGGAAAACGCAGCGGAAAACCCTGCATTCGAGGGATGCGTATAACTGTGTACGATATTCTGGAATATTTAGCGGGAGGAATGACAGAAGCAGAAATTCTTGAGGATTTTTCAGAATTAACTTCCGAGGATATAAAGGCTTGTTTGGCTTTTGCTGCTGATCGAGAGAAAAAATTA
>VYKU01000204.1_pt1 | contig 11742 bp, 10 predicted proteins | sample 5114491 | NCBI WGS metagenome assembly VYKU01 (sample SAMN12291796, study PRJNA351875) | freshwater metagenome | isolation source: freshwater lake | place: USA: Michigan, Gull Lake | collected 2011-07-05 | reverse complement strand
TCCTGCACGGGCTTGTTCTGGGCGCTGAGATCAGGGGGGGGTGAGGTGGGAGTGGGGGGGAGGGCCGCGATCGGTGCGCGGGCCCGCTGCGCGAGGATCACCTCGGCCGGTTGGACGAGCATGGCGGCAGCGATGATCGGCGCGGCGAGCATGCCCGTATCCTACGGGCACCGACCAAGGCCGGTTCAGGCCCCGGTGCGTTCGAGCAACGCCGCAGCACGCAGCAGAACCCCCTCGCCCAAGGGGGGGGCGATCAGTTGCATCCCGATCGGCAGGGCCTTGCCACGGATGGTCTCGGTGGCCACGGGCACGCTCATCGCCGGCAGGCCCGCCAGGTTGACGCCGACGGTGTAGATATCTTCGAGGTACATCGCCAGCGGGTCGGCGGTTTTGCTCCCGATCTCGAACGCGGGCCCGGGTGCGGCGGGCATGACGACAACATGTGCGCCGTTGGCAAAGGCCTGGTCGTAGTCCTGCTTGATCAACCGGCGGACCTTCAAGGCCGTGCCGTAGTAGGCGTCGTAATACCCGCTCGAGAGCGCGTATGTGCCGAGCATGATCCGGCGTTGCACCTCGGGGCTGAACCCCTCGGACCTGCTCTTGCAGTAGAGCGCTCCGAGGCCCTCACCCGGCGCGAGCGTGGCGCGGTGCCCGTAGCGGATGCCGTCGAATCGGGCGAGGTTGCTGGAGGCCTCGGCCGTGGCGATCAGGTAGTACGCCGCGATCGCGGCACCTGCGTGGGGGAGGTCGATCTCAACGACGCGAGCACCCGCGGCGGCGAACGCCTCGGCCGTGCGCGCCAGAGCCTGCACTACGCCGGGCGAGTTGCCCTGCCCCCGCGCCTGCCTCAGCACGCCCACAACGAGGCCCTTGGGCACATTGTCAAGTGTTGAAAGCGTGGCGGTGATGTCGTCTGCGGTGGTCGGGGCGCACGTGCTGTCCCGCCGGTCGTGCCCGGCGATGACGCCCGCCACAAGCCCGGCATCGGCAGCGGTGCGCGTCAGCGGGCCGATCTGGTCGAGGCTGCTGGCATATGCAACCAGCCCGTAACGCGAGACGCGCCCATACGTCGGCTTTAAGCCCACGACCCCGCAGTGCGAGGCCGGCTGGCGGATGCTCCCGCCCGTGTCGCTGCCCAGCGCGACGGGGACCAGCCCGGCGGCCACAGCCGCGGCGGACCCGCCCGATGAGCCCCCAGGCACGCGGGTGTGGTCGTGCGGGTTGCGCGTCGGGCCGTGGATCGAGTTCTCCGTCGATGAGCCCATCGCAAACTCATCGAGGTTCGCCTTGGCGATGATGACCGCCCCGGCCGCCAGGAGTTTTTCAACAGCCGTGGCGTCAAAGGGTGAGCGGTAGCCAGCCAGCATGCGCGAGGCGCAAGTCGTCATCCCCAGCGTGGTGCAGATGTTGTCTTTGATCGCAACCGGTACGCCCGCCAGCGGGCCAGGGTCTTGGCCAAGGGCGACCTGCGCATCGATGCGCTCGGCACGGGCGAGTGCCTCGGCGTGGAAGACCTGCGTGAGGGCGTTGATCGCCGGGTTCTCGGCATCGATGCGGGCGAGGGCCTGTTGCACGGTGCCGCTCGCGCTCTGCGCACCGGTGCGCACGGCATGGGCGATCTGCAGGGCCGTCTGGGGCACGCTCACGCACCACCCCCGCCGTCGCTCTCGCCGAGCACCTTGGGCACGGCGATGAAGGGCCCGTCGGTTGCCGGGGCCATCTTCAGCAGGGTTGCCGGGGGGAGCATCTGGCCTGGTTCATCAGGGTCCATCGGGCCGGTGGTCGGCAGGGGTGTGGCCAGCGGGGCAACGCCGGCCAGGTCGAGCGTGCGCAGGTGCCCGACGTACCCGAGGACGGCTGCAAGGTTGGTTTGATAATCGGCGATCTGGGCATCAGTAGGGGCCAGGCATGCCAGGCGGGCGATGTGCCGAATATCGGCGGCTGTGAGCGCTGGTGCCGGTGGGGGTTGATCGGGCATGTTGTCAGGATAACCGGCCCGCGGGTGCCCTGGGTCAGGTTGGGCGGCGGTGGTGCTTGCAAGGGGTGTTATTCTGCCCCGGTTGGGCGAAAGTCTGGCCCGTGATGATCCGATGAGTGAGCGGGTGCGGGAATCGCGCCCTTGGAGATGCATCACATGCCAGTCGAGACCGCCGCCCGAGAGCAAATCGTCGCCCACGCAATCCGCGAGATCTCGCACATCGCCACGCTCCCTGAGATCACCCTCAAGATCGTCAGCATCGTCGAGGACCCGTCGAGCACGGCACAGGACCTGCACACGGTTATCAGCAAGGACCCGGCGTTGTGCACGCGCGTGCTCAAGGTCGTCAACTCCGCGTTCTACGGGCTGCCCGGGCAGATCGGCTCGATCAACCGCGCCATCGTGCTGCTGGGCTTGAACGCCGTCAAGAACATCGCGATTGCAGCTAGCCTCGCCAAGTTGTTTAAGGGGGGGAGCCTGACGCCGAACTTCAGCGCCAAGGACCTGTGGGCCCACTCGCTGGCCACCGGCACGGCCACGCGCCTGCTGGCCGAGCAGATGAAAATCGCCCTGATCGATGAGGCCTTCGTGGCCGGGCTGATCCACGATATCGGCATCATGGTGCAGTTGCAGTGGGACCGCAGCAAGCTCGTCGAGGTGCTCGAGAAGACCGCCGCGGCACCCCAGCCGGCGGACATGCTGGCCTTCGAGCTGGCGGTCTTCGGTGCCACACACCAAGACTTTGGCGCCGCCCTGAGCGAGAAGTGGAAGTTCCCCAAGAGCTTTACGACCGTCATCGGTCACCACCACAACCCGATGGAACTGCCCCCCGAGCAGAGGACGCTCGCGGCGATGGTCTTTGTCGCCGACCGCCTGACCGCCGAGATCAAGGCCGGCTTCCTGGCCGATATTGCCAACATCGAAATCCCAGCCGAGATTGTCGAGACCCTGAACATCACCGCTGAGGACATCGCCGTGGTCCGGGCCAAACTCCCCGATGCAATCCGGCTCTCTGAAACGGTCCTGGGCTAACAGCCCCTCCCCCGCCGATTTTCCACGCCAACCCGGCGTGTGCAACAGACTCTTTCTTCCTCTGGGCGGTTGGTCGAAAGACCGACCGCCTGTTTTTCTACCCCGCGCAAGGAAGAAGCATAGTTTATCGATGTGTGCGCTATACTGACGCATGCCCGCCCCGACCACTGCTCTGCTCCCCGGCACGCTTGACCTGTTGGTCCTGAGCGTGCTCATGGCCGGGCCTTTGCACGGGTACGCCATCGCACGGGCGATCGAGGGTGCGGGCGGGGGCGCCATCGCGGTTGAGGAAGGGTCGCTCTACCCGGCATTATCCAGGCTCCGCAGGCAGGGCCAGCTGGCTGGGGAGTGGGGGATATCGGCCTCGGGCCGCCGGGCGAGGGTGTATTGGATCACCGGGCCGGGCCGCCGGCACTGGGCGCAGCAGCACAAACTCTGGCTGCGCTTCGCCGCGGGCGTGGACGGGGTGGTCAGCGCGTTCGCGTAGGAACAAACATAGCCAAACTATGTATTACAGCACGCCCGCCCAGCTCCAGCCCCGGCGCACGCTGTACGATCTGCCCACAGAGGTACCGTCCACCGCACCACCCCGCCCCGGAGCACCACGATGCGCACCAAGCCCGCCCGAGCCGTCAAGACCAGCAAGCCCGCACGCAAGCCCGTGGCGAAGGCCGCCACGAAGGCCACCGCCGTGGTCAAGGCCAAGGCCGGGCGGCCCACCCCCTCGCACAACGGCACAACCAACGGGCACGCCCCCAAGCCCGCTCGGGCGGGCGTGGCGGTCAAGCACAGCACCTATGCCACCTTCGCGACGACGCACGAGTTCCTCACCGCGCAGAAGCCGATCATCTACGTCAACGGAATGATGGTCCCCAAGGCCCACGCGATGGTCAGTGTCTATGACCACGGGCTTCTCTACGGCGACGGGGTTTTCGAGGGCATCCGCATCTACAACGGCAAGATCTTCAAGTGCGGCCAGCATATGGAACGCCTCTGGCGCTGTGCCGAAATGATCCGCCTGCGCATCCCCGTCTCGCGTGAGGAGATGGTCCAGGTCATGCGCGACTGCATCGAGGCCAACAGCATAGACAACGGGTACATCCGCCTGATCGTCTCACGCGGCGCAGGCAACCTGGGCCTGGACCCGCGCAAGTGCCCAACCGCCGGCGTGATCTGCATCGCCGACCAGATCAGCCTCTACCCCAAGGAGTTCTACCAGACCGGCATGCGCATCATCGTCGCCAAGCGCCCACGCACGCCCATCGAGTGCCTGGACCCCCGCATCAAGAGCCTCAACTACCTCAACAACATCCTCGGCAAGGTCGAAGCCATCGACCACGGGTGCGACGAGGCGATCATGCTCAACCTCGACGGGTACGTCGGCGAGTGTACCGGCGACAACATCTTCGTCATCAAGAACGGCAAGGTCTTCACACCACCGACAGAATCTGGGATCCTCGAGGGGATCACCCGCCGGTTCGTCATGGACCTGTGCGCCGACGAGGGCATCGCCTGCAACGTCAAAGCGATGCGCCCCGACGAGGTCAAGGGTGCCGACGAGGTCTTCCTGACGGGCACGGCTGCCGAAATCATCGCCGTCTCGCAGATCGATGACAGCAAGATCGGCACCGGGGCGGAGGGGCCGGTTACCAAGCGCCTGCGTGAGGCCTTCCGGCGGGTTGTTACCGGCCAGCATGTGCCGGAGGATTGAGCCGGGGGGCTAACCGGGTACGTCTGGCAGGCACTTGCTTGCTGTAAGCCTGTAAACAGAATCAACCCCACCCCTGCCCCTCCCCTCGGGGGAGGGGTTAGATGCGACAAATGTTCACTCATCCTGCCCGCGCGGGCCGGTAGAGGCGATGAGCCGGATGGTCTGCTTGGCCGAGGTGGTGGAGATCGCCTCGTTAACGCCCCCTCCGGCTGTTTCGGAGCTGAACGTGCCACCCTCGATCTCGCGCTGCGTCGCGCCGCCCTGCGGCAGCACGGTCAGGTCGATCGTCGCGCGCACCAGGCGCGGCCCGGGGGCAAAGTCGAGGTTGAAGTTGCACGCGGCAACTCCGTCTAGGAGCGGAAAGGTGTTCGTCGCGGTGGTGGTGTTGCCTGCGCGGGTCAGAATGGTCATCCACAGCACATTGGGGCCACGCAGCTGGATGGTCTCACCCTCAATGACCACGGCCTCGGCTGGTCGCAGCTCGATGGTCGTGATCTCATACGCCCCCGGCCCGCGCACGCCGGCGGAGACAAACTCCAGACGGTCTGAGTCGCTCGGGTTCTGATCCGGGTCCAGCGGGTCAGCCGGGTATGGGCCAAACTCCTGCCCCGTGCGGATCATCGCCAGCATCCGGTGCATGACGGTGCGTGCCAGCACGTTGCTGCTGGCAGAGTCGCCGATGACGGTGTACCGCTTGAACATCACGTCCAGCGCAACCAGGGCCGCGGTGAGCAGGACCGCGCTGATGGTCAGCGCGAGCAGCACCTCGATGATGCTCATCCCCCGGCGTGCCCGCACCGGCCTTGTGCCATCTGTGAGTTTCACCACGGCCTCCCCTCGCGGTAGGAGTTCTCGACGAGCACGACCGAGACGGGGAGCATGATTCCGTCGGGCATCGGCAGGGCTGGGTTCCAGACGACGTACAGACGCCCGTAGCCGTAGAAGGGGATGGCGGTGGACCCGATGGGCTGGGCCATGTCGTACTTGACGTCGGCCAGCCCGTCGCCGTCGGTGTCGTAGCCAACGATCTTCCGCCCGCCGACGATCGGCAGTGTGGCCGGGTCGTACGACTCGGCGTCGCCGTCGCTGGGGCCGAAGTACCCCAGCGAGACGTTGAAGTTGGCCGGGTTCCCGACGGGCGTCCCGTTGTACTCCAGCGGTGCCTGCCCGAGCGTCGGCTTGAAGGTCATCAGCAGCGTCCCCTGGATATCGGTGTTGCCGCGCGCGTCGAGAACCCCGGCAATGATCGTGCCCGAGAGCGCAACCGACTGTGGCGTCGGGCCGCCGGTGTAAGTGTCCGTCGGGCTGTTGAACTGCCCGATCTCCACCGAATACTGCGGCAGCATCATGCTGCTCTTCTGGATCTCGGGCACGTCGGTGCTGTCGGGGTTGAGGGCCACGTCCTCCGGCGACGTCGGGTGCTCCTTGGCAAAGCGCGTCGAGCCGGTGAACTGAATCTTGTTGCGCACCGGGTTGAAGACCTGCGGCGTGTCAGAAACGATCGACCCGACAAACAGGCAGTTGTGCATACGCAGGTTGTTGGAGTAGAGCTTGGTGTTGCGTGCCGCGCCTGTGCGGGTTACCCCGTCAATAACCGGTGGGTCGGGGAAGTCGGTGTAGTTGATCGGCCCGTCGGGGACCAGCCCGGTGGTGTAGCGTACAAAGTCAGACTTGTCCAGCGCCTGCGTCGCCAGGACGGGGCGTGCCAGCGTGTTGTCCCAGACCATCTTGCCGTAGATAGACCAGTTGGTGTGCGTGTTCTGCGTGTTGGTGCGCACGTGCGTAACGCCGACGAACGTGCAGTTGACGAACAAACCGTTGTTGCCCGCGGGTATCTGCACGTTCTTAAAGACCATATTCTCGTAGCGCGGGCGGTAGTACCAGTCGGTGAAACTCGGGCTGTTGAACGGGGCCTTCTCGTAGAGGTTCTGCCCCGTCAGGGCCTTGGCCGCGGCGTTGTTCATCGTGGCACGGAAGTACCTCGGCTTGGTCGCGTCTGTCTTGGCCTCTGTATAAGTCGCCATCTCTGACGACGCGACACCCAACTGAATCGCGGCCTGGTCGTCAAGGCTCTGCCCGTCGGCTAGGTTTGCCAGCGTGTCGACCGCGTTGGCAACATCGGCCACGTCCAGGTCGGGCACCTGCCCGTTGTCGGCGTTGAACACCGTGGGCGACGTACCCCGCCCGGGGTTGACCGAGCCTTCGGTAACGCGCTGGTACGTCCCACCACGTGCAGCCTCCCACGCCGAGCGGCCCGCCCTCAAGAGCAGTTGCCCCTTGACCTTGGCGTAGGCGTCCTTGCGATCGATCGCCCCGTCGCGCCACCCCAGCACGCGGTCGGGATAGGTGGTGGTGATCGCGTCGTAGTCGTTGAGGTTCTCGCCGCTGTCCCACTTCCCGTTGCGGTCGGTGTCCTGCCACCCATAGACCTTGTTGTTGTTGCGGTCGGGGTTGTTCCCGTCGATCAGGCGTGCCAGGTCGTCGTCGTCGGCAAACTCGACGGCCTTCCCCTCGTTGGGCGTGCCGACGGTCAGGGCCGCCGAGAGCACGATCTTCCCGTCGTTGTTGCCGTCGTAGTGCTTGAGGAAAATGTCAAAGTCATCAACGTACCCATCACCAGTAACATCGGCAAAGGCGTTGTCCGGCGTGCCGTCGCCGTTGTAGTCTCCGCTGGCCGGGGGCAGGCCAGCGCTCTCGCCGGCGTGGTTGACGCGCAGGCGTTGGTCCCCATCAACGTCGTGCTGCCGAACGCCAGCAAAAAAGTCGTCAAGCTTCCGATCCAGGTCCGCGTTGAGCCCGTAAAAATCCGACTTGATCTGCAGCGGGTCCCCGTTGGGCTTGTCCACGGCTGTACACGCCGCACCGATCGAGCCGGTAACACTCACGTTCTTGCCCACCAGCACGCGGGTGGGGCTGACAATCGCGTGCCGGTGCCGCTTGGTCAGCCGAACGTCGCGTTGCACGATCCGCGTAACAGGATTATCCAGCCCCGATGAGCCGGAGGCATACGTACCACCCGTGGCGTTCACCCCGGCATACCCGGTAACAACCACGCGGATGTCCGTCCCGTTGGCCAGCGGCGCATATGTGATCTGGTACGCCGCAGGGTGGGCGCTGCTATCGCTGGCCGCGGCATCAAATGCCGTGATCGGCGTGATGAGCCAGTTGGCGTTGCCAAAGACTGACGAATCAACCCCCGCCGGGGACCCGCTGATGCTCGGCGTGCTGACGGAGGAGCCAAAGACCAGCGTGTTGGAGTCGGCGGCAAAGTTGTTGCGCAACGCCTGTGCGATCCCGGCCGGCAGCGCCGACTCAGAGTAACCGACCGGGTCCAGCCGGACCACGCGCCCGTCGCCGCTCTCGATCCCCCCGCCCCACAAGCGCTGCACGAACGCGCCGTCCATCGTGCTGCGTGCAACGACAAACCGCCCCGCCGCGGCACGAAGGCGGGCGACGCCGATCTCCAGGCCCGTCTCCGCCGCGGCCGTGGCGCGCAGCACCTGGATGTGCGTCTCGGCCGTCCGCAGGTTCCCCTTGCTCGCCACCGCCATCGCAACCGAGAGGGTAACAAAGAGCACCAAGAACATCATCGCCACGATCGCCACAACGCCACGCCGGGTGATCCAGCCCACCCGACCGCTGCGCGACTGGGCCTTGGGCTCTGCACAACCTGTTATCCGTTGACGATCCATGGTTCGCTCAGTTCCGCTTCCTGCACATCCTCCAACCCCCGCTCTGCTCTCCCTACGGCACCACCCAGCTCAGCGTCGCCATCGTGCGTGGCGAGTTGTCCAGCGGGCCTTGGTACGTAACCGTTACCGTTACACGCAGGGCAAACTCCGCCACGCCCAGGCGCGGGGCCGTTGTCATGCGCTGGTAGTTGTTCGCCCGCACGGTCGAGTAGTCCGTCGGCTCGACCTTGACTACGGCAACCTGCTGCCGCCAGCCCCGCATCGGCACAGGGTTGCCCGACTCCTGCTCGACAACGCCGTTGAAGTCCACCTGGTTGATCACGCGCCCGCGCGCATCGACCGGCCCCGGCAGTGCCCCGGCCTGCCCGTCGCCGAAGACCTTCCCGTCAAAGTCATCGACATCGTCAAAGTCCACCACCCCCCCCTCGCCAGGCTCACCACCCCACCCAACGAGGTTTGCCCCGTCCAGGTACAGCCCCTCGACCGGGTCGTGCTTGGGCAGCCCGCGCATTTTTTCGCGGACCTCACCGGCCAGGTACCCCGCCGTCGCCGCCCCGGATGAAAAATCGTTCGCCCGCATGAAATAGGCCTGCGCCTCGACCACGGCCATGATCCCCACACCCAAGATCACCATCGCCAGCACGCACTCGATGAGCGTAAAGCCAACTCGCACACGCCCCCGCCGTGCACGCACGCACGCGGTCAAAGGGACGCTCAGCTTGTTCCCCTGGCAGATCAAGGCTCCGATCCTTCCCGGGCCGCCCGGGCACACTCTGGCCGGCCCACTCATACGCTGCGATCCAGCAAGAGCATCCGATTCACCGCACACCCGTGCAACTTATCTGACCACCTGCGACATCTTGAAAATCGGCAGGATGATCGCCATCGCGATAAACCCAACAACAACGCCCATAACCACGATCATCAGCGGCTCGATCATGCTTGTTACGGCCTTTATCTGGTCCTTGAGCTGCTTGGCGTAGTACGCGCTGACCTCGTCGAGCACCTCGCCGAGCTTACCCGACTCCTCACCGGCCGAGATCATCTGCACCACGCTCACCGGCAGCAGCCCGGTCCGCTGCAGGTTCTGGTTGATCCTTTTGCCCGTCTTGACGGCCTCGTACGTCCCCTCCCACATCCGCCGGTAGTAGACGTTCCCCGACACATCCCCCGTGATCGCCAGCGTGTCGAGCATCGGCACGCCGGCGTTGACCAACTGGCCCATCGTCTTGAGCGACCGGTTGATGTACAGCGACCGGAACATCATCCGCAAGATCGGCACCGTCAACTTTGCCTTGTCGAAAATCTCGCGCCCCACCCGCGTCCTGCTAAAGGCATACACCCCACCAACCAGCAGCACCGCCACGCCCAGCACCACGTACCAGTACGCCACCATGAAGTCCGACAAGTCCATCAAAAACTTCGTCGCCCACGGCAGGATGTGCTCCTTGCCCTTGAACACACCATGGAACCGGGGCAGCACAAACGTGAGCAAAAAGATCGTCACCCCCACGGCCATCGTCCCGATGATCCCCGGATAGATCGCCGCGCCGACGACCATCTTCCGCGTCTCAATCTCCTGCCCAATGTACTCGGCGATCCGGTCGAGCATCGCCGAGAACGAGCCGGACATCTCCGACGCACGCACCATGTTGATGTACAACGGCCCGAAGAGCCTCGGGTGCCGCGACAAAGCCTCGCTGAACTGCTTGCCGCTCTCGACATCACCCTTGACCTGCAGCAGCACCCTCTTGAACCCCACGTGCGTGGTCTGCTCGGCGATCCCCTCCAGTGCCGAGCGCAGGTTGATGCCAGCCCGCATCATCACCGCCAACTGGGTCGTAAAGTCGAGCACATGCTTCTGCTTGGGCCTGCCGCTGTTGATTTCCTTGAGCCTGACCATCAGGCCCCCGCCCTCCTCGGCACCAACAACCTGGATAGAGACAACGTGCGAGCCTTGCTTACGCAGGACCGCCGCCGCCGCCCCCGCCGAGTCCGCCGTGAGCACGCCCGCATGCGCCTGTCCTGCGCTGGTGGTAACCTGGAACTTGTAGCTGGGCATGGGTGAAACTCTCTGGGTTTACGTGCACGGTGCAGGTGGGGGCGTTTACGCCGCCAGCTGCCGTTCGAGCTTCTCTGGCAGCGCAGCCGAGCCGATCGCGTCCTCCCGGCTGATCATCCCGTTGAAGTACAACTCCGCGATCGACCTGTCCAGCGTCGTCATACCCAACGCCCGGCTCGTCTCGATGACGTTGGGAATCTCAAACGCACGCGCCTCGCGGATCAGGTTCCGCACCGCCGGCGTGCACAAAAGCACCTCCACCGCCGGCACCATCCCGGGCTTATCCACCCGGCTGATGAGCGTCTGGCTCACCACCGCCTGCAGCGTGTTGGCCAGCATCGCGCGGATCTGGTTCTGCTGGTTCGCCGGGTACATGTCGATGATGCGCTCGACCGTCTGTGCCGCGCTGCTGGTGTGCAGCGTGCTGAGCACCAGGTGCCCCGTCTCGGCGGCGGTGATCGCCAGCTGCGTCGTCTCCAGGTCGCGCATCTCACCGACCAGGATGATGTCCGGGTCCTGACGCAACGCGTGCCTGAGCGCACTGCTAAAACTCTGCATGTCCAGCCCCAGCTCACGCTGCTCCAGCAGCGAGCGGTTGCTGCTAAAGACATACTCCACCGGGTCCTCCAGCGTGATGATGTGCTTGTTGTACCGCGCGTTCATCGACTCGATCATCGCCGCCAGCGTCGTGCTCTTGCCCGAACCGGTGTCCCCCGTAACAAGCACCAGACCACGCGGCAGGTACGTCAGCCGCCCGATCACCTCCGGCAGGTTCAGCACCTCCAACGCCGGCACCTTCGTCTTGATCAATCGCATCGCAAACGCCAACTGCCCGCGCTGCATGTGCGCATTGACACGATACCGCCCCAGCCCAGCTGCGGCGTACGAAAAATCCGCGTCCATGTGCTGGTTGAAACGCTCCTGCGCACCACGAGGGGCCATCGCCTCCAAAAACGTCTTCATCACCTCCGGCCCCAACACCGGCATCTCCAATAGCGCCATCTCCGTTTGCACACGCACCGCCGGCTGGTGCCCCGTTACCAAGTGCACGTCCGAGGCCCCAGCCTCCATCGCCGCCTTCAGAATGTCGTGTAACTGCATCACAACCCTCCGGCTCCACCATCACCGGCGGCGCACAACACGCTCATCGGGCACCCACACTCGGCGGTTCACCCCCGGCTAGCCCCACACGAGCCCACCCAAGCCCACCACCCACCCAGCCCGTACAAAGGTTCTGATAACCCCAACGCCCCACCCACCCCAACCC